>Ga0265297_10000084_pt1 | contig 346100 bp, 317 predicted proteins | sample Munlanlwell13791_FD_192502 | JGI IMG/M metagenome (GOLD analysis project Ga0265297, IMG submission 192502) | Leachate microbial communities from a municipal landfill in Southern Ontario, Canada - Leachate well 137-91 | ecosystem: Engineered > Solid waste > Landfill > Unclassified | place... | reverse complement strand
TGTTTGACGCTCATCATCCCCTCCCTCCTGTCCGAAATTAGCATTTTCCCAGACAGGGTAACTTTTGGGTTCGGGAGGGTCAAAATTCACTGCAACTTCCGGGTCAAATTTGCCTGCAACTTTACACGCAGACCCCGACGCATTGGCGGAGGCGGTAAGCAAGGCGCTCAAAACCTTGAGCGAATCTAAAACCGATGGAGGAAAACAAATGGAAACACAGACGGAAAAACCGTCCGGCAACGAGCCGGATATCAACGCATCGCTGGGCGAGTTGCGCAAGACGCTGGAGGTGCGGCTGGACGATTGCCTCACCCGCGACAAGGCCGAGAAGCTGATTGAAGACGTGGTAAAGCGGCTTCATCCCGCGCCGTCGGGCCGGATGGTCCCGCCTTCCAGCCCGGAAGAGGTGATGGAGCGCGCGGAGTCGTTCAAAACCTCGCCGCGCAACACGGCTGAAAAACCGTGGACGTCGGAGTACGGCAAGAAATTCGGCAGCATGCGCAATTTCCTGCTGGCGGCGAAAGAGCGGCATTCGATGCTGACTGACATCAAAGCCGTCATGACGGAAGGCGCGCCCGCGACGGGCGGCTACCTCGTGCCGACCGAGTTTTCATACGAGGTCATCCGGCTGCTTAAGGACGCTTCGCCGATAATGCAACTGGCGAACATTCTGCCGATGTCGACGTGGAAACGGCAGTTACCGCGCCAGTTGACGAGCGTATCCGTCGGCTGGGTAACCGAGGGCGGGACGAAGCCGACCACGAATCCGACGTTCGGCCAGCTGGAGCAAATCGCAAAGGTGATGGCGGCGGTCATCAAATGCACCGACGAGCTGTTGCGCGATACCGCCATCAACCTGACTGCGTTCCTGTCGGAGCTGATAAGCGAGGCGATGGCGCTGGAAATCGAACGCGTCGCGTTGCTGGGCGACACATCGGCGGGCGACCCGTTCACGGGCGTCATCAAAGCGTCGGGCGTGAATGTCGTCAGCATGGGCGGCGCATCGGTCAGCTTTGACGATATCGCGGAGCTGATATTCTCGATGAACGCGGCGAACTCGCTGGGCGCGACGATTGCCATCAGCCGGACCGGTCTCAAAAAGCTGATGAAGCTCAAGGATAATCAGAACCAGTATATCTGGCAGCCTCCGACGGGCAATATCCCGGCGACAATCTGGAACGTGCCGTATGTGATATGCCCGACCATCCCGGCGAACCTCGGAACGGGCGCGGATTGCACCGTCGCGGTCTACGGAAGATTCAACCGTGCGTTGCTGGTATCGCCGCGCGAGGGGCTGGCGGTGAAAGTGTCGCAGGACGCTTACGACGCGGGCGATAATTCAAACGCGTTCATGCAGGACCAGACGTGGCTGCGTTTTACGCAGGCGTTGTCGGTGGACGTCGCGCAAGGCTCGGCGTTCAGCTACCTGCTGTTCAAATAAGGAGGAATTATGGAAACGAAACTCTACAAAGTGAAAAAGCCGTTCGGCGGCTACATGGAGGGCGCGGTAATCCAGCTCACCGACGCCGACGCGGAGCGGCACAAGGAATATCTTGAACCGTTGAACAAGAAAGCCCCGGTCGGGAGCGCGAAATAAATGGCCGGAACGCTGCTGATAGCCGCGCCAGCCGCCGAGCCGGTAACGCTCGCCGAGCAGAAATCGCATTCGCGGGTTGAGTTTGCCGATGAGGATGTTCTTATCGGCGGGCTGATAAAAACCGCCCGCGAATGCGTTGAAATGCTCACGAACCGCAAACTCATCACGCAGCGTTGGCGGGTTTACCTCGACGAATTGCCGCCGGACGGGATAATAACATTGCCATTTGCGCCAGTCTCGGCGGTTGAGTTCGTCCGCTTCTGGGACGCGAATGCCGTCGGGACGGTGTTGAGCGCGACGACTTATTACGCCGATGTTATGGGCGAACCGGCGCGGATATTGCCAAAGGACAACTGGCAAATCCCGTCGGCGGAGTTCCGGCGGGCCAACGGGATAGAAGTCGGCTTCGGCTGCGGTTACGGCGCGGCAGGGACGAATGTGCCGGAGTCCTTGCGTCAGGCGGTGCGGTTTCTGGCGGCGCACTGGTACGAGAACCGCATCGCCGTCAGCGACGCCGCCAATGTGCGCTTCGAGGAGTTGCCGATGGGCGTGCAGTACCTGCTCGCGCCATATCGGCTATGGGGGCGCGCATTATGAACCCCGGCAAGCTGAACAGGCGGGTAACCTTGCAGCGGCAGACCATAACCCGCGATGCCGTCGGGCAAGCGAAGCCGGTGTGGACTGATGTTGTGACGGTGTGGGCGGCGGTATTGCCTTTGCGCGGGCGGGAGTATTTTGAATCCGCCCGTGTGAACAGCGAAATCACTGTGTGCGTCATCATTCGGTATCGCACTGATGTGAAACCGAGTTGGCGTGTGGTTTCCGGCGGGAATGGTTATGACATCGTGGAAATAATCAATCCCGCCGACGGGAAACAGGAATTGCAGCTTATGTGCAAACGGGTGGCGTAATTATGGGCGACATAACCGTAATCCAACTGGACGGTATCCCGGAGCTTGAGCTGGCGTTGAAAAACATACGCGGGCCGGAGCTGCGACGCGCCACCGTGCGCGCCGTCAAAAAGGGCGCGGAGGTTATAAGGGCGCAAGCTGCGGCGAACGCGCCGTATGACGCTGGCGTAAACAACCTGTTCACCGAGGGCAAACCGGAAACCGCCGAACACCTCAAGGATAATATCGGCGTAACCATTAGCACGGACCCGCTGAAAGGCGAAGTCCGGGCAAGAATCGGGCTGCACTGGACGGTGTGGTATGGCAGGCTCGTCGAGTTCGGCCACGCGCTGGCTGTGCGGTCGCATAAATCCGGCAAGCGGTGGTTCTACAAGGTTGTGGGCCGGGTTGAGGCCAAGCCGTTCATGCGTCCGGCGTTTGACTCGAAAAAAGAGGAAGCGATACAGGCTTGCGACGCGGAATATCGCCGACTGGTGGCGAAATACGGAGGAGCGTCCGATGAGCGTTGAGCAAACACTCTATGACTTGCTCCGGCAGGACACCGGCGTATCGGCAATTGCCGGAGACAGACTCTATCCGGTCCGGCTGCCCGACGAGGTTATGTTGCCCGCGATGGTTTACGCAAAAGTGTCGTGCATCAGATACGCCTCGCATGGCGGGCCGTCAAAGCTGGCGTCCTCGCGGTTCCAACTGGACTGTTACTCGGCGGATTATCTTGAGGCAAAGCGGCTGGCGTTGGCGGCAGTGTCGGCGTTGCACGGCAAGAAAGGCGGCGATATACAGGCCGCCTTCAACGAGAACGAAACGGACGGATTCAGCGCGGACGACGGCGTATTTCGCGTCACTGCTGACGTCCTGATATGGCACAAGGAGGATTGATATGAGCGAAGCGATAAGCGGTTTCGGCACGAAACTGAAAATGGGCGATGGCGCAAGCCCTGAGGTGTTTAGCGACATAGCCGCCGTGTCAAAAGTGGGCGGGCCGGGCGTCTCGCTGGACACGATAGACGTGACCGCCGATGATTCGCCGGGAGGGTACAAGGAATACGCCGCCGGGCTGCTCGACGCGGGCGAAATAAAACTGGAACTGAACTTCCTGCCCGCCAACGCGAGCCAGACGGGACTGCTGACCGCGCTGACAAGCCGCGCGGCAAAGCACTTCAAGCTGGTGTTCCCGGACACGGCGAACACGACATGGAGCTTTTCGGCTTTCGTCACGAACTTCGAGCCGGACGCGCCGGTAGACGGCAAACTGGCGGCGAGCGTGACGTTGAAAATCACAGGCCAGCCGACGCTGGCGTAACGGAGGATATATGTTGCTCAACAAAGACCAAATCAAAACCGTCCCGGACATTGAGACGCTGGACGTGGAAGTCCCCGAATGGGGCGGCACGGTCCGGCTGAAAAGCCTCACCGGCGCGGAGCGCGACCGGTTTGAAGCGGGCGTCGTGCAAGGCCAAGGCAAGAGCGCGACGGTGAACATGCAGAACCTGCGCGCGAAGCTGGTGGCGCAGTCCGTCATCGGCGAGGACGGCAAGCCGTTGTTCACGGAAGCGGACGCGAACTGGCTCGGCGAGAAATCGGCGAAAGCGTTGAACCGGCTGTTCAACGCGGCGCAGCAACTTTCGGGGCTTAGCGAAAGCGACGTCAAGGAGCTTGCCGGAAATTTCACCGCCGCCCGGAGCGAAAGTTCTATTTCCGGTTAGCGCTCGCTCTGGGCATGACGGTGGGCGAGTTGTTGAACCGCATCAGTTCGCGCGAATTGACCGAATGGCAGGCGTATTACGGCATCGAGCCGTTCGGCGAGGAACGAGCGGACTTGCGGGCGGGCATAATCGCGGCGACTGGCGCAAACGTGTTTCGCGGCAAAGGCGTGAAGCCGTACAAACCGCAGGACTTCATGCCGAAGTTCGGCGGTGAAACGCAAGACTGGCGGCAGATGTTGGCGAAAGTGCGGGTAATCAACGCGGCATTAGGCGGAAAATATGGCGACAATCGGCAACCTGATAGTGAACCTGACGGCGCGGACAGCCAGCTTTGAGGAAGGCCTCGCCAAAGCTGAAAAGACGCTCGCCCGCACGGGGCGGCGGTTCACCGCGCTCGGCAAGGAAATCACTTACGGGCTGTCGCTGCCGTTCGCCGGTGCCGCGTTGTCCGCCGTAAAATTCGCCACCCAGTTCGACGAAAGCCTAGACAAAATTGTGGCGATTATCGGCGTGAGCCGCGAACAGGTGGATGCATGGCGCGGCGACCTACTGACACTTGCTTCGCAAACCGGCAGAGGGCCGAAAGAACTGGCTGACGCGCTGTATTTCGTGGCACAGTCGGGATTACGCGGCGCGGACGCACTGGAGGCGTTGAAAGCATCGGCAATGGCGTCGGCGGCGGGGATGGGCGACATCAAAATCGTCGCCGACGCTTTAACTTCCGCTCTAAACGCCTACGGTCCGGCGAATTTGAGCGCAGCGACGGCGGCTGGCGTGCTGGTCGCCACAGTCCGCAACGGGAAAATGCAACTGGACGAACTTGCGCCGGTTATCTGGAAGCTGCTGCCGGTATCGGCGCAGTTGGGCGTGTCTTTCGGCGAAGTATCAGGTGCGGTGGCGGCGATGTCGCGGTTGGGCATGGGCGCAAGGCAGACTGTCGCGGCGTTGCGCGGTGTGTTCCTGACTTTGCTGAAACCGACGCAGCAAATGCGCGACGGACTTGCGCTTGTCGGGCTTTCGGCGGAAGGGTTGCGCGCGGAACTGCGGGAACGCGGTTTGCTGGCGGTTTTGCAGACGCTGAAAGCGCACTTCGGCGAGAACGAAATCGCGCTGGCGCGGGTGTTCCCGGAAGCGGAGGGTTTCATCGGACTTCTGAACCTCATCGGCAAGAACGGCGAGGTCGCGCGGGCGGTCATCGCCGATGTGGCGAAGGCGACGGGGCAGGACCTAAAAAATGCCTTCAATATCGCCGACAAAGACGCGAGCCAACAGTTTGCCAAAGCTCTGGCGACATTGCAGGTCGCGTTAATCCAACTCGGCGGCATCGCGTTACCGGCGGTCGTAAAGCTGACGCAGATGTTGACCTCGGCGGCGCAAAAAGCGGCGGCGTTTATAGGCGGGCTGGACGCTGGTACGCGCAACTGGCTGATAACTGTGGCAATGATTATCGCAGCTTTAGGTCCGGCTATCTGGGGTTTGGGATTGTTCGTGTCGGCGGTAAGTGGCCTTGCGCCGGTGTTGGGTTGGATTGTCGCGGCGGCGAAGCTGGTCGCCTCGGCGTTGGGCGCGCTCGCCGGGCCGGTGGGTTTGATTGCAGTCGCGTTAATCGCCGTCGGGCTAATCATTATCGACAAATGGTCGTCCATCGTCAGAACATGGGACAGCCTGATGCAGACATTCCGCGAAGTATGCCGGGGTTACATGGACGATGTGCTGATTATCGCCGATTTCTTTGTTCGGTTTTTCAGCGACAAATTCCAAGCCCTGAAGGATTATTTCAAGAACTGGGTCCGCGATTTTATGACGGTGGCCGAGTATCTGCGCTTGAACGGCGCGGTCGCGGCTATCCGGCGGTTCGTGGACGATACCGCCGAAGCGTTGGGCAATTCGCAAATCAGCCAATCACTTAAAGGTGTGGCGAACGATGTAAAGAAATGGGGCAGCATAATCGGCGAAACTGCGTTGAACACCGGCAAGGATATCGCCGAAAGCGTGGCGAATGGTTACAGCAAGGCGCAGGATTTTGTCGGCGGCAAACTGGCGGCGGTGAAAAGCGTGTTTTCCGGCGGGGTAGCCGCGCCGACACTGAACATGCCCGCCGCGCCTCAAATCCCGAATATCGCCCCGGACGCTGCGCAAGACGCCTCGGCGTTCAGCGTCGCGTGGACGAGCGCGCTGCGCGAGACAGCCGCCGCCGGTATCAACTGGAAAACCGAAATGCTCGGCATGATGTCGAGCTTCGAGGGTTCGTTCGCGGGCGGGTTCTGGAAGGCGTTGGACACCGCACGCGGCGTGTTCGGCGCGATTAAAAATCTGGCCGACAATCTTTTTCAGTCAATATTGAAAGCGTTTGAGGAGCTTATCGCAAAGCTTGCCGCCAAGATGGCGCTGTACGGGATACTGAACCTGTTCACCGGCGGCGCGTTCGGCGGGCTGACCGGCGGACTGGGCAAGTTTCTGGGTTTTGCCGAGGGCGGGTTGGTCCCCGGCATGAAAGGCCAGCCGGTTCCGGCCATCGTTCACGGCGGGGAATATGTATTGAGCTTGCGCGAGATGGCGGCGATGGGTTCGGTCAGCACCGGCGCGGTCGCAATGGCGGGCGGCGGAACCATGAGCGTTTCTGTGAACGCGCCCATAACAATCAACGGCGGCATGGGTTCGCAAACGGATGTGCGCGCGGTATGCGAGCAAATCACGACCGCCATCAAGCAGGGCGTTTCGTGGGGTGTTGAGAACGCCAAAGCTGCCTATAAAATCGGCGCGAAGCACGACGGGGAGGCTATGTGAACGCGATAAAAGTCTACGACCCCGCGCATTTGGATGCGGAATTGCTCACGCTGCATGCGCAATCCACGTTCAAACGCAAGGACGCCGCCAAATGCGGCAATATCCGCATGTCCGACGGCAGCCTCGTCGCGTGGAAGGAATGGCAGAAGGTTGAAGGAACGCTGTCGCTTCGCAATGTTACGCAGTCCGACCGGGACGCGCTTTTATCGGCGATTGCAACCCACGACTTCCTGACTTTCGCCTTTTTCGCCGATTACGACCCGACGCAGATTTACGAGTTCCTCATAGCCGAGCCGCCGACGGAAACCTTTGACCGAAAAACGCGCCGCTACGAGATAGAACTATCCCTAAAGGAACGCTGATTATGAAAACGCTTGATACCGCGTCGCTGGATGCGTTCAACTCGCCGAAGCCGAAGTATTTCAAGCGAGTATTACTTTACCGCCGGTGCTGGACCGGCGCGGCATTTGTCTATGACGACGCCATTGACCTCACGCCGGATGTCGCGGAGGTCGGCAAAATCCAAATCAAGCTGGACACGGAGGAATACAACAAATGGACATACGGCAATTGCGCCGTAACCGTCCGCAACGACCGGGGTCAGTGGCTTGAGGGCAATCCGGACGGCTATTTCCCCGACGGGTATTATGTGTTCAACTCCAAAATCGCGCTTATCGCGGGCGTGGTCCGGTCCGACGGTACGCCGGACCCGCAGTATATTTACACGGGCTATCTGACCGACGACAACACCGAATACCCCGAACAGAAAACCATGCAGCTGAATTTGCTTGGCCGGATGTCGGTGTTCGCCCAGTTCAGCGCGGCACTCGTCGGCGCTGGGGCAACCAACGAACTGATTGGTTCCAATTCGGGGTTGGATTTCAGCACGGGGCATAACGCGACGGGCATAATCGCCGAAGTGCGCAAAGGTTTGACCGCCGCCGGGCCGGAGAACGCCGCCGTCCTGATGGCCGACAAGGATTATTCCGTCGCTAACCTCAACGAGCATGATGCGCCCGCCCAGATAACGGTTAAAATCGCGCTGAACGCCGGTCAAAGCCTGTGGTGCAGCTATACCTACTGGCATCTGGACAGGAAAATTGAATGGATTGTCTCGCAAATCTGCGCGCTGTGCGGCGTTGACGGCGCGGACATCAGCCCGGCGTTGTTCGCAAATTCCGTAGAGACCACATTTTCGCAACTGGATGAGGCGGGGTTTTCGTCCGGCGAGTATTCAAACACGTTGTGGGATTCCTATTACTTGGGAATCCGGCTTTACTGGAACACCTCCGGCCATTACCCGTCGCTGACCGGCTCGTACACCAGTCCTGTAATAGACGGTACTGCCGATTTGGCAAACTGGGGTAAACTGACGGCTTCGCATTTTGAACTTGGCACCGCCGTGGCTGCATTTTATTACCGCGATTCCGCCGACGGGGCGAATTGGAACGGCTGGACGGCAATTGCGCCCGGTTCTGTCATTCCGTCGCTGTTGCGGTATATACAACTGCGCTGGGTTGTGACGGTAACCAACGACTACGCATGGCAGAACTACGCGTTGCTGAAAGGTTGGCAGGTGGACTATTACACCTCGGCTGTCACAATCCCTGTCGTCAACATGACCGGTCTGACCTGCGAGGACGCGCTGGCGGCGCTGGCCCGGATGTGCAGCTATGAAATCGGCTTCACCGGCGATGACGGCTTTGTTTTCAGGCCGCGCGCCGATTCGCTGTCGCCGGTTTACACGCTGGACAATTCAAACGTGGCCGCGCTGGAGAGCGTCGCAAGCGGCGCGGCGAGGGTTTACAACCGGGTCAATGTAACATTCGGTGGCTATAACATCGTCGTTGATTCCAAAACGCAAAGCGAACCGAGGCCGGACAACATAGACCAGATGGGCGTCCGGGAGTACGCGATAGCAAGCGGCAATTTCCTGCCCGCGGCGAATGTTGATTTGGCCCGCGCCATCGCGCCGACGGTGTATGGCTATGTCAAAGGCCGGCGGCGGCGCGCGTTGGCGAGGACGCGGTTTTTCCTGCACCTTGAGCTGGGCGACAAGGTCTTATTGAAAATCATCCCGCGCGATTTTATAACGGCGTGGAAATGGGCCGACAACTCGGTGCGCTACGGCCAAACGAAGCAGGTTGTCTATTACAACGAAAGCTGGCTGGCCGTGAGATTGCCGTTCTATAACGCTAATTTCCGGGTAGAGGGCATCGAACTTGACGCGGAGAACTGGGCCACCGCATTCAACCTGACGGAGGCGCTCTGATGGCGTTACCGCACAACATAAAAAACGGCGATACCCCGGACGCGGATATCCTGATGGCAAATTTCAACTATCTGGACGTCGGCGGCATCGCGTTCAAGTCGGGGACGTATGAGGAACTGAAGGGTTACGCCGCCGCGAATCCGGCGAAGTGTTTCGACTGCTGGGCGGCGGATTTGAAGCAACGGATGTTTTACTGCGGCGACCCGACGCAGGGCGACGGCGGGTTTATCGTCCTCGGCGGCGCGGCAACTTCAACAGAGGAGGTTGGTTAATCATGAAACGAATAGTCTGGCTGCTGATATTTCTGGCGGGACCGGCGCAGGCGCAGTATTACGGCGTAACCGTGTCCACACCGACGGGCAAAGCGACGATGACGCTCGTCGGACAGGAACTTCTGTACCCGTCCGTAGGCGGCGCGACGTCAATCATCCTGCAAGGCAATGGCGGGCGGATAACCGCAAACGGCATCACGCTCAAGTCTTCGGCGACCGTGCAGGGGCCGATAGCTGCACGAAGCGGCGCGTTCACGGGCACGTTGAATGCGGGCAGCGTGTCGGCGACTTACGGCGTAGCGGCGGCGACGGGGGCGTTTTCCGGCGCGGTGAACGCCGCCGTCGTCAATGTCGCCACCAACACAGGCGCGGGTATCATAAACACCTACAACGGCGACGTCGCAATCGGCGGGGATTTGAACATAGCCTACAGCCCCAACACGGCGGTCATGGCGCATACGGACGGCGCGGAGGGCGCGACGGCTATCCCCGATTCGGTCTCGCCCGCGACATTCACCATCGTCAACGCGGCGTATCTGACGCAGACCAACAAAAAGTTCGGCTCCGCGTCGCTTTACATGACGCATTGGAACGACGGCGCGCATATATCGTCTATGCCGCAAATCAGCTCGCAGACATTCACGATAGACTTCTGGGTTTACACCGTCGGCTGTCCGGCATGGCAGGCCGCGCGGGCGTTTATCGTGCTGAACCCGAACTGGACGACGACCGGCGGGCTGGATATGTATAACGCCGCATCAGTGAACGCATTGGCCATGTCGCACACCAACTACAACGGCAACGATTACCTGATGATTTCCGGCCCCGGCTGCGCAGGCATAGCCTCCTATATCGTCTGGGGGACATATAACGGCGGCTGGCATCACGTCGCGCTTGTCCGGGCGACTTACGCGGGCGGAATCAACCTGTATGTCGACGGGGTTTCAAAGCTGGTCAATATCTGCACGGGCGCGAATTTGGATGTCAGCGCGGGCGCATATATTGGCGCAAAGCAGACCCGCGCGACGGATAGCTCCACGACCGCCAGCGCGGTCTACATGGACGAGTTGCGCATAGACATCGGCGCGGCAAGGTGGACGTCAAACTTCTCGCCGCCGAACGCGGCGTATTATCAGGGCGCGGATTTGGGACGGCTCATCATCGGCAGCCCCGCCGTCCCCAACGCAAGATTGCATATAAACAACAACGGCGCGGGCCGGGCTGTGCAGGTGGATGCGCCCGGCGACATCGCGCTAAACGCCGGAGGCGTCCTCGTCGGCAACAGCCAGTACGCCCCCAACGCCGTGCTGGACGTACGGCCCAACGGGACATTCCCGTACTTGCTTGTCGTTTCAACTGATACAGCAGGAACCGCCCCCGCCGTATCAGTATCCAACGCCGGACGAACGGCGTTTGCAAACACCATAACCGAAGCCTACGGAATCGCCGCCGCGACGGGCGCATTCACCGGCGCGGTAACGGCAGCCAGCTTCACCGGAGCGGGCGGCGCACTGACCAGTCTGAATGCCGCCAACCTCGCCAGCGGCACGGTCGCGGACGCGCGGTTAAGCGCGAATGTGCCGCTGCTCAACGCCAATCAAACCTTCACCGGCGTAAACACGTTCACAAAAACCATCACGGAAACCTACGGCATCAGCGCGTCAACGATAGCCATCACCGGGACGGGGGTGTTCGGCGGCGCGACATTCTACGGCGCAAAAACGCATGCCCAGTTGCAGGGGTTGGCTTGCGCCGCATTGCCGTGCATGGCGATAGCGACGGATGCGCCGTATGAGGTGTTCCTTGCGACGGGAACAGCCGCCGGTCAATGGCAAGGCCAAACCAGCGGAGGAGGGCCGTGATATGAGCAAACTCGATGAAATACTTGAACGATTGGCCCGCATAGAGGCCAAACAGGACGCGCATCTTGCCGGTTACGCGCAGGACAAGGCCGCCAACGACGGGCGAGTATCGCGGCTTGAGCATACGGTAAACGGCAACGGGCAGGTCGGCCTCGCCGAGGAAATGCGGGCGGTGAAGACCAGAATTTCATGGCTCGTAGGCGGCATCACGCTGGCCGTGAACGCCATATTCCAACTGGGGCTTAAATGGAGCGGCAAATGAACGACTTCAACCTGACGGAGCATTTCACGTTCTTTGAGCTGACGCGCACGGACAAAGCCGAGTTTCAGGAATTGAACCGTCGGAAAGGGTCTTGCTATACCGCCGACCTTACCGGCCTGTGCCGCCTGATTCTTGAGCCTGTGCGGACGCATTACGACAAGCCGGTGATTATCCATTCCGGTTTCCGGTGCTACGAATTGAACGCCGCCATCGGCGGCAGCGCGTCAAGCCAGCATACGCTGGGCCAAGCGGCGGATTTTGAGGTGAAAGGCGTGAGCATAGACGACGCGTTCAACTGGCTGTGGAAAACATCCGGCATCCCGTTCGGCCAGCTTATTGACGAGCAGCGCGGCGGCTCACGATGGATTCACGCCAGCACCGGCAGTAAACGCGAGGTGTTGGCATTCAAGGACAGCGTATATGTCCGGCTGGTTTGAGGTGAAAAAGAAGGCAAAAAAATGGGCCCCGAGTTTCAATCCTTCTGGGAGCGGGGCCGTCTCCATATATAGTCTATCACAAGAAACGGACGGCGACAAGTCTGAAAGTTATATTCAAAGCAAAAAACAGGAGGCAACAATGGACTACGAAGCGAAGGCAAAGGAATTGCTGGACGGGCTGGGTGCGGTGAAGGACAAAATCAAGGCCGTGAAAAGCCTCAAGGATGCGGCGGAAACCATTCCGGACGTCGTGAAACTGGTCGAAGGCGTCGGGCAGGACGAGGGCCTGAAAGGCTCGGACAAGAAGACGCTGGCGGTCGCCGTCCTCAACGCGCTGATAGATATCCCGTTCCTGCCGGAAAGCATAGAAGGAATGCTCATCGGCTGGGTGATAGACGCGGTTGTATCCGCGCTCAACAAGCTGGTCGGAAAAGACTGGCTGGGCAAAATCCTGCCCGCGAGCGCGTGAACGCAAAGCCCGCCCGGTTTATGGGGCCGGGCGGGCCGACACTTTGCGGAATAATTTATGCGATTACACTTTCCCCTGAACGACCTTGACGCGCTTGTTCTCGTCCTTGACGACGCGCCAGCCTTTGCGGGTATACGTCACCATGCGGGCGCGCACGTTGGCTTCAACATCTTTGCCTTGCGCGGCGTTACCGGCTTTATTCCGCACTTCAATGGCGATGTCGCCCACGGTATGTCCGCCGCTGAGCAGGAACGGGTCTATGATGGACGCCAGCGATACGCCGTGCGGCGGCTTGGCGGCAGTTGCGCCGATGTCGTTTCCTCCGTCGGTGTTTTTCTGTTCCGGCGCGGTCACAACCTTTGCGGCTTTGCCGGTTTGCGCGGCATTGTCCTTTTGCCCGGCTTTGGGATTATGCGCCTTGCCGTCGGCGCAATTCACCGGCTTCAGTTCGTAATCCGGCCCGCACCGGAACACGATTCCGCTGGCCAGCGTCATCACTATTTTGCCGTCCTTGTGGCCGGTCATCGTCGCCGCCGTGCCTTTTTGCGTCAGGTATTTATGTCCGACTTTCGCGTCGCGCGCTTTCATAATGTCGCCTCCCGTTTTGGAATTTTGCTTCCCGTCACCACTGAAGGTACAGCTCATTCGCGCAGAAATCAAGGCTTTCCTTCGCCTGTTTTTCAGACGGGAAACAGCGTCAGAAAGGCCTTGATGTTCGGCGGAAGTCCTTGTACCCTTCAGGTGAGGAGGATGATATGAAAACGACGACGGCAACGACGGGCAGACAGGCGAAATACCACGTGACAGTGGTCTCGACGGTGTTAGACGGCACGGAATTCCGCTGCACGATACGCCGCAGAATAGGTGTGTTCGGCACAATAGACGGAGCACGGGCATTCGCCGAGGCGCAAGCCCGCCGCCCCGAAGTCCGCAACGCCAAAAGCCGCATCCGGTTTATAATCCGGCACAACGGAAAAACAGTCGCGCAGATAAAAGTACAGGAGGCAATATGACCGGCAAAACGCTGAAATCGCGCTACCTGAGCCTCAGGCAAAACGGCTCGGAGATGTACGTGGAAGACGTCGCCCTGACCGGCATGACCGAAGACTATATCCCCGTCGCACTCCAAAAGCTGGAGATAGTCCGCAAAACCCTGCCGAAGGCGAAATGGAGCATCACCATAGAGGAGCAATTCATAGACGGCAACTGGCGGAACAGCAAACGCTATTACACCGTCCGCGACGCCGAAACCGGCAAAATCACAAACGCGGAATTTTAACGGAGACGCTATGAAAATCCGATTATCCGTAGATGTGGAAATCAGAATGGGCCAAGGCCCCGAAACCGGCATAAGCCTCGTCGGCTACATGCCCGACGGCACGACATACGCCGAGCTGGTCCGCGTATTCGGCAAGCCCCGCCCGTTCGCATTTCCCAGCGGCAAAAGCAAGATTGAATGGGTCGGCAAAATCAACGGCTTGGAGTTCGCCATCTACGACTACAAATCCACCCTCGTCCCGGAAAAGAACATGGACTGGCACATCGGCGGCAAAAGCGAACTGACGGCAAAGCTGCTGGCCGCATATTTCAAGGCGGCGAAGTAGCAAACGGAGCATCTATGAAAGCGGCGTTATACGCAAGAGTGTCTTCGCAAGGGCAGGCGGACAAGGACCTGTCTATTCCGGCCCAGCTGAAGGCTTTGCGCGAATACGCTCTGAAAAAAGGATGGCCTGTGGCGACGGAATATGTGGACGAAGCCGAATCAGCCCGCACTGCCGACCGGCCTAAATTTCAGGAAATGATTTATTCCGCGAAATTGACCAACAAACCGTTTGATGTGATTCTGGTCTGGAAATTCTCGCGGTTCGCGCGAAACCGCGAGGACTCTATTCTTTACAAGAAATTGCTGCGCAAACATGGCGTGGATGTCATTTCAATCAACGAGCCGATAGACGACAGCCCGTCCGGCCATCTGATGGAAGCCATGCTGGAAGCGGTGGACGAATTTTATTCGCTCAACCTGTCCAGCGACACCATTCGCGGCATGAAAGAGAACGCCGCGCGCGGATTCCGCAACGGCGGCCCCGCGCCGTTTGGATACTCAAAAGCAAAACTCATCGTCAACGGGAATGAAAAAGTTAAGCTGGCCGTTGACCCCATTGAATCCATTCTGGTAAAGCGTATTTTTGATATGTGCCTGCGCGGCTACGGCCTCAAAGAAATGGTTCGCAGGCTTAACGCCGAAGGACTGCGCACCCGCTCCGGACGGACTTGGAGCATCACGGTGCTTTATTATGTGCTGACAAACGAAACCTATACCGGCAACACCTTGTTCAACATTCACACCAAGGTTGATGGCCGCTATGTGAAAAACAAGCCGGAGAAGATTCTCCGCATTCAGAACACGCATCCGGCCATCATCGAAAAAGAGACCTATGAACGAACAAGAGCGTTATTGCGGGAGCGCGCGCCCAAATGCATGCATCCGCGCGAAGCCGCGAGCGAATATCTGCTAAGCAGCATGGTTTTCTGCAAACATTGCGGGGCGAAGATGATAGGCGTTTCCGCAAAATCCGGGCAATTTTTTTACTACGCCTGCCTGAATTATCTCAAGCGGGGCAAAGAGGTGTGCCGCCATAGTTTTGTGCCTCAAAACAAGCTGGACGCCGCCGTGATAGGCAACCTGCGCAATTGCATAACCGACAAAAGCGTAAAGAAGCTGGTGACGATGGTTAACTCGGAGATAATATCCGCCAAAGGCGGTATCCGCGACCAGATAACGGCTATGGAACTGAAAATGGCGGACGTGAACAAACGACTCCATAAACTTTATTCCGCGCTGGAGACAGGCGAGCTGGAACTGTCCGACCTTGCGCCCAGAATCAAAGACCAGCGCGCTCAACTGGCCGGGTTGGGTGAAACGCTGAGGGCGCTGAAGGAGCGGCAGGAACGCGAAACTATCGTCACCAGCGATGACGAGATTCACAGCTATGTGCGGAATATACAGGATTTCATGTCCGGCTCCAGCTTGGCGGAATCAAAAACTTTTTTACATAGCTGGATAAAGCGAATTGACGTGAATAAGGAGGACGGCACCGCCGAGATACAATGGACAATGCCCACGATACCGGGGGCACCGTGGGCATTGTCACGAGTTCTACCTATGGAAAGAAATGGCGCCCTCAAGGGGATTCGAACCCCTGATCTTTGCCTTGAAAGGGCAATGTCCTGGGCCACTAGACGATGAGGGCTTTGCGCCGCTTTTCAGCAACATCTCATTTTAGCAGATTCCGGGCCTTTCTAAACAGCCCGGCGGATTCGGTTCTTGAGTAATGCGGCGCGAAATTCTAGAATGAAGTTGCCGCCGGATGACGCAGCCCCGCAGGCGGCTGGGAGGCAGCATGATTGAAGACAACACCCCGCTGGCCCTGACTTTTGACGACGTGCTTCTGGTCCCCGCCAAATCAGATTTCCTGCCGCGCGAAACCGACGTGTCCGCGCGGCTCACAGCCAAAATACGGCTCAACATTCCCGTGCTGTCCGCGGCGATGGACACCGTTACCGAGGCGCCGTTCGCAATCGCGCTGGCGCGCGAGGGCGGCATCGGCATAATCCACCGCGCCATGCCGCCGGAGGCGCAGGCAGCGGAAGTTGAGAAGGTCAAAAAGTACGAAAGCGGGGTGCTGATAAATCCCGTTACCATATCGCCGGACAGGACGCTGGGCGCGGCATTTGAACTGATGCGCAGGACGGGGGTTTCGGGTTTTCCCGTTACGGTCAAGGGGAAACTCGTAGGCATAGTAACCAACCGCGACCTGATGTTTGAAACCGATATGTCCAGAAAAATATCCGAGGTGATGCGCAAAAAACCCATCACCGCGCGGCTGGGCGCCACGCCGGAGCAGGCCAAGAAACTGCTGCACCGCCACCGCATAGAAAAGCTGCCCATCGTGGATGAAAAAGGCAACCTGCGCGGCATGTACACCACAAAGGACATAGAGAAAAAACGGCTTTACCCCAGCGCCTGCACCGACGAGCTGGGCCGGCTGCGCGTGGGCGCGGCCTGCGGCGTGGGGCCGGACGGGCTGCTCCGCGCGGAGATGTGCGCCGACGCCGGAGCCGACATCATCGCCATAGACACCGCCCACGGCCACAGCGCCGCCGTGCTGGACGCGGTCAGAAAACTAAAAAAACGGCGCAACGTGCAGGTGCTGGCGGGAAACGTGGCCACCGAAGACGGCGCGCGCGCGCTGATTGACGCGGGCGCCGACGCCGTGAAAGTCGGCATAGGCCCCGGCTCCATCTGCACCACGCGGATAATTTCCGGCGCGGGGATGCCGCAGATAAGCGCCATAGCCGCCGCAGCCAAATGCGGCATCCCGGTCGTGGCCGACGGCGGCATAAAATTCTCCGGCGACATCGCAAAGGCCGTGGCGGCGGGGGCGGACTGCGTGATGCTGGGCAGCTGCTTTGCCGGCGCAGAGGAAACCCCGGGCGAGATAATTTTCTACCAGGGCCGCAGCTACAAGCTCTACCGCGGGATGGGCTCGCTGGGCGCGATGGAGCTTGGCTCCAAGGACCGCTACGGCCAGCAGGGCATAGGCGCCGACAAGCTGGTGCCCGAGGGGATAGAGGGCCGCGTGCCGTTCAAGGGGCCGGCGGCGAAAATAATACATCAACTCGTGGGCGGGCTGCGCTCCGGCATGGGCTATTGCGGCTGCAAAACCATAGACGAGCTGAAGGCGAAAGCGCGCTTTGTGCGCATCACCAACGCCGGGCTGGCGGAAAGCCATGTCCACGACGTTACCATAGTCAAGGAAGCGCCCAATTACCTTGTGGAGCGATAGTTGCCCGAAAGCGACATCATCATCGCGAAAACCGCCGGCTTCTGCCCCGGCGTCAAAAAGGCCATAGACTGCGCGCTGGACCTGGCCCGCGACGCGCGGACGCCGGTGTATACGTTGGGGCCGCTTATCCACAATCCGCAGGTCATAGAAACCCTGGAATCCAAAAACATACGCGCGCTGGCTTCCATTGACGAGGCCGCAGGGCAAACCGGCGTGATTGTAATCCGCGCGCACGGCATAACGCCGCAGGACGAGGCCCGGCTGCGCGCCCTCGCGCCGCGCGTGGTGGACGCCACCTGCCCGCTGGTCAAGCGGGTCCACAACGTGATTTCCAAATACGCGCAGGCGGGATACGACACCGTCATCGTAGGCGACAAGGGCCACGCCGAGGTTACGGGGCTGCTGGGATACGCAAAAGGCCGGGGGCATGTGGTCTCCGGCCCGGACGAGGCGGAGAGGCTGCCCGCTTTTGACAAGGCCAACATCGTCGCCCAGACCACGCAGGAAGAGGAGATTTTTTTCGCGGCGGCGGAGGCCGTAAAAAAGAAATCGCGGGAATGCGTCGTGTCCGACACCATCTGCCAGCCCACGCGCGAGCGGCAGAAAGAGACCAGGGAGCTGGCCCGCAACGCGGACGCCGTCATAATAGTCGGCGGCAGGCAGAGCGCCAACACCGCGCGGCTGGCGCAGTTGTGCCGGCGGCTGTGCGCCAATGTGATAGCCGTGGAGACGGAAGACGAACTGCCCCCCCTGCCCGCCGGGGCGCGGGTGGCGGTAACAGCGGGCGCATCCACCCCCGGCTGGATGATAGAGCGCGTGGCCGAACGCGCCCGCGCGCTGAAAATCAGCGCGGCGCGCCCGTCCGGGCGGCATCTGCGCGGGCTGTGGGGTGTGTTCGTCGGCAGCGGCGCCTACGCGGGGCTTGCGGCGGTATGCCTGGCTTATGTCTGCATGAAGATGGAAGGGGTGCGGGCGGACGCGAGGGCGCTGGCGCTGGCCTGGTCCTTTGTTTTCAGCCTTACCATAATAAACCGCGCGCGGGAGGCCGCCGTCTCCGACCGGGAAAAGCCCCCCGCCTTCCGCCGCCGCCGGCTGCGGGCGGCATCTGCGGGGATTGCCGCCGGAGTCCTGGCGATGGCGCTGGCCTGGCCGATGGGGCCGGCGGTGCTGTTTCCCGTGGTGTTTTTCTGGCTGCTGGGGCTGGCGTATCCGTTCCGGCAGACGCTCAACATAAGGCGGGTGATGGATTTTCCCGGCTCAAAGGATTTTGTAACCGCGCTGGGCTGGGGGTTTGTCTGCGCCTATGTCCCGGCGTTTTACGAGAGGTCGCATTTTTCGGCGGCGGCCTTGCTGGCGGTGGCATACGCGGTGCCGGCGGTGTTTGTGCGTTCCGCCGCGCTGGGGATGAGCGCGGTTCACGGCGATCTGATAGTGGGCAAGGAAAGTTTCTACAAGGCGCATGGCAGGCGGGCGACGCTGCTGCTGATGTTTGCCATGACCGCGGCGATGGCGTTGTGGCTGGGCTGGCTTTCCGCCGCCGGCTGGAGGCGGGAGGCGGCTCTGCCCATGCTTGCGGCCAGCCTGTACACGCTTGCCCTGCTGGCGTTTTATTATACGGGCAGAATACCGGCGGGCGCCCTTTCCGAAACCGCCGTGGAGGCGCAGTTCCTGCTTGCGGCGGCGTTGGCGTTTGCGCGCGGATTTTTTTATTGATACACTGGAATTGGAACCGGAGGTGAATATGTCCGACAATAACGACAAGACGGCCGCGGTCATAACCGCTTTTGCCGTGGGCGCCGTGGTGGGAACGGCCATAGGCATTCTGTTCGCGCCCAAGGCCGGCAAGGAAACGCGCGAGGACCTTGGCGAATGGCTTAACGACAATATGGCCAAGGGCAGGGAAAAACTGCAAAAGATGGGCGAAGAAATAAAGCACCGCAAGGAACAGCTTGCCCAGGCATTGCATGGAAAAGAATCCGCTTAAACCTCGTCAATACGGGACGCGGCGGGCGCGGGGCGCCTGCCGCGTTTTCTTTTGTCCGGGAGGCGCATGAGCGAATGCTTTCTGGAACTTGAGGACGGAACCCGCGCAGCCGGCGAGTCCTTCGGCGCGGAGGCCTCCGCCGCGGGCGAGGCGGTTTTCAACACCGCGCTGACCGGCTATCCCGAAAGTCTCACCGACCCGTCCTACCGTGGCCAGATTCTGGTGCTGACTTATCCGCTGGCGGGCAATTACGGCGTGCCGGATTCCGCCAGGGATGCGCGCGGGCTGCTGGAATTTTTTGAATCGGAAAAAATCCATGTCGCGGGGCTGGTGGTATCCGACTATTCGGCGGCATACAGCCACTGGAACGCCAGAAAAAGCCTCGGACAATGGCTGAAAGAACATAATATCCCCGGCCTCTGCGGCGTTGACACCCGCGCGCTGACAAGGCTCATACGGGAAAAAGGCGCGATGCTTGGCAAACTCGTGTGCGCCGGAGATGTGGCTTTCCGGGACCCCAACAAAGACAATCTGGCCGCCGAGGTCAGCGTGAAAGAGCGCGTTGTCTACGGCAACGGCAGGCGCAAAATCGCGCTTATAGACTGCGGCGTCAAAAACAACATCATCCGCTGCCTGCTGAAATACGACGCGACAGTGATTCGCGTTCCCTGGGACTGGGATGTATCAAAAGAGAATTACGACGGGCTTTTCATCTCCAACGGGCCGGGCGACCCGCGGCAATGCGGCAAAACCATAGAAAATATCGCAAAAGCCCTGCAAAAGGACAAGCCGGTTTTCGGAATCTGCCTGGGCAATCAGCTTATGGCTCTTGCCGCCGGGGCGCAGACCTACAAGCTCAAATACGGGCACCGCAGCCACAACCAGCCCGCGCTTGAAGCCGGCACCAGCAGGGCCTACATCACCTCGCAGAACCACGGCTTCGCGGTGGACGACAAAACCCTGGGCCCGGACTGGAAACCGCTTTTCATCAATCTCAACGACGGGACCAACGAGGGGATTATTCACCGCAAAAAGCCGTTTTTCTCGGCGCAGTTCCACCCGGAGGCCTCAGGCGGGCCTTCGGACACCAAATTCCTTTTTGACAGGTTTATGGAGAAACTGTGAAAAAAGTCCTCGTGCTGGGTTCCGGCGCGCTTAAAATAGGCGAGGCGGGGGAATTTGACTATTCCGGCTCGCAGGCGCTGAAAACGCTCAAAGAGGAAGGCATCGCCTCCGTCCTCATAAACCCCAATATCGCCACGGTGCAGACATCGGAAGACGCGGCGGATAAAATCTATTTCCTGCCGGTAACGCCGCGCTTTGTGGAAGACGTCATAAAAAAAGAAAGGCCGGACGGGGTTTTCGTCTCCTTCGGCGGGCAGACGGCGTTGAATTGCGCTATCGCGCTGCACAAGGCGGGCGTGTTTGAGCGGCACGGCGCGCAGGTGCTGGGAACGCCCATGCAGGCGATACTGGACACCGAGGACCGGGAGCTTTTCGTAAAAAAACTGGATGAAATCGGCGTGAAAACTCCGCGCAGCGCGGCGGTGTCCTCCCAAAAAGAGGCATTGGCCGCCGCCGCGAAGCTGGGCTATCCGGTGATAGTGCGCGCCGGATTTGCGCTGGGCGGGCAGGGGAGCGGCTTCTGCTCCTGCGAGCGGGAGCTGGCCGCGCTGACGGAAAAAAGCCTGGCATATTCCGGCCAGATTTTGATTGAGGAATCGCTTAAAGGCTGGAAGGAAATTGAATACGAAGTCGTCCGCGATAAATACGACAACTGCATAACCGTCTGCAATATGGAGAATTTTGACCCGCTGGGCATTCACACCGGCGAGAGCATAGTGGTCGCCCCCTCGCAGACGCTGACAAACGCGGAATACCATAAATTGCGGGAACTGTCGCTGAAAGTCATCCGGCATATCGGGATAGTGGGCGAATGCAATATCCAGTACGCGGTTGACCCGCGCTCTGAGGATTACCGCGTGATAGAGGTGAACGCGCGGCTCTCCCGCTCCAGCGCGCTGGCCTCAAAAGCCACCGGATACCCGCTGGCGGCGGTGGCGGCGAAGCTGGCTTTGGGTTACGGGCTGCACGAGCTTAAAAATCCGGTTACCGGCACCACCACCGCGTGTTTTGAGCCGGCGCTGGATTATATAGTCTGCAAAATACCGCGCTGGGATTTGGGGAAATTCTCCGGCGTGTCAAAAGAGCTGGGCAGCAGCATGAAAAGCGTGGGCGAGGTGATGGCGATAGGCCGCACCTTTGAAGAAGCCGTGCAGAAGGGGCTGCGCATGATAGGCCAGGGGATGCACGGATTCGTGGCCAACCGCGATTTGAATTTTTCCGAAGTGGAGCGCGAGCTTGCCCGCCCCACCGACATGCGCATTTTCGTGATAGAGGAAGCCTTCAGCCGCGGCTTTTCCGTTGAGCGGATAAACGAGCTTACAAAAATAGACCGCTGGTTTCTGGAAAAACTTAAAAACATCCATTCCGCCGGGGAATCGCTTGAAAAATACGGCTCGCCGGACGAGATTCCGCCCAAAGAGCTGCTGCGCGCCAAGCAGCTCGGTTTTTCAGATTTTCAGCTGGCGCGGCTGACTCTCAAATGCCCGCCGGAGCGCATGGAAGAGGCGCTGCAGCGCGTGCGCGCGCGGCGCAAGGCGCTGGGCATTGTGCCGTATGTGAAACAGATAGACACGTTGGCGGCGGAATATCCGGCGCGCACCAATTATCTCTATCTCACTTACTGCGGGACGAGTCATGACATTGAATTTGAGCGGGACGGGAAATCCGTGATAGTCCTGGGTTCCGGCGCGTACCGCATAGGCAGCAGCGTGGAGTTTGACTGGTGCAGCGTCAACGCGCTGCGCGCCGCCCGGAAAACGGGCTGGCGCGGCGTGATGATAAATTACAATCCCGAAACCGTCAGCACCGATTACGACGAATGCGACCGGCTCTATTTTGACGAGTTGTCGCTGGAGCGGGTGCTGGACATCGTGGAACTGGAATCGCCGCAGGGGGTTATTGTTTCCGTGGGCGGCCAGATCCCCAACAACCTCGCCATGCGGCTGCACGCGCTGGGGGTGAAGATACTGGGAACCTCCGCCCATTCCATAGACGCCGCCGAGGACAGGCACAAATTCTCCGCCATGCTGGACCGGCTGGGCGTTGACCAGCCCCGCTGGAAAGAGGCCAGCAGCCTGGAGGAGATTTATAAATTCGCCGACACCGTGGGGTTTCCCGTGCTGGTGAGGCCGTCTTATGTCCTCTCCGGCGCGGCGATGAACGTGGTGTCCAATAAAAGCGAGCTGGAACATTTCCTGACGCAGGCGGCGAAAGTGTCAAAAAGCCATCCGGTGGTAGTCTCCGAATTCATACAGGAAGCAAAGGAGATAGAGATGGACGCCGTCGCCAAAAACGGCGAAATCATAGCCTACGCCGCCTCGGAGCATCTGGAATTCGCGGGCGTGCATTCGGGCGATGCGACCATAGTCTTCCCGGCCCAGAAAATTTATATAGAGACCGCGCGCCGCATCAAGCGCATTTCCCGCCAGATAGCCAGAGAACTGGACATCTCCGGCCCTTTCAACATGCAGTTTCTGGCAAAAGACAACGATATCAAGGTGATAGAGTGCAATCTGCGCGCATCGCGCAGTTTTCCTTTCGTGTCAAAGGTGCTAAAGAGCAATTTCATAGACCTGGCGGCCAGAATCATGCTGGGGGAGAGTTTTGAAAAGCCGAACAAGTCAATTTTTGACCTGGACCATATCGGCGTGAAAGCGTCGCAGTTTTCCTTTTCGCGGCTGCACATGGCGGACCCGGTGCTGGGAGTGGAAATGGCCTCCACCGGCGAGGTCGGCTGCCTGGGCGACAGTTTGCATGAGGCCGTGCTTAAGGCCATGCTGTCGGTGGGATACGCAATCCCGGCCAAAAACATTCTCATCTCAAGCGGGCCGCCGCGCTCCAAGATAGAGCTGCTGGAAAGCGCGCGGCTGCTGCGGGAAAAAGGATATGCGCTTTTCGGCACAAGGGGCAGCGCGGAATTTTTCAGCGCCAACGGCGTGGAATGCGCCGCGCTGGCCTGGCCCGGCGAAAACGCGAAACCCAATATAATGGATTACCTGCGCGAAAGAAAAATAGATCTGGTCATCAATATCCCCAAAAACCTCTCCCGCGCGGAACTGGAAAACGATTATGTCATCCGCCGCGCGGCGGTGGATTATAACATCCCGCTTATAACCAACGCGAAGCTGGCGGCGGCCTTCATAGCCGCATTTTGCCGGCTGAATCCGGACTCCCTTGCCGTAAAAAGCTGGGGCGAATACAACTCCTAATCAAAGCCGTTCCGCCGGTTTTATGATATAGTGCAGGCACAGCACAGGAGGCTAAATTGAAAACCGCACTTCTGCTGGCCGCGGCGATGTTTGCCAACGCCGGCCCAGCGTCCGCAGAAGGAAACAAATCCCCGGCAAAACAGCTTTCTTCCGCCGCCGGGCCCGTACAGGCGTCTCCGGCTTCGCCGGCGGGAACCAAAGAAACACCCGTCAACCCGCGCTACTGGGCGGTGGTGTCGGCCAAATCGTCGCAGGAGCGCACCCGGATATTCAATCTGGGCATGGACATAGTGGAGGCGGGCAAAGACTCCTCCGCCGGCATAGCAAACGAGGGTACGCTTTCAAAAATAAAAGAGGCCGGTTTTGAAATCATCTCCAGCATCCCGCTGGAAAAATTCAGCGCCTCGTTTACCAAGGATTTTCCGCCGTCGGACCTCAAATACCACAATTTTGACCGGATGCAGTCCGACCTCAAGGCTTATGCGGAGAAGCTCAAGGGCTACTCGTCCATATTCTCCATAGGCAAAAGCGTGCAGGGGCGGGAGATACTGTGCCTGCGGCTCAACAGCTCCGTGTCCGGCGACAAGCCAAGCGGCAAGCCGGGCGCGCTTTTCATAGGCAACCATCACGCGCGGGAGCATCTCAGCGTGGAAATGCCGCTCAAATACGCCGCCTGGCTGGCCGAAAACAAGGACGGCGAGGCCAAAGCCGTTCTTGAAGGGCGCGACATTTACATCGTTCCCATGCTCAACCCCGACGGCGCGGAGTACGACATAGATAAAGGCCAGTACCGCTGGTGGCGTAAGAATCGCGCCAAGACGGGCGGCGACGCCTTCGGCGTGGACCTCAACCGCAACTATGCCGCGCGGTGGGGGCAGGGCGGCTCCTCCTCCAACCCGGGTTCCGACACCTACATGGGAACCGCCGCCTTTTCCGAGCCGGAAACGCAGGCAGTGCGCGATTTTTTCGGAAAGCATTCCAACGTTGCGGTGGCAATCGCGTATCACAGCTACAGCCGGCTGGTGCTGTATCCGCTGGGCAGCACGGATGATGATGTAAGCGACGGTAAAGACCTTAAAATCTTCAAGGCCATAGCCGGCAAGCTGGCCGGCTTCACCGGCTACAAGGCCATGAAAAGCAGCGAACTCTACGTGGCCACCGGCGATATGTGCGACTGGGCTTATGAAAAGCATCATGTTTTCGCCTTTACAATAGAGCTGGACCCAGAGCGTTACAATTACGGCGGTTTCTATCCTGGTCCGGGGATGATAGACCAGTCCGCGGCGGGGAACGTCAAGGCGATGCTCTACATGTCGCAGATAGCCGACAACCCCTCCCAGGCCGAAAAAGCGGGCAGATAACCGCGGGGAAAATGAATTTCGGCTCCCGGCCCGCTGCGCCTGCGGCGGGCCGGAAATTTTTGCCCCCCGGCGAATCCGGCAGCACTTTTAGAGAAGCCGCCGGTTTCGCGCCAGGCATAATGCAGTTGGCGGCGGGAACATGGACGGCGGAGAGCGTGGCATTCCCGTGCAGAATTTCGGGTTCATGTTTCGCTTAATAAATTATAAAATGTGATATGCAGCCGCCGGCTCGCAGGCGGCTTTTATTTTTTTATGGAAACCTCGGTATACGACTCCATGCTGTCCGGGCTCAATGCCCGCCAGCGAGAGGCCGTCGTCCACGCCGGCGGGCCGCTGCTTATAGTGGCCGGCGCGGGGACGGGCAAAACCCGCACCCTCACCTGCCGCATAGCGCGGCTGATAGCGGGCGGGGTTTCGCCGTCGCGCATACTGGCGGTTACATTCACCAACAAGGCCGCCGCGGAAATGCGCCAGCGCGTGGACGCGCTGGTTCCCGGACGCGGCTGGCAGGTGTGGACGCACACATTCCACTCTTTCGGCGCGCGGCTGCTGCGCCGCCACGCCGCCGTGCTGGGGCTCAAGCCCGATTTTGTCATCTACGACGATAACGACCAGCGCAAAATCATACAGTCCGCGCTGTCCGCGCTGGGCCGCGAGGACGAAAAAAACAAGTACGGCCTCTATCTCAACATCATCTCCCGCGCCAAGGACGATTTGATGGACGCGCAGTCCTATTCCATACACGCGCAGACCTCGCCCGCGCCCGGCAGGCAGGTGGCGGCGGATGTGTATCTGCGCTATCAGGCCGCGCTTAACGCCGCGGGCGCGCTGGATTTCGGCGACCTGCTGATGAAACCCGCCGAGCTGCTGAAAACGCGCGACGATGTGCGCGAATACTACCAGGAGCATTTCCTGCATGTTCTGGTGGACGAGTATCAGGACACCAACCGCGCCCAGTACATGCTGGCCAAGCTGCTTTCCGCCAAGCACCGCAACATCTGCGCCGTGGGCGACCCGGACCAGTCCATATACTCCTGGCGCGGCGCCGACATACGCAACATACTGGAGTTTGAGCGAGATTTTCCGGACGCCAAAACCGTCGCGCTGGAGCTTAATTACCGCTCCACCGCTAAAATACTGGCGGCGGCGGACACCCTGATAAAATACAATCTCCGCCGCAAGGAAAAAAATCTCTACACCGAAAACCCGCAGGGCGAGGATGTGCGCGTGCAGGAGCTGCCCTCCGAATCCGACGAGGCGCGCTGGGTCGCCTCGCAGATAGGCCGGCTGGTGGAAGAAGACGGCGCCTCGCTTTCCGAAACAGCCGTGTTCTACCGCACCAACGCGCAGAGCCGCTCTTTTGAAGAGGCGTTCCGCCGCGCGCAAATCCCCTACCGTCTTGTGGGCGCGACAAAATTCTACGACCGCGCCGAAATAAAGGACGCGGTGGCCTATGCGCGGCTGGCCGTCAGCCCGCGCGACCCGGTCAGCCTGGCGCGGGTGCTTAATGTCCCCGCGCGCGGCATAAGCAAGCAATCCCAGGAGCGGCTTGAGAAATACGCCGCCGAAAAGGGCGTCGCGCTCTGCGAGGCGATGGAGGCTGCGGCTTTCATAGAGGGGATAACCCCCGCCGCGCGCCGCGCAATGGGAGAGTTTTCAAATCTGCTGGACTCGCTGCACAGGGAGGCGCAGACTTCCCCGCCGGCGCATATGCTGCAGCGGGCGCTGCTGCTTAGCGGTTACTGGAAATCGCTGGAAGCGGCGGTGGAAAAGAATCCCCATGACGATGAGGCCAAGGGCCGGCTGGCCAATCTGCAGGAACTGCTAAACGGCGCGCGCGAGTACGAGGAGCGCTGCGCCCGCGCCCAGGCGGAGGCCTCGCTTTCCGGCTGGCTGGAGGAGGTGGCGCTCATAAGCCCCTCGGACGAAGCCTCCGGCAGCGGGGTTACGCTTATGACCGTCCATCTGGCCAAGGGGCTGGAGTTTCCTTTTGTTTTTGTAACCGGGCTGGAGGAGGGGCTGTTTCCCATAGGCTCCGGCGACGCCGGCGAGGACGAACTGGAGGAGGAGCGCCGCCTCTGCTATGTGGCCATGACGCGCGCGCGCAAAAGGCTGTTCGCCACGCACGCGGCGACGCGGCGGCTTTTCGGCAAGGTGTATGCCAACCTGCCGTCCCGGTTTTTGTTTGAAAGCAAGCTGATGGCGCAGACCGAGGTGTTTCGGCCCGGCGCCGACAATGTGGAGTTTGCGCCGCCGCCCGCGCCGAAAATAGTGCCGGCGGCCAGGGCGCTGGGCGGCCAGCGGGTGCGCCACGCGGTGTACGGGACGGGGAAAATAATCGCGCAGTCCGGCTCCGGCGAGGGCGTCAAGATAACCGTGGTTTTTGACCAGGGCGGACGGCAGACATTCATGCTGCGCTATGCCCCGCTGGAAATACTCTGACAAAAAAAGCACAATGGAACGCGGGGCCGGCGGCGCGCCGGAGCCGGTGAGGGGATGACAAATTTATGCGGGCTGTAACCGGTATTCGCTCTTTTCTGCGGGCGCTGCGCAAAAGCTGGCGGCGGCCCGTCAGCCTTATGGTGGTGCCATACGGCCCGCTGCCGGCGTGGCGGCTGCGGTTTTCGGTGCCGTTCCTGCTGTTTATGGCGGCGTTGTGGACCGGCATTACGTTGTGGGCCGGGTATGTGGCGGGCAGGAATCTGGATTATTACGTAACCAAGGCCGACAACCGCGTGCTTTCCGCCAGAGTCGCCTATGTCTCCGGGGAGATGGAGCGCGGCAGGAAATACATAGAGCTGACCCGCAAAACCGACGAGCAGATGCGCCACATGCTGGGCATGGGCAGCAGGAACGCCATCATACGCGACGATGGCGATAACGGCGGCGAGGGCGGCGCCCCCTCCTCCGACGCGAACAGCCTGCGCCGCGCGCTGGAGAAAAAAGCCGCCTGGATAAGCGACAGCGTTTTCCGCAACGGCATGCGCCAGGTTACCGAACAGTCCCAGCGCGCGCTGGCCGGGTTTCAGGAGATAGCGTGGTATATAACCAACCAGCGCTCCATGTACAGGGCCACCCCTGCCATATGGCCCGCGCCCGGCGCGGTAACGTCGCCGTTCGGCTACCGGATGTCGCCTTTTGAATCCGATTACGGCGAGTTTCATCCAGGAGTTGACATAAGCAACAGGCCCGACACGCCCATACGCGCCACGGCGGACGGCGTGGTGCGCCACGCCGGCTGGGCGGCGGGCTACGGGCAGGCCGTGCTGCTGGACCACGGCTTTGCCTATTCCACGCTTTACGGCCATGCGGCCAAGCTGGAGGTTAAGGAAGGCCAGCAGGTGAAAAGGGGCCAGATTATAGCGCGCATGGGGACCACGGGCCGTTCTACCGGAAGCCATGTCCATTACGAGGTCTGGCAGAGCGGCAAGCCGGTAAATCCGGTAAAATATATGACGGCAGTCGCGGACAAGCCCGCGCGGGAGGATTGATGGCGTTTCTGAAAAAAAGCCAGGACAGGATGTTCGAGCTTGGCAACATGGTTTCGGTGGTGGGGCCGGAGGCGTATTTCCAGGGCACGATAAACGCCAAAGGCTCGCTGCGCATAGACGGCAGGATGGAAGGCTCCATAACCGAGGCGCACGCCGTGGTGATTGGCGAGACGGGCAAGGTGGTGGGCGACATCGCCGCGGAATCCGCCGTCGTGGGCGGCGAGGTCAAGGGCAATATCTCGGCGGCGCGCTCGGCGGAGTTGCTGGCCACCTCCAGGGTTTCCGGCGACATACGGACCGGCAGGATTGTCATAGAGGAAGGCGCGTTTTTCGAGGGGCACTGCTCCATGATGAAAGAAGAGGAGGCCGCCGCCGAGCCGGAGCGCGCCTCCGGGGATGAGAGGCCATGATTACATTTTTTTACAAGCACAAGCGCATCATTTATATCGCCGTCATAGCCACATTCATGGCCGGCATATTCGTGGGGCTGGGGTCGTACCTGGGTTCCGGCTCGGCCACTATGGACCTGGCGGCCCGGGTGGGCGGCCTGAAAATCACCAATCAGGAATTCTACCGGCAGTACAACAGGCGCATGGAAATGCTGACCAGCAAAGGGCTGACGGAAATTCCCGATAACCTGCGCAAAACCATACAGAAACAGGTGCTGGAGGAGCTGGTGGTGGAAAAAATCCTCGGCGCGGGCGCCAGGGAATACGACATGAGCACCGGCGATTTCGAGGTTGCCGCCATAGTCCAGAACCTGCCCATGTTCCAGCGCGAAGGCAAGTTCAACCCGGAGCTTTACGCCCGCGGCGTGGCCTATGCCTACAAAATGCAGCCCGTCCAGTTTGAAAACGAACTGCGCGCCGAGCGCGACGCCTCCAAATTCCGCAGCCTCATCATCGCCGCGGCTAAAGTAACTCCGCAGGAACTGGACGCCGCCTACGCCGCGTCGGGCCGCAAGCCCGGCAAGGACCCCAAAAAAGACAAAGCGGAATTCGCTCAGGAAATTGTGCGCGCCAAGGCGGGCGGGATGATAAACACCTATCTGAACAGCTATATCGCCACCGGCAAGTTCGAGGAATTCCTGTCAAAACGCGAGCAGGGAATCTGATGAAAAATGAAATTCTGGTAGTGGGTTCGGTCGCGCTGGACGGCATTGAGTCTCCGGCGGGGAAAGCGGTTAACGCGCTGGGCGGTTCGGCGGTGTATTTTTCGCTCAGTGCGGCGCATTTCGCGCCGGTGCGGCTGTGCGGCGCGGCGGGCGCGGACTTCCCGGAAAAATACCACAGGCTTATTGAAGGCGCGGGTGTCAACACCGAGGGGCTTGAAACGCTGCCCGGCAAAACCTTCCGCTGGGAAGGCAGCTACAGCCCGGACTTCCGCACCGCCACCTCCAGAAAAACGGAACTAAACGTGTTTGAGCATTTCCGCCCCGCGCTTTCCGCGCCGGAGCGGGCCTGCCCGGCGCTGTTTCTGGCCAACATAGACCCGCGGCTTCAGCTGCATGTGCTTTCAAAAATGAAGCGCCCGCGCATTGTGGCCTGCGATTCCATGAACATGTGGATACAGCGCAGCCGCGCCGCGCTGCTAAAGCTGCTGCGCAAGGTTGACATTTTCTTTGTAAACGAGGACGAGGCCCGCCAGCTCACCGGCGAGCATAACCATGTCCGGGCCGGGCGCGCCGCGCTGGCGCTGGGGCCGAAGGCCGTGGTGGTCAAAAAAGGCGACTACGGCGCGGCGGTTTTTTCCGGGGACAAGATGTGCTCGCTGTGCGCCTATCCCGTGGCTGCGGTGGCAGACACCACCGGCGCGGGCGACACCTTTGCCGGCGGGTTCATGGGATACATCGCGGGCTCCCGCGCGCCGCGCGCTTTCGGCGAGCTCAAGGCCGCGCTGGCCTTCGGGACGGTGATGGGCTCTTTCGCGGTGGAATCCTTCGGCGCGCAGGGGCTGGCCGCCGTTACCCGCAAACAGATAGCGCGGCGGCTTAAGGAATACAAAGCCATCGCCTCGCTCTGATGATACGGCTACGCAATCTCGTCAAAAAATTCGGGGACCTCTCCGCCGTCAACGGCGTCAGCATAGACGTGCAGCCGGGCGAAATATTCGGATTCCTGGGGCCCAACGGCGCGGGCAAGACCACCACGGTCAAGATAATGTCCGGGCTGATGCGCCCGACGTCCGGCTCTGTCTCGCTGTTCGGGGCGGATATTGTTGAAAATCCGGTTCAGGCCAAGCGGCTGCTTGCGCTTATCCCGGACGAGCCTTTCGTCTACCCCAAACTCACCGGCGCGGAGTTCATGCGCTTCATAGGCGACCTTTACGAAGTGCCGGAGGAAAAGCAGCAAAAACGGATACCGGAGCTGCTGGAGATGTTCGAACTGCTGGGCTGGCAGGGGGAACTGCTTGAATCCTATTCGCACGGGATGCGCCAGAAGCTGGTCATAGCCGGCGCGCTGCTGCGCGAGCCTAAAGCCGTCCTGCTGGACGAGCCTATGGTCGGGCTGGACCCCAAATCCGCCCGGATGGTGCGGGGGATACTGTTGGACCTGGCCAAATCCGGCGTGGCTATTTTCATGTGCACCCATATCCTGGAAATAGCCGAAAAGCTTTGCGGGCGCATAGGCATAATGCACGGCGGCAGGCTGCTGGAAACCGGCACCCTGGACGAACTGCGCGCGAAAGCCGGCCAGTCCGCCGCCACAGGCAACTACTCGCTGGAAGACGTGTTCATGGAACTTACTTCGGAAAAAAACATACAGCAGCAGACTTGAATATTATACCCTAAGGGGTATAATAACTATTGTAGAAGCCTCAAATCATGTTATGACAAGCGTCAAATTTTGGCAATTTGGCGTTATTATACCCCATCGGGCATACTATGAAAAAAGTGCGGGAATTTGTCAAAAAACGCCGGAAAGAACTTAAGCTCACTCAGCCGGAACTGGCGCGCAGGGCCGGGGTGGGGCTGCGTTTTGTCCGCGGACTTGAACAGGGCAAGGAAACGGTTCGCGCGGACGCCGTAAATAAAGTGCTTAGGCTTTTCGGCAAAATCCTCGGCCCGGTTGACATGTGATGAAAACGGCTGCTGTTTATTATTCCGGGACGAAAGCCGGAACTTTGACGGAAACCGGTTCAGGCTATGTTTTTGAATATGCGTCGGAATATCTGGCTTTCCCGCAGGCGCGCCCGGTGAGCCTGTCTCTGCCGTTGCGCGCCGACTTTGACCGGTTTGCGGAGGGTCTTGGCATTGACCGGAAAGCCGCCGCCAACGCGGTTGAGGACGTGCTCGGGCTTGCGGCGCGGGCGGCGCAGTATCTGGAAGCCTCCTCTCTGGGGCCGAAGCACAGGCAATTGCTGTCCGCTGTGATTGCGGAACGTTCCGGCAGGCTGTTATGATAAAACTTCTCCTCCGCCGCCGGGCGCAGAGCGCGTTCAACCGGCTGGTGAGCATGAGCCTCTGGGATATAAGCGTGCGCGCCGGGTTTTCGCTGGCGGGGCTGCTGATACTGGCGCTGATGTATTACTGGTTTGGCCGCGCGCTGGGGTATCTTTACGGCGTCTCCATCATCGGGCCGCTGCTGCCCTGGAAAATGACGGCGATGCTGTTTTTGGCGATGTTTACGATGGTGGGGATTTCCGGCCTCATCTCCGCGATGACCACGCTCTATTATTCGGACGATTTGAAATTCCTTTTCTCCTCCCCCATCCCGGCGCGGCTGGTGTTTTTTGACAAAGCTGTGGAGACGGCGGTGTACTCCTCCTGGACTTTGGTGGCGGTGATGCTGCCTTTCGTGCTGGCGCTGGGCCGGGCGGAACACGCCTCCGTGTTCTTTTACCTCTATTTTGCCGTTCTGCTGATTCCGTTTGTGCTGCTGGGCGCGGCGGGCGGCATGGCGCTTAGCATGGCGCTGATGTGGTTTTTTCCCACCGGCAGGACGCGCGACACCGTCTGGCTGCTGGGCAGCCTGGCGATGGTGCTGGCCTACATGATGCTGCGTTTCTCCCAGCCGGAGCTGCTGTTGAACCCCGGCGCCATGGAGGTGGTGTCCAGATACCTGCAATACCTCCAGGCGCCGACCGCGCCGTATCTGCCTTCGTGGTGGCTGGTGGGGGGGATGCAGGCTTTTTTATTCGGCAAATACGCGGTTTTCGCCAAATACGTTGCGGCGCTGTTCGGCTCCGTTCTGGTTGTTTACGGGGCGCTGGCATATCTGTCAAAATGGACATATCTGGCCGGCTTCAACGGCGCGCAGGAAGGAATGCGCCAGAACAAGCCGCATTTTTCCGAGCCGGTGGAGCGCAAACTCTTCCGCGCCGGCCTGCTGGAGCGGGTGCAGGCCACGCTTTTATGGAAGGACAGGCGCGTTTTCATGCGCGACATGCGCTATTGGTCGCAGGCCGCGCTTATAGCGGCGATAATGGCGGTGTACCTGTTCAGCATAAGGAAGCTGCCGCTGGAGTCGGCGGACCTCAAAAGCCTCATCGCTTTTTTCAACATAGCGATAGCCGGGTTTGTGGTGGCGGCGATTGGGCTGCGTTTCACCTTCCCCGCCGTAAGCCTGGAGGGGCGCAGCTTCTGGCTGCTGCGCGCCGCGCCGGTGCCGCTTGCCTCGGTCATGCGTGAAAAGCTGGTTCTGTGGGCGCTGCCGTCGGCGCTTGTGGGGATAACGCTGGTGGCGGTTTCCAATATCCTGCTGAAGGCGGATTTTTTCGTGTCAGCGCTGGGGCTGGGCACGATAGCGGCGGCGTCCGCGGTGTGCTGCGTGATGGGCGTCGGCCTGGGCGCGGTGTTCCCGCGCTTTGACGTGGAAAACATACACCAGGTGGAAAGCTCCGCCGGAGGGTTCGTCTATATGGCCTGCTGCGTGGGGTATCTGGCCGCGGTTATTTCGCTGGAGGCGTATCCGGTCAGAATGCACTTCTACAACAAATTTTATTCCGCGCCATGGGACATGCGCTGGCTGTCGCTGTGCATCGCGGGATACGTGCTGGTCAATATCCTGGCGGTCGCAATCCCCTGGAAAATGGGCAGGAAGAACCTGGAGAATTATGAAATATGAAATTTTTGCCGCGCTGCTGCTGGCGGCGCCGGCTTTCGCGGGCGATAATATCTCTTACGGCAAGTTCATAACCTCCGGCCCGAAGAGCCGGCCCTATGTGGCGCTTACCTTTGACGACGGTCCCGGCGACGCCACCGAAGACGTGCTAAAACTGCTGGACGCATACGGCGCGAAGGCCACTTTCTTTGTCCTCGGCGGCCAGGCCGCCAGGAACCCGAAGCTGCTGGAGGAGGAGGCCAAGGCGGGACATCTCGTCGCCAACCACACTTATACGCACAGCAATTTCAACAAAGTGCCGGAGGAAAAGCGCGTCTCCAAGCTGGAAAGCGAGCTGGAGCGCACCTCCGATATTATTAAAAAACACACCGGCTACCACACCCGCTTCATGCGGATGCCGTACGGCATCACAAAGAAATGGGTGCTGCAAACCGCCCGCCGCAACAAGTACGTGGTGGTCAACTGGGATTACGGCTCCGACTGGGAAAGCCGCCCCAAGGAAGAGTTGCTCAAGAAATATCTGGCCAGCCTCACGCCCGGCGCGATACTGCTGCTGCACGACGGCGGCGACCACCGGCAGGCCACGGTGTACATAGTCCGCCGCGTTCTGGAGGAGGCGAAAAAACGCCGCCTCGTTCCCGTCAGGCTGGACACTTTGCTGGACTGTCCGGAAAACAACGCTGTAACGCGCGGCGAACCTTCGCGTCGTGAGGAAAGCGCGCCGGAGCCCGCCGCCCAGGCTGCATCCGCGCCGGCGGAAAAGCAGAAGCCGTCCGCTGAACCTGTTCCCGCGCCGCGCAAACCGGCTCCCGCGCCGGAGAAGGAAAAACCGGCGCATTCGCGCCGGCGGCATTCCGATAAATCCGCCCCCGCAGCCGAAGAAAAAACTCCGCGCAGCGACGCCAACTCCCCGGACAAGCCTGCCGCGCCCGCGCCGAAATCATCCGAGGCTGCGCCGGCGGCATTGCCGCCCCAGAACAACCCGCCCCCGCCGCGCCAGACGCCCCCCGCGCCGTTCGACGGCGCCTCCCGCAAGCCCGTGTAGCGGATTGCAAAATTCCCCCCGAGCGGAACGCGCCGCAGGATCCCGGCTGGGCCTTTTGACCCTGTCGCGCGAAATGCGTTTCCTGCGATAATTTCCTGCGGTTGGAAACAGGCACAGGCGCGGCGGTTTGTGTGATGAAAAAAAACATTTTTATGATTGCCGCTGCGGCGGTTTTGTCCGTGTCTTGCGCGGCGGCGGAGGAATCTGTTTTCGGCGCGTTGGCGGCGGGCGCGCGCTTCGCGGCGGACGCTGCGGCTCCGCCTCCGGTTCCGCTCTTCACGGACGCTGCTCCCGCCGTTGTTTTCGTTCCCGATTACTGGCCGCAGCCCGCGTCCGGCAAGCCCGCCGTGTTCAACTATTTTAACAAGGGCGGCTTGCCGGCGAACATGACATCTGTGTTTTCCCGCCAGCCGGACGGAACCGTCTGGCAGGACGATTATCTCAACGGAAAGTGGAAGGACCGCTGGCTGCTGCGCTACGACCCGCTGCGCGGCGTGGTGGAATTCGGGGATGATTACCCGTCCAGCGGGGCGGAGGCCGCCATTCTGGGCCCGGTCAAAAAAATGCGTTTCCGCTCCGGCGGCGAGATATTGTGGGGCGGGCATCAGCCGGTGGGCGGCAAACTGGAATGCGGGATTTACCTGGATGTGCTGGCCTCGCACATGCTGCCCGGCCAGGCTGTGGCGCAAAAAGGCCATCAGTCCGTCTGGTTCGCCAAAGTGCTGCCGTTTTTTGAGGATGTTCTGGGGCGCAGGCACGGCGAAACGCTTATGCTGTTTTACCAGCAGGACTGGAACGGCGGCGTCCCGATCGGCGCGCTTTACTGGATGGAAAAGGGAGTCGGGCCGGTGCAACTGCAGTGGGCCGGCAATTACCAGCTTGTGGGCGAGCCGATGGCCGCCGCCCCGCAATAGAGAACCTTTCCCCCCGTTTGTGAACCGTCCCTAAATGTTATAAAACATATACGTATCGGCCAGCCGCGCTGCGGCGGGGCGGTTTCGGCCTTTACGCATCGCCCGCGCAGGCCGGCGTTCTGCCGAAAAGACCCGGAAACGGGGGTTTCGGCAGGCTGCCGGAGCGGGGCTTAACAAATCGCATACTTGAGGAGGCACACATGACATCGCAAACCATCAGGCGCACCCCGCTTTATGATTCAATGCTTAAAGCCGGCGGCAGAATGGTGGATTTCCACGGCTGGGAACTGCCGGTGCAGTTTTCCGGCATTTTGCAGGAGCATCGCGCCGTCCGCAGCGACTGCGGCATTTTTGACGTTTCCCACATGGGCCAGGTTTTCATAACCGGCGCGGACGCGCATGCCCTGGTTCAGAAGCTCAACGCCAACGATATAAAGACTGTCCCCGGAAAAGGCGTCTATTCGCATGTGCTTAACGAGCATGGCGGGCTGGTTGATGATGTGATTCCCTTCTGCCTCTCAAACGAGCGTTTTCTTGTGGTGGTTAACTCCGCCACCACGGACAAGGATTTCGCGTGGTTCAAAAAACATTCCGCCGGGATGAACGCTTCGGTGGAAAACGCCAGCGACAGGTACGGGATGATAGCTTTGCAGGGCCCCAAAGCGCCGCAGCTTATGGCGGAACTGTGGCCGGACGCGGTGAAGCTGCCCCGCTTCTGGATAACGGAAACCAAAATACACGGCGAGGGCGGTTTCATCTGCCGCACCGGCTATACCGGAGAGGACGGCTGCGAAATAATCGCCCCGCCTTCCGCGATAGTCAAAGTGTGGGACGAACTGCTTTCCAGAGGCAAAAAATACGGCATTGCGCCGTGCGGCCTCGGCTCGCGCGACACTCTGCGGCTTGAGGCGGGGTATCTGCTCTACGGCTCGGATGTGGACGACGACCATACCACTCTTGAAGCCAATTACGGCTGGGTGTTAAAGCCCAATAAAGGCGAGTTCATCGGGAAAGAAGCCGTCCTGAAACAGAAAAAAGAAGGCATCCGCCGCAAGCTGACCGGCATTGTGCTGGAACAGGGCGGGGTGCCGCGCCCCGGCTGCGCCGTCTGGAGAGGCGGCGAGAAAATAGGCGAGCTGTGCAGCGCCACCTTCTCGCCCGTGCTGGGCAGAGGCATAGGGGTGGGCTACCTCGTCCCGCCGGATTTGAAGGAGGGGGAGCCGCTTTCCGTGGAAATCCACTCCCGCAAAATCCCGGCCAGAACGGCGAAAGTTCCGTTTTACGCAAATAAAGTTTAAGGAGACTGCCATGTATACCCCGGAAAAATGCAAATACACCAAGACCCACGAATGGGCCTGTATAGAAAACGGCGTCGCCGCCGTGGGAATAACCGACTACGCCCAGCATGAGATAAGCGACATCGTTTTTGTGGAGCTGCCCAAGCCCGGCGCGAATATCCGGCAGGGCGAGCGCTGCGCGGTCATAGAATCGGTCAAGGCCGCGTCGGACTTTTTCGCGCCGGTTTCCGGCGAGGTGGTAGAGGCCAACTCCGCGCTGGCGGCGGAGCCGGCGCTTGCCAACCAGTCCCCGCACGAAAAGGGCTGGTTCTGCAAAATAAAGCTCTCCGGCGACGGCGGGCAGGCCGCGCTTATGGATTACGCCGCCTATCAGCAATTCACGGCTTCGCTCAAACACTGACATGTACACCGTCCATACCGATAAAGACAGGCTGGAGATGATAAAGGCCTCCGGCTTTGGCTCGCTGGAGGAATTGCTGGCCCAGATTCCGCGCGAGCTGCGCTCCGCCAAATTCAACCTCTCCCCCGCGCTGACCGAGCCGCAGCTTGCCGCCCATATGTCGGCCCTGGCGGGCAAAAACGCCCGCCTGGCCAATTTCGCCGGAGGCGGGGCTTACGAGCATTACATCCCCGCGGCGGTGCGCGCGCTGGCCGGCCGGGCGGAGTTTGTAACCGCCTACACCCCCTATCAGGCCGAGGCCAGCCAGGGCACGCTTCAGTCCATATACGAGTATCAGAGCGCCGTCTGCGCGCTGTTTGAGATGGACGCCTCCAACGCCTCGCTCTACGACGGCGCCACCGCGCTGGCGGAGGCGGTCAAGGCCGCCATGCGCATTACCGGCAGGAAAAAGGCCGCGCTGCCGCGGTCGCTCAACCCGCATTACCTGAAAACGCTTAAAACCTATTTCGCCCCGCAGCCGGAAACCGTGTTCGCGGAAATTCCGTGCTCGGACGACGGGACCATGGACCCCGCCGGCCTGGCGGAAGCAGCCGACGGCGCGGCCTGCGTCGTGGCCTGCAACCCCAATTATTACGGCTGCCTGGAGGATATGGACGCGGCGCGCGCCGCGGCCTCCTCCGCGGGGGCGCTGCTTGTGGCTGTTGTAAATCCGCTCAGCCTCGGCGTTTTGCGCGCGCCCGGCTCCTGCGGCGCGGATATCGCCGTGGCGGAGGGGCAGCCGCTGGGCAATCCGCTTTCCTACGGCGGGCCCTACCTGGGCATGTTCGCGTGCAAAAAAGAGCATGTCCGCCACATCCCCGGCAGAATCTGCGGCATAACAAAGGATGCCGACGGGAAACGCGCCTTCACCCTCACGCTGGCCGCGCGGGAGCAGCATATCCGGCGCGAAAGGGCGGCCTCCAACATCTGCTCCAACGAGGCGTTGTGCGCGCTTAACGCCGCAATCTACTGCGCGCTGCTGGGGCCGGAAGGCCTGCGCGAAGTCGCCGAGCTGAATCTGGAAAACGCGCACCGCGCCGCCGAAATGATAAGCGGGATTAAGGGGTTCCGGCTGAAATTCGCCGCGCCGTTTTTCAACGAGTTTGCCGTGGAATGTCCCCGCCCCGCCGCGCAACTGCGGGACGAGCTGCTCAAAGAAGGCATTCTGGCGGGCATACCGCTGCAAAAGCCTTATGAAAACTGCCTGCTGGTCTGCGTCACGGAAATGCGGACGCGCCAGGAAACCGCCGCGCTGGTGAGCGCGCTTAAAAAATATGCCAATAACTGAAATCGCCGCCCCTCCGGCGGAAAAGACCGCGCAGAGACAGTTGTCCATAGAAAAATCCTCGCCCGGCAGGCGCGGGTTCAGGTTCGCCGCGGCGGAAAAACCCGCCGCCTCGCATGTGCCGCATTCCCTGCTGCGCAGGAACGCGCCGAAACTGCCCGAACTCTCGGAGCTGGACACGGTGCGCCATTACACCAATCTGTCCCGGCTGAACTTTTCGCTGGACACGCATTTCTACCCGCTGGGCTCCTGCACGATGAAATACAACCCCAAAATCAACGAGGAGTTGTCCTCGCTTGCGGGGTTTGCGTCGCTTCATCCCGAAACGCCGGACGCCGCCGCGCAGGGCGCGCTGGAGGCTTTGCATGGCCTTGAAAAGCTGCTCTGCGAGATATGCGGGATGGCCGCGTTTTCGCTCAACGCCGCAGCGGGCGCGCACGGCGAATGGGCGGGCATACTAATCGCCCGCGCCTGGCATGTCAGAAACGGCGGCGCCGCGCGCCACAAAATAATAGTGCCGGATTCGTCGCACGGCACCAATCCGGCTTCCGCCGCGCTGGGCGGCTTTGAGGTGGTAACGGTTAAATCCGGCCCCGACGGGCGGGTTGACCTGCCGGAACTGGAAAAGCATCTGGGGCCGGATACCGCGCTCGTCATGCTGACCGTGCCCAACACCCTGGGGCTTTTTGAAACCGGGATACGGCAGATAACCGCCGCCGCGCACAAGGCCGGCGCGCTGGTCTACATGGACGGCGCGAATTTCAACGCGCTTATCGGCATGGCCAGGCCCGGGGATTTCGGGGTGGATATAATGCACCTCAACATGCACAAGACTTTCTCCACCCCGCACGGCGGCGGCGGGCCGGGGGCCGGCGTTGTGGGCGTTACAAAAGCGCTGGAGCCGTTTTTGCCCGTTCCCCGCGTGGTTGAGGAAAACGGCAGGTACCGTGCGCGGACGGATTATCCCGATTCAATCGGCGCGCTGCGCGCGTTCTCCGGCAATACGGCGGTGCTGCTGCGGGCTTACTGCTGGCTGCTGCAGCATTCCGCGCAAAGCCTGCGCGCCGTGGCCGAGGACGCGGTGATAAACGCCAATTACGTGCTGGCCAAACTCAAGGACATTTTCCCGCCGCAGTACGGCGGCCCCTGCATGCACGAATGCGTGCTGACCACCGACCCGGAAACCACCGGCGGCGTGCGCACGCTGGACATCGCCAAGCGGCTGCTGGATTACGGCTATCACGCGCCGACGGTGTATTTCCCGCTGATAGTCCACGAGGCCCTTATGATAGAGCCGACCGAGACTGAAAGCCGCCGGACGCTGGACGGTTTTATCGCCGCCATGCGCGCCATACACGCCGAGGCGCGCGCCAACCCGGAACTGGTAAAGGGCGCGCCGCACACAATGCCCGCGCGCAGGCCCGACGAGGTGGCCGCCGCCCGCCAGCCCGACATCTGCTGGCTCAAATGAAGGGGATATTGCTGGCGACGCCGCCGCTGGACGTCTACGAGCATATGGCCCTGGACGACGAGGCGGCCTCGCTGGAGCCGGCGGATGGTTTCACTCTGCGGGTTTACAACTGGAACGGCGGCGGCGCAACTTTCGGCTACGCGCAGTTCCACGAGGAGGCCGCCCGCGCCGTGCCGCCGGGCGCGCCGGCCACCCGCAGGCCCACCGGCGGCGGCGTGGTGCCGCATGATTTTGACATGACCTTCTCCTGCGTGTTCCCGCCCTCGGCGCAGAGGCCGCCGGAGATATACGCCCTGCTGCACGGCGCGTTTTACGCCGCGCTGGAGCGCGGCGGCGTGGAATGCTCGCTCTGCGGCGGCGAAGGCGGCGCGGCGGCTTACGCGCCTTCCGCGGCGGGGGAGGCGCAGGCGTGTTTTCGCAACCCCGTGCCGCGCGACATCGCGGGCAAAAACGGCGGCAAGATACTGGGCGGCGCGCTGCGCAAATACGCAGGGGCCACGCTTTATCAGGGCTCGCTGCAACTGCCGGGGGCGAGGGCGCGCTCGGCTGAAACCGGCGGGCTATTCATGGAGGAGCTTTCCCGCGCGCTTGGCATAAGCTGGACCCGCGCCGACGCGCCGCCCTCCCGGCTGGAAAGCGCGCGCCGGCTGGCCGCAGAGCGTTACCGCAGCCGCCAGTGGATAGAAAAATTCTGATAACAGGAGGCCGCGACATGATAGCATTCGTGCTGGTAAAGCTGACCGCGGGGCTGGAACAGAAGGCCATAGCCCAGATAAAGAGCATCCCCGGCGTGAAGGAAGTCTACTTCACCTTCGGCGGCTGGGACGCCATGGTGATAGCCGAAACGCCCACCATGGACAAGCTCAGCTCCCTTGTGGTGCGCGAGGTCCGCAGCGCGCACGGCGTGCAGGCCACGGACACGCTTATCACCACCAATTTTTGATGGGCAGGGCGGTCAAATTCGTCATAGCCGCCGCGCTGTTTCCCAGCGCGCTGCTGGCCTGCGCCGAAGCTGGCCGCGGGTTCTGGGGGATTTTCAGCAATATGACGGCCACCGGCTGGTTCTGCGGCGGGTTTGCGCTTTACGCCGCGCTGCATTTCGCGCTGGGCGGGGCGGGGGTGATATACGTTTTCGCGCATGAGCTTGCGCATGCCGCCGCGGCGGCGCTGTGCGGCTACAGGGTGAGCGGGTTTTCCGCCGGCTCCGGCGGCGGCGAGGTTAAGGTGGAAGGCTCCAGCGGCTTTGTCGCGCTTGCGCCGTACTGCGTTCCGGTTTATGCCGTGGTGTGCGCGCTGGCATACGGAGCGGCTTCGCTTAAATGGGATATGTCGCCGTATCGCGGCTGGTTCTGCGGCGCGCTGGGATTTTTTCTGAGTTTTCATCTTGTGAACACCATGGAAATCATCTGGAAGACAAAGCAAAGCGATTTGCGCCAGGCGGGGGGCGCGTTTTTCTCGCTTGCCGTCATAATCGCGGCCAACAGCCTGGTGCTGCTGCTGTCTTTCAAGCTGCTCTATCCCCGGCTGATAAGCCTGCGCGCCGCCGGGCGCGGCGTGGCCGGCGGGACGGCTGTTTTCTGGGACAGGGCGGGGGATTTGGCCGCGCGCGGCGCGGTATGGGCGTGGACGGCGGCCTGCGCGCCGCGTGTTTGACAGATTTGCCCCCGGATAAGCCCAAAGCCGGGGTTTTTGCCTAACCTGAAAATTTCAGTTGGCTGCGGGATTCGGCGAAAAATCGCTTCATACTGCCTTCACAAAATTATCCTTTCGTGCTGTGAAGCACGCGCGGATAATTTTGTTCGGCATTATTTTGCGCTTTTTCGCCTCGGTCCTCGCACCAACTGAAACTTTCAGGCTAAAAGTTTATTCGGGATTCAAGTCTGACGGGCAGGCGGAAATCGGCCTATTGGAATTTCCAGCCGGCCATCAGAAGGCCCAGCTTTTCCTCGTCGGCGCCGCCGGCGTATAACGTGCCGGCCAGCTGGCCGCGGCAGATGACGCCTATCCGGTCCGACAGGGCCAGTATCTCGCCCAACTCCGCCGAAATAAGCAGCACGGCGCAGCCCGCGTCGCGCGCGGCGATGATTTTTTCGTGGATAAATTCTATCGCGCCCACGTCCACGCCGCGGGTGGGCTGGGCGGCCACAAGCAGTCCGGGGCCGCGCGCCAGCTCCCGCGCCACGACGGCCTTCTGCTGGTTGCCGCCGGAAAGCGCGCGCATCCTGGCTCCCGTATCCGCAGGGCGAATGCCGTATTTTTCAATAAGCGCTTTGGCGAAACTTTCCATCTCGCCGAAATTAAGCGAAAAGGGCAGGTTGAAACGCGGCTGGCGGTGCAGCCCCAGCGCGCAGTTGTCCCGCACGGAGTAATCCAGCACCACGGCGCGGCGGTGCCTGTCCTGCGGGATATGCGAAATCCCCAGCGCGGACATGAAAGCCGCGCCGCAGTTTTCAAAATCTATTTCCCTGCCCAGCGCGGACATTTCGCCGCTGACGGGCTTGCGCAGTCCGGTTATCACCTCGGCAAGCTCGGTCTGGCCGTTGCCCTCCACTCCGGCGATGCCGAAAATCTCGCCCCGCCGGACGGTCAGCGAAAACTGCTGGAGGGCGCGGGTCCCCCTGTCGGATTTGGCGGAGATTTCCTTTAGAACCAGCGCGACGGGCGCGGCGTCCAGTTCCTGTGGCGTTTTCACCGCGCGCTTTACCGAAAACACCACCGGCCTGCCCACCATCATGCGGGCAAGCTCGCTTTCGTTTGTGGAGGCGGTGCGCGAGGAGCCTATGGTTTTACCCCCGCGCATCACCGTAACCTCGTCGGACACTGCCATAACCTCGCGCAATTTGTGGGTGATGAGAATTACGGTTTTCCCCTGCGCCTTGAGCTTGACGAGTATTTCAAAAAAAGAGGCCGTTTCCCTGGGGGTAAGCACGGCGGTAGGCTCGTCCAGTATCAGAATTCCCGCCCCGCGCGAGAGGACCTTGAGTATCTCCAGCCGCTGCTGCTCGCCCACGGACAGGGTTTCCACGGGCGCGTTGCCGTCTATCTCAAGCCCGTAGAGCTTTGAAATTTCCTCAGTCAGCCGCAATGCCTTGCCGTCATCCAGCGAGAAAAACCCGCCCGGCTCCATCCCCAGGACGACGTTTTCGGCGGCGGTCAGGTTGGGGGCCAGCATGAAATGCTGATGCACCATCCCTATGCCGCGCGCGATGGCGTCTCCGGGTCCGCCGAAACGGACAGGCGCGTTGTCCACCTTTATAATTCCGCCGTCGGGCCGGTAGAGGCCGTAGAGAATTTTCATCAGGGTGGATTTGCCCGCCCCGTTTTCGCCCACAAGCGCGTGAATTTCGCCCGCCGCCGCGCGCAGCGACGCGCCGGCGCAGGCTTCCACCGCGCCGAAACGTTTTATCACGCCGGTCATTTCAACCGCAAGACGGTTCATTTCACCCTCGGAATCTGTATTTCGCCGCCGATTATTTGCCGTTTAAGCTCCTCCACCTGCGCTATCACATCCGGCGGGATGAGGTTTCTGTTATGCTTGTCGTAAACATATCCCACCGCGCCGTTGGCAAGCCCCAGCTCGTAAACCCCGCCGCGCAGCCGCCCCGCCAGCCAGGCCCGGACCGCGCCGAAAACCGCCACATCCACCTTCTTGACCATGGAGGTGAGAATATAGCCCGGCGCCTCGTTGTACTGGTCGCCGTCAACGCCGATGGCTTTTATTTTGCGCTCCCGCGCGGCTTCAAAGACGCCGAACCCCGTGGTGCCGGAGGCGTGGAAAATGATGTCGGCCCTCTTGTCTATCTGCGAAATCGCAAGCGCCTTGCCCTTGGCGGGGTTTTTGAACGCCTCGCCGGTAACGCCGGCATACGCCGCCAGCACGCGGCAGCGCGGGTTCACGGCCTTTACGCCCGCCGTATAGCCCAGTTCGAACTTGTGAATAAGCGGAATATCCATCCCGCCCACAAAACCCACCGTGTTTGTTTTTGTAACCAGCCCCGCTATCGCGCCGACAAGAAAGCTGCCTTCCTCCTCGCGGAATTTCAGCGCGACCACATTCCGCGGCACGGCTTTGCGCGGGTTGAGCGCATAATCCACGCAGGCGAACATTTTGTCCGGGAAGTCGGCGGCGATGCTGTTTATATCGTCGGTAAATAAAAATCCGGTGCCGAAAATGAGCCCCCTTCCCTCGGCGGCGAGCTGGCGCAGCGCGGACTCCCGGTCCGCGCCCTCGCCCGGCTCTATATAGGTGTAATCTACGCCCAGCTCGCGTTTGGCGCGCTCCAGCCCCTCGTAGGCCGAATCGTTGAACGATTTGTCTCCCCGCCCGCCCACGTCAAAAACCAGTCCCACGGACTTTCCGCCCGCCCCGCCGCCGCCACCGCAGCCGCACAGCAGCGCCAAAACCGCCAGCGCTAAAAAATGCCTCATTTCAGAGATGGTATCATTTCAAACAAGGTTCCTGAAAATGTAAAGGAAGCGGCTGGCGGCCTTGAAAACAAGCGGCTGCGCCTTCCATTCCTCCAGAGTGATGCGGCGGCAGCGTTTGAGATCCTCTTCAAACATCGCGCGCATCTGCTCGCCGAACTCCTCACCGTAGATATTTACGTTTATTTCCAGGTTGTAATGCAGGCTCAGATAGTCCAGGTTGAAGCTGCCCACCGACGACCACTGCCCGTCTATCACGGCGGTTTTGCAATGCAGCACGCCGGGCAGCCATTCGTAAATCTCCACCCCGGCCCTGAGCAGTTTTCCGAAAATGGCCCACGACGCCCAGCGCATGTAGGGATGGTCGCTGCGGGTGGGGGTGATGACGGCGACCCTGGCCCCGCGCCGCGCGGCGGTTATCAGCTTTCTGTAAATGAAAGGCCCGGGCAGGAAATAGCCGGTTTCTATGTAGACGTATTTTTTCGCGCGCAGTATCGCGTTTTTATAGCTCTGGCGGATATGGTTTATCCGCCCTATGCCGGCGCTGGAAGCCACGGAAATCCACGTTGTGCCGCATTCCGCCGGCGGCGGCGCGGGCGGCGGAACATCGCAGCCGCAGAGCTGCCAGCTTTCCCAGAACAGCGCCTCCGCGTCGGCGGCGGCTGGGCCGCAAAACTCCACGGCGGTTTCGTGCCAGTCCCGCCCGCCCCAGCGTTTGGGCGCGAATTCTCCGGTTATGTTGAACCCGCCGACGAAGGCGCGGTTCCCGTCCACCGCCAGGATTTTGCGGTGGTTGCGCCGGTAGAGGCTGCCCACCGGATTCCATAGCACCAGCGGGCGGAACACCGCCACCCGCGCGCCCGCGGCGCGCAGGCCGGAGAAAAACCCCGCGCCAAGCGCGAACGAGCCCAGCGAATCGTAAGTGATATAAACCTTCACTCCGCGCCGCGCGGCCCGCTCCAGCGCGGCGGCGAATTTGCGGCCAAGCGCGTCGTCGGCTATCATATAGACGCAAAGCAGCGCGCGCTCCCGCGCGCCCTCTATAGCCGCTAGCATGGCGGAAAACATCGCCTCGCCGCCGCGCAGCAGCCTGGCTGTGTTGCCGGACGCAAGCCGCGTCTTGGTTATGCGGTATTCCGACCAGGATTCATTCATAAAAACGCCGGCGCGGACAACGGCAACCGTTGTTGTCCGCGCCGACTCAAATGCTACTCATCCTTGGAGCGCAGATTGCCGGACTCCCTGAGCTTGGTGTAAAACTCCACCAGTTTCTGCTGCACCGGTACGGAAACCTCGTCATATCTGGCGAACTTGAAGGTATAGCTTCCCCTGCCGCTGGTAAGCGAGTTCAGCGCGCCGGAATACTTGGACAGTTCCGACAGCGGCACGGTAGCCGTTATCGCGCCGCCTTCCATGGAGTTGATGCGGCCCCGCCGCTTGTTGAGGTCGCCTGTCACGTCGCCCAGGCAGTCCTGCGGCGCGTTGACGGTGAGGTTGACTATCGGCTCCAGCAGCACGGGGTGCGCGTCATGAAACACCTTCTTGAAACCCATGGAGGCCGCGATTTTGAACGCCAGGTCGGAGGAGTCAACTTCGTGATACGAGCCGTCCACCAGAGTCACCTTCAGGTCCACCACCGGGTAACCGGCCACGACGCCCTGCGTCAGCGCCTCGCGGATGCCTTTTTCCACGGCGGGGATATAGTTTCTCGGCACCGCTCCGCCGAAAATCTTCTCCTCAAAGACAAAACCGGAGCCGCGGGGCAGAGGCTCCAGCTCCAGCCAGACGTCGCCGTACTGGCCGCGCCCGCCGGTCTGCTTCTTGTATTTGCCCTGGCCCCTGGCCCTGCCGCGAATGGTTTCCTTATAAGGAATGCGCGGCTCGCCGGTTTCCACTTCAAGGCCGTAGCGGGACTTTATGCGCGAGAATATAACGTCCAGCTGAATGTCACCCGCGGCGTTGACAACGGTTTCCCGCGTTTCGGGGTCGTAATGCATCCTGAAGGTGGGGGATTCGCGCATCATGGACTCCAGCGCCGCCGCCATTTTCTCCTCTTCGCCCTTGTTTTTGGGTTTGACGGAGAGGGAAACCAGCGGGTCCGGATATTCCAGCTTCACAATGTCCGGCTGGGCGGCTTTGGAGCAGAGAACGTCGCCCGTGCGGGTGCTTTTGAGCTTTGAAAGAACCGCTATGTCTCCCGCCTTAAGTTCCGGCATGTCAATGCGCGTCTTGCCAAGCAGGGTGAATATCTGGCCTATTTTTTCCTCTTTGGCGCTGGAGCGGTTGTAGACGGCGTCGCCGTGCTTTAACTGTCCGGAGAACATGCGCGCGTAGTTCTGGTCGCCGGTGTGCGCCTCCAGAATGGTCTTGAACACCAGCGCCGCGGGCGCGGGCTGCGCGGCATAATGCGACTTGTCCGCCGACGGCATGAATTCCTCCGCGAAGGCCAGTATTTCGGCAACGCCGGCCCCGGTTTCGGCGTCGCAGCAGAGGACGGGGAAAACCTTGCATTCCAGCACGCTTTTTTTAAGCGCGGCGGCCATTTTATCTCGCGGGACGGGCTTGCCCTCAAGATAGTCGTTAAGCAGCGACTCGTCGGTTTCGGAAAGGGCGGTTATAAGCGTTTCGCGCCACTGGGCGGCCTCCGCCTTTATGGAATCCGGCGGCGCGCCGCCGTCCAGCAGGCAAAACACCGCATTAAAGCCCGCCTCTTTGCCGGCCGGCACAAACACCGGCACGGCGCCGTCGCCGGCCTTTTTGCGCAGCGCGTCAACGGCGGCGGAAAAATCGGCCTGCTTCCTGCACAGCTTGGTAATGACGCACATCATGGGCAGATGCAGCCGCTGCGCCTCGTGCAGAACGTTGTCAAAACCCGCGGCGGGGCCGGCAACGGCGTCCATTGCCAGGACGACGGTTTCGCTTACGCTTAACACGGAAATGACTTCGCCGATAAAATCCATGTATCCGGGCGTGTCAAACATGTTGTACTTGCGCCCGTTATGCTCAAAGGCTAGCAGCGACGAATTCACACTGGCTTTGCGTTTGATTTCCTCCGGGTCGAAATCGCTGACGGTGTTTGCGTCCTGCGTCCGGCCTTGCCTGGAAATCGCGCCGGCTTTGAGAAGCAGCGCCTCGGCAAGGGTGGTCTTGCCCGAACCCGCCGCCCCTGCTATGGCGAAGTTCGTGATTTTTTCGGTGGGATAGGTGTTCATTTTTGCATTCTAACACTCTGCGTCCGCATTTTCAAATGAAATGCCGCCCGCCGGATTTTCATTGACGGGGCGTCCGGCAAGCGATATAATATTGAAATATGGCGAAATTAAAGACAGGAAGGCATACCGGCGCGCTTAAAGCCGCGCGCCAGGCCCTGCGCCGGGCCAGCCACAACAAAGGCGTTCGCAAAACCATCAAACTGGCCGCCAAGGAATACTCCGCCGCGCTCAAAACCGGCGATGCGGCCAAAACCTCGCAGTTATACGGCAAGGTTTCCTCGGTGGTGGACAAGGCTGCCAAAAAAGGCGTCATCCACTGGAAAACGGCGGCCCGCAAGAAATCGCGGCTCGCGAAAGCGGCGGCGAAACAGGCCAAGCCGGCATAAACGGCGGTTTTCCGCGCGGGTGGCGGAATTGGTATACGCGTACGTTTGAGGGGCGTATGTCGAAAGACATGAGGGTTCGAGTCCCTCCCCGCGCACTCTCACAAAGCAAAGGCCGCGCCGGATTTCAAACGAAATCCGGCGCGGCCTTTGGCTTGTTAACCTGAAAATTTCAGTTGGCGCAAGGACCGAGGCGCAGAATTTGGGTTAAAATTTAACCGCCACCATCAGGCCGGAGGGGGAAGGCAGCAGCATTACGCTGTTTTCCGGGTTGCGCGGCTTGTTGGCTATCCAGTAGCCGACGCCCCAGCCGATGCCGGAAGCCAGCACGACGTCCGAGAGATAATGCGTCTCGTCATAAACCCTGGAATGCGCCGTGCCCACGGCCATGGCGTAAACAAAAGGCGTATGCCAGTAGCCGAAATGCTTTCTTAAATTCTGGTCTATCACCGCCGCCATGGTGAACGCCTCGGTCGTGTGCCCGGAGGGGAAGGAATAGCGCATCGGGGTGAAGGGGCGGAATTTGTAGGCATCCTCGCCGTCGCAGGGCAGCGCACGGCCCGTTATATAAACCAGCATCGGCGTTATAAGCCCGGCGGCGATTATGCTGGCCTCCGCTCCGTCCGCGGCGATTTTGGTCAGGGTGGAATTGCCCGTGGCAAGCCCCGCCGCCCAGGAACCCATAATCAGCGGCAGCTGCATCTTGTAATCCCCGAAATGGGTGGTGACGTCGCTTACCGAATCCCAGAAATTGTTCCGGTGCGCGGGATTGTAATAGTAATCGCGGATTTGCGAGTCAAAGATGAACGCTATCCCCGTAGCTCCCAGCACGGAGCCGGCAATAGTGAGGTCCTTTTTGTCCCAGTGGAACGGCTTTACGGGAACTTCAATAATGTCCTTCACCACCCGCTTGCCATAGGCGGGGGAGAACAAAACAGTCTCGTCCCCGCCGGCTTTGGCGGCGGGGACGAGGGCAAGGCACAATAGCGCTGTCTTCAGGAGCATTCCGAATAACCGCAGTCGTGGCAGGTCGGGCCCGAGCAGCCGGACTGATAGCTGACATTGGACGAATAGCACTTCGGGCAGTAGAGCGAGCGCGCCGCGTCCCAGAGGTCCAGCCGGGCTTCATGGCCGCTGGCCGCTGTCGCCGCCTCCAACGTGCCGTTTTTGCGCAGATGATTGCGCAGCGCGATGGCAAGGGCGTGCGGGATGGAATTGACATGGTTTTCGCCAAAGCCTATGGGCCGGTCGCCTTTGATGGAGTTGAGGTGCTTTAGCACGCTTTCCGGCTCGCCGCCGGCTTCAAGATACTTGGACAGCAGTATGCCCATCAGCGAGGTGAGCCCGCTTATTTCCGTGCCCAGCGGCGGGATATTGGTGAACACCTGGTAGGGGCCGCTGTCGTCGTAGTTGATATGTATGTGCAGCGGGCCGTAGCCGGTGGTTATCTGGTAATACTCCGAGGCGACGCCGAAGGGCTTGCGCTCCTTCTTTTTCCTGGTCGCATCCTCGGCGGTTGTGCCGATGTTTAGCACCTGCTGGCTTTTGCACCCGTCGCGGTATATGGTAACGCCTTTGCAGTTAAGCTCGTATGCCAGGGAGTAGGCCTTGCGCACATCCTCCACCGTGGCCGACGAGGTCATGTTGATGGTCTTGGACACCGCGTTATCCACGAACTTCTGGAACGCGGACTGCATCCTTATGTGATACTCCACCGAAACGTCGTGGGCGGTGGGGAACAGCTTCTGGATATTTTCGGGTATCTCCGGGATGCCGCGTATGGCTTTGTGGTTGGCGTCTATCTTGGCCCAGAGGGTCTCTTCCTTAAGCCCGAAGAAGTTATGCTGGCGCGCTATTTCCTTGAACAGCGGGTTGATTTCAAAGAAAACGTCGTTGGCATCCGGGGTCTGGCCGTTTTTGAGCGCGTCCAGCGCGCGCGCGTTGTAGCGCGTGTAGGCGATGGCGAAAAACGGCTCTATCCCGCCGCCCTGCAGCCCCGCGGCGATGGCGATGGTGCCGGTGGGCGCGATGGTGGTGCGGGCGCAGTTGCGCGGCATTCTGGCATGTCCCCGGAAATTGGGGCCGCTCTGGTCGTAGACGGAGCTTTTCCAGTTCGGGAACACGCCGCGGTCGCGCCCTATATGCTCGGAGGCGGCCAGCGCGCGCTCGTTTATGAAAGACATCAGCTCCTCGGCCTGGCGCAGCGCGTCCTGGCTGTCGTAGGGGACGCCCAGGCGGACCAGCGTCTCGGCCCAGCCCATCAGGCCCAGCCCTATGCGGCGGTTGCCCTTGGCCATCTTCTCTATTTCCGGCAGGGGGTAATTGTTGATTTCTATGACATCATCCAGAAAGCGCACGCAGGTCTCCACCGTTTTGCCCAGAGCGTCGTAGTCTATGGCTGCGCGCCCCGTCTCGCCCTTTATGAAATGCGGCAGGTTGAGCGAGCCGAGGTTGCACGGCTCCCACGGCAGAAGCGGCTGCTCGCCGCAGGGGTTGGTGCTTTCCACCCGGCCCAGATGCGGCGTCGGGTTGGAGCTGGGGCCGTTCATGCGGTCCATGAACACCACGCCGGGATCGCCGGATTTCCAGGCGGATTCGCAGAGCATGTTGAACACTTCCCGCGCGTTGAGTTTGCCGGAAGGCTTGCCGGTGTGCGGGTTCACCAGTTCGTAATCCTCGCCGGCGGAGACGGCGTTCATGAAATCCTCGTCTATCGCCACGGAGATATTGAAGTTCTCCATGCACGTGCCGGAGGCTTTCATCGTTATGAAATCCTTTACTTCCGGGTGGCGCACCGGCAGCACGCCCATGTTGGCGCCGCGCCGGGTGCCGCCCTGCTTGACCACATCGGTCAGCTTGTCAAAAAGCTGCATGAAGGACAATGCGCCGGAGGCCACGCCCTTGGTCTTTTTGACGATATCGCCCTTGGGGCGCAGGTTGCCGAAGGAAAACCCCGTTCCCCCGCCGGATTTCTGGATAAGGCTCTGCGCGTGCAGCGCCTTTGATATTCCTTCTATGGAATCCGGTATCGGTAGCACATAGCAGGCCGACAACTGCTGCAAATCCCGCCCGGCGTTCATAAGCGTGGGCGAGTTGGGCAGGAAATCCATCTGCGACATCAGGGTGTAATACTGCTCCTGCCAGAAATCGGCGGTTTCGCGGGCGGCGTCAAAGTGTTTGTAGGCGTCTTCCAGGTTGCGCATCAGCTTGAAAAAGTTCGCGTCGCGCTGCTCGGAATCGTAAATCCCTTCGTGGAAAAGCAGCATTTTGCCGGTGGTAACGCCGTTGCGGTGCGGCCCGTAGGCGGTGTGGCTGACGCCGGTGAACACCCCCCATTTCTCGGCATCGGGGTGGAAAAGGATTTCGGCAAGGGCGATATTGTGCGCTATGCCCAGGAACCAGTCTTCCACCGTGGCGGAGTCCCGCAGATACTTGTCTTTTATCACTTTTTCCTGATTGGGCGAGAGTTGGATTTTCTTCCTGGGTTCGATCATCGTCTTTGTCATTTGCATGCTCCTTGTTAAGCCCCGCGCCGCGGTTTGCGCGGGGGCCGGCGGAGGGGCCGCAAAACCCTTCCGCGTTGCGGAAAAATTTTCAGGTTTCACTACTTTAACACGGTTGCCGGATAATGTCAAATTTCCTGACGAAAAGCCCTGGCCGGAGTGTTTCAGTTGGATTGCGGAATTCGGCGAAAAATCGCTTCATACTGCCTTCACAAAATTATCCTTTCGCGCAGTGAGGCGCGCGCGGATAATTTCGTTCGGCATTATTTCGCGCTGCCTCGGTTCTCGCAACCAACTGAAACATTCAGGCTAAACCGCCCGCAAAAGCGCGAAATGCAGGTACTCGGTTTCCGGCATGGCCAGCAGCACGGGATGGTCTTTCGCCTGGCCGCGCAGCTCGACGAGAGACACCCTGCGCCCGCTGCGCACGGCGGCGCCGCGCAGCATATGGACAAACTCCTCCCTGCTCACATGATGCGAGCAGGAGGCCGTGGCCAGCAATCCCCCGGAGGGAAGGCCGCGCAGCGCGGACTCGTTGAGCTTGCCGTAAAGCCGCAGCGCCGCGCCCAGATTCTTGCGGCTTTTGACCAGATTGGGCGGGTCCAGCACTATCACATCCGGCTTGACGGGCAGCGAACCGTCCTTTAACGCGGCCAGCACGCGCTCCGCATCCTCGCGGCGGAAGGAGGCGCGCAGTTTGTTAAGCTCCGCGTTTTTGATGGCGGCGTCCACGGCCGGCTGGGACGAATCCACGCCCCAGACCTCGGCTGCGCCCGCCGCCGCGGCGGCCAGCGCGAAGCCGCCGGTGTAGCAGTAAAGGTCCAGCACCTTCCGCCCGGAACAATGCTGCGCCAGGAAAGCCCTGTTGTCGCGCTGGTCGTAGTAAAAGCCGGTTTTCTGGCAGGCAGTGGCGGAAAAGGAGTATTTAAGCCCGTTTTCGTGGACCTCGGCCTCCTCCGGCACATGGCCTTCGGAGGTGTTTTCAGACGACAGGCCCTCCAGCGCGCGGAAAGGGCTGCTGTTTTTGAACAATATGCTTTTGGGGGACAGCACTTCGTTTATCGCCGCGATGATTTTGGGTTTCTGCCGCTCCATCCCGGCGCAGAGTATTTCCGCCACCACAAGCGGGCCGTAGGCGTCAATGACAAGGCCGGGCAGGAAATCCGCCTCGGAAAATACAATGCGCCCGTAACGCTCCAGCCCCAGGCTTTTGCGGTATTCCAGCGCGGCCCTGATGCGGGCGGAGATGAAATCCGGCTCCAGCTCCCCGCGGGAGAGCACCCGCGCCGCTATCAGGCTGCGCGGATTGAAAAAACCGACGGCCACCCGCTTCCCGCGCGAGGATATTATCTCGCAGGGCGAGCCGGGGGGGACCGAGGTGTCCACCGTTTTAAGTTCGTTGGAAAAAACCCACTGGTGGCCGGCTTCCAGCCTGCGCTCCTGCCCCGGGTTCAGTTGAAGACGGACTGCTTCCCCTGTCAGCATTGGTCATCCTCCGGCGGCTTGGGCGTGCCGCCCGGCGCGACAAGCGGCACCTTCTGCGCGCAGAGCGGGCACTGGTCCGGAGGATACACCTGAAGCGGATAGGAAATCAGCGAGCGCACCGGCACCCGCAGCGGAAGCCCGCCCAGCGAGCGGTCCACTATTGCGGCCACGCCCATGACCCGCGCGCCGTAGCGCTGCGCCAGCGCCACCGCCGCGCCGGAGAGGTTGCCCGTGGTGATGACATCGTCCACCACCAGCACCCGGTCATGCTCTTTAAGCCGGAAATTGCGCTTTAGTATCATCGCCCCGCCGGAGCCTTCCGCGTAGATGGCGCGCACCTTGCGCACCCGCGCCACTTCCTGCGCTATCACATGGGTCTGCGCGGTGGGCGCAAGCACCACGTCTATCTCCTGCGGGAATTTGCCTGACATCGCCTTTGCTATCTTGTGGGCGATATGCGGGTACTGCATGGCGAGGGAGGTTTGCACATAACTCTGGCTGTGGAAACCGGACGGCAGCACGAAATGCCCGTTCAGAATCGCTCCGTGCTCCTGCAATATACCCACCATATCAAGGTTGTTGGGATCTTCCGACATATTCTCCTCCGTTGACGCCGCCGCCCGGCGGCCTGTGTGCTACAGTGTGGCAAATCGGGCGCGCAAAGTCTACCGCCCGGTTTTTACGAAGCGCTTCATGTCCCGGAAATCGGTGCGCACGGCTTTTTTCACCGCCCGCTCTATCCTCCCGCCGGTTTCCCTGGGGCTGTTGATGGAGACTTTCGGCTCCGTCATGGAGCCTGTAACCGTGAAAGCCAGCGCGGGCTTGCCGCTGGCGTCGGTCAGGCTTTCCGAAAGGCTGCCGGGATTGCGCGTCCTTGAAAACAACGTGTAAAACGACACTCCCAGGTCCTCGTCGGCCCAGCCCACGTCGCCGGAGCCGCAGGCGGAAATCACCGGCCCGGAAAGGTAGAAATTCTCCGCCGTCATGTCGCCGGAGCGGAAATCCACCGCCGCGCCCATGGTGTTGTAGCCGGCATCCTCCAGCACGGAGCCGGCCTTGAGCGCGCCGGCATTGTCCATCTTGTGCATCGCAAGAAAAGGCGAGAACGTTATTTTAAGCGCCTGGTCCCGGGAGGCCATCTCCTCCAGCCGGTAAATCACTCCCGGCCCCGCCTGTACGTCTATGGTGCCGGCGAGGGTTTTCATGCCGGGGGCCAGGCCGCGCAGGTTCACCTCCGCGTACAAATCCCTGCCAGACACCACGGGCGATTCCATCTCCCGCGCGTGCAGCGAGCCTTTTATATTGGGCATGAACGCCGGCAGCCTCTCCCGGAAATTGCGCAGCCACGCCAGCGGGCCCGAGAATGTGCGCGGCGCGCGCCCCCTGCGTTCGGGGGAAGCGTCGCCTATCGCGGCGGCAATGTCGGAAACGGTGATGAACAGCTGCGGGAAACGTATGCGCTGCGCGTCCAGCATCACATATATGAGGCGGTCCGCGGATTTCAGCTTCTTGATGGTCATGGACAGCTTGAACGTTTCCCCGCCCAGGCTGCCGGAAAATGCGGGAACCGACAAGGTGTCCGGCGCGTATCCCAGCCTGCCGGAGAGCAGCGAGAAATTCTGGCCGTAGGCCGCGCATGCGCCCGAGCTGACCGTTATCTCCAGCGATTTGTCCGCCGGGCGGGCCGAAACGGAAAATGCCGCATCCGACACCGCAAACCCGCCCCATTTGAACTTCCCGCCGGAAACCGTTACCGTGAAGGTGTCAACGGAAACCTGTCCCCCCCTGCCGGACAGCGCCAGCTCCGCCCGCGCGCTCCCCGAAGGCGAATACGGAGCCAGTTTGTCCCAGCGTCCGGCGGCGGCGGCAAGGTCCACCGGCGCGGTGGTGCGTGCCTCTATTTTATACACCGGCGGCGCGTCATGCGGGAAATCCGCCTCCGCCTCCGCCGAAAAAACCGCCGGGCCGAAATTGCCGTTTATTCCCGTGATTTGCATCCCGCCCCGCTCAAAGCGCAGCCGCGCGCTGACCCGTCCGTCCGGGAGCGAGAGGCCGGGAAACTCCTCCAGCTCGCCTGCGGCCACGGCGGGGACGGCGGCGTCAAAAGCCACTTTCGGCGCGGAGAAATCGGCTACGTTGCCGTCCACGACGATTTTTTTGCCCCTGTATTCGGCGCGGAGTGAAATTTTCGGCGCCGCCGCGTCCTGCCATTTTAGCCCGGCCAGCGTAACCATGGCGTCGCCGCTGAATGAGACGGGGGGCGCGCCCGCGCGCGGCGCGTACCGCGCGGCAAAGCTGGCGGGGAAATACTTGTTCCAGCTGAAATTCCACACCTGCAGGTTTATGTCGTCCAGTTCGCGCGCGGTCCCGGAGGCGATGTCGCGCAGCGTCGCCGCGCCGCCGGTTATGCTTATTGATTCGGCATGGACTGCCGCCGGCCCCGCGCCGCCCGCCCGGCCCGGGCGCCCGGCGGCGCCGGCGAAATTCCAGCGCCCGTCGGCATACCGGACCAGGTTCACGCGCGGCTCCACCAGCGTGAGGCTTTTGATTACAAGCCGCCGGCCCAGTAGCGGCAGCAACTCAAAGTCCGCGTCTATCTCTTTTGCGGAGGCCAGGTCCGCGCCGAAAGGGCTGGCATTGTCTATCACCCGCAGCGACTTTATCCGTATCCCTTTGACAAGCGACACCTCGGCGGAGCCCACCAGCGCCGGCCTGCCGGTGAAATCCTCTATCTGCGCGGCGGCAAGCTCCGCCAACTGCGCCGGAGTGAACATGCGCGAGGCTATATAGGAACAGACCCCCGCCGCCAGCAGCAGCCCCAGCAGGACGACGGCCACATACTTGAAAATCCAGTTGACCAGCCTGCCTACGAATTCCATTGAGACATGCTCCCGATAAGTCTTTGGGTGAAAATCACGGCTTTCACCACGCAGCTTTATGATATTCGGCTTGCATCCCTTCCGCGCGCAACGCGCAACTGATTCCACTTCATTTTACATCAAAGCAGCGCCGTCGCGCTCATTATTATGCGCGGATTTGTTACCTGAAATTTTCAGGTTATTGAGCGAAATACAAAAATTGCAGCCGGCAGCGAGAACCGGGGCGGCGGTGGCGGGGACAGTCCGGCGCGGAATTCCGCTGTCCCGCCGCGGTAATTTTCAGGCGGAGCGCAGTATCGCCAGCGCCAGCGCCCAGATGCCGTAGAGCGCCGGAAACTGCCGCCAGTCCCATGCGCATATCGGCAGCAGAAGCAGGAACACCCACAGGAAAGCCCTTTGCGGTATGGGCAGGCGGAACTTGTCCGCCGCATCCTCCGGCGGGGCGGCGGCGCGCCGGGCCATGCGCCACAGCACGGCCCAGCACAGCGGCGCGGCCCAGAACAATTCGGGCGCGCGCGCGGCCAGGCCCATCTGCGCCAGCGCGGGGCCGAAAACCAGCCCGAAAAACACCTTGTCCGGCAGGCCCCACAGCGGCTTCATGTCGCGCAGAACCATGCCGTACATCGCGCCGCAAACGCCTATGGCCGAGAGAAATTCGTAGGCGATAAGCCCGGCGGACGGCGGCGCGCTTTTGCCCGCCGCCAGCAACACCATTGAAAGCGCGCCGGCCAGCAGCAATGCGCCGGCAGCTTTCAATGCAGTATCCCGGCGGCGGCCAGCAGCGCCACCGCGACGCCCAGTATGGATTCACCCGCTATTATGCCGGAGGCCAGCGGAATGGTCCACATCTCGGACAGGGCGGGTTTTTTCTTTTCAACCAGCATCACCGCCAGCGCGCCCAGGAACATGGACAGCGAGTTGTAAAACGGTATCACCATCGCCAGCCCGATGCCGGTGGCGGAGGGGATGTATTTTTTGTATTCCGGGAATTTCATCTCCGCCAGCGGGATGAGTATGCCAACCAACCCGCCTATGAGCATTCCCATTTTGGCCGTGGGATGAAGCGATTCAAAACCGTTGGCCAGCAGCCGCGCCACGGCGGCCCACACCTGCGCGGAGGGGGCGGGCCACTGGTCTGTTCCCAGAACCGAGGCGTTGGGCACCAGCAGATAAAAAGCCGGCACCACCACCAGCGTCCCCGCGAAAATCCCCAGGAACTGGGCAATAAACATCTTGCGCGGGTTGGCGCCCAGCAGATAGCCGGTTTTGAGGCTGGTCAGCAAATCCGCCGAGGTGCTGGCGGCGTTGGCGGTAACGCTGGCCGTCATCAGGTTGGTGGCCATGTTGCTGGGGGCCAGTATGCCGAAGGTGAGCTGGGTTATCTTGCCCATCGCGCCCATGGGGGTGGTGTCGGTCTCGCCGGTAACGCGGCAGGCGACTATCGCCAGCAGGAAAGTTACCGCCACCGCCACCGCGCCCATCAGGAATGTGGTTTGGAAAGCGTAGTGCAGCAGCAGCATGCAGCACAGCCCCGCAAACAACGTGCCGAAGGCGAACCATGTTACCGGCGGCTCCACGTTCGCCAGCGGGTCCGTGCTTTCGCATTCTTTTTTGCGGCTGAATATGGCGGCCAGCCCGCTGAAGGCGCGCAGGCTGGTTTTCCACTGCATCGCAAACATCAGCAGGCCGGAGGTTACCATCATGGACGCGCCGGCCCAGGTGCTCCAGCGCACTATCTCGCGGTAGCCGATCTGGGAAATGTCTATCACGCCCAGCGCGGCCATTTTCGGGGCAAGAATGCCGTAGTTTATTATGCCGCCCAGCAGCAGCGACCAGCAGGTGCGCCAGCCGATAATCGCGCCCGCGGCTATCATTATCGCGCTGCCGTCAAGGCTTATGGTCCAGCCCGCAAGCGGCTTGCCCATTATGGCCCAGGAGCCCAGGGCTATTTTATCCGGCACTATATGCGCCGCGTCGCGCAGGCAGGCCACAAGCCCGCCGAAAATCCCGCCCCCCGCCAGTATGCGCGCCTTTTTGACCGCCTCTCCGCCTTTGGAGTGCAGACTTTTCAGTGTTTCCGCCGCGGCTATGCCGGAGGGGAATTTCAACTGCTCTATGTTTATCATCTGCCGCTTCATCGGTATGGCCATGGATATGCCCAGCAGGGCAAGGAAAACGGTCCACAGCGTCAGCGTCAGCCAGGGGACATGATGGCCCGTAACTATAAGGAAAGCCGAAATAGCCGACACCATGGTCCCGCCGGTGGAATATCCGGCGGAGGAGGCGGTGGTCTGCATGCAGGTGCTTTCAAGTATGGTCATCTCGGTGGCAAAGAGGCGCGGAAACAGCGTCATCAGCAGCTTGTGCAGCGAGAAGGAGAGTATGCACGCCGTTATCGCCACGCCCAGCGCCCAGCCGGTCTTGAGGCCGACGTAAAGGTTGGACAGCGCCATGAAACCGCCCAGAAAAGCGCCCATCACCACGGCGCGCAGTGTAAGCTGCGGCACGTCGCCTTGGTATACGTTGCGGTACCAGTGCAGTTCGGCGTCTTCGGGACAGGCGGTTTTTTCGGGCCTTATATCGTAAATCGCGTCTGCGGGCTGCGCGCTTTCGGGCGCGGGTCTGGCTGTTTCTGATTTTTCCATAACGGTGCGGCTCATGGCGGCCTCTCCTTGATATTCCCCCGATTTTCCCAAGTAATATGTAATTATAGCCCGTCCCGGATTTCCAGTCAATGACGCGCCCGCGCGGCAAAAATATGATATTGATATAATTAAGATGTTCCGCTGCCGGAGAACAGGAGAAATTTATGAGAAAAGAAACCGTTCTGCTGATTGCGTTGTCCGCGGGGTTGTGCGCCGGTGGCGCGCGCGCTTCCGAGCGCGCCGACGTGCCAGAAAAATACAAATGGAACACCGCCGACCTCTATCCCAGCGAGGATGCCTGGTCCGCCGCGGCAAAAGACCTGGCCGCCCGCATCCCGAAAATGGCGGATTTCCAGGGGAAGCTGGGCGTCTCGGCGGACGGGTTTTACGCCGCGCTTTCCGCGATGATGGATTTGGACAGGGACCTCTCCCGCCTCTATACCTACGCCAGCATGCGCAGCGACGAGGATACCCGCGTCTCCAAAACGCTGGAGATGAAAGAGACCGCCAAGTCGCTGTCGGTGCAGTATTCCGCCGCCGTCTCTTACCTGCGCCCCGAAATACTGGCGCTGGGAACGGACAAAATATGGGGTTTCGCGGCGGCGGACGCGCGGCTTGCGCCGTTCAAACCCTGGCTGGACGATATACTGCGCTATGCGCCGCACACCCTTTCCCCGCAGGAGGAAAAGATAGCGGCGCAGGCCGGGATGATGGCCTCCGCCCCGTATGACACCTACGGGATATTCACAAACGCGGACCTGCCTTACCCGGAAGTAAAGCTCTCCAACGGCGAGAAAGTCCGGCTGGACGCGCAGGCATACACCAAATACCGCGCCGCCCAGGACCGCAAGGACCGCGAGAAGGTGTTCAAGACCTTCTGGGGCGAGTACAAAAAGTTTGAGCGCACCCTGGGCACAACGTTGAACGCGCTTGTCAAAACCCATCAGTTTAACAAGGAAACGCACAAGTTCGGCAGCTGCCTGGAAGCGGCGCTGTTTGATTCAAATGTTTCGTCCGCAGTCTACAAGCAGCTTATAGCCGATGTCCATGCCAACCTGCCGACGCTGCACCGCTATCTGAAGCTGCGCAAGCGGATGCTGGGGCTTAAAACGCTGGGATACGAGGACCTCTACGCCTCCGTCGTCAAGGAGGTTGACCTCAAATACGACGCCGAGCAGGCCAAACAGATGGTGCTGGAGGCCGTAGCGCCGCTGGGGCCGCAGTATGTTGCGGACCTAAAGGCGGGTTTTGAAAACCGCTGGGTGGATTTTGTCCCCACAACCGGCAAAAGGTCCGGCGCCTACAGCACCGGCGTTTACGGCGTGCATCCGTACCAGTTGCAGAATTTCACCGGCACTTATGAGGAGGTGTCAACGCTGGCACATGAATCCGGCCACTCCATGCACACCTTCCTGTCCGACAAAAACCAGCCGTACCCGACGCACGATTACAAGATTTTTGTGGCGGAGGTGGCCTCCACCCTCAACGAGAATCTGCTGCTGCGTTACATGCTGGGCCGCACAAAGGACCGCGATACCCGGCTGTTTTTGCTGGGCAGCCATCTGGACTCGCTGCGCACGACGCTGTTCCGCCAGACGCTGTTCGCGGATTTCGAGCTGCGCATCCACGAACTGGCGGATAAAAACGAGCCGCTTTCCGGCGAGAAGCTCAGCGCGCTCTACCTGAGCCTGCTCAGGGAATACTACGGCGACGCGCAGGACGTCTGCAAGATAGACGACCTCTACGGCATGGAATGGGCGTATATCCCGCATTTCTACTACAACTTCTATGTCTACCAGTACGCGACCAGCATAATGGCCTCCGCCGAAATAGCCGCCAGAATGCGGGCGGAGGCCCCGGCTACGGCGGCGCGGGACGCTTTCATGAAAATGCTGTCCTCCGGCTCGTCCAAATATCCGGTGGAGCTGCTTAAAGACGCCGGGGTGGATATGACCACCTCGGAGCCGTTTGCCGCCGCCATGAAGGAAATGAACGCGACGATGGATGAGATGGAGAAAATACTGGACGGGAAAAACTGATGGAGCAGCTGGCCGAAAAATTCCTGCTGCATCTGCGCGGGCGCAATTTTTCGCCGCACACGCTGCGGGCGTATGCCGCGGATTTGCGGGATTTCGCCGCTTTCCTGAAATCGCGCGGCGGGGGCGCGGCGGTTTCCGCCTTCACCCGCAAGAACGTGCGGGCGTGGACGGGGCTGCTGCAGTCGCGCAATCCGGGCAGGAACACGCTGCTGCGGAAAGTGTCCTCGCTGCGCAGCTTCGCCAACTGGCTGGAAGAGCAGGAGCTGCTGGACGGCAACCCGTTTGCGCTGCTGCCGCTGCCGCGCAAGGAACAAACCCTGCCGCGCTTTCTGAGCGAAAAGGAGGCCGTCTCCCTGGCGCGCGCCGCAAGGGAGGATGAAAAGTCCGGCCTGCGCGACAGCGCGCTGCTGGAGCTGCTTTATTCAAGCGGGCTGCGCCGGGCGGAAATAGCGGGCCTCAACGCGGGCGATGTGGATTTTGTGGGCGGTTTCGTGCGGGTGATGGGCAAAGGCTCCAAGGAGCGGCTGGCGCCTGCCGGGAACATGGCGCTTTCCGCGCTGCGGGATTATCTGGACTCGCGCAAAACCCCGGGCGCGGGCGAGCCGCTGTTCCTGAACCGGCTGGGGCGCAGAATAACCGGCCACGGCGTCGCGCTGGTGGTTAAAAAAACGGCCGTCAGGGCGCATTCCGCCCGGAAGGCGACGCCGCATATGCTGCGCCACTCTTTCGCCACGCATTTGCTGGACCATGGCTGCGACCTGCGCGCGGTGCAGGAGATGCTGGGCCACAAAAATCTCGCCACCACGCAGATTTACACGCATGTAACGTTGGAAAAACTGAAGAAGGTATACGACGGCGCGCATCCGCGCTCGCATCATAAGGGAGGCTTATGATAGGCATAGGCATAGACGCAGGAGGAACTTTCGTCAAAATCGCCGCGGTTGACGAGGAAGGCAACATACGGGAGGAGACACAAATCGCCTCCGCGCCGGAGCAGGGCGTTGAAACTTTTGTCAGGAACATATCGGCTGTCGTGTCCGCCTGGCGCAAGAAGCTGGGGCGCGAGAAAATGTGCGCCGGCATCGGCATAGCCGGCGACGTTGACCCCGAAAAGGGGGTGGTGCGCTATTCGCCCAACCTCAACAAATGGCGCGAGGTGCAGATAGCAAAGCCCATGAGCGAGGCCACCGGCCTGCCCTGCGTGCTGGAAAACGACGCCACCGTCGCCGCCTGGGGCGCCTACGATTACGAACTTAAGCGCAAATACAACACCGTGCTGGCCGTAACGATGGGGACCGGCATAGGCGGCGGGCTGGTGCTGGACGGGAAGCTTTATCACGGCGCCACCGGCTCCGCCGGGGAAATAGGGCATGTCAACGTGGTTTACGAGGGCGAACTTTGCAACTGCGGCGACCGCGGCTGCGTGGAAGCCTATGCCGGGCATTACGGCATAATGCGCCGGGCCGCCCAGATACTGCCCCGCCTGCCCGACACCTCGCTGCTGAAAAAAATGGCCCAGTCCGAGAAAGTTTCCGGCGACCTGCTCTGCCGCGCCGCCGACCAGGGCGACGAGGACGCGCTGAGAATCTGGAAAGAGACCGGCCTCTACCTGGGCCGCGCGCTGGCCGACGTGTGCCTTATCATAAACCCGGACGCCATTGTGCTGGCCGGGGGGGTTTCCCGCGCGCACGCGCACTTCCTGCCGGGCATGGCGGAGGCTTTCTCCCAGCGGAGAATAGACACGCCGTTCCGGCATGTTAAAATCATTCCCGCGCGCAGCCCGAATCTGGGCAGCATAGGCGCGGCGATGTTCGCCCTTCAATGGCGCAAGGCAAAAAAATAAGGCCCGCCGCGTGGCTGGGCATATTGGCGGCGCTGGTTTTTTCCGCGCAGGCCGGCGCATTGGCATGGGAACTGCCGCCCTCTTCCGGCACGGCGCATATTGAATTTGAGGCGGACCGCGGGCAGTACATGCGCTCCTCCGGCACGTTGCTGCTGGAGGGCAATGTCAAAATCACCGAAAAAGACCGCCCCGGCGGCCTGCCGGAGCGTTCGCTTCGCGGCTCTATTTTTGAAGTGAACATGTCCAGCGGGGTGGCGTATTCCACCGCCGCGATACTGATGCAGGAAGGCGGCAGCGCCGTCTACGGCGAGAACGGGTTTTACGACTGGAGCGCGCGCAGGGGAAGCATGGATAATGTGAACTCGCGCGCGGGGGTCTGGCGCATACTCAACGCGAAACACGGGGACATGGAAGACGGCGTTTACCGCTACAAATCGCTCAATATCACAAGCTGCGACAAGGAAGACGAGCATTACAGAATACATCTGGGCCGGCTCAAGGCCGTGCCGGACGAATATATTTTCGGCACCAACGCCGTTTTCTTCATAGGCAAAATCCCGGTGTTTTATTTTCCGGTGTTTTACAAGCCCATAGGCAATGACAGCGAAACCACCACATACATAGAGCCGGGCTACGATTCGCGCGGCGGCAATTTCCTCAGGACCACCACGGCGTATAAACCGTCCAGAAACCTGCTCACGCGGCTTTTTCTGGATTATTACCAGAAAACCGGCTGGGGAACCGGCGCGGAAGCCGTTTACCGCGAGCCGAAATCCGTTGACAGCGACATCTCCGGCTACCGCATACACGAGGCCGGCAGCCGGCTGGACCGCTGGGGGCTAAACGGCAAGCTCTGGGCCGTGCTGGACGACGGCCTCACATGCCGGGGATGCAAAGGCTCGCTTTACTACACGCAGGCGTACGCGCGCCTGGTGTCCGACCCGGATTTCAACAACGATTATGTCCACGACAGCCCGTTTATAATCAGCGCCGACAAGACGGTAAGCGCCGCCGTGGTCCGCCAGAGCAGAACCACCACAACGCGCGTCAGCTATATCCGCAACGAATCCGCCACCGCCGACAGGAAGGATTTCGTCAAGACGCTGGAATCCCGCCCGCGCTTTGACTTCCAGACGGCGCCTATTGCCGGCAGACTGCCTTTCCTGAACATGTTCACCGCCTCGCTGGACAGTTCCCAGACCAACACCACCAATTTTTACATGAAAACCGCCGAGGCGCGCTGGACGGCGCAGAAATCGCTGCCGCTGAGCAAAGGCATAAGCCTTTTCGTCTCCGGCTTCTACGACCAGACCATGATTCTCGCCCCGGACAACAGCAGCCATACCGGCACGCAGGCCAACAACGGCATAGGGCGCTACGGCACCGTCTCCAACATGCGCAAAAAGCTGGGCTCGGCCTATGTGGATTTGTCGTATTCGTTCACGCAGCGGCTTTCGCCCAACAGCTGGAGTGTGGATTCCAACTCGTCCGACACGGGCGAGGAGCTTAACATGCTTTCCGCCAAATACTACTACAGGCCCTCCATGCTGGTTTATTTGCAGGTAAACACCGGCTGGGATTTCCGCCATTTGCAGCCAATCACCATGCCGCAGGAGCAGCAGGTTCAGCCCATCAACGCGGAAACCGGCTGGAAACTTTCGCGGAAGGCGTATTTTTTCGTGCGCGACGTCTACAAATTCGGCAGCAAAAAAACCGACGGCAACCAGGTTTTCCTGGCGCAGCTTGAGCTGGGCGAGCATGGCGGCAATGCCATGAGTATCGGCGCGGCCAACTATATCTCCGACCCGCGCACCATGATGATAAACCAGACCGCCGCCTGGTATCCAAAAAACAAAACGTGGCATCTTGAAGGCGGCATCAACTGGGGCGTAACAGATTCCACCACCGAGGACAAGCGCACCATAATCGTGCCGGTGAAAACGATAACGCTGGTCAAGGATTTCCACGATTTCCACACCGAATTCACCTTCCAGTCCAGGCCGGGGAAAATAACCGGCTCGGCAAAAGCCTGCCTGCGCTTCAACCAGCCGGGGCAGAGAATCATAAGCGACTCCGAATCCAAAAGCTTCGGCTATCCGGTGAGATAACCCGGCGGCAAAACACGGCATTGCGGAAAAAACGGGTGATGCCGCGTTGCAATGAAATCTTGCGCGGGGGGCGCAGAAAGTATAATATGATTCAAGCTGTTTGCCGTGCGGATTTTGCCGGTTTTCACAAGCCAGTACAGGAGCCATCTTATGAGCACACGATTCACCGACAGGGCGCAGAAAGTCATTCTTATCGCTCAGGAGGAAGCCAAGCGGCTTAACCACGACTACGTCGGCACCGAGCATATACTGCTGGGCCTTGTCGCCCTGGGCGAGGGCGTGGCCGCGCAGGTGCTCACCAATCTGGGCGTGGATTTCAAGAAAGTCCGCCAGGAGATAGAGAAGATAGTCGGCACCGGCGACAACATGATGCTGCTGGGCGAAATCCCGTTCACCCCCCGCGCCAAAAAGGTGCTTGAATATGCCGTGGAGGAGGCCCAGCACATGGGCCATTCCTATATCGGCACCGAGCATATACTGCTGGGCCTTATCCGCGAGGAGGAGGGCGTCGCCGCCCGCGTGCTGGAGAATCTGGGCCTCAAGCTGGACGCCGTGCGCGAAGCCGTGCTTGAATTCATCGGCGAGGGCGACGAGCCGCAGGAGCAGCAGCGCCAGTCCCATCAGAAAGAATCCCCCGCGCCCAAGGGCAAGACCAAAACCCCCACGCTGGACGAATTCGCCCGCGACCTGACCCAGCTCGCCCGCGAGGGCAAGCTGGACCCCGTCATAGGCCGGGAAAACGAGATAGAGCGGCTGGTCCAGATTCTGGCCCGGCGCACCAAGAACAACCCCGTGCTGATAGGCGAGCCGGGCGTGGGCAAAACCGCCATAGTGGAAGGGCTGGCGCAGAAAATCGCATCCGGCGAGGTGTCGGATATTCTGGCGGGCAAGCGGCTGCTGACGGTGGACCTGGCCTCGGTGGTCGCCGGCACGAAATACCGCGGCGAGTTTGAGCAGCGGCTTAAAAGCATCATTGACGAAATCCGCAAGGCCCGCAACCAGATAATCATGTTCATAGACGAGCTGCACACCATAATCGGCGCGGGCGCGGCGGAGGGCGCGATAGACGCCTCCAACATGTTAAAGCCCGCGCTGGCGCGCGGCGAGCTGCAGTGCATCGGCGCCACCACCTTCGACGAATACCGCAAGCATATAGAGCACGACCCCGCGCTGGAGCGCCGTTTCCAGCCCATCATAGTGGACCCGCCCTCCGTGGAGGAGACGGTGGAGATTTTGCAGGGCCTCAAAAACCGCTACGAAACGCATCACCGCATAAAATTCGCCGACGAGGCCATCATCGCCGCCGCCACCATAGCCGACCGCTATATAACAGACCGCGCCCAGCCGGACAAATCCATAGACATTCTGGACGAGGCCGGCTCGCGGGCGAGATTGCAGGTTTCCTCCGTGCCGCCGCTGATGAAGGAAAAAGAGGCCGAAATAGAGGCCGCCGTGAAGGAAAAAAACGCCGCCATCGCCGCCCAGGAGTACGAGCGCGCCGCCAAGGCCCGCGACCACGAAAAGGAGCTGCGCCGCGGGCTGGAGCAGTCCCGCCGCGAATGGCGCGAGAAAAAAAACCAGATAATCCCCACCGTCAGCGCCGACGATATCGCCATGGTCGCCTCCAAGTGGACGGGCATCCCCGTAACCCGGCTGACCGAAAGCGAATCCGAGCGGCTCATGCACATGGAGGAGGAGCTGCACCGCCGCATCATCGGCCAGGACGAGGCGGTCAAAACCATTTCTCAGGCCATACGGCGCAGCCGCACCGGACTGAAAGACCCCAAGCGGCCCATAGGCGGTTTCCTGTTCCTTGGACCTACCGGCGTGGGCAAAACCGAGCTGGCGCGGGTGCTGGCGTCTTTCCTGTTTGCAAACGAAGACGCGATGGTGCGCATAGACATGTCGGAGTACATGGAGAAATTCGCCGTCTCCCGCCTTATCGGCGCGCCGCCCGGATACGTGGGCTACGAGGAAGGCGGCCAGCTCACCGAGGTGGTGCGGCGCAAGCCGTATTCGGTGGTGGTGCTGGATGAAATAGAAAAAGCCCATCCCGACGTGTTCAACATCCTTTTGCAGGTGCTTGACGAAGGCCAGATGACCGACAGCCTTGGCCACAAGGTCAGCTTCAAGAACTGCGTCATAATAATGACCTCCAATGTGGGCGCGCGGCTGATATCCAAGGGCAAGTCGCTGGGCTTTGTGGCGCATGACGACGAGCAGAAGGACTACCAGCAGATGAAGTCCACCGTGATGGAGGAAGTGCGGCGCGTGTTCAACCCGGAATTCATCAACCGCATAGACGAAATCATAGTCTTCCATCCGCTGAACATGGAGCATATGTCGCAAATCCTGGACCTGCTGCTAAAGCGCGTGCGCGAAAAGCTAAAGGCGCAGGGGCTGGAGCTGGAGCTTACGGAAACGGCGCGCGCGCTGCTGGTCAAAAAAGGGTTTGACCCCAATTACGGCGCGCGCCCGATGCTGCGCACATTGCAGCGCCAGCTGGAAGACCCGCTGTCCGAAGAGCTGCTAAAGCGCAAATGCGAGCAGGGCAGCGTCATGCTCGTTGATACCGCCGAAGACGGCGAAACGTTGAAGTTCGCAAAAAAATGATGCAGGGGAGAGCATTTTTCCTGCTGTTTACCGCGGCGCTGTGCCTTGGGGCGTGGCGGCTGGGAATCGGCATGGATTTCAGCAGGGGGTTTGCGGGGCTGCCTTTCGGCAGGCCGTTCACCCCTCCGGCGGAGGTGCTGGCCGCGGCCTCCTGGCCGCCGGAACGCGCCGCCCGCTGGCGGCAGATGACGCAGTCGCTTGAAAAAATGGCGGCGCGTTTCCCCGGCAGGATGGGCATTTACGTAAAAGACCTCAAGTCCGGCACGCAGTGGCAGTACCAGGCGGACGAGCTGTTTCCCTCTGCCAGCCTTATCAAGGTGCCCATCATGGCGGCGATATTTGAAAAGCTGCGCCGCAACGAGATAGAGCTGGAAGACGAGATAACCCTCAAGCGGGGCGAGAAGCGGGGCGGATCGGGCCATTTGCGGCGGCTGCGCTACGGCACCAAGCTGACCGTGCGCCAGCTGGTGGAAAAAATGATAACCGAAAGCGACAATACCGCCACCCGGATGCTGGTGGATTGCGTGGGGTTGGATTACCTTCAGGCGCAGTTTTCGCGCATGGGGCTTAAGATGACCGGCATTTACCCGGAGGGGCTGAGTCTTTCGTCAAAACCGGTGGCGCGGGAAAATTACACCACCCCGCGCGAAATGTCCATGCTGATAGAGAGCATGTACCGCGGCGAGCTGGTGGACAAAACCTCCTCGGAGGCGATGCTGGACATAATGAAGCGGCTGAAAACACATTCCCGTTTCGCCAAGTATCTGCCGCGCGGCTGGGAACTGGCCCACAAAACCGGGCTTTTGCGCCAGGCCTGCCATGACACCGGCGTTGTGTTCTCTCCTTCCGGCGACTATGTGCTGGCGATAATGACATGGAAGGTGCCGGATTACCGTTTTGCGGCCAATTACATAGCCAGAATGGCCGATATGACATACCGCAGCTATGACAACAGGCAGCCGCCAGCAGCGGCCCGCTACCCACGGAGGAAACATGGCAAAAGATGAAAAAATCAAAACGGCGGACGCCGCCAAATCCAGCAAGGACAAGGCGCTTGAGCTGGCCGTAGCCCAGATTGAGAAGGAATTCGGCAGGGAATCCATAGTCCGCTTCGGCGAAAAAACCGCCTGCGCCGTGGAGGTCATTCCCACCGGCGCGCTTTCGCTGGACCTGGCGCTCGGAGTGGGCGGGCTGCCGCGCGGGCGGGTGGTGGAGATATACGGTCCGGAAGCCGGCGGAAAAACCACGCTCAGCCTGCATGTGCTGGCGCAGGCGCAGAAAGCGGGCGGCACCGTCGCCTTCATAGACGCCGAACACGCGCTGGACCCGGCGTATGCCGCCAAAATCGGGGTGGATATTGATTCAATGCTTATCTCCCAGCCGGATTCGGGCGAGCAGGCGCTGGAAATCACCGAGAAGCTGGTGCGCTCCGGCGCGCTGGACCTGATAGTGATAGACTCGGTCGCCGCGCTGGTCCCCAAGGCCGAAATTGAAGGCGAGATGGGCGATCAGCACATGGGCCTGCAGGCCAGGCTGATGTCGCAGGCGCTGCGCAAGCTGACAAGCGTCATCTCCAAAACCAAGACCTGCCTGATATTCATCAACCAGATACGGCACAAAATCGGCGTGATGTTCGGCAACCCGGAAACCACGCCCGGCGGGCTGGCGCTTAAGTTCTATTCCTCCGTGCGCATAGACATACGCAAGATAGAGAACATCAAGAAAGGCGACGAGGTTGTGGGCACAAAAGTGCGCGCCAAGGTGGTCAAAAACAAGGTCGCGCCGCCCTACCGCCAGGCGGAATTCATGATGCTCCACGGCGAGGGCATCTCGCGCGAGGGCTGCCTGCTGGACATGGCCTCCCAGTGCAATATAATAGAGAAAAGCGGCTCCTGGTACGTCTACAACGGCGAAAAAATCGGCCAGGGCTATGACAACGCGCGCGGCACCCTAAAGGACAACGCCGCGCTTGCCCAGACGGTGGAAGACGCGCTGCGCGCGAAATTCCTCACCGGGGCCGCTGCCGCGCCGCTCTGCGGCTCCGGCGACAAAGCCAAACCGCAGGAAGAGTGAGAGGAGGGCGCATATGACGAAACTGGCGTTGTTTCTGGCCTGCTGGCTGCCGTCTGTCGCGGCGGCGCAGACCCCGCCCGCCGCAAAGCATGTCATAGAAGACGCGCTTGTCGCGCAGGACGAGGTTTTCGTCAAGGTGCGCGCCCCCGTCCGCTACAAAACCGCCGTCATGCCCAAGACGGCGCGTTTCGTGGTGGATTTAATGGACACTTCCTATCCCGCCGGCTCCAAGCTGCTGGAGGGCCAGGGCGGGCTTATAAAACGCGCCCGCATAAGCCAGTACGAGCGGAAAACGCGCTTCGTCGCCCGGCTGGTGGTTGAGCTTGCCAAAGCCCCCGGCAAGGATGAATGGCTCATCATCGCCAAGCCCGACGGGCTGCGCGTGATGTTCGGCGCAAAGGACGCGCTTGCCGCCGCCAGGGCGGCGGATGCTGACACCGCCAAGCCGGAAATAATACAGGCTGCCGCGCCGCCCGCTCCTGCGGCGCAGCTGCAGCCGGAAGCCGCCGCGCCCGCAAAAACCGCCGGCGACAGGCCGGAGCCTCCGGCAAAAGCCGTCGCCAAACCGGAGGCCAAACCCGCCCGGACGGAAACGCAACCCGACGAGGAAGCCGCCGCGCGCCAGCGCGCCAGGCCGCCTTCGGACACGCGCTTTGCCGTCAAGCATGTAACCCTCAACCTGCGCGGAATGCCGCTGACGGTGATTTTGGAGGCTATTTCAAAACAGACCGGCGCCAGCTTCATCATCTCCAAGGACCTGCAGAATAAGCAGTTCACCGCGGTGATGGAAAACGTTTCGCTGCGCGACGCGCTGCGCGCGCTGCTTGAAGTCCACGGCATGGGCTACGAGCAGATAGGCAACAGCAGCACCTACGCCATAAAAGAGCTAAGCCACACCAAAATGCGCCTTGCGACCCGGGTTTTCAAGCTGAAATACACCCAGCTTATGGACATCAAGGCCAGGGGCATAGGCGACGTTACCCTCGGCGCGATGACAAGCGGCAACGTAAGCAACGCCGCCGGAGCGGCGGCAGCCCAGGCGGATGCCGGCGGCAAAGGCAAAATAGACGAAACCACCAATAACTTCCTGGCGGTCATCAAGGGCATCATAAGCGAATACGGCGCGCTGCGCGTGTACCCGGAAACAAACAGCCTGATAATATCCGACGTGCCGGAAAACATGCCCGCCATAGAAGAGCTTATAGAAACCCTGGACACGCCGCCCCCGCAGGTGCTGATAGAGGCGTCTTTCGTGGAAACCAACGCCAACACCGTCAAGAACCTGGGCATAGAATACGGCGCGACCGACGGCACCATGGCCCAGTTCCAGGGCAACAGCGCGCTTGTGGGGCTGCCGCTGCCCATCAACGGCCAGATACTGCCCGTGCCCAGTTTTGACTATAACACCAGCCCCATCAGCAACGCCTCCGTCAGCCCGACCAGCTTCTTCGGCGGCTACAGCTTCGGCATACTCTCGTTCAACCAGTTGACGGCGGTGCTGCGCGCCATAGAAACCAACGGCGACGGCCAGTACCTCTCAAAACCGAAGGTGCTAACGCTCAACAACAAGCCGGCGGAAGTCTCCATCACCGCCAACACGGTGGTCCAGTTTGACGTAAAGCAGTTCACCGGCTCCGGCTATCTGGGCGAGCAGTCCAAAACCCCGATACGGCAGGTGACCGGCATAACGTTGTGGGTTACGCCGCAGGTTAACGATAACGGGATGATAACGCTGATTATCACTCCCGCTATCAGCCGCCCCGCGCTTTCCGAGTTCTTCCCGGCGGACAAGGTGGTGGACACGCAGAAGCAGGCCATCACCACGTCGGTACGGGTTAAGGACGGCTCCACCGTGCTGATAGGCGGACTGCTCAGCAACCAGAAAATCAACACCATACGCAAGGTGCCGCTGCTGGGCCATCTGCCGCTTGTGGGCGCGCTGTTCACCTCTTCCCAGAAATCGTCCACGGAGCGCGAACTGCTTGTGCTTATAACCCCGCGCCTGGTCAAAGACCAGTAGGCCCGGATGCGCGCCGCGATTGCAAAAACCGCGCGCCCCGCGGAACTGCGGGCCTGCGCGCGGCTGATGGCAGGCTCGGAGCCGTGGCTTACGCTGGGCCGCAAATACCCCGCCTGCCTTAAATCGCTGCGCGGCCCCGGCAGGGAAGTTTACGCGCTGCGGGAAAACGGCGCGCCGGCGGGGTTCATAGTCCTGCAAATGCTGGGCGTGCTTAAAGGCTATGTGCAGACGGTGTGCGTCGCCCCGGAATTCAGGGGGCGCGGCTGCGGGCAACTGCTGCTGGAATTTGCGGAACGGCGCGTTTTTTCCGAAACTCCCAATATCTTTCTGTGCGTTTCCTCGTTCAACCGGCGGGCGCAGGTGTTTTACCGCAGGCTCGGCTACCGCCGGGCGGGAACGTTGAAGAATTTTGTAGTGTCCGGGCATGACGAGCTGCTGCTGCGCAAGACCACGGGACCGCTGGACGGTTTTTGCGCGCGCGCCCGCCGCGCGGGGGGCCGCCTGTGATTCTTCTGTGGGCCGTGATGATATTCGGTTCGGGGCTTGCGCTTCACCTGATATGGTGGCAGATTCAAATTCCGAAACGGCAGTCCAAAACGCTGTTCATCCTGTTTTTTTCGGTTATGGCGGCGGGGCTTGCCGCCGGCCTTGCCATGCCGGACGGCTGCGAACTGGCATTGCGCGGCTGGCAGGCGGCGCGGGCCGGGCTTTGCGCCGCCTCAATGGCTTTGGCCTATATAATCACCTATTCCGCCGTGGAGGCAGACAGCCCCACCCTGGTTATCGCGCTGGCAATACGCGCGGCGGGGGGCGCGGGCCTTTCGCCGGAGGAGATATTTGCCGGCTTTGACGACGGCCGGCTGATAGCCCCCCGGCTGGGCGACCTTGTGTCCGACAAGCTGGCCGTCATTGAAAACGGCAGATACAGGATAACGCGCAGGGGCCGGCTGCTGGCCGGGATTTTCACGGCCTACCGCGCGCTTATAGGCGCGGGGAAGGGGGGATAGATGTTTGAGGCGCTGCTGCCGCTTGTCGCGCTGGCGATAAACGCCGGGCTGACCGCCGCCATGGTTGAAAGAAGGGTTTCCCCGCTGCTGCAGGCGGTGTTTATGGGTTTTACCGCCGGGTTCTCCGCGCTGCTGCTGGCCGAGATAGCCTGCGGCGGCGCCATCGCAGACATCGCGGCGGACTGCGCCACATACTGCGCGCTGTCCTACTGCCATTTCCATTTCATCAATCTGGGCGAGACGGCGCGGCGCATACGGATACTGCGCGAGCTGGCGGAAAATCCGGGCGGGCTCTCCCCCTCGGAAATTCTGGCGCGCTACAACGCGCGCTCCATTGTGGAAGCCCGGCTTGCCCGGCTTGCCCGGAGCGGGCAGATACGGATGGACGGAATGCGCTATAAAAGCGACGGAATGTCCGTGCTGCTTATGGCGCGCGCCCTGGATTTTGTGAAAAAGCTGCTGCTGGGCCAGGGCTACCGGCAATAGCGTCCAATTGCGTGAAATGGGTTGAGAAAACCGGTTTCAAGGGATACAATATTATAGGGCGTGGCAGCGCACAATGGTCAGCCCTGCTTGGCAGGAGGAATTTGTGAAAATTATAGCTTTGGCTCTTTGCGGGGTCATCGGCGCGGGGCCGGTGGCGCAGGCGGCAGGCTCCGGCGGCAGACGGGACCCGACTGCAGTTCAGGTAACAACAACCGACAGAGGCGGCTCGCGCTCTGATGCGTTCAGCCCCTTTGTCTTGAGCGGTACCGCTGTGGGCGGCACGGGAATGGGCGCCGGCGCGGCTATTTCCGCCAAATCCGGGGCCGGGGATGCCACCACCACGCCATCCGAATCGGACCTGGCCAATCAGGCGGTTTCTCTGGCCAATACCGCCGCGGGAGAAGTGGCGGCCACCGGCAGCGTGTCAGCGCAGACCACTGCGGCAATACAGGCGCTTATAGCGTTTCTGGCGAAGCTGTTCCCCAACAGCCCGCTGCTCCAGATGCTGACCAATGCGCTGGGCAAGAACAACACCGCCGACACAAGCACCACGCCCGCAAAGTCGTCCAGCGACTTGAGTATACCGAACGGTCATTGATTGACGGATCTTTGCTGCCTGCCCCTTTTCCGCAAGGAAAAGGGGCTTTGCTTTTACCTAATTCAGGGTTTGCCCGCGCGGCGGCACGCCACGCGGGCGGATGGCGCCTGCAGGATTATTTTGTCTTTTTCAGTGTAGCGGAAAGACCGTACATCAGCAGCTTGCCGTTCATCGTGGCGGTTTTGCGCGCGGCGTCGGCCTCGGCGTTGAACAGCAGCTTCACCGCAGGCAGCACGGAGAACGCCGCGGAAAATTTTCTGTCGGAAAGCGAAATATCTCCCGGTATGCTGGGCGACAGCGGCAGCGGCAGCCCCGCTATGGTTAACTTGTCCGGGAGGAAAGCGGTTGTGGTGTAGCGCCCGTCCCCTGTTTTTTTGGCAAGCAGCCTGCCGGCTATTTTATTGCCGTCGTCCAGTATCTCGTAGTCCATATCTCCGGAGCCGGGGGTTTTTTCGGTGAGCGAAATCGCCATGGTTTTATAATCCCGGCCCACCTTGCGCCGGACTATGTTTATGAGCATTTTGCCGGGAGCGGGCTCGCTGAAGGTTGCGGTGCCGTCAAAACTCTTGCCGCCGGTTTTAAGCAGGAATTTGACGGAAGTGCTCTTTTTTGCGGTTATGGTGAAATTGATGGCAAATCCGCCGTCATTGGTTGTGCCGGAGCCCCACCATGTGCCGGCATAATCCTTGAAAAAATCGAAATTGCCCGCCCGCGCGGGCGCGGCGGCTGCCAGAACAAGCGCCAGAAAAATTTTTTTCATCGGGCCTCCGAATTATACAGGGAAAGAGTGCGCCCGGTAGGACTTGAACCTACGACCCGACGATTATGAGTCGTCTGCTCTAACCAACTGAGCTACGGGCGCGAAATCACTGCTCCGCGCGGCAGGTTTGACCGCCGCTTCTGCCGAAGGGGGAAATCTCCCTCAACTTTCCTATTATAGCAGGAATCCGCGAAAGAATGAAATCCACTTCCTCTTCCGTATTGCCGTGCCCAAGCGAAAACCGCACCGAGCCGTGCGCGTATGTGAAAGGCACCCCCATCGCCCGCAGCACATGGGACGGCTCCAGCGCGCCGGAGGCGCAGGCCGAGCCGGACGAGGCCGCCACCCCCAGGTCGCTTAGCATGAGCAGTATGGATTCGCCTTCCACATAGCCGAAGCTGATATTGGAGGTGTTGGGCAGCCGCGGCGCGCCGCCGCCGTTTACCTTCGCGTCCGGAACTTTTGAAAGAATGCCCTTTTCCAGCCTGTCGCGCAGGGCTTTGACGCGGCCATTCTCCTCCCCCATGCGGCCAAGCGCCAGTTCGCACGCCTTGCCCAGAGCGACGATATACGGCGTGTTTTCGGTCCCGGCGCGGCGGCCCCGCTCCTGATGCCCGCCAATCATAAACGGCACGAACCTGGTTCCCTTGCGCGCGTATAGCGCGCCTATGCCCTTGGGCGCGTTTAGCTTATGGCCGGATATGGAAAGCATGTCAACCGCCGAGCGCGACATGTCCAGTGGCAGCTTTCCGGCGGACTGCACCGCGTCGGTGTGGAACACCGCGCCGCGCGCTTTGGCGATTTGCGCGGCCTCCTCCACCGGGAAAATGACGCCCGTCTCGTTATTGGCGTGCATTATGGAGACTATGGCGGTGTCGTCGCGCAGGGCGGAGCGCAGCTCGTCCAGATTTATCATCCCGCTGCCGTCCACCGGCAGATAGGTAACGGCATAGCCCTGCGATTGCAGATACCGGCAGGTGTTAAGCACGGCGGGATGCTCCACCCGCGTGGTTACGATATGCCGCTTCTCCGGGTAGGAGCGTATGGCCGAGAAAATGGCGGTGTTGTCCGATTCGGTCCCGCAGCTTGTGAATATCACGTCCCCCGCGTCCGGCGCGCCCAGCAGCGCGGCCACCTGTTCCCGCGCGCGGCGCACGAATTTCTGCGCCTGCCCGCCGAATTCGTGCATGCTGGAGGCGTTGCCGTAAATCTCGCCGAAAAAGGGCCGCATGGCCTCCACCGCCTCCGGCGCGGCGGCGGTTGTGGCGTTGTTGTCAAAATAAAGGACTTTCACGGCGCGCTCTCCACGGTGATGTTTTCGTCCAGCAGTTCGCGCAGCCGCTTTTCAACGAAAGACTTAAGCGTTACGCCGGAGCTGGGGCACGCCCGGCACATCCCCGCCAGCCGCACGGTGATTTTACTTCCCTGCACGTCCACCAGCTCTATGGAGCCGCCGTCGGCCACCAGGGCGGGGGTTATCTCGCGGCGGAAAGCCTCCTCCACCGCGTGGATTTTCTCCACCGTGGTCATTTGCGAAAACGGCTTGCCGCGCCCGGCCTCTTTTGAGACGCCCAGCATGTTGTCCAGTATTTTCTGAATCTCGCCCCGGCATTTGCCGCAGGCGCCGCCGGCCTTGGTGAAATTGGTGACTTCGTCAACCGTGCGCAGTTTGTTATCGGCTACGGTTTTCCTTATTTTCTCCTCGGTAACGCCAAAGCACGAGCAGACCACCCGCCCTTCCGGCTCCGCGCCGGCGACCGGCGCGCCGCCCTGCCCGTAGGATTTTATCGCCGCCGCCAGCGCCTCCATGCCCATGACGGAGCAGTGCATTTTCTCCTCCGGCAGGCCGCCCAGGAATTGCGCTATGTCCTGATTGGTGATTTTGGCGGCCTCATCCAAGGTCATGCCCTTTACCAGCTCCGTCAGCGCGGAGGAGGAGGCTATGGCGCTGGCGCAGCCGAATGTCTGGAATTTGGCGTCGGTTATCCTGCCGGTTTTTTTGTCCACGGCAAGGAACAGCTTCAGCGCGTCGCCGCAGACGATATTGCCCACCTCGCCCACGGCGTCCGCGCCGGGGATTTCGCCCACGTTGCGGGGGTTTTTGAAGTGTTCCCTGACCTTGTCGGTATAGTCCCACATAAAATCTCTCCTTTGCAAATTATACTTCTTATCCTGCCCGCCCCGAAACGGCGGCGCGCGCCAGCGCGTTTGCGTTTTTCCGCGGCAAGGGCGGAGCGCGCTTGACAAACAAGTATACAGGTATTATAATACCTCTATATGGAAAAAGCAATGCTGCAAATCAGCCGGGGCGCGGTGATTGCCATGCACGGCTGCGTTTTAATCGGGGAGGCCGCCGGGCGGCCCGTGCCGGCGGGGGAGATAGCGTCGGTTTTCGGGGTGTCGGCGGCGCATGTGTCAAAGGTGATGCAGCGGTTGTGCCGGGCGGGGGTCGTGCGCTCGGCGCGCGGGCCGGACGGAGGATTTTTGCTTGCCGCCCCGCCGGAGAGGATAACGCTGCTGAAAGCCGTCTCCGCGGTGGACGGCAAAATCGCGCCCGCAAAATGCCTGTTGGGCAGGCATTCCTGTTTGCGCCGCCGCTGCATGATAGGCGATTTCGCCTCGCGCTTTGAAGCGGAGTTTAAAAAAGTTTTGTCCCGCACGCTGGCGGAGGCTGCGGCATATTCCCATGGCAAAAAACCTGCGCCGCGAGCTTGAAAAGATATACGCGCTGTACAACCGGCGGGAATATGTCTCCCCCGACCCGCTGGAGCTGCTTTACCGCTATAAATCCGTGCGGGACAGGGAGATAGCGGGGCTGGCCGCCTCCTGCTTTGCCTACGGCAATGTCCGGCAGATAGTGCGCGCGGGGGCTTGCGCCCTTGCCGTGATGGGGGATTCGCCGCGCCGCTATCTTGAAAAAACCTCCCCCTCCGCCCTGCGGCGGGATTTTTCGGGCTTTCGCTACCGCTTCACGCGCGGTGAGGAATTATCGGCATTGCTAGGCGCGGCAAAAACAATTATAAAGGAATACGGTTGGCTTGGCGGCTGCGCGGCGCGGGAAATGCAGCGCGGTTTCGCCGCCAGGCTGCGCGGGGCTGCGCGGGGACCGGTGGACACTCTTATTCCATCGCCGGGAAAGGGCAGCGCGCTGAAACGGCTAAATCTTTTTTTCCGCTGGATGTGCCGCCGCGACGAGGTGGACCCCGGCGGCTGGGACATTGCGCCCAGCGCGCTGATTGTGCCGCTGGATACGCACATGAACAAGATAGGCCGCGCGCTGGGCTTTACCGCGCGCGCCGGCGCGGGGATGAAAACCGCGCTTGAGATAACGGCGGGCTTTGCCGCGCTGTCGCCGGACGACCCGGTGAAATACGATTTCTGCCTGACCCGTTTCGGCATACGGGACGGGCTGGACATGGAAGACCTGAAAAGGAGGCTGGCATGACGCTTAAAGGAACTCAGACCGAGAAAAATCTCATCACCGCGTTCGCGGGGGAATCGCAGGCGCGCAACCGCTACACCTATTTCGCAAGCAAGGCGAAAAAGGAAGGGCTTGTCCAGATAGCCGGCATATTCGAGGAGACCGCCAATCAGGAAAAGGAACATGCCAAGCGGTTTTTCAGTTTTCTTGAGGGCGGCGAGGCGCAGGTAACGGCGGCTTTTCCCGCCGGACGGGTACTCTCCACCGCCGAAAATCTGAAAGCCGCAGCCGACGGCGAGGATTATGAATGGGGCCACATGTACCCCTCCTTCGCCTCCACGGCGCGCAAGGAGGGCTTTGAGGCGGTGGCCAAGGTCTTTGAGGCCGTCTCCGTCGCCGAAAAGCAGCATGCCAAACGCTACGCCGCGCTGCTGGAGAACCTCAAAAACGGGCGGGTGTTCAGACGGGACAAAAAGGTGGTCTGGCGCTGCCTCAACTGCGGCTATCTGCACGAGGGAACGGACGCGCCCGAATCCTGCCCGGCCTGCGCGCATCCGCGCGACTATTACGAATTGCTGGGCGAAAACTGGTAAAACCAAAGGGGGATGTATGACGGAAAGAAATCAGGTCTACAAATGCGGAGTGTGCGGAAATATCGTGGCGGTGGTCCACGCCTCGGGCGGGACATTGTCCTGCTGCGACAAGCCGATGATTCTGATGGCGGAGAATTCGGTGGACGCCTCGCGCGAAAAGCATGTGCCGGTAATAGAGGCAACCGAAACAGGGGTGAAGGTTAAAATCGGAAGCATTCCGCATCCGATGGAGGAGAAACACTACATTGAGTGGATAGAGCTTGTGGCCGGCGGCGTTTCCTATCGCAAATTCCTGAGGCCCGGCGACGCGCCGGAAGCGGAATTCTGCGTAAAGGCCGGGGAAGCCTACGCCCGGGAATACTGCAACCTGCACGGATTGTGGAAAGGGGGAAAATAGCCATGACAAATCCAAGGATAGAAGCGGCCTTCAACGAGCAGATAAAATTCGAGCTTGAATCCGCCTTCATCTATTACCAGATGGCGGGCTGGCTGGCGGCGCGCGGCTACGGCGGCATGGCGGGCTGGATGCTGGCCCAGAAAGACGAGGAATTGTCGCACGCGCACAAATTCTTCGCCCATATCGCCAGCCGGGGTGGAATGCCCAAATTCGCCGCGCTGTCCGCGCCGAAAAACGACTGGAAATCGCCGCACGACATATTCGCCGAGGCCTACAAGCACGAGGTGTTCATCTCGGGCAGGATAGACGCGCTTGCCGAGCTTGCCCGCAAGGAAAGCGACAATGCCGCGCTGGAATTCCTCCAGTGGTTTGTCAAAGAGCAGGTGGAAGAGGAAGAATCCACCAACGACATCGCGCAGAAGCTGGAGCGCGTCGGGCCGTCGGGCTCCGGTCTTGTGATGATGGACAAGGAACTGGGCAAGAGAAAAAGCGCTTAACTACCATGCGGTTTCCGCCCGCGGCGCGGGCGGAAACCGCTGCAACGCGGGGGATCTATGGGCGAATTCAAAGCGGTAAAAATCGCGGAAAAAGTCTGGTGGGTGGGCGCGATAGACTGGGGGCTGCGCGATTTCCACGGCTATTCCACGCGCGGCGGCAGCACCTACAACGCCTATCTCGTCATGGGGGAGGAGCCTGTCCTGATAGACACGGTCAAGGCCCCGTTTTACGGCGAGATGCTCTCGCGCATCGCCTCGGTAACCGACCCCGGCGGCATAAAAACCGTTATTTCCAACCATTCCGAGATGGACCACAGCGGCTCGCTGCCCCGGCTGCTGGCGGAATTAAAACCGCAGCGGGTGCTCTGCTCCGCCGCCGGCAAAAGCGCGCTGGAGGCGCATTTTCACGCGGATTTGAAGCTGCAAACCGTCGCCGACGGGCAGGAAACCGAAATCGGCGGGCTGAAATTCACCTTCATGGAATCCAAAATGCTGCACTGGCCGGACAGCATGGTTTCCTTCCTGCATGACGGCGGCGTTTTGTTCTCCAACGATATTTTCGGGATGCACCTGGCCCATTCAAAACGGTTTGACGACGAAACGCCGGATTGGCGGCGCGAGGCGGCGGCCTATTACGCCAACATCGTGCTGCCGTATTCCCCTCTGGTGCTGGCTTTTCTGGCCAGGTTCAAGGCGAAAAATTTTCCGGTGAAGCTTATCGCGCCGGACCACGGCCCGGTATGGCGCAAGGACATCGCCGCAATCATCTCGCTTTACGAAAAATGGGCGAGGCAGGAGCCCTCGGACCTTGCCGTAATCGCCTACGACACGATGTGGCAAAGCACCGCCCTGCTGGCAAACGCGCTGGCGGACGGGCTTATTGAAGGCGGCGCGCGGGTTCAGGTCATGCCGCTTAAAGCCGACGGGCGCAGCGACATAGCAACGGAGCTGCTGGAGGCCGGGGCGCTGTTTCTGGGCGCGCCGACGCTGAACCGGCAGGTTTTCCCCAGCATGGCGGATTTGACGGTATACCTGAAAGGCCTTAACCGGAGAAATTTAACCGGCGCGGCGTTCGGCTCCTACGGCTGGAGCGGGGAAGGTCCCGACTGGCTGGCCGCGCAGCTTAAAGAAATGGGCGTTGCGCCTGCGGGCGAAACTTTGAAATGCCGCTATGTGCCGGACGCCGCCGCGCTGGACGCCGCGCGCCGGCTGGGGCTTTCCGCCGCCGGGCGGCTGTTGCGCAAAGAATAAAAAATCCGTTGCAAAAACCGTATTTTCGGCCTGCGGCGGGAGCATTGACCGGCGTCGGCGCGCCGGCCTTCCGCAAGACGGGGAATTAGATTGCTACAGGGAGGGGACGCGGCGCGCCCCCTCCCTGTGTGTTTCAGAACCTGAAGGTTATGTCCAGCTGGAAGCGGTTGATGTCTTTTCTGCCCACTGCAGTGTCAACCACCGGTGTTGTGCTGCCGGATTTGCCGCTTACCACATTGCCCTCTATCATCGGGTCTATGGTCTCGGTTATATAACCCTTGGCCTTGATTTGCATCCAGTCGCGCGGCGCGTATGCCAGCCAGAACGTCGTCCCCTTGCGGTTTGTGCCGCCGTCGCCGAAATCCGCGGAATTGATGTCGGATATGGTGCAGTCCGCCTCGGCGTATTTATAGAACAGTCCGCCTTCCCAGGTGCCTTCCTTTGCCGCCTTGCCGGCTATGACGCCGTACTGGTAGCCGTCCCGCGCAAGCGGCGCGGACGGATTTACTCCCGTGTGCTGCGAGTTGGCTATCCCGCTGGCCAGCACGTTGCGCAGCAGCGTCGCCTGGAAGCTGACCGGCACGCCCATCACCGGTGCGTCCACCTGCGTGGACCACTGCGCCACGCCGAATTCATTCAGCAGCAGGCCGTTGGCGTCGCGCCGGTTGCCGTCCTGCGCCAGCCCGCCGGTAAGCGACGGGACGGGCTGCGTAACCGAGCCGCTGTCCTTAAGCGTCCCGTTAAGCCAGGGCATCACGCCCAGGTCCCTGCCGGTCCATCTGTTATAGGCCACCGCGCTTTTAATTTTCACATCGGAGACTTTGCCCTCCGCGCCAAGCTGTTCGGTTATGCACCACTGGTTGTCGCTGCTGGCCTCGCCGGTGAAGCTGTTTTTTGAAGGCTGGCCCGCATCCATCTGAAGCAGGTTGGCAAACAGCGCCAGCCCGCCCAGCTTGTACTGCCCGCCTTCCATGAAGCCTTCGGGGTTGAGGTCGTCGCTCCAGATAATATCGTCCGAATAAGGCCGCCAGAGCTCGTTTTTCATCTTGCCGCCCTGGACATAGAACGAGCCATTGTCATAAGACGGCGCCCAGCGCATCCAGGCCAGATCTATCCAGAGGGGCTTTTCGCCGCTGAGGCCGGTCATCGTCTGGTTTTCCGTAACCTGCTGCCCCGTGCCGGTGCCGAGCCTGAAGCCCGCGCTCATGGTGTCCTTGAACGCGGCCTCCAGCCCGTAGCGCAGGCGGAAGCGGCGCCTGTCGGTCTGCGGCGTTATCAGCGTAACGGTGTTTCCCATGATGTCGGTTGTAGTCCCGTTGCTGGTGGGGTTGCCGGAAGAATCGTAGCCGTTGCCGCGGCGGTAAAAATCCTCCTGCCTTATGCGGAGGTCCCCGGAAAACTTTACGGATTCCACGAACTCCGGCAGCCTGATTTTGTCAAGCTGGGCGTCTGCTGCGGCGGCCATGCCCGTCAACACAACGGACAGTGCCGCGATTTTTGCTGCTGTTTTTGAAGTTCTCATGTCTATATCCTAGAAAACTTGCCCCCGGCATTCTAATGGCGGCGGAATAAATTCGGGCTGACAGCCGTCTGACACCCCCGCCTCCCCCAAATCGGTCTGGGCCCTACGGCCCATGCGCGAATGCGGATTCGCGGCATATACTGTTATGGAAGCCGGGCAGCACGTCCTTATCTTTATCCGGTGCGGAGGGATGATGACACGAACGCGCGCGACAGCAGCAAAACCGGAACTTATCGCTTGTATAGCCGTGCTGGCGGCCATGCCGTGCGCGCCCGTGCGCGCCGCCGGAGGAGCGGGCAGGGAACTGCGCTCCCTCGCGCGCGCCGGAAACGAAGCCGCGCCCCCGCCCGCCCAGATGGCGGAAGCGCAGGATCCGGTCATAAACGCCTTCATCCCCAAATCCTCCAATCTTCAGTTGGACAAGATGCTGCTGTCCGCAGCCGGCAACGGCAATCTTGGCAAGGTCAGGGACCTGATAAGCAAAGGCGCAAACGCCGATTTCGCCGACGGGCGTGGCAGCACTCCGCTGCTGAAGGCGGCTGCGCTTGCCGTGCAACTGGGAATGACTGCGCAGGAAGTTTCGCCTCCCGGCGTAAAACGCGGGAATAACAGGGACCCCATCCGCTGCCTGATTGAAGAAAAATTGGCCGGGGAAACGGCAAAATCACCGTTGATGCGCGACGGCTCCGAGTCCCTCATGGACCAGATGAACAAAGTGCTGGCGGAGCGGTTGAAAGCGGACCGGGAAAAGGTGCTGTCCGTGATAAAAGAGCTCATCGCGCACGGCGCGGACGCCGCAAGAGCCAACGACGATGGCATTGCCCCGCTGCATTACTGCGCGGCGGCCTACGGAATGGAAGAGGCTGTCAGGCTGCTGATTGACAACGGCGCGGACACCGCCGCCCGGGACAATGACGGGGATGACCCTCTTATTTACGCCGCGATGGGCGGCAATGCCCGCAATGTGGAGTTGTTTATCGGTCTGGGCGCGAATATAAAACGCGCGGACAGGAAAGGCATCACCCCGCTGCTTGCCTCGCTTTCCGGCAAGGGCGGCGGGGCTGCCGCCACCGCGCTTTTGCTCAAGCGCGGCGCCAATATCAACGACCGGGACAAGGAAGGGCAGGGGGCCGCGCTGTTTGCCGCAGCCACCAACAAAACAGCAGAGCGTCTGGCGCTGGCGCTGGACAAAGGCGCCGACCCTAACGCCGCGTCCAAAAACGGCCTTACCCCCATGATGGCCGCGCTGCAGCGCGGCAAGGCGGATTTTGTCAAGCTGCTTCAGGCCAGGGGGGGCAAATCCAACTCTTCGCGGGACGGCAAAAAGACGCCGCTTATGTGCGCTGCCGCGGGCGGAAACATCAACCTTATAGAGTCCCTGCTGGCCGCCGGCGCGGACATCAACGAAGCCGACAAGGAAGGCAACACCGCGCTGCTGGAGGCGCTCAAGCGCGGCAGGCATGACGTCGCTGCCGCGCTGATACAAAAGGGTGCGGATGTGTCCGCCAGAACCACGACCGGAACTACCGCGCTTATGACCGCAGCCTCCAGGACGGAATCTGGAACGTTGCAACTGCTGCTGGATAAGGGCCAGGACGTCAATGCCGTCAGCGACAAGGGCGTCACCGCGCTGATGATGGCCGCGCAGGCCGGAAACGGAGCCGCGGCGCAGTTCCTGCTTTCCAAAGGCGCCAATCCGGCGGCAAAAGACGCAATGGGGAAGACCGCCATGGTGTACGCCATGGCCAACGACGCCTTTGATATCGCCGATATGATAAAAGACGCGCTTGACGGCGGAAAGAAGCCCGCTAAAACTTCCACGGAGGGACAACAATGAAACCGCTCTTAACCTTTGCGGCGGCAATGCTGCTGTCCGCGCCGTGGCTGCGCGCCTCCGGCTTTGAAATGCCCAAACGCGGCGATTTCCAGGCGCCGGAGCCGAAAATGAAGCAGAGCCGGACGCAGCCCGCGGAGAAGCTGCCTTCGCAGCCGGCGAAAAAATGGACCGTGATGGCGTTTCTTGACGCCAAGAACAATCTGGAAGACGCGATATTCAACAACATGCAGCAGATGGAGCTTGTCGGTTCTGACGACAGCATCAATATCGTCGCCGAAATCGGCAGAATGGCGGGCCAGGGCGGCGAGACCGACCAGGACCGCCAGTGGACGGGCACGCGGCGCTACTACATCAAGCGGGACTACTTTCCCCAGGCCGCCGACGAAAAAGGGCGCAGGAAGGAGCTTAAGCAGGCCATGTCGCGGATAAATTCCCCGTACGAGGACCTGGGCAAAACCGACATGGGCAGCTACGAGGAGGCGGTGCGTTTTATCGGCTGGGCCAAGAAAAAATTCCCGGCTGAAAGATACATGCTGGTCCTCTCCGACCACGGCGGCGGCTGGCGGGACCCGAAAAAAAAGCAGAAAATCTCCCAGTCGGCAATCTCCTGGGACGACGAGACCGGCAATTTCATAGGCACCGCCCAGATAGAGCAGCTTGTGCGCGAAGCCGGCGGCGTGGACGTGCTGGTATACGATGCCTGCCTGATGCAAATGGCTGAAATCGCCTACCAGATGAGGGGTTCCGGCGGGGCGAAAGTGGTGGTCGGCTCCGAGGAGCTGTTTCCCGGAGAGGGCATAGATTACGCCGGATTTCTGGGCCGGCTGGCCCGCAATCCCGGCGGCGGGCCGGAGGAAGCGGGTAAGCACGCCGTAACCGCAGCGGGCAGCTTTTACGGCGGCTTGGAGAAGGGTTATGTGACGCTGTCAGCCCTCAGGACCGAAGGCCTGGACGGCCTGGCGGAAAGGATGGAGAAATGGGCCTCCGCCGCAGCCAAGGCCGGGGATATCGCGGAGGCGGCCAGACACGCGCGCAACAACGTGCTGCGCTTCGGAGAATTCGGGCAGGGCGATCAGCAGCGAATCGCCCCCACCTACGGCGATCTCTACGACTTTGTCCGGCTGGCGGGCGGGAAAACCAAGGACCGCGCGCTGCGCGAGGCAAGCGCGGAGCTGATGCGCTATATTTCCGACGGCAAAAGCCTGGTGCTGGCAAACATGGCGCTCGGCTCTTCCGGCGCGGCGGATTATTCCAGCGCGCACGGGCTGGCGGTGAATATACCGCGCATATTCTCCAAGGTCAAACCGGAGGACTTTGAGGCGGATTACAACGGCAACGATTATGCCGATTTCGCCTTCGCCAAGGCGACGCCGAAATGGCAGACGTTCTGCCGGTGGATGTACGACAAGCTGCCTTCGGACAAAAAACGCGGATAGAATTGCAGACAGTGCGCGGCGCGCGGGCAAAGCAACCCGCGCGCCGCCGTTTTTGATAGAATTTCCACGGTATGCCGCTTACAAAACAGGGCGCGGCGAAGGTGTCCGTCGCCTCCAATATAGCGCTGGTCGCATTCAAGCTGGCCGCCTGGGCCGCGACAGGCTCGGTCTCCGTTCTGTCGGAGGCGGCGCATTCGGCTATGGACCTGCTGGCGGCGGGCATAGCGTGGTTTGCCGTTGTAACCGCCGCAAAGCCCGCGGACAGGGAGCACGGCTACGGCCACGCCAAGATAGAGAATTTTTCCGCGCTGCTGGAAGCGGCGCTTATATTTGCCGCCGCGCTCTGGATTATAGTGGAATCCGTCCACAAGCTGCAGGCGCCAAAGCCGTTGTCGCTGCCGGGGATGGGCGCGGCGGTGATGCTGGTTTCCGCCGCAGTCAACTGGGCGGTGTCCAGAATGCTTTTCAAGGTGGGAACCAGAGAACAGTCCCCCGCGCTGATAGCCGACGCCTGGCATCTGCGCACCGACGTGTACACCTCCGCCGGTGTCATGTTCGCGCTTGCGGCTTATGCCGTGGGCGAGAAGTTTTTCCATTCCCATGACCTGGCGTGGATGGACCCCGTGGCCGCAATCGCCGTCGCGCTGCTTATAACCAGGGCGGCATGGGATTTAACGGTTCAGGCGCTGGGCGACCTGCTGGACGCCAGCCTGCCGGAAGACGAAGTCGCAGAGATTGAGCGCATCGTCGCCGCAATGCGGCCCGGCATCGCAAGCCACAAAAATCTCAAAACCAGAAAATCGGGCAGGGTGCGCTATATAAGCCTTGACGCGCTGGTGGACGGGAATATGACGGTCGCGCAGGCTCACGCCATTGCGGACAGACTGGAGACGGAACTGGAAACCCGCTTTCCTCATGCCAGGGTAACGGTGCATATAGAGCCTGCCGGGGGTCATCAATGAAAGTTTCCGTGCTGGTGCCGGTGTACAATGAAATGCGGACCTTGCCGGCGCTGCTGGAGAGGCTCTCCGCCCTGCAGCTGGACTTTGAGGCGGTTATAACGGACGACGGTTCCACTGACGGCAGCGCGCAATGGCTGGTGGAGGTGTTCAGGGAAAAGCGCTATCCGTTCATTTCCGCCGTGCTGCTGCATTCCGAGAATATGGGCAAGGGGGCGGCGGTGCGCACCGCGCTGTCAAAGGCGCAGGGTGAAATCGTCGTCATACAGGACGCCGACCTGGAATACGACCCCGCCTATATCGCGCAGGTGGTAAAGCCGATAGAATCCGGCGCGGCGGATGTGGTCTACGGCTCCCGCCTGATGCAGAAAGGCTCCGACACCTACAGCCTGACATATCTGCTGGGCAATATCACGCTTACGGCTTTCATCAATTTCCTCAGCGGCGGCAATTTCACCGACGCCTACACCTGCCACAAGGCGTTCAAAATCTGGATAATCAGGAAAATGCGGCTGGAATCCGACGGGTTTGAAATAGAGGCCGAAATCTCCATGCGCGCCGCGTTTGGCGGCTACAGGTTTATGGAAGTTCCCATACTCTACAAAGCCCGCAGCCGCGCCGAGGGCAAGAAAATAACGGGCCGCGACGCGCTGAAGGGAGTGTTTACCGCCATTCATGTGTGGAGACAGCACAAAACCCACTCCGACATGCGCTGAGGCACCGCGCGACCGGAAAATCCTGCTGGCGCTGGCGCTGGCGGCGCTGGCGCTGCGCCTGCCCGGAATATTTGACGGCCTGCCTTTCGTCTATAACGGCGACGAGCCGCATTTCATAAACACCGCCGTCTATTTCGGCGGCGGGACGCTGAACCCGCCTTTTTTCAAATATCCTACGTTGTGGCCGTATTCGCTTTTCGCGTCATTCTGCGCGCTGTTTGCGGCGTGGTCTGGGTTCGGGCTGCTGCATTCGCCGGCGGATTTCGGGGTGAAGTTCGCGGCGGACCCATCCATGTTCTATATAACGGGGCGGCTGCTGGCCTGCCTGCTGTCCTGCGCGGCGATATGGCCGGTTTACGGGGCTGCGCTGCTGCTGCGCAACCGGCGGGCGGCGCTTGCCGCTGCGGCGATATTCACTTTTCTGCCGCAGGCCGCGGACTCCGCGCGCTACGCCACATGGGACAGCCCCATGCTTGCGCTTGGCGCGGCGGCCTGGTATTTCGCCGCGAAAATATACGCGTCGGGCAGGCGGCGGGATTATCTGCTTTGCGGGCTTATGCTGGGGCTGTGCTGCGCCACGCATTACACAGCCTGCTTTTTCTGCGCGCTGCTGCCGGCGGCGCATTTCGCGCGCAAAGACGGCGCATGGCGGGATTTGCTCTGGGGAACGGCCCTGATTCCCGCCGGTTTCCTGCTGGCCACGCCGTACGCGCTGCTGGATTTTGGGAAATTTTCTGCCGGAATAAGGGATGTCTTCGCCTATTCCGCGGCGCGTCGGGCGGAAGGTTTTTCCCGGCTTAGCTCTGCGGGAGAGGTCTTGTCCAATATAATATGGTTCGGCGGCAGGTCGCCCGCGGTTCTGCTGGCGGCTTTCGGCGCGGCGCTGCTGTCCTGGCGGCTGTCCGCCATGCTGCTTGCGCCGCTGGCGGTTTGCGCCGCCTTTATGAGCAATCAGCCGGACGGCGGGTTTGCGCGCTATATATTCGCCTCGCTGCCCGCGCTGTGCATTCTGGCCGCGGCGGGGATTGACGGCCTCTCCGTGCGGAAGCGGATTTTCGCGGCTTTTCTGGCGGCGGCGCTGCTGCCGGAGCTTGCCGCCTGCGCCGCCCTCGCGCGCGAAAGCCTGCTGCCGGACACCCGCGCGGTCTCGGGCCGGTGGATAGAGGAGCATATCCCTCCGGAAACCGCATTGCTGCTGGACCAGGCGCATGTCTCGCCATCGGTGAAAATGAGTTCCGCGCAGGCGGAACAGCTTTACCGGAAAACCGCCGCCGCCGGAAACGGCAGGGCGGGGTATTACCGCTATCTGGCGCAAGCCAATATCGGCAACGGCTACCGGATTTACCGGATGGACCGCTCCGCCTCCGGGCTGGCGACAATGCCCGCCCAGCTTGAACAGGCCCGGCAGGCCCAGGACCTTGTTGACATTTCCGGCGGCCTTGCCGCCGCAAAACGGGACAATATAGCCTACGCCGCAGTATCAAGCGAAGGCGTCAACCCGGCGCGGGAGCCTTATGCCGCCGCATTCCTGGCGGAACTGGGCGGAGGCTGCCCCGCAGCGGCGGAATTTGCCCCGCAGCCGGGCAGAATAAAGGGCCCCCGCATAACTGTTTACGACATCCGCCTCTGCCGGCAGCGGGCCCCGCTCCAGAAATGACGTGCAAAATGTCTCAAAATATGCGATACTATGTATGTCGGGCTGCCGGAGTTTGGCGGATCCGCTTCCCCGGTTCCCGTTTCGGCAGCCGGGCATCAAAAAAGTAAGGAGAGTTATGAAAAAACTTTTCGTGGGCGGTCTTCCGTACGAGTACGGAGACGAGGACCTGCGCGGGCTGTTCAAAGACTTCAACGTTGCAAGCGCCATCATAATAAAGGACAAGATGACGGGGCGCTCAAAAGGTTTCGGCTTCGTGGAACTTGACGATGCGGAAATGGAACCGGCGGTGGCCAAACTCAACGGCTCCAACGCGTCGGGCAGAAAACTGACTGTCAATGAGGCCCGCCCGATGGAGCGGCGCTCCGGTGGCGGCGGCGGTGGCGGCGGCTACGGCCGGGACAGAGACGACGGCGGACGGCGCTGGTAAATATCAAACGGTCCCGCGCGGGCGCATGCCCGCGCGGGACGTTTCTTTCATAATCTGCGGCGCGGGGATACTTCCATTGGAAGCAGTTCCGTCGTGCCGTTTTATTTTTTGAAACAGGGGTTATCATGCCTGGAGCCGCAGCCCGTGAAACCGCATCCAAACCTGCCCTGAAAGTTCCTGTCAAACGTCCGCGCGTTCTGCTGTCCACCGTCTGCCGCCCCATAGGGCCGGACTGCGGCGATGCGCACAGCGTCGGCTACGAGTTGCTGCACGGCCAGGTAACGCGCGCGCAGGGCGTTTTCAGCCCGCGTGCCACGCATCACGGCTACGGGCTGGATTTCATCGCGGACAATATCTCCGCGCCGGCTACGGTGCTGCATTACCCCTCCAAAGATGAATTCATAAAAGAGTTGCGCGAAGGGCATTATGATTATGTGGGGCTGTCGTTTATCCTGGCGACTTTTCACCACATGAAGGCGATGTCCGTGCTGGTGCGGGAGCATTCCCCGTCAAGCAAAATAATACTGGGCGGCTACGGCACCGTCATGCCGCAGGAAAAGCTGCTGCCATACGGTGATTACATCTGCAAGGAAGAGGGAGTGGGCTTCATGCGCCGGCTGCTGGGCGAGCCACCGCTGGAGGAGCCGTTCCGCCACCCCGCGCTGGTCAGCAAGCTGAGGGTTTTTTCAAAAGAGGTTTCGCACACCGGCATGATATTCGCCGGGCTGGGCTGCCCCAACGGCTGCGATTTCTGCTGCACCTCGCACTTTTTCAAAAGAAAACACATAAAGCTGCTTCAGGGCGGAAAGGATATTTATAACGTCATCCGCCGCTACCTGGAAATCAACAGGGACATGCAGTTCACCATTCTGGACGAGGATTTCCTGCTGGACAGGCCCCGCGCCATGGAGTTGCGCAGGCATGTCATGGAGGCGGGGATTCCGGTTTCCATATTCGCCTTTGCCAGCATAAAGGCGCTGAGCCTCTACACCATGGAGGAGTTGCTGGAAATGGGAGTGGACGGCTTCTGGATAGGCTACGAGGGCGAGCGTTCCGGCTACGGCAAGCAGCAGGGCAGGCCGCCGCAGGAGCTGTTCAACGAAATCCGCCAGTCCGGCGGGACCATACTTTCATCCATGATAGTGGGCTTCGAATATCAGGACGAGGACGTCATCCGCAAGGAGCTTGACGGGCTGATGGCGCTAAGGCCCGCGCTGTCGCAGTTTCTGATTTACAATTTCACACCGGGCACCCCGCTGGCCGAGCGTGTCAGCCGCGACGGCCTTGTCCACGACGATTTCGCCGGAAACAGCGAGGCGCAGTACAAATCCTCCACCGGCTTTATAAGCATGATAAAGCATCCCCGTCTCTCCCGCCAGCAGATAGAGGGGATGCAGGCCTGGTGCTACGAGCAGGATTACCAGCGGCTGGGGCCGTCCATATACCGCACGCTGGAGGCCTGGTTCAACGGCTACATGAAATACCGCGAAAGCGGCAGCGTCTTCCTGCGCGCCAAAGCGCAGCAATGGAAAAAAGAGGTGCGCAAGGCGTACCCTGTTTTCCTGGCGGGGAAGCTGTTTGCGCCCAACGCCGCGGTGCGCGGCTATGTGGCGGAGCTGGAGCGCAAAATCCATTCAGAACTCGGCAAGCCGACTCTGGCCGAGCGCGCCATGGAAAAATTTGCCCTCGCCGCCGCCGTATGGACCAAATTCACCCTTTCCGCGGGTGTTTTCCAGCATCCGGCGCTTGTCAAAAACACCTACCGCCAGCCGGTATGAGCTTCTGGTTCATTTTCGCCGCGGCGTGGATGATAATCTGCGCCGTGCTGTGCGGGCAATGGTCCGCCGTCATGCCGCCGCAGGACAGGAGCGGGACCATATTCCGCGGGCAGACCGGCTTCAAGCGCGGCTTCCGCAGCGCGAAAGAGATTCTCGCCGAAGCCGCGCGCGCTCCCGCCGCGCCGCCGGACGGCGCCTCCGGGCGGATAAGCGAAAAAGACGGCGTCATCAGCGCGCAATACAATTTCCGCAACTTCACCGGCGACGAGCTGGGCGTTTCTTTTTCCATACCCAGGGAAGAGCTTGCCCGCTATAAAAGCGACTACGGCTATACCGACGCCGAGCTGGACGACATAGACCGCCGCCGCCGCGCCGCCTACAAAAGCGCCTACAGCCAGGCCCTGGCAAAACACATGAGCCAGGCGCAGTACAACGCGCTGGTCAAAAATGTGGAGCGCGATTTTGCGGCGCAGCGGAAGAATTTTATCATCCGGCGCGGCTTTGTGTTCCGCAAGGCGGATGTGATTGAGGCGGACATCCCGCAAATAGCAAAGCGCAATTCCAAGGCGCTAAACGGGGTGGCGGTGTCGCTGAATTCTTCGGCGGCCAAACTGGGCTACGGCTCGGAAGAGCTTTTGTCCGCGGCGCTGGCTTTTGTGCAAACGGCCCTGAATTACGAGACTCCGCCGGACATTGACGGCGAAAACCGCCATACCGGAGGCGTCTGGCCGCCGCTTGAGGCCCTGGCCGTCGGCAAGGGCGATTGCGACACCAAAACCGCGCTTCTGGCGGCCATACTGTCAAACTGGGACGGCATGAAGCTGCTGGGCGTGAGCGTGCCGGAGCATTACCTGATGGGCGCGGCGCTGCCGCCGGGAAAGGGCGATCTGTTCGTGGAATACGGCGGCGGACGGTATGTGCTCATGGAGCCGGCGGGGCCGGCCTGGGCGCCGCCCGGCGTGGCCGGAGAGCGCGCCTCCGCCCTGCTGCAGGCCGGCGGAGACTACCGGTTGGAACCGCTTAATTGAGGAGAGGACGATATGTTCATAATGAAACTCGCAGTGAGTCTGTTTGAGCTGCTGCTGATGGCGGCGGCAAGCGGGCTGGTTATCTACATAACATACCGCGTATTCGTGCGCGCAAACCCGGACTTTGACATGGAAGAGGAGATAAAACGCGGCAATACCGCAGTGGGGATACTTATGGCGGCCATACTGGTTTCGGCCTCCATGATGCTGGAGCGGGGGCTTTCCTCGGTGGTGAGCCTGTTCAGGCTTCAGCTTTACTCCCAGCCGGAAACTGCTTTTCCCGTCTGGAAATCCGGGCTGCTGATGCTGGGGCATATGGCGCTGGCGCTGGCCATAGCGGTATTTACGATTTCGTTCACGCTGCGGCTTTTCGGGCGGGTATCGCGCTGGCACAGGCCCGATTTCAGGCCGGGGGCCGAGCTTCAGCGCGGCAATGTCGCCGTCGGCATTCTGCTGGCGGCAGTGGTGCTGGTGGCGGGGCTGTATGTGGCCGAGGGGGTCAGCGCGCTGACCAAGGCGCTAATTCCCCAGCCGCCCGTCGGACAAATCCATATCATGCGCTGATTTGCCGCGCGCCGGCCATTCCACTATGATGATGCCGGAAAATATAAGCGCGCCGCCCGCGATTTTGACGGCGGAAGACTGCTCGCCGCCCACGGTCCACGCAAACAGCGCGGCAAACACCGGCTCCAGCGAGAATATAAGCGAGCTTCTGTCCGCCGGAACCGTCTTCTGCGCCCAGAACTGCACGTAAAAAGCCGACAACGTCGGAAACAGCGCCAGAAATATCAGCCAGCCCCAGCCTTTGGGCGAGGCAATCGCCATGCTCTCGCCGCAAAGCAGCGAGAATGCCAGGCAGGCCAGCCCGGTCATCCAGAACTGATGGAAAATAAGCGCGGGCATATCCGGGTTTTCGCGCATGTATTCTCCGGTTAAGATGACATGCGCGGCATAGCAGACCGCGGCCAGGATTGTTACCGCGTCGCCCCTGTTGAAGCCGGAAATCCCGCCGGTAAGCAGCCACAGCCCCGCCACCGCCAGCAGCGAGGCGGCCCACTGCCTGCGCTCTATCCTGCGCCCGAAAAACAGGAACAGGATAAGCGGCGTGAAAAATACAAACATCCCCGTTACAAACCCGGAGGTGGCCGCGGCGGTGTATTTGAGCCCCCATGTCTGGCTGACGTACAAAAGCGCCAGATAAAAAGACAGAATGGCGCTTTCCCTGATATGGCGGCGCAGCCCGCCGCCGCGCAGCGCAAACGGAAACATCAGCGCGGCGCAAATCAGAAAGCGGTAGGCCACCAGCGCGGCGGGGCTTATTGACGACAGGGCGTCCTTCACCGCAAAAAAGGTGGAGCCCCATATCGCCGCGCAGTAAACCAGCCCGGCGTATCTTAGAAAAATCATAACGAGTAATTCTCCGGTGAAACGGCGCGGGCGGGTTTGCCAAACCCGCCCGCGCGGCAAAACGGCAGTCTATTTTTCCGGCGCGAACAGTTTCCTGAAGCTGGCCGCTTCCAGGGGATGCGCCTCCTCGTCTCCGGGCGCGCGGAGAATTACCTTCACATCCCCCTCATGCTGCGCCAGCACGGCATACTGCGCCTCCGCCTGGCTAAGCCCCAGCACAAGCTGCTCGCCTTTCCTGTCAACGCACAGCACCGGCACATTCTGAAGCATGGAGAGCGTTACGGTCCCGCGCGCATCGTCCGGTTTGAGAGTCACAAGCGCATCCACCATGTCGCCCGCCGCGAAAAGCCGCAATTGCTTCTCCGGCAGGGAAAGCGGCACGGCGCGCAAGCCGGGTTTCAACGCGGAATATAAAAGGCCGGGCGCGTGTCTGCATATGCCGGCGGAAATATCCTTTGCCAGGACAGCTTTCTTTTTCGCCGCCTGCGGTTTTCCTGCGCCGGGGCGGCTGGCCGGAATTTTGCCCAGATGCTGCAGCCCGGCGGAAGCGTCGGCGTTGTTCAAATCCAGCTGCATGGCAAGCATCCACTCGTTGCGGGCCTTTTCGTATTCGGCATTCTGGTAATACTTCAAGCCCGCCTGGAAATGCTCCATGGCGGCTTTTTTGTTCTCGTCCGGCTGCGCGCCCTGAGCTGTTTGGGCGGCGGGTTGCTGCGCAGTATCATTGGCCGGCGCGGAAACGGCGGCAAACACAATCACGGCAAGCGGAATCAGCAATTTGTTCATGGCGTCTCCTTTGGCAATTTGTCTTTTTCCGGCAACCTGTCGCACGGCTGCGACACAATCAAGTATACCGCGCAAGCGCGATTTGTCAAGTAAATCCCGGCTTTCACCCCGCGCCATCATAAATTTTATTTGGGAGCAATCTGTTTCTGTCCGGCAGGGCGGACAGCGCCCTGATGTAAAACAAATCCCGCCGGGAAAGCGGCAGTTTCAGCAGCAGCCCGCGCAGCCTTGCCAGCCGCATGGCGGGCGTTTTGCCGTCTTTAATTCCGCTTTCGCGCAATGCGTCACCCAGCGCGCGGGCGGCGGCTTCTATCTCGCCGGATTCCGGCAGGGCGGAGTCCGCCTTTTTCAGCGGCGCGGCGGAAAAATCCGCCAGCTTTGAAAGCTCGTAGCAGCATACCGCCGCCGCCTGCGCCAGATTCATGGACGGCGCGCGCGCCGAAGTTGGAACAGCCAGCAGCGCATGGCACAATTCCAGGTGGGCGTTTGAAAGCCCCGTTTTTTCAGGGCCGAAAACCAGGGTCAGATTGAAAGAGTTTTTTCCCGCGCGCTTTTTCAGGAATTTACCGATGTCCGGCAGCGGCACCGCTTCCCTGTCCGGCGCGCGGTTTTTGCCGCACGTGGTTCCCAGCACGAGATGGCAGTCCGCCACGGCCTCCGCCAGATTCGGGAAAACCCCGGCGTTAAGCACAACATCCTCCGCCCCCGGCGCGGCCCGCGTCTCCCGCCAGACCGGCGGATACGGGTCAACAACGGCAAGGCGGTCAAAGCCGAAATTGGCCATCGCGCGCGCCACCGCGCCGATATTATTCGGATTCCGCGGACGCACCAGCGTTATCTTAAGAGAAAACATTTCTGGGTTTTACCGGACAAACCCGCGCCGTCCGCGGCAAAGCCGGAGGCGCGGTCCGCAAATTGCGGCTACGGCCTGCGCGGGCGGTAGGGCTTGGGGGCCGGAGCGGGGGAGGCAAGCCCTTTCTTCGGCTCGTAATAATCCAGGCCGGAATGGTCTATGACTTCCTCGCCCGCCAGAATGCGCAGCGTGTTTTTGAATTTCATGTGCTGGATGAACAGGTCATGCTCCGGCTTGAGGTCAGGGCGGCACATCGGCGATTTGTAGAAGAAAGACAGCCATTCCTGCAAACCTTTCAGCCCCGCGCGCTTGGCCAGGTCCGAGAATAAAATCAAATCCAGCGCGACAGGCGCGGCCAGTATGGAATCCCGGCACAGGAAATTGATTTTAATCTGCATCGGCAGGCCCATCCAGCCGAAAATGTCTATATTGTCCCAGCCTTCCTTGGCGTCGCCGCGCGGCGGGTAATAGTCTATGCGGACCTTGTGGCAGTAATCGCCGTAGAGTTCGGGATACAGTTCCGGCTCCAGAATGGTGTCCAGCACGGACATCTTGCTCTTTTCCTTGGTGCGGAAGGAATCCGGGTTGTTGAGGACTTCGCCGTCGCGGTTGCCCAGTATGTTGGTGGAATACCAGCCCGCCAGCCCCAGCATCCGGGCCTTGAGGCCGGGAGAGATTATGGTCTTCATCAGCGTCTGGCCCGTCTTGAAATCCTTGCCGGAGATGGGCGCGCCTGTCTTGTCGGCCAGCTCCCAGAGCGCGGGCATGTCAACGCACAGGTTGGGCGCGCCGTTGGCAAACGGTATTCCCAGCCGCAGCGCGGCGTAGGCGTATATCATCGCCGGGGAAATATCGCGGGAATTGGTTTTGAGCCCTTTCTCAAAATTGGCCAGGCTCGAGTGTGTTTTGGTAAGTTCCAGGTAAATTTCCGTGGAGCCTATCCATATCATCACATTGCGCGAGAGTTTGTTGGCCTTGTTGAAATTCTCTATGTCGCGTATCAGCAGCTCCGCCAGGTCCATTTTTGTCTTGGCTTTTTTGGCCTGCCGCGCCCTGAGGTTTTTAACATAATACTGGTCAAACACCGCCGGCATGGGGGAGATGGCCGACAGTTCGTCTTTCACCGCGTCCAGCTGCTCGGGGTAGAGGACGCCGGCTTTGCGCGCCGTCTCGTGCATATTGTCCGGGAAAATGTCCCAGCCGCCGAACACCAGATTCTCAACGGGATAAAGCGGCACGAAATCCTTTATAAGCGGGTTGCGGTTTTCGTAACGTTTGCCGAGGCGGATTCTCTGCATCTGCGAGACGGAGCCGTAAGGCCGTCCTATCCCTTTTTTAAGCATTTCCGCGCCCGCTATCAGCGTGCTGGTAACCGCGCCCATGCCGGGAATCAGCACGCCAAGCCTGCCGGCGGCGGGAAGTATGTTCTGTTTTTTCGGTGTCATATGTTCTCCTGAAAAACGGCGGCTCAAATCAGCCGCATATAAAATAGAAAATAAACCCCCCGCTTGTCATTGTTTGCGAATGGCGTTTCTGTTTGACAGCACTGACGCCGCCACGGACACCGCCAGCAGCGACGCTACCACAAGCAGCGATGCCGCCACCGGAATCTCAAAGAACCCGGAGGCCAGCATCTTGACGCCCACAAACAGCAGCACCGCCGCTATGCCGTATTTCAGGAAGCAGAACATGCCTATCATTCCCGCCAGCAGAAAATACAGCGAGCGCAGCCCCATCACCGCGAATATGTTGGAGCTGTAGACTATGAAAGTGTCGCGCGAGACCGCCAGCGCCGCCGGTATGGAATCCACCGCGAACATCAGGTCGGAGGCCTCTATGACGACCAGTGCGGCAAAAAGCGTGGTGGCTTTCCAGACCCCGCCCTCGCGCACAAAAAAAGCCTCGCCGTCGCCGCCGGTAAAAGGCAGGAATTTTTTCAGGAAAACCAGCGCGGGGTTATGCTCCGGGGCGCCCTCGCCGCATTCGCCGCGCATCATTTTTACCGCCAGATACAGCAGCAGCGCGCCGAACACGTATATCATCCACTCAAAAGAGTTGAGCAGCTTCACGCCGGCGGCTATCATCGCAAAACGCATGACCACCGCGCTGGCTATGCCCCAGGTCAGCGCGCGCTTCTGTCCCTGCGGCGACGTGCGGAAGTAGGCGAATATCACGGTGAACACGAACAGATTGTCTATGGAAAGGGAATACTCTATGATGTAAGCCGTCAGGAAGGCCGCCGCTTTCGCCGTGCCGCAAAAAAACCACACCCCGGCGCAGAACGCCAGCGCGGACAGCACCCAAAGCGCGGTATTCCGGACGGCCCGTCGCATGGTCATTTTTTCAGGGCTATATCGTAGAGAATCACCGCGCAGGCGCAGGCGGCGTTGAGGCTTTCCACCCCGCCCTTGTGCGGAATCGCCACAAGCTCGTCGCAGTTTTTTGCGGTCAGCGCGTGCATTCCCCCGCCTTCGGAGCCTATCACCAGCAGCATCGGCTTGTTCCAGCCTACCTGCCCCAGCGGTTTGCCCGCGGTGTCGGCGCCGTATATCCAGAAGCCTTTCTGCTTAAGCTCCCGTATCGCCTGGTTGAGGTTGCCCGCCTCGGCCACGCGCACATGCTCCAGCGCGCCGCAGGCCGTCCTGCTGACGGTGGCGCCCAGCCCCGCGCTTCTGCGGCTGGGCAGCACCACGGTGGAGGCGCCCAGGCAGGCCGCGCTGCGCAGCACGGACCCGAGATTTTGCGGATCCGTTATCTCGTCCAGCGCCAGCCAGACGGCGTTTTTCATGTCGGTCTCGTCCTCCAGCGCGGAGGCCAGAGTCAGCACCTCGGCGCCTTCGGTTTTAAGCGCGACGCCCTGGTGGTTTGCGCCGCGCGGGACCATTTTTTCCAACTCGCTGCGGTCAACGCGGGTAAGCCCTATGCCGCGTCTGCCGGCGGCGCGCGCCAGTGTTATGAACTGCGGGCCGCGCTTTGCGCGGTCCACAAAAAGTTGCCACACCCGCCGCTTGCCGGAGCTTAAAACCTCTATGACCGGATGAATTCCGTAAATATATTCAGCGTTAGCCATACCGTCATTGTATAATTATCTGATGAGAGTTTGCTTCATAAGTCTGGGCTGCCCCAAAAACCTCTCCGACACCGAGGAGATGATGGGCGCGCTCTCCGCTGCCGGGCACGCCGTCTGCCCCGGCCTTGCAGAAGCGGACGCCGCCGTCATAAACACCTGCGGATTTCTGGCCTCCGCTGCGTGCGAGAGCAGGCGCGAAATCGCCAAAGCCGCCGCGCTCAGAAAAAAAGGCGCGCTGAAACGGCTTATAGTAACCGGCTGCCTGGCCCAGCGCGAAGGCGCCGCGGCGGATTTTCCCGCGGCGGACGCCGTGCTGGGCATATCCGCCGCCGCGGACATAGTCCGCGCGCTGGAAACCGGCGGCGCGGTTGTGCGCCCCCCGCCCAGGACATTGCGCGCGCCGCGGTTCCGCATGACGGCCACGTTGCCGCATTCGGTCTATCTCAAAGTCGCCGACGGGTGCGACAACCGCTGCTCCTACTGCGCCATCCCGGACATCCGCGGCAATTTCCGCTCCAAGCCGTTGAAAGACATTGCGGCGGAGGCGCGCGCGCTGGCCGCCGGCGGCGCGAAAGAAATATCAATCATCGCGCAGGACACCACTTCATACGGCATGGATTTGTACGGCAAGCCGTCGCTTGTCCGGCTGCTGGGCGGGCTGGTCAAAATAAAAGGCCCGCGCTGGCGCATAATGTACGGCTACCCGGAAATGATAGACGAAAATCTCGTGAAATTCATCGCGGCGCATCCGCAAATCTGCCGCTATATGGACATGCCCGTGCAGCATTCGGCGGACAGGATTTTGAAGCTGATGAACCGCCGCTCCTCGCGCGAAACCCTGCTGCGGGCGGCGGGGCTGCTGCGCTCGGTCCCCGGCATGGCGATACGGACCATCATGATAGCCGGCTTTCCCGGAGAAACCCCGGCGGAGCATGAGCAAAACAGGCAATTTCTGCGCGAGGTGAAGTTTGACAGCGCGGCGTTTTTCCCCTATTCGCCGGAAAAGGGCACTCCGGCATATTCGCTGCCGGGCCAAATCCCGGCGGCGGAGCGCAAACGCCGCGCCCGCGAGCTGGCCGACACGCAAAGCCGGGTGGTTGACGAAATCAACCGCGGGCTTATCGGCAAAACCGCGCCGGTGCTGATGGATTCTCCGTCCGAGGGCCGGCTGGAATCCCAGGCGCCGGACATTGACGGCTATGTTATGGTGGAAAGCCCGCGTCCGCTTGAGGCGGGAATGACAATCCGCGCGAAAATAATTTCCGCGCGCGGCTACGTCAGGCGGGCTGTTTTGGCGAAAGATATTTGAACCAGTCTCTGGTGGCTTCGGCTATTGATTCCGGGGTCCAGAGCGGGGCCTGCTTCCAGTAGTCTATATTGGCCAGCATGTCTTTGACGCCTTCCTCTATCCCCACTTTGGGCGACCAGTTCAGCAGCCGCCGGATTTTGGAGATGTCGGCGAAAGTGCGTTCCGGCTCGCCGGGGCGGCGGGGGATGTAGGTTTTTTCCCCGCCCAGCAAGTCCGCTATCGTGTTGATGCTGATGCTGGCGCCGGAGCCGACATTCATCACCGCATGCCGCAGCGGCGAGCGCGCCGCCGCGTAAAACGCCTCCGCGATATCGCTTGCGTGGACGAAATCGCGGGTCTGGCTGCCGTCGCCCACTATGGTGAAGGGTTTGCCCGCCAGCTTCTGCGCCAGAAACACGCCGAACACCGCGCCGTAAGTCCCCGACGTGCGCGCGCGCGGGCCGTAGACATTGAACAGCCGCAAAGACAACACCGGCATCCCGTACACCTTGCCCCAGTGCAGCATGGTCTGCTCGCCCAATAATTTGGTCAGCGCGTAGGGATATTGCGGGCGAATCTCCTCGGTTTCGGGCGTGGGGTAAATGTCGGGGATGCCGTAGCAGGAGGAGGAGGCCGCGTAAACCAGTTTCTTGACGCCGGACCGGCGCGCGGCCTCGGCCACGCGCATGGTGCCGCAGACATTCACGTCGTAGTACAGCGCGGGGTCCACCACGGAAGGCACTATATCGGCCAGCGCGGCCAGGTGGAAAACCGCGTCCGCGTCCTTGATGATTGCGGCAAGCGGCTCCGGCTCGCGCACGTCGGCCTGATGCACCGCCAGCTTCGGGTTGTCCCGGTGCCGCTCCAGATTCTGCGGCCTGCCGGTGGAAAAATTGTCTATCACGGACACTTCGTGCCCGTCCGCAAGCAGCCGCGCGACCAGATGGCTTCCTATAAAACCGGCCCCGCCGGTAACGATATATCTCACAAGTTGATTATATAGTATGATAGCCTCATGCGCAAATACAGGCAGAAACGGGTGGTGTTCACCGGCGGCCCATCCGGCGGGAAAACGACGATTATAGACATGGCGCTGCGCCGTTTCGGCAGGAAGGTGGCGGTGGTGCCGGAGGCGGCCACGATACTCTATGCCGGCGGCTTCCCCCGCAGGCCGGAGCCGGAAGCGGTGCGCCATATCCAGCGCGCGATTTACTACACCACGCGCGAGCTGGAGGATTTCGCCGCCGCCATGGACGATGCCGCCATCGCGCTGTGCGACAGGGGCACGCTGGACTGCCTGGCCTACTGGCCGGAAACCGGCCCCGGGCTGCTGGAAACCGTAGGCTCCGATTTGAAAAGCGAATTCGCGCGCTATGACATCGCCCTCCATCTGCGCCCGCCTAAAACCGCCGCCGGCTATCAGACCTCGGCCACCCGGATAGAGCCGCACAGCCGCGCGCTGGAATTAGACCGCAAAATTGAGGCCGTCTGGAAAAACCATCCCAACCGCCATGTCATAGAGGAAACCCCGGATTTCCTGATGAAAGCCAACAAAATCATGGAATTGCTGGACAAAGCAGTGCGCAACCTCGCATAGGAGGCAGTATGCTTCTGAACGTTTTCAAGAAAATATTCAAACAGGAGCCGGTTCCGCAGACGGAGGCGAAAACCGCGCCGCCCGCCGCGCCGCCGGCGCAGCAGCCGCCCGCGAAACAGGAACAGAAGCCGGAGCAGCCCCAGCCGGAAAAGCCCAAAACGCCGGAGACCGACGATTTGCGCAAGCTCAGCGACGCCGATATTGACGCCAAGCTCAACGAGGAACTGGGCGGCCTTCCCAAAAACATCCTGGGCTACATGAAAAACCCGGAAATCCGCGCCAAGATAACCGAGCTGGCCAAAAAGATGATAAAAGCCGGCGTGGATATACGGAGCGAGCGCCAGATAAAAAACTGGATAAAATCCCATCCCGATGAAGTGCGCCCGCAGCAGGCCGGACAGCCGGAGGCGCAGAAGCCGGAGCCTTTCCGCCGGCAGGCCCCCAAGGTGAACCGCAACGACGCCTGCCCCTGCGGCAGCGGCAAAAAATACAAAAAATGCTGTGGCGCCGGCGAAACGGCCTGACACAAGAGAAAGCGGGGAAAATGTTATAATTCCCTTATAAAATGAGCGAAATAACATCTGGCGCGCCGCATCCCATCCCCTATCAGGGCAGTAAACGCAATTTGGCGGGCAGTATTTTGCGGTACTTTCCAGATAGAATTGACACATTGTATGAGCCGTTCGCAGGTTCCGCGGCAGTTTCTCTGGCTTGCGCCGCAAACCGCGTTTCGGTGCGCAAATTCCACATCAACGACTTAAACCAGCCGTTAATACGACTCTGGCACAGCATAGTCAATGCCCCGGAAACTCTTGCAAGAGATTATCAATTGCTATGGAACGCGCAACTTGCTGAACCGGCACGGTTTTACCGTGAAATCCGGGATAAGTTCAACAAAACGGGCCGTCCTGATTATTTTTTATACCTTCTGGCGCGTTGTGTAAAAGCATCCGTCCGCTATAACTCTGAAGGTGAGTTTAACCAAAGTCCAGATAATCGGCGAATGGGTGCCACGCCAGCAACTATGCGCAAGCATTTAACCACGGCTTCTCTTTTACTCAAACACAAAACCGTGTTCTCTTCAAAAGACTATCGGGATATCGTGGCATTAGCTGATGTGAATGATTTGGTATATATGGACCCGCCTTATCAGGGCGTGTGTGGCAACCGCGATTCCAGATATTTGTCCAATATACAATTCAAGGAATTTGTAGAACTGTTGAAATCACTCAATGCCGGGAATATCCGCTATATCGTAAGTTATGATGGACGCACAGGCGAAAAAATTCATGGACAGGCATTGCCCGCCAGTCTGCGGCTTGAACGCATTGAATTAAATGCCGGACGCTCCACTCAAGCCACTTTGCTCGGACGAAAAGAGGATACTTACGAATCGCTTTATCTCTCTCCCGCCCTATCGGCTGATTTATCAATGAGAAACTCCTCTGCTGTTTTTCGTGAGCAACCCATTTTTTGGAGCATTCATGGGCAAGCCACGGTTGCCTGAAAAATTCATCACATTGTGCCGCAAAATAACAGCCAAACGCCCCAAAACTGTTATTGAACATATTTTGCGGCATGGTTTTATCACCACCGAACAGCTGAAAAACAAATACGGATACAATCATCCGCCGCGCGCCGCCCGTGATGTGAAAGAACAGGGTGTGCCACTTGAAATGTTCCGAGTGAAAGGGACTGGCGGCCGCAAAATCGCGGCATACCGGTTCGGAGATCCGGCGCAAGCCCGTTTCGGAAAATTTTCCGGTCGCACAGCCTTGACAAAAAAGTTGAAACGCCTGTTGCTGCAAAAACAAGGGGCAAAATGCGCTATTTATCTGGAAAAGTTTGAGGAACGAAATTTGCAAATAGACCACCGCATTCCATATGACATTGCCGGAGATGATGTTTCCGGCACGGGAAACCCGGATGATTTCATGCTCCTTTGCAGTTCTGCAAACCGAGCGAAATCATGGTCATGCGAACATTGCGTAAACCGAACCGGGAATAAAGACATCAAAGTCTGTCGTGAATGTTACTGGGCTTTCCCGGAAAACTATACGCATATAGCAATGCTTAAAATGCGGCGTCTGGATATTATGTGGACCGGATCGGAAACTGCCGTCTACGATAAACTGAAAGAAAAAGCGGAGCAAGTCCGGCAGGATATGCCGGATTACGTTAAAAAAATCATAGAACGAAACTTATAGCATTGTTTCACAAGCCGGCATCGCGGGGGAATGGTGAAAATAGTTAAGGCCCATTCCATACACACGCTATGCCGACATGATTAGCGGGAGGAAGAGTTTATGAGAAAATTAATATGGATTTTGCCTTATGTTTTCTTGGTTGGGTGCGCTGGAATTTCCAATTTCTACACAGAGCAGGAAACACAAAATCGCATGAGACTAGCGGAGATTGAACAAATATCACAGGACAGCGCGTGGCAAGAATTTGCGAATCTTAAGCTGTTTATCGGTAAGAGCATATGGGCGACGTCGGCATGGAGCAATGCTTCTTGTGGTGGCATTAAAAGTTCGGTTTCTGAATTTGAGCAATTGAAGGTACTTGATGTGCAACCCACAGTTGAAATGGGATGCAATAAATCTGACTATGGTATTTTTGTTTTTAAGGTACAAAAAAATAATGGCAGTATTGCTTATTTGCCATATAACTTTTACGAAAAAAATCCCATGCACCCAACTTGGGATAAACGTACAAAAGAAGCTGTCAAAAGCCGCAAAATTTTTATTGGAATGCCCGCTGATGCTGTGGAAATGAGTTGGGGTAAACCGCAAGAAATTAACCGGAGTGTTGGTTCTTGGGGAATACATGAGCAATGGGTTTACTCGCTGTCCACATACGTTTACTTCGAAAGATGGAAAGGTTTCATCATGGCAGGATTGAATGATAGTGGTGATAATCACAGCACTCTTGCGAAAAAGGCCCTTCATGCTAAAACCTTTTTAAGGACATATAGGAGGGAGGCAACGATCCCATCTTAAAATCTTTGGGCTGTCGTGGGGGCGTTGTGGTGCACAAAAGATGAGGAAGCCGTTATTGCCGGTCATTGTCTCGCTGGCTTTTGCGGGGGGCGGGTTTGCGCAGACGCGCAATCCCGGCTCCTGCGTGGCCGGCGGCGATGCGGGGGTGGTTATCGCGTTCAACGGCGCGGGGTACCGGTTTGATTCCAAAACCGGGGATTTGGTGGCCGCAGCCGCGCCGGGCTGCGGCGGGTTTGCGCCGGCCGCGCCTTCCGATTTTGAGAATAAAAACATGCTGCTCGCCTCGGCGGACGGCTCGGCTGACGCATGCAGCATGGACTATGACTCCCCCTGCCGCCCTCCGGGGCGGTTTTACCGGCTGGGCGAGTGCGCGTACCGGACATGGTTTGCCTGGACAGTTCCCTGCGGCGGCGCGCAGTGCCAGACGCTGGCCCGGCTGGGCCCCAACGGCGTTACGGTGTATCCGGCTTCGGCCTCCGGCATCGCGGCGGGGACGCCGCTTCGGGACTTTTTCTGCTCCCCGGACGGAACGGCCCTGTTTGCCACCGGCGGAGGCGGAGCGTTTTCAAACTCCGGCGGCGGCTGGAGCAGGCCGTACTCCTCCGCAAACGGCCTTCTTGACGATGACGTCTCCGGCGTTTACTGCTCCGGCGCGGGTTGCTGGTTTGTGACGGCGGGCGGGGCGGCTTTCCAGGCCGCGGGCGGCGGCTGGACGCGCTGGAAGGCGGATTCCGTCAAAATTTCCGGCGCGCCGCGCGCCGGGCCGGACTGGATTGTGGAAAAGCCGCGCAAAAAACTCTCCGCCAAAATCATCGCCGCAGGAAACGGCTACTATTGCGTAAACACCGGCGCCAGATACCGCGGCTGGGTGCGCGACAGCGTGGTGTTCAGGAACAAGGGCGCATTCTCGCCGCAGGATGTGCATGAAAAGCAGTCGGAAAAGTCGGCCTCCGCCTTTGCGGTTTACGGCTGCCCGCGCTGGACATTGCAGCGCGAAACCGTCTCGGAAGACGGCCTCTGGCTGGCGGCGGAGACGGACTGCGCCCTCATCCCCTTCGGCGAGGCGGCGGCCATTCTCTCAAAACAATAGGCCTGCCCGTTTTCCGCCGCGCGCCATAATATGATAAAATTGTACGATGAGCGCAATCAAAAAAACTGCGGGCGAACTGGCGGTTTCCGGCGGAAAGCCGTTATTTGACAAGCCGCTGCATGTGGGCCGTCCCAACGTCGGCGACAGGGTCTCTTTTCTGAAGCGGGTCGGAGAGATTTTTGACAACCGCTGGTTCAGCAATGACGGCCCGATGCTTAAGGAATTTGAAGGCAAAGTCGCCGCCGAACTGGGGGTCAAACACTGCGTCGCCGTCTGCAACGCCACGGTGGCGCTGGAAATAGCCATGCGCGCCGCCGGGCTTAAGGGCGAGGCGCTGGTCCCGGCTTTCACGTTTATAGCCACCGCCCATGCGCTGCAATGGCAGGAGATAACCCCGGTTTTCTGCGATATAGACCCCGCCACGCATAACATAGACCCCGCCCGCCTGGAAAAAATGATAACCCCGCGCACCACCGGCATAGTCGGCGTGCATTGCTGGGGCAGGCCGTGCGATATAGACGCGCTGACTGCAATCGCGCGCAAGCATAAGCTGACTCTTCTTTTTGACGCCGCCCATGCCTTCGGCTGTTCCTATAAAGGAAAGATGATAGGCAATTTCGGGCTGGCGGAGGTGTTCAGTTTCCACGCCACGAAGTTTTTCAACACTTTTGAAGGCGGCGCCATCACCACCAATGACGACGCTTTCGCCGATAAAATCCGGCTGATGCGGAATTTCGGCTTTTCCGGCTACGACAATGTCATCTATATCGGCACCAACGGCAAAATGACGGAAATCTGCGCCGCGATGGGGCTTTCCTCGCTGGAAAATCTGCACAGAATTCTGGAAATAAACCGCCGCAACTATCTTTGCTACAAAAAACATCTCGCCGGAATAAAGGGCGTCAAATTCATAGACTACGATTTGTCGGGAAAATGCAATTGCCAGTACATGGCCGCAGAGGTTGACGAAGCGGCTGCGGGCATAAGCCGGGACGCGCTGCTGAAAATCCTTCAAGCCGAAAATGTTCTTGCCCGCAAGTATTTCTTCCCCGGCTGCCACAGGATGGAGCCGTACCGCTCGCTTTTCCCGCACGCCGGCCTGCTGCTGCCGGATACGGAAGAACTGGCCCGCCGGATATTGATACTGCCGACAGGTGAAACCATCGGCGAACCTGAAATAGCCGCAATCTGCGGAGTGATACGGCTGGCTGTTGAAAACGCCCGCATAATCGCGGCATAGGAGGATTATGACAGTTTCTTTTTACGGTGAAAACGAATTGCGCGCAATGGGCTTCAAATCGCTGGGAACAGGTGTGAAACTGTCCCGCAAGGCGTCTTATTACAACACGGCGAACATATCCATAGGCGATTACACCCGCATAGACGATTTCTGCGTCCTGTCCGCAGGTGAGGGCGGGATAGAGATAGGCCGCAACGTTCACATCGCGGTTTTTTGCCTGCTTATCGGCCAGGGCGCCATCAGGCTTGGCGAATTCTCCAACTTATCGTCGAGGGTGGCGGTTTATTCTAACAATGACGATTACTCCGGCGAGTATATGACCAACCCGACAGTCGGCTCCAAATATACTAATGTGCTTTCCGCGCCGGTCTCAATCGGCAGGCACGTCATAGTGGGCTGCGGCGTGATAATTCTGCCGGGCGTTACAATCGGGGAAGGGGCCAGCATCGGCGCACTGTCGCTTGTGCTTAAGAATTGCGAGCCTTTCAAAATCTATGTCGGCGTTCCGGCAAAATATCTCAAAGACCGCTCCCGCGAACTTCTGGAAGTGGAAAAGCAGTTTTTGCTAGATGGGAACTGAAAAATACACCATAGTCGTGCCGGTTTACTACAACGAGGGCTGCCTCAGGCCCACGTTTGAATCCTTCCGGCGCGAGATATTTGACGCCAATCCCGGCTGGACGCCGGAGGTGATTTTCGTTGACGACGGCTCCGGCGACGGCTCGCTTAAAGAGGCGCTGGAAATCCGGGCGGAAAATCCGCAAACCGTAAAGGTAATCAAGCTGACCCGGAACTACGGCCAGGTGTTCGCGCTGATTGCGGGATTTTCCCATGCGAAGGGGGAATGCGTAATCGCCATTTCCGCCGACCAGCAGGACCCGGCTTCGGTAGTCAGTGATATGCTGCGCGCGTATTTCAACGAAAAATATGAAATAGTGATAGCCGCAAGGAAAGGCCGTGACGAGTCTTTTTATCGCGTGGCCACATCCCGGTTCTTCTACTGGCTTATGCGAAAGTTTTGTTTTTCAAATATGCCGGTGGGCGGATTTGACCTGGTGTTGCTAGGCCCGCGTGCCAAACAAGCTTTTCTGCGGGAGAAAGACCCGCATCCGTTTTTTCAGGGAAAAATTCTTTCCACCGGCTACAGAACCAAATTTTTAAGCTATCGCCGTAAAGAGCGCAAAACCGGCAAATCCCGCTGGACATTTGCAAAAAAACTTACTTTTCTGATTGACGGGCTTTTAAGCTACTCTTACGCGCCGATACGTTTCATGTCCATAGCTGGCGGCATAATCGCGCTGTTGGGTTTTAGCTATGCCGGAATTGTTCTGGTGAACAGAACATTCTACGGTAACCCGGTAAAAGGCTGGGCGCCACTGATGATAGTTATACTGGTTTTAAGCGGTTTTCAGATGCTGATGATAGGCGTTATTGGCGAATATCTCTGGCGCACGCTTGCCCAGGTGCGAGACAGGGACCAGTACCTGATTGACGAGGTTTACGAGTGAACCATCATCCTTGGGAACTGTCCAAAAGCGAAATGGCTTTGTCCGTGCTGAACAGCCATGCCGGTTCGCGTAAATTATTTATTGATTTCGGCGCGGGCGCGATGTATTTTGCGGCCCGCATGGCAGAGCAATGGAATTGCGAAGTATTCGCCGCCGACGCAGCTTACGAAAACAACGACATCCCCATTCCCGACAGCAGAATAAAAATCGTCCGCTCGCTTGACGAATTGCCGTCCGGTCGCGCAAGCGCGGTCGCGCTTATGGATGTGATGGAGCATGTGGAGCATAACGGCGATATGCTCAGAAACTGCGTCCGCCTGCTTGAGGATGGCGGCTGTTTGTATGTAACCGTTCCCGCTTTCGCGCATTTGTTTTCGCAGCATGATGTCTTCCTTAAACATCTGCGCCGCTACGACAGAAAAACGCTCCTGAAGGAATTTGACGCCGTATCGGAACAACTGGAATTGAAGGAATGTTTTTACTTTTACGCCTCGCTATATGTTTTGCGGCTGGCCGCGGTGATTGCGGAAAAATGCCGCTCCAAAGCCGGTAACACCGCGGAGCATTCCGATTTCTGCCATAAAAAAACCGGCTGCTGGGCCGGCTTCAGCCAAATCGCATGGGCTTTTCCAGAGAGACATTGGCTCACAATAATGCTAAAATATGTACTCAACGCAGATTTTATGCTGTGCCGGTTTTTGGCGCATTTGCATTTGACCATGCCCGGTCTGTCGGTGTGTCTGGTATACCGGAAACTTCCATAGCAACAGCCGTAAATACGCCGGGCGGGCGCAACGTGCCTCTGGCGGGATATTATGGTAAAATTTGCATATAGTTATGTCGCAGAACGGGGCACCTACACTTAATACGGAGTAATATGAGCGAAATCACCGCAGTGGCGCAGGACGATTCAAGCAAAAAGAAGACAACATTTTCAGTCAACCTATCCGGTTGGAAAACGGGGGCGTTGACACTGCTGATATTTACGGTGTATTACGCGTGGTATACCCGCGTCACAACCATGGATGTCGCATGGTTTTCATACCTGACTCAGTTGCAAATCGCGGATAAACTGTTCACGCACACGCTGACGTTCAAAGATATGTTCGTTCGCTATGGCGAGCACGGCTTGCTGGGGCACAACATCATATCTTTGGCGAATATAGCCTGGTTCAGGCTCAATACGCTCTTTGACGCGTATCTGAATGTGGGAATTGTGGCTGGCTGCGGCGCCATAGCCTATTATGCCTGCCGGAGCAGTTTCGGCGACAGGCGCGGCCTGTATGCGCAAATACCCCTTCTGCTGTTGTGCGTATTGATGTTTAGTGTTTTGCAGGAAGCATGCACAGGCGACATGGAAACGCAGGTGCGGCTGGGCACGTTGTCTTTTATGACCGCGGCCTACGCCATGAGCCGCTATATGCTTAACCCGCACAAAAAATTTCCAGCGCTTGAAATCACCTTATTGTTCTTGAGCGTTAATATATTCGGCACGCTTTACTCCATTAGCTGGCAGCCGGCTTTGGCCGGTCTGATGGTTTTTGATTGTATTGCGCGCCGCCGGTTTGAAAAAAATTATGTCTGGATATTCGCGGCGATGGTGGCTTGCTGGGTTTTGTACTGCTATCAGTATCAGTATAACCCCTTTCTCAAATCCGACCCTGCACAACCCGGCATTCTGGGTAAAATGGCGATGATGGCGGCGCACCCGTATGAGCCGATGAAAAGCATTTTCGCCTATCTGGGAAGCGCTACGTTGAACGGCTTCCTGTTCTTTGACGGCGTTATCCCGCATCCCCGCGTATTTACGGTCAACGGCCTGTTTGTCTTTTCCGTCTACGTTTATGCCGCGGTGGTTTATTTCAGAACCGGGATGTATCAAAAGACTTTCCTGCCGCCAATGATGATGGCGTATACCTTTTTTATCATCATTCTTGTGCAATTGGGACGTCCCGGCGATTGGAGCTGGGGGACCAGTTATTGGTACACGGTCCATGTCAAATTCGGCCTTGCGGCGTGCGTCTGGATATTGGGACTGGATTTGTTGGAACGACGCGCAGCCGCGGCAGCGCAAGCCGGGAGAACATCGGAAATTCGCGCCGTAACAGCCGCGTATGCCGTCGTTGCGGCTGTGCTGCTGGCTGTGCAGATTTATTCCAGCTATCGCGATTGGCGCAGGGCGCCGTATGTGATGCAGTGGTTTGAAGGCATAGCAAATTACGCGCTTAATCCCGACGGGACCGTGATTGACGCGGCCGGTACCACGCCGATGCGTTTGTCATCTGAGGATTCCCGCCGGGCTATAGAAATCATGCGCAAGTATAAACTGAGCGTTTATAGAAATCGGGCCGCCGGCCAGAACGGAATAATCACTCTGGGTCGCGACTTGCATGCGGCAAAGCTTGTCTCCGGCTGGCATACTTGGGAGGGCAGCAATATTTGGATGGCCAAAACCGCGGAAGCGTATTTTGTCTCCGGCCCGAAGGGAAAAATGGTTTTATCCGCCTACCTTCCGGATAATTATCTGCCCAATAAAATTACGCTTTTTGCCGATGACCGGCAGATAGGCGAATACAGCCTGGACAAGGGCAGCGGAACGGTGAATATTGAGGTTGAGAACCTTCCTCAAAATGCGCCTGTACGGCTGAAAATCGTGATGGACAGGATGTTCGTGCCAAAAACAGCCGGATTTGGCCCAGACGAACGCGAGCTTGGCCTGCTGGTGTCCGGTATTGAATTCCAGTAGGCGGACCGCTTTATATTGGCGAAAGTTTTAAGTTCGCGTATGAATCCCGGAAAAGGACTGCTTATGGAAAAATCTCATTTGGATTTTAGCCCAATCCGCATGTTTGCGTATTGCGCGTTGCTATCCCTTGTCATGGCTGTTCCGTGGTTCTTTTCCGCGCCATATCATTTGGATACTTTCGCAGGGGATGATTATTCCCAAATATGGCAGGTGCAAAAAATTGGCGCGAACTATTCAACAGTCAAGCAATGCTTCACCCAAACTGCGTTTGATAAATACAGACCGGTCGCTTCTCTTGCTTATTTTTTTTCTTGGAAAATTTGCGGAGATAGTTTTCGCGGCCACATAATTATCAACATTCTCACACTCTGTCTCATGGCGGGGGGGGTGGGCGCGGTTTTATCCGCATTGGGTGGCGGAACTGTAATAGGACTGGTGTTTGCCGCGCTTTTTACGACTTCACGATTTGCGTATTATAATGTGTTCATGTTGTTGGGCATTATGGAAAGTTTGGCTCTTTTTCTTTTTTCCATTGCGGCACTGTGGGCGGTGCGGTTTTACCGGTCGGGCAAAACGGGCGATGCGGTGCTAACGTTGGTGAGCTTCTTTTTGTGTATACATACCCATGAGCGGTATGTGGCAGTTTTTCCGTTTTTGTCTTTGCTTTTCCTGCTACGTCCGGCAACTGACCTGAAAACAAGGCTTGAATTGTTTTTTTTGCCCGCACTAGTGGTGTTATTGAATGTGGTGGAAAAAAAGTACTTGTTCAATACTCATTTTATGACTGGCACAGGTGGTGCCAGAATAATCATAGACTATCACACTATCATGGATTTCATGCGCTCTGGTTTTTACAATGTGCTGGGTTTTAACAGCGGGCCTCCCTACTTGTCTAGTTACGACTTTCATAACTTGCCACATCATTTGGGATATTGGCCCGGTGTGTTGATATCCGCCGCATTTGCGGTGTTGGCGGTTTGCTATATCATCAAAGAGCGACGCAGGGCATTGATTCCCGCCGCACTTTTCCTAACCCTTTTGGCTTCATTGTTGCTAACGTCGTCTATGACTATTCGACAGGAGTTCCGCTGGCTTTTTGCGCCAGACATTGTCATGATTGCGGTCGTGTTGGGAATGGCCGTAGTGCTATGGTCTCAGCCCGTATTCGGCGTGATAGCAAAAATCGCATTAACAGTGTTTTTTACAGGCGCAATGTTCGCCAATGCGTTGGTTCGCCAGAATCTGTCGCGGATATACTTCATGAACTGGTTAGCCAGTGCGGAGTCCGCGCGCTCCGTGATAGTTGAGGGGCATAAAAACCGGCTTAAACACGATACAGTCTATCTGATAAACAGCAAATTGGTGGATGCTGATTCTCTTTCAGGATATTCCGGCGAAAAAGTAAAAACGGTTTCCATCCGGGATTTTTCGGTGGATATGTTGCCGGATAAAGAACTGAACTCTGGGATTTTTGTTACTGCCGACGTAAATGGGTGGCAAGTGGTGAAAGTTCCCCACCGCTCTGAAAAAAACAGCGAGCCGGCGGCAAGCGATGCATTCGCGGTCAAGCTGCAGAATGCCCTTGCCAGGAGCGGCGGCTGGTATGGGGCGTTGCAGGTCGGCCAACTGTTTGCTTCACCGGATGCCTCTGCCTATTTTTGCAAGACCATCGGATCGGAACTTGCCGGAAAGGTATGCGCAAATGCGCTGGCGGAATACTATCTCCTGCAATCCGCGGAATTGGTGGGGGCAGCCAATCCATTCCCGTACTTCACACTGGCGCAAATGTCCCAAGGGCAGGGCAAGATGGATAAGGCGGGGGAGTATTATTGCCTGGCCGCCAAATGCAATGGCGGAGCTCATCCCATTATCGCCAACCTGGACAAAGTTTGCGATTCGTTTCGTGCGCGCAATGCCAAGGGCAAGAAATGACGCCCCCAAACTGTATAATTTGCGGAAACAATAGCGTGAAATTCAAAGAGATTGCGGGATTGTCGTATTTCAAATGCCAATTTTGCGGGAGCTTGGGAAGTGTCCTTAAGTCGTTGGGGAAAGATACTGTTCGCGCTTATGCAAAATAGGGGAGCGTTTCTGGCATGTAATCTTGAAGCGCTGTCGGACGGATGACGCGATAAGCAAGGGAAAAATATTAAAAAGAGGATTTCTCGCCGGTATGGCCAAAATAGTTATAGTTGGGGCTGATGGACAAGTTGGAAAACACTTGTTGCGTTATTACAACACCGTTTCCGGCGTTGTTGCGCAAGGAACCTGCTATATCGCGCAGTATCCGGGTTTAATCCCCCTCGACATAACCAAACCGCGGGATGTTGATAAGCTAATCTCCGCTCAAAAACCGGATACAGTTATACTCTGCTCCGCTCTGACCAATGTGGAACGTTGTGAAACGCACCCGCAGGAAGCGCAGGCCATCAATGTGGATGCCGTGCACGCTGTAAAAAACGCAGCCGACAAGAATGGCGCGAAGCTGGTGTTTTTCTCCTCGGAATATGTTTTTGACGGCAAAGCCGGGCCGTATGATGAATTGTCCGCCGCCAATCCAATCAGCGTTTATGGCCGCACAAAACTGGAAGGCGAGGCCATCGCGCAATCCGCCAAAACGGGGCATCTCATCCTGCGCACAACGGTGGTTTACAGCTGGGATCCCGGCGCGTTCAATTTCATCATGCAGCTTACCGGTCGGCTTGGCAGAGGAGAGGGCATGGTTGTGCCGGTTGACCAGTATTCAAACCCCACTTACGCCCCTGATCTGGCGGAAGCGACAGCGAAGCTTATAGCGTCGGACAAAACCGGCGTATTCAATGCGGTGGGCAGAGACAGGCTTAACCGGTATGAGTTCGCCCTGCTGGCCTGTGAAGTATTTGGCTTCAATTCCTCTCTTCTGATAAAAAAGACTACTGCGGAGCTGGGCCAAAAGGCCGCCCGCCCGCTGGCTGCGGGTCTTCTGACCACGAAACTTGAGCGGGAAACCGGACACCGGCCTCTCGGCGCGCGCGAAGGTCTGCTGCGCATAAAACAACTGCGGGAACAGTCGTCGGCCCGGTAAACTGAATATATGGGACAGATATCGTTAAAAGAGCTTGATGTCCGCGGTGTTTACGAAATCGCCCCGTTTATCTCCGGTGATAACCGGGGTTCTTTTGTTAAGCTGTTTGAAGAAGATATTTTCAGGAAGCATGGTTTATCCACCTCTTTTGTCGAAGAGTATTATTCCGTTTCCAAAAAGGGCGTGGTGCGCGGCCTGCACTTTCAGGAACCGCCGGCAGACTGCGCCAAGCTGGTGTACTGCATAAAAGGCGCGGTTTTGGACGCGGCGCTGGATATACGCAAGAAATCTCCGTCTTTCGGGCGGCATATCCTTGCGATGCTTTCGGAACATAACAAAAAGATTCTGTATCTGCCGCCCGGCATCGCGCACGGATTTTATGCGCTGGAAGACGATACCGTGATGGTCTACAAAGTTACCGCCGGGTATGCGGCTGCGCAGGATAAAGGCCTTTTGTGGAATTCATGCGGCATAAAATGGCCTTCCGGCGCCGTCATAATATCGGAACGGGACGCCTCGTTTCCGCGGATGAGTGATTATGCGTCGCCATTTTAACGCTGGAGATAAAAAATGACCGCGCCGAAAGTCGTTCTGGTGATACCCTTCTATAACGAGGAGGAATGCGCGGAGAAATGCGTTTCGGATTTAGATGCCGCCCTGACCGGCGCCGGAATCAATTTTGAACTGCTTCTTGTGGAAAACGGCTCAAAAGACAGGACGCCTGAAATACTGCGCGCGCTTGAGAAAAAAGATGCCCGGATAAAAACAATTTTCATACGGGAAAACATAGGCTATGGCGGGGCGATACTGCGCGGGATGGAGCAGGCCGGCGGCGACTGGATAGGATTTACCTGCGGAGACGGGGAGATATCTCCCGAAGACACTGCGTGGATGTGCAAAGCCACATTCGCCGCCGGGTTTGACTTTTGCAAAGCGAAACGGGTTGACAGAAAAGACGGCGCCGTGCGGAAACTGCTTTCCATGGGTTACCACCTGCTGGTGGGATTGCTGTTCCGCATACACGTAACGGACCTCAACGGCTATCCGGTCCTCATGCGCAAACGCGTTCACGATAAAATGCATCTCACCCATGCCAACTGGGTATTCAACATAGAGATGATGTGGGATGCGCGGCGGCTGGGTGTGAGAATGGCGGAGCTGGACGTGCGGCATTGCAAACGTTTGGGCGGGCATTCGCATGTCGGATTTATGACACCGGCAGTATTTCTGCTGCAGCTTTTGTCTTTATGGAATGAATTGCGCAAACGTCATAGCCCCAACTCATCAAATGCAACGGGACATCATTACTGAGGCAGGCATAAGTAGTGTCCATATCCTCAATAGTGGTAAGCCGGCAGCGAAAACCGGGGCGGTGCGCGCGCAATACCCTGACAGGCGGCAAGGACTGATAAAATGGCAGACGCATCCATAAGCGGAAGTCGGGTTCGCGTATTCATATGCTGCGCCGCAGCGGCTTTGTTCCTGGCGGTGCCCTGGTTTTTTTCAGCGCCGCTGCATCTGGACACTTTTGCCGGAGATGATTTTCAGATGTGGCAGGCTCAGAAATCAGGAACCTATGCCTCCACATTCAGTCAATGTTTCACAGAAAACTGGGCGGGAAAATATCGTCCGATCGCGGATTTGGCCTATTTGGCCTCATGGAAAATATGTGGGGATAATTTTCGCGGCTATGTTATAGGCAATGTTCTCCTCTATAGCCTAATTGCCGGAATCATCGGGGTATTCCTGGCGGAAGCCGGCGGGGGTATCCCGGCGCTTGCGTTTACGCTTATATTTGCCACATCCAGATATGCAAATTATCACATATTCATGCGTCTCGGCATTATGGAGCAGCTGGCCGTTTTGTTTCTTTCACTTGCCATATTATGGGGAATGCGGTTTTACCAATCGGGGAAAACAAAATTTGCGTTGCTGGCGGCGGTCAGTTTTTTCCTGTGCATACATACACACGAGCGATATGTGGCGGTCTTCCCATTCCTGTCTCTGATTTTTCTGGTCCGGGCGGACAAGGATATCAAAACAAGGCTTGAATTGGCGGCCATCCCGGCGTTGATTGTTCTGCTTAACGTGCTGGAAAAAAAATATCTGCTCAACGTTCGGTTTATGACCGGAACTGCCGGCACGCAAATAACCATAAACTATCACTCTATCGCGAACTTCATGCGCTCCGGTTTTCTTAGCGTGATGGGTTTCCACCACGGACCGGCGGCTGTATCCGGTTATGATTTTCGCGAACTGCCAGGTCATCTGGGATACTGGCCCGGGATATTGATGTCCGCCGCTTTTTCCGTTGTGTCGGTTTGCTATGTTGTTTACCGCGGACGCATGGCGCTGATGCCTGCTTTGCTTTTTACCGCGCTTTTGGGTTGTTTGCTTTTATCCGCCAGTGTAACCGTCGGGCAGGGAACCCGGTTTCTTTTCCCTTGCAGTCTCGTTGTTGTGGCGGGAATGCTGGGCATGTCTACGGCGGTGTGGCGCCATGTGAAATTCGGTGTTGTTGCCAAAGTCGCGCTGGCGCTGTTTCTTTCCGGAGCAATTTTCGCCAATGCGCTTGCGCGCAGAAACATGACGCGGATTTTTTTCATTAATTGGCTGTTTGATGCGGAATCGGCGCGGTCAACGATAGTTGAGGGCTATAAAAACAAACTTGAGGTGGGAACAGTGTATCTGGTCAACACAAAAAATATCGGTTTAACCGCCGAATATATTCGCGCCTATGCCGGCAAAAACGTCAAGGTAACTTCCATTGACGATTACCTGATTGATTCCCTGCCGTCTAAAGAAGCGGTTTCGGGCGTTTTTGCGGTCAATAATGCCGGAATCTGGCGTTCGGCGCAAGGCCCCGCTCCCGGCGCCGGTTCCTGCGTCAATATCGCGGATGACGAATTTCTTGTCAAGGCCAGGGAAAGCATTGCCCGAAGCGGAAACTGGTATCACGCGCTGCAAACCGGAGGTTTATTCATGTCCCCCGCAGCAGCGCAGTATTTGCGCAAATCCGTGAAATTGGAAGCCGCCGGGCCGGTGTGCGCGGACGCTCTGTCCGAGTATTATCTGCGTGAGTCCATTCGTCTAATTGGAACGGGAAACCCGTATCCGTATTTTACTTTAGGCCAGTTGTATCAGCGGCGCGGGCAATTGGACAAAACCGAGGAGTATTACTGCCTTGCCGAAAAATATGATGACCGGAAAAATCCCAATCCCGCGCTGGCCCGGGCCTGCAGCTCTCTGAAAGTTATGAACGAACAGAAGAAGGAGAAAAAATAGGCCATGGCGGAAACCGCAATCATTATCCCTGCTTATAACGAGGCGGCAACTATCGGCGATACGCTGGCGCAGTTCCGCGCGGAGTTTGCGGAGGCGCGGATTGTGGTGGTGGATAATAACTCCTCCGACGGGACGGGGGAACTGGCGCGCGGCGCGCTTGCACGATTGGGCGGAGACGGCGTTGTTATGTCCGAGCCGCGGCAGGGCAAGGCCAACGCCGTCCGCAGGGCGTTCCGTGAAATTGACGCGGATATCTTCATTCTCGTTGACGCGGATATGACTTATCCCGCGCGCGAGGTTAAAAAACTGCTGGGGCCGGTTCTGAACGGCTCTGCCGATATGGCGGTGGGCGACCGGCTCTCCGGCGGGCATTACGGGCGCGAAAACAAGCGGCCCTTCCACAATTTCGGCAACGCGCTGGTCGGGTTTCTGGTCAACCGCCTCTTTGGCGCAAAACTGCGTGATATTATGAGCGGCGCGCGCGTTTTCAGCCGGACCTTTGTGAAAAATTATCCAATACTCTGTTCCGGCTTTGAGATTGAGACGGAAATGACTTTGCACGCGCTGGACAAGCGGTTTGCAATAGTGGAAATCCCCATTGAATACAAGGACCGGCCTGCCGGCAGCTTCTCAAAACTTAACACCTTCAGCGACGGGGCGCGGGTGATAAAGACCATTTTCTCAATACTCAAAAACTACAGGCCTTTTTTGTTTTTCAGCGGCTGCGCGGCGGTTTTTTCCGTGCTGGGACTGGTGGCGGGGCTGCCGCCAATCATAGAGTTCATGCGTTTCCATTACGTTTACAAAGTCCCGCTGGCGATACTGGCGACGGGGCTGATGATTTTTTCGCTGCTTTGTTTCTCGGTGGGGCTGATACTGGACACCATAGCCAAAATCCACCGCCATGATTACGAGCTGAAGCTGCTCAACCCGCCCCCGCCGCTCAGGTTGCCGCCGTCAACTGCGGAACATAAATGAGTTTGAGTTAGGCGCGATTTTTGCTTATAATTAGTGAAATGCACATCAGCCGCCTGGCCTGTGAACTGGCAGACTCTCCCACGCTTGCGCTGAACGCCAAAGCGGCGCAACTGCGCGAGGAAGGCAAACCTGTAATCCATCTGGGCGGGGGGGAGCCGCTGTTGCCCGCGCCGGCATCAGCCGTGGAAGCGGGGGTGGCAAGGCTTGGCTCCGGCAAGATCAAATACACCGCCGTTTCCGGCTCCAAAAAGCTGAAAACCGCAATAGCCGCATATACCGCCGCCAATTACGGCAGGGAGATTTCCCCTGCGGAAATAGTGGTCTCCTCCGGCGCCAAGCAGGCGCTGTATAACTTTCTGGCCGCCGCGCTGGACCCGGGCGACGAGGTGGTATTCCCCGCGCCGTATTGGGTGAGCTATCCCGAAATGGTCAAGCTTTGCGGCGGCAGGCCGGTCATAGTCCGGCCCAAAGAGGGCTTTGAGCCGTCTTTTGACGCGCTCAAAGCCGCCGTTACCGGAAAAACCCGCGCCATCATACTCAACAGCCCCAATAACCCTTCCGGCGCGGTGCTTTCGGAAAATCTGGTGGCGGAAACCGCCCGCTTCTGCGAAAAGCGCGGCATATACCTGGTGATGGACGACATCTACCATCAACTCGTTTTCGCGGGGAAAAGGCCGCCCTCGTGTTACAAATTCGTTAAAGACGCCGCGCATGTGGTGGTCATAAACGGCGTTTCCAAGGTTTACGGGATGACGGGGTTCAGAATCGGCTGGTCCGTGTCGGACAAGGGGCTTGCCGCTGCCATGGCCAGAATACAGGGGCAGATAACCTCCTGCCCGTCCGATTTGTCGCAGGAATGCGCCGCCGCCGCGCTGAACGGCCCGCAGGACTGCGTGGAGCAGTTGCGCCGCTCGCTGCTGGAGAACCGGGATACGCTGCTGGCCGGGCTTGCCGGCCTTAAAAAGCTGAAAATCCGCCCGCCGCAGGGGACTTTCTATTGCTTTGCTGATTTCAGCGCCTACGAGCCGGATTCGGCAAAACTGTGCAAAAGGCTGCTGGATAACGCGCTGGTGGTTACCGTGCCGGGCCGGGAGTTCGGGATGGAAGGTTTCCTCAGGCTCAGCTTTTGCGGCGGCAAACAGGATATAGCCGAAGGCGCGGCGCGCATATGCCGCGAATTGGAGAACTGATATGGAAGGCCATGACGGTTTTGAAATAAAGACAAGCGGGACGGTTTACCGCAATTTATCGGTCCCGGCGCTCTACGAGCAGTCCGTGCTGCGGCGCGAGGGCAGGATTGCGCTGGGCGGCCCGCTTGCCGTGATGACGGGAAAGCATACCGGACGCTCTCCGGGAGACAGGTTTTTCGTGCGGGAGCCTGCCAGCGAAGGCAAAATCTGGTGGAGCGAGGGCAACAAAGCCGTCAGCGAAGAGGTTTTCAACCGGCTGCTGGACAAAATGCTCAAATACGCCGCCGGACGCGATATTTTCACCAGGGATTGTTTCGTCGGCGCAGACGAAAGCAGCCGCCTGGCGGTGCGTGTAATCAACGAATATGCCTGGCAGAACCTGTTCGCCAAAAACCTGTTTATAGAGGCCCCGGCGGAAGGTTTCGCGCCGGATTTCACCGTGCTGGCTTTCCCCGGCTGCAAGGCGGACCCCGCAACCGACGGCACCCGCTCCGAAACATTCATAATCATCAATTTCGCGCGCCGGATGGTTCTCATCGGCGGCACGGCCTATGCGGGGGAAATAAAGAAATCGCTGTTTACGGCCATGAATTATCTGCTGCCGCTTAAGGGGATAATGACGATGCACTGTTCCGCCAATATCGGCGCGGACGGCGGCGCGGCGCTGTTTTTCGGGCTTTCCGGCACCGGCAAAACCAGCCTCTCGGCGGACCCTTCCCGCCGCCTTGTGGGCGACGACGAGCATGGCTGGAACGACGTCGGCATATTCAACTTTGAAGGCGGCTGCTACGCCAAGGTGATAAATCTGTCCGAGCAGGCCGAGCCGCAGATTTACGGCTGCACCCGCCGTTTCGGCACGGTGATAGAGAATGTGCCGGTCAACGCCGCCGGCGCGCTGGACCTTGACGACGGCTCCGTAACCCCCAACACCCGCGCCGGCTATCCGCTGGATTTCATAGCCAATGCCGAGCCGTCCAAAAAAGGCCCCCATCCCAAAGACCTGGTGATGCTTACCTGCGACGCTTTCGGCGTGATGCCGCCGTTGGCGCGCCTGTCGCCGGAACAGGCCCTTTACCATTTCATATCCGGCTACACCGCCAAGGTGGGCGGGACCGAGGTGGGGCTCAGCGAGCCGCAGGCCGTCTTCAGCGCGTGCTTTGGCGCGCCTTTCATGGCGCATCATCCGGCGCTGTACGCGCAATTGCTCAAAAAGAATATAATAAAGCATAATGTCCGCTGCTGGCTGGTCAACACCGGCTGGGTGGGCGGGCCGTATGGCGAGGGCAGCCGCGTAGCGATAAAACACACCCGCGCCATGCTGGGCGCCGCGCTGGACGGCAGGCTGGACGGCGTCCCGTTCGCTAAAGACCCGGTTTTCGGTTTCGGCGTCCCGCAGTCCTGCCCGGGCGTGCCGGAGAACATGCTGGACCAGCGGTTGCTGTGGAAAGACAAGGCCGCCCATGCGGAAAAGTACCGCCGGCTGGCGGCGCTGTTTGGCGAAAATTTCGGCAAATTCAAAGACGGCTGCGCAAAGGAAGTAACAGCCGCGGGGCCGTCATAAATCGGAGGAGACATATGGCAAAAGCTAATGCCGCGTTCATGAAGCCGTTGCAGCCCAGCGAGAAACTGGCGGTGGTGGTAGGCGCAAATCCGCTTCCGCGCACGGAAGTGGTCAAGAAACTGTGGGACTATATCAAGAAGCACAGCCTGCAGGACAAGGCCAACAAGCGGATGATAAACGCCGACGACAAGCTCAAGGCGATATTCGAGAAAAACCAGATCAGCATGTTTGAGATGAATAAAATCGTCGCCAAGCATCTGAAATAGCGCCGTCAAAAGTGATAGAATAAATAACTGCCCGCGCGGCCTTGCGCCGCGAAAGGCGGTTTTGCGCCCATAGCTCAATGGATAGAGTGCCAGCCTGCGAAGCTGGATATCTAGGTTCGATTCCTAGTGGGCGCGAGAGGATTTCACCATGTCCGCCAAAATTCCAAAACCTGAACATAAAAATTCGCCCACCGGCAGGTATGTCTACGACAAGAAGCTGGGCAAAGTGGTTAAAATCTCGGAAGACATTCCGTCGCTGAAGAAATCCGGCGGCCACGCCAATTGCGGCGGCCCGTGTTGCTCCGGCGGAGGCTGCCCTTCCATGGACGATTGCTCCTCCGGCTGCTGCGGCGCGGACTGAGCGCGTGCCCCCCATGCCCGCCGCGCCGAAAAAATACGTTGTCATACACGGCCATTTCTACCAGCCCCCGCGCGAGAATCCGTGGCTTGGGCATGTGGAGCTGGAGCCGTCCGCCCATCCATACCACGACTGGAACGAGCGTATCGCCTTTGAATGCTATATCCCCAACGGCATGGCCCGCATCAACGACCATCAGGCCGCCGTGGTGGACGTTGTAAACAACTATCGGTATCTCAGCTTCAATTTCGGCCCCACGCTGCTTAACTGGTACGCCGCCAGATTCCCGGACGATTATGCCCGCATCCTGGAGGCCGACAGGGAAAGCGCCGCCAGGCTGGGGCACGGCAACGCGCTGGCCCAGCCCTACAACCACACCATACTGCCGCTGACGGGTTTCCGGGACCGGCTTACCCAGATATTCTGGGGCATAGCCGATTTTGAGCGCCGGTTTGGCCGCCGCCCCGAGGCGATGTGGCTGCCGGAAACCGCATGCAGCGACGATGTGCTGCGCCTGCTTATAGACCAGAAAATGCGCTATGTTATCCTCTCGCCCCGGCAGGCGCGCCGCGCGCGCCCCCCGGGCGGCGAGTGGAAAAACGTCCCGGACGGCTCCATTGACCCGCGCAGGCCGTATCTGTGGCAGGACAGGGACGGGCGCGGCGAGCCGCTGCCCGGCAGGAGTATCGCGCTGTTTTTCTATGACGGCGAGCTTTCCCGCGCGATAGCGTTTGAGCGGGCGATGAAGGACTCGTCTTCCGCCGCCGCGCGCTTTGACGCGGCCTTTGACCCCAATGCCGCGGAGGACCAGCTTGTCCACACCGCCACCGACGGCGAGACTTACGGCCACCACCACAAGTTCGCCGACCTGACGCTGGCGCATCTTTTCCGGCACGAGCTTGCCCGGCGCGGCATTGAAATCACCAATTACGGCGCGTATCTGGACGCGCACCCGCCCCTGTGGGAGGCGGAGCTGAATTCAGGCCCTTGCGGCGAGGGCAGCTCCTGGAGCTGCGTCCACGGCGTGGGCCGCTGGAAGGAGAACTGCGGCTGCGGCGCGGAAAACGGGCAGCACCAGAAATGGCGCGCGCCGCTGCGCGCCGCGCTGGACATGCTTTCGCGCGAGCTGGCCGCCGTCTTTGAAAAAGCCGGGGAGGAGATTTTCCATTCGCCCTGGCAGGCGCGGGATGAATATATAGAGGTTCTGGCGGACCCTTCGCAGCGGGACCGGTTCCTGGCAAAGCATTGCCGCCTGCCGCCGGATCCGGCGCGGACGGAGCGCGCGCTTGCGCTGCTGGAGATGCAGAAATACGCGATGTACATGTTCACCTCCTGCGGCTGGTTTTTTTCCGATATTTCGCGCATAGAGGCGGTGCAGAACCTCAAATATGCCGCCCGCGCCATGGACATCGCGGCGGAGCTGGGGTTTCCGGGGCTGGAGGGCAAATTCGCCGCCGCTCTGGCGTGCGCTCCCTGCAATATCGCGGAACTGGGCGACGGCGGGCAGGTGTTTGCGAAACTTGCGTTGCGCTCGCGCGTAACGGCGGGGGCGGTGTTTGCCGAATACGGCATACGGCTGCTGTTTTCAGAGATGCCGGAGCGGTCCAGGTTGTACTCGTTTGATTTCCGGCACGAGAAAAGCGTGCTGCGCGCCTTTGACGGTGGCTGCTTCGCGGCGGGGGTGGTTTCGGCGGAGGAGCGGCCGCTGGCCGCGGGGTACCGCGCCGCGTTCTGCGCGCTGTGCCTGCCGGACGCGCCGCCGCGCTGCTACGTGGGGTTTGAAGATCCGGACGGCAGGTTCGCCGCGCTGGAAACCTCGCTTGACGCGCCGGGAAAGACCTGCCGCAGCGTCATCTCCGCGCTGGAGGAGATTATGGGCCGGGGAATCGGCCTTGAAAACCTGCTGCCGGAGGCGCGCATGTCGGTGCTGCGCATGATTCACAAAAGCCGCATAAAGGAATTGTCCGGCGCGCGCATAAAGCTGTTCGCCGAGGCGCTGCCTCTGCTGGAGCAGTGGCGCACGCTGGGGCTTGCCGTGCCGGAGGATATGGCCGCGGAGGCGCAGTCCGGCGCGCGCCAGTTCCTGGCGGCCTGGCTGGAAAGGTTCAGCGGCGGAGATTTGGCGGGGCTGGATTCCCTGGCGGATTTCATGCCGCGTGTGCGCGCCTGCGGCATAGATGCAAACACAATGCCGGTGCAGCAGCTTTTCGGCGGGCTTATCGGCGGCGCGCTGTCAGCGCTGGAGGAGGCTCCCTCGCCGGACACCGCGCGCGCCGCGCTGAGATTTGTCCGCCTGGCAAAGGCTTCCGGCGCGTCCCACTGGATGTTTGAGGCCCAGAACCGCGTTATGCGGATGTTTGAGCGTTGGCAGGCGCAAAACCGCGTCCCGCCGGATAGGGAGACGGATTCTGCCCTCCTTGAGCTTTACGCCGAACTCAACATCAGTGTTGACGGAATTATTTCAAAACTGCGCGGTTCCCGGCTTGCGTAACCTGAAATTTTCAGGATAAGCCCGTTATCCGCTTTCCTTTTCAGACGAGAGCATGAACCCGTAGCCTTTGACCGTTTTTATCATCCAGCCGCCGGGACCAAGCCTTGCGCGCAGCCGCCGCACCGACATTTCCACCGCCCGCGATGTGTCTATGAAGTCATGCCCCCATATGCGGCGGCAAATGTGTTCCTTGCTTAAAACCTTGCCGGGTTTTGAAAGGAACAGCTTCAGCAGTTCAAATTCCTTGGGCCAGAGGCGGACCCATTTGCCGTCCACTATGCACTGGTGCTGCTCCGCATCCAGCGCGATGCCGGCGTACTCGTGCCGGTCGCTCTGCTCGCGCGGGCCGCTGCGGCGCATAAGCGCCTCCACGCGGGCCAGCATCTCGTCTAGTTCAAAGGGTTTTGTCAGATAGTCGTCCGCGCCCATTTTAAGACCGACCACCTTGTCGGATGTGCTGTTTTTGGAGGTCAGAAACAATATCGGCGCGGGCAGCGCATCGGAGCCGGTTTTAAGCGCGCGGCACAGCTCCAGCCCGTCGCCGTCGGGGAGGCGGCGGTCCAGTATTATCATGTCCGGGCGGGAGTTGCGCACGCTGTCGCGCGCCTCTCCGATGGTTTTGGCCTTGCGGGCGCGGTAGCCTTCTTTTTCCAGAGTCTGGGCGATAAGCCGGCAGATGGCCGGATCGTCCTCCACCACCAGTATGAGCCTTTTGTTCATGATTTAAGCGTGTATGCCGCAGGCAGCGTGAAAAACACCGCCGCGCCCTCGCCCTCCGCGCTTTCAAGCCTTATCGTTCCGCCCTGCGCCTCGGTGAGTTTCTTGCACAGCGCAAGGCCGATTCCCAGGCCCTTGTAGCCGCGGGCAGGCTCCATCCCCGGCACCTGGTAAAATTCCGAAAAGAGCTTGCTTTGCCCGGCGGCGGGGATGCCGGGGCCGGTGTCTGCCACATAAAACTCCACCATGTTGCCGGAGGCGCGGCAGCCGGCGCTTATGCTGCCGCCGGAGGGGACGAATTTGAGCGAGTTGGAAATCAGATTCACAAGAATCTGGTACACGCGGTTGGAATCGCCGTAGGCCCATATATCCTTGTGGGCAAGGTCGGCTTCAAGCTTGATGTTGTTCTCGGCGGCCTGTTTGGAGAAAAGCTCGCAGGCGCGCGCTATTATCTCGCCCGCGGGGAAGGCCGCCGGGCTCAGTTGCAGCCCGCCGCCCCCCAGCCGCACCAGGTCCATGACATTGTTGATAAAGCCCTGGAAACGCTCGGCATTTTCGCCTATGATTTTGAGGTATTTGTCCTGCTCCGGGGTTATGGGGCCGGCATAGCCGCGGCGCAGGAAATCGGCATAGCCGCCTATGGCCTGGAGGGGGGAGCGGAACTCGTGGCTTATGGTGCTGGCAAGCTCTATGAACTTGCGCTTTAGGGAGCTGACAAGCGTCTCTATCTCCTCAAATTCGTGGGTGAGCTGTATCAGCACATTGGCCGATTCGGGGCCGGAGCCGCCCACGTCCAGCAGCTGCCGGGCCTGCTCGTGCATGCGGCGCAGCCGCTTTTCTATGGTGGAGGCCAGATAGAACACCGCCAGCGACACCAGCGCCAGCGCCAGCAGGTTGACGGTGAGTATTTTCATCACCGTCGTCTTGGACAGCTTGCCGGCGGCGGCGGCCACCTTCTTGTCGGATATGCCCACGCGCGCCAGCCCCAGCAGCTTTTTGTCCGCGCCGTGGACGGCGCTCACATATTCCGTTACCGAGCCTTCGGGGTAAGAGGCCAGCTGCCGCGCCGCCATGCCGCTGGTGTTGAGGACGCGCTGGGTGTAGGCGTCCATCTTGGAGCGCTGCATCATCCACACGTAATCCGGCAGGCTTTTGGCTATGAAGCGGATATTGTTTTTGGAATCCTGGAACACCGCGTAGGCGATATATTCGTCGTCGTAAGCCAGCTGCTTTATGCTCTCGTAGCCGCCCAGCGCGGCGGCGTTGGCCCGCGCCGAGACGGAGGGTTTCCATTTATGGAACACCGCGGTGGAAATCTCGGATATGACGGTATAGGCGGATTCCTTGGCCTTGATGGCGAAGTTCTCCTTCTGGAGATGTATTATCATCCCCGTCAGCAGCGAAAGCGCGAACGCAAGATACAGCGACACCGCTACCGTCAGCTTTACCGACATGGTGAGCGGCGGAAGTTTTTTCCTGGCCAGCAAGACGGCTTTGTTCATTTTATAAGCGGTTCCAGCGCCGCCCTGATTTCATCCATATGGCAGGGTTTTACAAGATAGCCCTTGACCCCGCGCGCGGACATGGCCGGCGAATCCCAGTTAAGCGGGCGTTGCCCGGTTATAAGCCATTTCGGCACCGACGCGGCGGCCCCGCCCATTTTGGCGGCGGCGGCGAAATAATCCTCCGCCTTGCCGTCGCCGAGATTCTGGTCTATCAGCACCGCGTCCAGCCCGCCTTCCGCGGTTATGGCGACGGCCTCGCGCAGGTTTTTTGCCTCCACCGTCTTGAGCCCCAGGCAGCGGATGCACACGTCCCGCAGGAATTCGCGGGCGAGCGGGTCGTCGTCAGCAATAAGAACGCGAGCCATTATAATGGTATTATAAAATAAAGCACAGGGACTGCAACATGACAGGAAAACTGCTATCTGCCGCCGCCGTCGCGTTGCTGGCCATAGCCGCCATGCAGCCCGCTTTCCGCGCCGGCTATGTGGAGTTGGACGACAGGGAATACATAGCCAACAATCCCAGAGTGCTCTCATTGTCTCCCGGAAACATAGCCCGCATTTTTTCTGTCCGGGAGCAGAGGCTCTACACCCCGCTTACAACATTGTCATTCGCGCTGGACTACAGGCTGTTCGGCCAGAATCTGGAGGGCTATCACGCGGAGAATATTCTGTTCCACGCGCTGAACTCCGTTCTGGTCATGAGGCTGCTGGCGGCATTGTCGGGTTCGGCGGGCATGGCTTTTGCCGGCGCGGCGCTGTTCGCTGTCCATCCGATGCATGTGGAATCCGTCGCCTGGCTGGCCGAGCGCAAAGACATGCTCTACGGCGCGTTATATCTGGCCGCGTTCCTGCTGTATCTGGGCTGGCGGGAACGGGGCGGGAAATGGCGCTACGGGCTGTCGCTTGCGGCGTTTGCGCTTTCGCTGCTGGCAAAGCCGATGGCCGTTACCCTGCCGCTTGCGCTGCTGATAGCGGACAAAATGCGCGGGCGCGCCGTTGATGAGAAGGCCGTGCGCGAGAAAATCCCGTTTTTCGCGCTGGCCGGGCTGTTTGTCTGGAACGTGCTGCGCCACCCCGGCGGCGCGGAAGCCGCGCTGGGCGGCAATATCGCCATGCGAATCTGCGCCCCGCTGTACGCCATGCTGTTTTATATCGTGAAGCTGACGGTTCCGGCGGGGCTGTCCCCGATTTACAATATTCCGCAGGGGGGGATGGGCGCTTTGGCCCTTTATGCGGCGGTTTTCTGCGTTGCGGCGTTTTTAGTCTGGCTTTGGGTGCGCGATGCGGAGGCCGCGCCGCTGTGGCTGCTGTTTTTTGCCGCGACGCTGCTGCCGGTGATGCAGGTCGTGCCTTTCGGCCCTGTGATAACGGCGGACAGGTATTCCTACATCCCGTCGCTGGGTATTTTCATGGCATGGTTTTATGCCGCGCGCAAGCTGGCGCGCCGGCTGGAAACCAGGCTTGACCCGCGCATAATGCGGAACGCGGGCATAACGGCGGCGGCGGTTATTGTCGCTGTTTTTGCGGTCATGGCGCGTGAACGCGCCGCGTTGTGGGGCGATGCGGTGGCTTTATGGAAAGACTCGGTCCGCAAACACCCTTCGCCGATGGGGTATACCGCCCTGGGCTGCTCCTGGCTGGAGCGCGGCTTCCCGGAGGCTGCGGAGCAGTTTTTCGGAGTTGCGCTTACCCTGAATCCCAATCATGCCACCGCCATTATCGCGCTGGGCAATGCCAGGGCCGAGCGCGGAGACTGGGCCAATGCGCTTGCGGCATACCGCTCCGCCATGTATATATTGCCCGAAAATCCGTTCGCAATCGCCAATGTCGCAAACGTGCACTTTCACATGGGAGACCTGGACGCGGCTCAGACGGAGATGAAAAAGGCTGTTTCGCTGCTGCCGGACTATCCGCTTTTCCGCGATGCCCTGTCGCGATACGGCGCAGCGGCGCGGGAACGCGCGCGGCAGGGGAAATGATATAATCGGCGCAAAGGAGGCCCGATATGCGAAATCTGTTTTTTCTTGCTTTCGCCGCCGCATGCGCGCTGCCAGCGCGGGCGGCCTCTACCGCGCGCGAGCTGCAGAATGAATTCAACGCGGTAATCGCCCGCAGCCGCCCCGCCGTGGTCAATATAAGAATAACCCAGGAAAGGCGCTATATCTCTCCCTACGATTTTTACGGCTATATGTTCGGCCTGCAAAGCGGGCCGCAGGTTTACCGGCAGCTCATACAGGGCAACGGTTCCGGCGTGATGATAGACCCGGACGGCTATATCATCACCAACGAGCATGTGGTGGAACAGGCCGACGAAATCACCGTAACGCTCACCGGCCCGGACGGCAAAGAGACGTCGTATCAGGGCCGGGTGGCGGGCAAGGACCCCTACCTGGACCTGGCCGTGGTCAAGATAAAGGCGGAGGGGCCGCTGCCGTATCTGAAACTAAACTCCTCCGGCAAAAACCAGGCGGGGGACTGGGCGATAGCGATAGGTTCGCCCTTCGGGCTGGCGCAGACGGCCACGGTGGGCGTAATCTCCGCGGTGAGGCAGACTTTCGTCATAGACGGGCGCAAATACCACGACATGATACAGACCGATGCCGCCGTCAACATGGGCAATTCCGGCGGCGCGCTGATAAACATAGACGGCGAGCTTATAGGCATAAACACCGCCATATACTCTCCCTCGGGCGCCTCCGCCGGGATAGGGTTTGCCATCCCGTCGCAGGAGGCGCTGCGCGTGCTGGACTCCCTCAAAAACGGCGGCGGGCGGCGCGGCGGCTGGCTGGGCATAGCCATGCGTCCGCTTGATGAGGCGATGCAGGGCGGCTGGAAGCTTCGCGGCGTTTCCGGCGGGGCCGTGGTGGCGGAGGTGGATGCGGATTCACCCGCCGGCAAGGCTGGCTTCGCGCGCGGCGACATAATAATTTCCTGCGACGGCGGGGAGATAGCCTCCCCCTCCGACCTGAGCGAGCTTGTCTCCCGCCGGGAGGCGGGAAGCGCGCTTTCCTGCGATGCGCTGCGCCGGGGCCGCAAGGTCCGGCTGGACGCGGTTTTATCCGAAAAGCCGGGGCCTGCGCCGCAAAAGCGCGGCTCCGGCCCGGGGCGCGGCGGCTGGGAGGGAGTCATCGTGCGCGACGGCGGCGGCGGGGCCGAGGTGGCCGGTTTTGAGAAAGGTTCCCGGCTGGCGGATTATCTTCAGCCGGGGGATGTCGTCAAAGCGGTAAACAACACGCCGTGCGCGGACGCGGCCTCTTTTGCGGAAGCGGCAAAAACGGCGGACATGGGCGAGGGCGTGGTTTTTGACATAGTGCGCAGGGGCATGCCCATGTATATCAGCGTCAAGGCGAGGTAATCATGAAAAAAATCACCGTATTCTGTGCGGCGGCCCTGCTGGCGGGTATCGTTACCCTGTCCGCGCGGTCGGAAAATGTGACCGATGTGGTAAAGCGCGCCGCCGCGGCCTCGCAGGAAGGCCGGCTGGCCGACGCCAAACGCGATTTTGAACTGGCCCAGACCATGGACCCCGGCAATGCCAGCATCAAGATGAATCTGGGCTTTGTCTGCCAGAGAATGGGGCTGGACGGCGACGCCGCCGCCGCGCTGGAAAAAGCGGCGGCGCTGGATAATTCGCTGGCTCCCGCGCACAACGCGCTGGCGCTTATTTACGAGAGCCGCGCGATGCAGTCCGCTCCGGGGGCGGCGCGCTTCGATAATCTGCGCAAGGCAAAGGACCACTGGCAGGGCGTGGCCCGTTTTACCGGCGACGCCGCCATGCGTGACATGGCTGTCCGGCATATCGCGCAGATAGAGGAGCAGCTAAAGTGAGAAAACTGGCATTTGCGGCCATACTGCCGCTGCTGGCGGGCTGCGGCGGCTCCAGCGCGATAAACCAGTCCTATGACGTGGCCAGGGTCAAAAGAATAGGCATCGCCTCATTTGCCGCGCCCAGGCGCGCGGTGAAGGGCGTGGAAGACGTGTTCGCCAAGTACCTCATAGAAAACGGCTTCACCGTTATAGAACGCAGCCGGCTGGATGCCGTGCTGCAGGAGCATAAACTTTCCGCGCAGGGCGTGCTTTCCGCCGATACAGCCAAAATGCTGGGGCAGGTGCTGGGCGTGGACGCGGTGTTTATCGGCGAAATAACCAATTACGTGCCGCAAAAGCAGAGCGTGGCCTACGTGGACACGCATAACCGCTACGAGCAGCCGGTATACGAGGTCCGCCAGGAGCAGCAGCCGGACGGCTCCTATCTCTCCGTCTCGCGCCGGACGGGAACCACTGTTACCGAAGAGACCGTGCGCACCCCGCATGTTTACACGCAATACGCGCAGATAGGCGTGGCGATACGGCTGGTGGATGTTGAAACCGGCGAGATTATCTGGGTCGGCTCCAGCACTTATGAGGGCGAAAACCCGCTGTCCGCGGCGGAGAGCGCAGCCTCCTTTCTGGCCGGGCGTTTCCGCAAGGACTGCCAGGCCAGCATAAAACAGCGGCAGAAGCAGCAGGCCGCGCGGAGCTGAAAACATGATTGATAACGAACCCGTCAAAACCGCCGTTTCTCCCACGGACCTGGACTGGCTGGCCGAAAAACTCGGCGTGCATTCCACCACAGGGCTGAACTGCGCGTTCGAGCCTTTGCTTTCGGCAATGCCGTCCGGCATGTTTATATACCCTGCGGGTTCCGTTGTGCTGCGCGAGGGCGAGCCTGGCCGCGATATATGCATCATACGCTCCGGCAGTGTAAGCGTGAGCCGCAAAACCGGCCTGGCCGCGCCTGTGGAACTGGGCAGGCTGCAAGAGGGAGATTTTTTCGGTGAATTGGGATTTCTGATGAAAACCCCCCGTACCGCCACGGTAACCGCCGAGACGGAATGCCGCATTTTCCGCTTTCCGGCGGACAGTTTCGCCGCCATCTGCGCCAAAAATCCCGCGCTGGAACGGAAGCTGCGCCAGACCGCCCAAATCCGGCTGGAAAAAATTTTTCTGGAACAGCTTTAACCTGAAAATTTCAGTTGGCGCGAGGACCAAGGCGAAAAAGCGCAAAATAATGCCGAACAAAATTACCCGCGCGCGCCTCACTGCGCGAAAGGATAATTTTGTGAAGGCAGTATGAAGCGATTTTTTGCCGAATCCCGCGGGCAACTGAAATTTTCAGGTTAAATGGTGCCCAGTATAGGATTTGAACCTATGACCTCTCCCATGTCAAGGGAGCGCGCTACCGCTGCGCCAACTGGGCGTTGCTATTGTTATTCTAACACATTTCCCGCAGCCGCGTCATATCGGAAGGCGCAGGCACAATCTTCGCAAATTGTGGTAAAATGATAACAGTAACAACGGGTCGTTAGCTCAGCGGAAGAGCGTTCCCTTCACACGGGAAAGGCCATAGGTTCAAATCCTATACGACCCATGCGGATTTTATCCGCCCCGCACAGTAAACGGAGGACTCATGAAAACAGCACTTATAGTCGTTGCCTCGGCATTCGGTTTCGCCGCGCTTTCCAGCGCCCAGAACGCGCCCGCCGCGCAGCCTGCCGCCCAGCCCCAGACCGCGGTTGTCGCGCCGTCTGACGGCGCGCCCCAGGCAAAAAAAGCGGAGATGGCAAAGCGCAAAGCCGCCCGCAAGGCGAAAAAAGCCGAAAAGATGGAAAAACGCGCCGAGAAGATGGAAAAGCGCGCGGAGAAGATGGAAAAGCGGGCCGAGCAGCTCCAGAAAGCCGCCGCCGAGAAGAAAGCCAAGGCCGCCGAAGCGAAAGCGAAGGCCGAGGAAATGAAGAAGACCACGCAGCAGCCGTAAACAACAGGCTGATTGCCTCATTTCGCGGGCCGGCTGCGGAAATATCCGCAGCCGGCCTTTTTTTGCCCAAAAGTTTACCTGAAATGTTTCAGTTGGATTGCGGGATTCGGCGAAAAATCGCTTTATACTGCCTTCACAAAATCCTTTCGCGCAGTGAGGCGCGCGCGGATAATTTTGTTCGGCATTATTTCGCGCTTTTTCGCCTCGGTCCTCGCAACCAACTGAAGCATTCAGGTTTATTCGGGAGCAGGTCCAGGTTCTACAACAGCGCGTTTTCCGCGGCGGCCACCAGCGGCAGCGCGGATATGCCGGAGCCGACCGCCTGCCGCATCCACTCAGCCGGGGTCAGCGCGCCTATCGCGCACATCCTCTCCATTTCCTGCGCCAGCGGCCTGTCGTCAAAATGCGCGCCGATTTGCGAGGCGATTATGCGTCCCAGCGGATAATCCGGCAGATACAGCGCGCCGTTTATCATGTGCGAATAAGCGGACAGCAGCGGGCTGTCTTTTACCCCGAAAACTGCCGCGTTGTGGCGGTTCCAGATTCCTTTCGCGATGTTTATGGCCGCGGCCTTGAGCTTCTCCGGCGTCGCGCGCGGATGCCTGTAGAGCCAGCGCCACACATCCATATCAACCAGCGCGACGGCGGCTATTTCCCTGGCCGCCCAAAATTCGTCCAGCGCGTCCGCGCTGCTGCCGTGCCTCGCCAGCCCCAGAATTTCCAGGTCGCGGCTCTGGAACAGGAATGCGAAAGCCTCGCTGAAAGCGGTGTTGGGCACGCCGCGCAGCAAATAGTGGTCCGTTTTGTAGAGCGAGAACACCTGCTCAACGCAATGGCCCAGCTCGTGCATCGCTATGTTAAATCCCTTGTAGTCCATGCCGCCCGGCGGGACGCGGGCGCGCAGCACGGCATTGGCCCCGCGCATAAGCGGCGGCCAGGCATGGCCCGCGCCGCGCGCGGGCGCGGCTTCTATATGTCCGGCCAGGAAAGCCGCCGTCTCCGGCGAAAACCCCAGCGCGCCCAGCGCCGCGCCTATGTCTTTGCCGAAAGCCTCCAGCGTCGGGTATTTCGCGGCGGTCCGGGCGTCCAGCTCCGCCTGCGGGATTGAGCCGCGCTTCTTGAACCCGTCATACCAGATGTCAAAAGGCAGCAGGCGGCGCCCCAGCCTTTCCGAAATGCGCGCGGCGATTTTCGCTGAAACCGGCGCGTCCAGCAGCGTCTCAAAAAGCGCGCGCGCCTCGCTCTCCGGTATTTCCCGGCCTAATTTGAAGCGGCGGTCCATATGCGTCGGGAAGTCGGGATAATACCTGTCCTGCCTGCGGCAGCTGTTAAACACGGCAAGCAAATGCCCGTAACGCGTGTCCGGCTCCGCCGGCGCGGGCGCGCCGTCCAGCGTGTTTGCGGCGGGGTCCCAGAGCCCCTCCCCGCCCTCGGCGGCGGCGCGGGGTATTTCCTGGGTTATGACGCGCAGCATTATATCGTGAATCAGCTTCTGCTTTTCCAGCCCGGCGGGGTCGGCGTAGAGCGCCTTGATTTCGTCGCGCAGCCCCCAGTGCGGCAGCAGCCGCAGTCCCTGCCTGAAGGCGGGCGCGCCGTCCGGGCCGGCGACGCGGTCCATCCGTATGCCGTGGCTGTTTATGTAATTGCCCGCCGCGCTGGCCGCTTCCGCCTCGGCCTGCTTGAGTTCCGGCGGCACGCGGGAGACGAATTGCCCCGCCAGCCGCATCCGCGCCCACTCGTCCCGGTTCCATTTGACGCCCAGCGCCAGGCATTCTTCAAGCGTTTTGACCGGAAAATTGAGCAGCGCGGCAAAAGCCAGCTTCGCCGCGAACAAATCCTCCTCCAGATGGGCCGACGGCGTGAACGCCGCGAAAGCCGCGTCCAGGGGATGCATGCCGCCCCTGTCCTCGTCGGCCTCCAGGCGCAGGGCTATCTGCATGGCGTTGAAATGGCCGCACAGCGCCTCCAGCTTGGCCTCAAAGCGAGAGAACAGGATGTCCAGCTTCTCCCCGGAGAAAAAATTGCCGGAGCAGAAAGCGATGAAATCGTCGCCGCCGCCGTCGTCCCTGCGCCATAATTTGGCGGCCTGGCGCACGCCGGTTTCAATGCGCGCGCGCTCATCCAGCGGGAATTTGCCGGCCAGCGCGGCGATTGCGTCCGCGATATATTTTTCGTCCATCATAACCCCCCGTCCGGCATGAAAGCCTGGTGCCACAATTCCAGCATGAGGACGGCCCACAGCCGGTAGCCGTGGTCGCGCCTGCCGCTTTGATGCTCCTCCCACACGGCGCGCAGCGCGGCCTCGTTGAAATACCCGCGCCGCAGCGCGGTCCGGGAGAGGCAGGCCTCCTCCCAGAATTTTTTAAGCTCGCCGCGGAACCAGCGGCCCACCGGTATGGCAAAACCCATTTTGGGGCGCGTCAGAATCTGGGGCGGCAGCATGTCGCGGAAACTTTCCTTGAGCAGCCACTTGGTTTTGCCCAGGCCCCTGAGCTTCATATCGCCCCTGAGCCGGAAGCAGAATTCCATGAACTCGTGGTCCAGCAGCGGAGAGCGGCCCTCCAGCGAGTTGGCCATGGTGGCAATGTCCATTTTCACCATCAAATCTTCCGGCAGATAGGTTTTGATGTCCACATAAAGCAGCCGGTTGATGAAATCCAGCCCCGCCGCCTTCTCATAGCCGGCGGCGATATAGTCCGCCGCGCCGGAGAGATTTACCGCCGCCCGGAATTTCGGCGAATAGAGGGCGCGCTTTGCCTCGTCGTCAAAATAGCAGACCATTTTCAGATGCCGCGCCGGAAAATCCCCCGCCACGGTGGAGCGCAGGAAACGTTTGGCCCGCCACAAAATGCTTAGCGGCGCGGATTTTTCGGGCAGTATTTCCGCCGCCGCGGCCAGCGATTTGCGGGCCGGCGCGGGCAGATAGTCCCAGTAATGCGCCAGCCGCATCGCTATGTAGCGCAGATAGCCGGCGAAATTCTCGTCCCCGCCGTCGCCGTTGAGGGCGACGGTCACGTGTTTTCTGGTCTCGCGCGCCACGTAATAGGACGGCAGCGCGCTGGAATCGGCATATGGCTCGCTGTAATGCCAGGCCAGTTTGGGCAGCACGTCGCTCATTTCCGGCTTTACTATAAATTCCGTGTGTTCGCAGCCGTGCATGTTCGCGACCGCGCGGGCATATTCCAGCTCCGAAAATTCCTGCTCCTCAAAACCGACAGAGAAAGTTTTCACCGGCCTGGCCGATAGCCTGCTCATCAGCGCGACTATTACGGAGGAATCCACCCCGCCGGACAGGAAGGCGCCCAGCGGCACGTCGGAGACCATGCGTATTTTAACCGCCTCCTCCAGCCGGCGGCGCACCTCGCTTTTGGCCTCGCTTTCCGAAATATCCAGAGGCGGCGCGTTCAGCGGCAGGTCCCAGTACGGCTCGGACACCGCGCCGTTTTTGTCAACCGTAAGCGTATGCGCCGGCGGCAGCTTGAAAATGTTTTTGTAAACCGTGCGCGGGCTGGGGATGTATTGCAGCGCCAGATACAGGTCAAGCGACTGGAAATCAATCTCGCGCGGGCAGGCCGCCGCCACCGCCCGCAGCTCGGAAGCGAACACCAGCCTGCCGTTTTGCAGGCTGTAATTAAGCGGTTTTTTGCCTATCCGGTCGCGCGCGATGAAAATGCGTTTGTTGCGGCTGTCCCAGATGGCGAAGGCGAACATCCCGCGCAGTTTTTTGACGCAGTTTTTGCCCTCGTCCTCGTAAAGATGGACTATGGCTTCTGTGTCGGTTTTTGTGTGGAAAACGTGCCCTTTTTTTTCAAGCTCCGCGCGCAGCTCCCGGAAATTGTAAATCTCGCCGTTGAAGACTATCCAGAGCGAGCCGTCCTCGTTTGAAATGGGCTGATGCCCCGTGGGCAGGTCTATGATGGACAGCCGCCGCATCGCCAGGCCGGCGGGGCCGTCAAAGCAGAACCCGTCGTCGTCCGGCCCGCGGTGGAGTATAAGCGAATTGAGCCGCCGCAGTTCGTCCTTGTCAACCGCCGCGCCGGTTCCGTAATTGAATATCCCAGATATTCCGCACATGGCTATAATCCTTCGTAAATCCCGGCAAGCGCGCGCGCCGCGTTTTTCATATCGTAACGGCTTGCCGCGGTTTTGCGCGCTTTGGCGCCCATTTCCGCCGCCAGTTGCGGATTGGAAATGAATTTCCTTATTATTGCGGCTATTGTTTCCGCATCCAGCGGGTCAAATAGAAAGCCGCTTTCGCCTTCGGCCACCGCGTCGCCGGAGCCGCCGTTTGAGGTGGCCATCACCGCCATGCCGCAGGCCATCGCTTCCAGCAGCGCGCAGGACAGCCCCTCCGAAACCGAAGGCAGCACAAACACGTCGCAGGCCCTGTAGTAATCGGCTATGTTGTCCGCCCGCCCGGCCACGATTACATTGCCCGGCCCCGCCGCCGCCGCGCGTATGCGGTATTCTTCCGGCCCGTCCCCTGCGATTATAAACTGCGCGCCCCGCCCGGCCTTTGCCCACACCTCAATAAATTCCGCCAGCCGCTTCTCCGGCGCGAGCCTGCCGGCGTAGAGAAACACGATCCCCTCAGCCAGCCCCAGTTGCCGGCGCAGCCGCAGCTTCTCCTCCGGCGGGGGGGGCGAAAATTTATCGGTGTCCACCGCGTTGGGGAAAATTTCTGCGGCCAGCCCGCCCAGCCCGTATTTCTCAAGCTCCGGCTTTTGCCGGGGTGTTACCAGCAGCAGCTTCGGCGCGAAAAACGGCAGCAGCGACAGCTTCAGCCTTCCCCCGATTGTGCGCGAGGAGGCGGCCAGTTCCCCTATCCCCGCGCCGCCGCCGACGGTTACAACAACTTTTTTTCCCGTCAGCCTCGCCGCCAGGCAGGCGGCCAGCGCATGGGACGCGGCAAGATGGACATGTATAACCCCGTAATCCGCGCCGTTGACAACAAGCCAGCCAAACGATGCCGCCATGAACCACAGCGAGTTGAGCATTCCGCCGCCGGGGCAGAACAGCCGCCGCACCGGAACGCCCTCTATGGTTTCCAGGCTTTTCGTGCCGGGCAGCCGCCGCGTCAGCACGCGGACACGCGCCCCCCCGTCTTTCAGAAACCGTGAAATTTCCAGCGCCTGGGTTTCCGCGCCGCCGATGGCCGGGCGGAAGCTGGCTATCAGCATCACCACCGAGGGCGGTTTCATCCGGCTTTTTCCGGCTGCGGGGGGCAGGCGGCGGGCGCGCCGCCGGAGAGATGCTTCCACACCCCGCCCAGCGAATGTCCCGCGCCGTAGAGGAAAATTATTCCGGTCAGCGTTATGAGTATGTAGCCGTTGAGATGCACGAACGCGGCATAGGCCAGCGCATCGCCCGGGTTAACCCCCCAGCCCATAAGCAGCCGCTGAAGCGCCAGCTCGAAAGCCCCGAAAAACCCGGGCGCCGACGGCATCGCCACCGCCAGCGCCGCCGTGCACAACGTTACCATCGCCTTGCCGTAGCTAAGCGCCGGCGTAAGTCCGATTATATGCGCGGCCCAGAAATAGCCGAAAGCGTCCGCCAGCCACAGCGGCGCGCCCAGCGCGATTATGGCAAGCGCCAGTTTCCAGTCTCGCAGCGCCTGCGCGCCCATGCCTATCTGCCGGGCGAAGCGGTCCAGCTTCGGAAACCTTGCCAGAAAGCCGCGCAGCAGGCTGCTATGCTCCAGCATCTCCTCCAGAAAAATCAGCATCGCCAGCGCGACAACCGTCGCCCCCACCATTGCCCAGACGGTCGGCGCATACTGGGCCAGGCTCTGTGCGCCGCCGACGGTTATCGCGGCGGCGAAAATGACGCCCAGCGTGATGGCGTCCAGCACCCGCTCCACCACTATGGTTGAAAGCAGGGTCAGAAACGGCGCGTCGGTGGAGGCCGCGCCTATGGTGGCCCGCCCTATCTCGCCCAGCCGCAGCGGCAGCACGTTATTGAGCGCAAGGCCCATGGTCTCCAGCTTTGTCATCTGGAAAACCGGTATTCTGGCGCAGGGCAGCACCAGCAGTTTCCACCGCAGCCCGCGCATGAGCAGCATGAATGCCACGATTACCGGCACCAGCGCAAACTCCAGGAAGCCGGGCCTGCCGTATACCCCGGCCACATCGCGGAAATCTATTTTTCTGGCTGCCAGCCAGATAAGAGCCGCGCTTACGGCGAAACCGCCCGCGATGGAGATGGATTTTTTCATAATACGGATTATCCCAAATTTGGAGGCGGTTTTCCCTCTGCGCCCGGGTAAACTGCGGTTGACGGCGGCAACCGGCGTTTACCAGTTCAGCACGGACAGGTCTATGCCTTTGTCCTTGCAGTAATCGGAGAGGTCGGAAACGGTGTCCTGCGGCGGCATGGAAAAGCCTTCCATGTTCCGCAAATTCCACAAAATCTGCTCGCCTCTCGCCAGCGTTTTTATCTGCGCTTTAAGCTGCTCCGCGCCGTAAACCGCCGGGCCGGCTGTTATCTCGCCCGCGTTTTTAAGCCGGTTGGTGCCCGGCAGGAGCGCGAATTTCCAGCCGTCCCCCGCGGGCCAGCTGTAAAGCTCCCAGCCTTTCATGGAATGCGCCATCGCCCGGGCAGAATTCTCGCTAAGCTTGTTCTCGTTGGCCTGGGACGATAACAGGGAATGGCAGCCGCAGCATAAAACCGCCGCGCACAGAATAAGGGCCGGTTTTTTCATGGTTTTCTCAGGTCTATCATGTCTTCCAGCTCCGGCCCGGTGGAGACCAGCGCCAGCTCTGGATGCGGAGTCAGTTCGCCCAGCCGGGCAAGCCCGTCCAGAAATTCGCGCGCGGGAGGGGTGACGTCCGCCATGGTTCTGATGCGGGAATTGCCCTCAAACATGTCTATATGCGTAACCGCTATTTTGTTGGCGGAATTGAGCATCACCGCCCTTTTCGCCCAGTTGTCCTCAAAGGCGCCTATGCGGCGCAGCCTGCCGCTCACGCTGCCCACCTCGCGCCCCTGCGAATGGTATTTGGCAAGCTCGTTTTTGTTCTCCAGCTCGCGCTCCAGCGGGCCGGGGCCGACGCGGCTCACATAAGGCTTGAACACCGCATACACATCCCGCGCGTGTTTGGGGCCTATGCCGGCCTCGGCAAGAAAAGTGGAGGCCGTGGTGTCGCGCGAGGTGACAAACGGATATTCGCCGTGGATGAGCGAGAGTTTGACGCCCTGCGTCCCCTCCACCAGCACTTCCCCGCCTTTGCCCAGCGCGGCGTTGAGTATCTCCGGCACGTCGGCTATATAATCCGCGAGGGCCGGCTCGTCTTTGGCGAATCTGAGGGCTCTGCGCTCTATGCGCTCTTTAACCGCCTGGCCAAGCCCGGTTCCCACGCTGCCCACAAGGGACATGAAATGCCCGTCGCCGCGTTCGGCATCGGTATGGCGCGGCTCTATGACCACCGCGCGCGGGTCTATCAGCAGCCTGTCGCGGCAGCCGGTGAGGTCGGCTTCCTTAAGCAGCCAGTCGGTTATGATATACGCGCCGGCGCCCAGCACTATTTTGGTGCGCGGGTTCAGGAATCCGGAGGAAACGCTTTTAAGCGCATATGATTTCCCGCCGAAAACCACGGTATGCCCCGCATTGGGGCCGCCCACGCGCACGCAGTGGGAGTAGTTTCCCTTATACGAGAGGTAGGCCGATATTTTCCCTTTCCCCTCGTCTCCGGCCTGGCCGCCGGATATGATGTCAACTGGCATGTGTTTCCTCCATGAACATGGCGGCGGCGCGGTCTATCACTGCATCAAGCTGGCGCGGCCCGCGGAATGTTTCGGCATAGAGCTTGGCTATCGGCTCGGTGCCGGACAGGCGCACAAGAACCCACGAATCCTCAAGGTACAATTTTATTCCGTCCGATGCGCGGACCCGCTGCACAGTCTCGCCCGCGATTTCCTCGCCCGCGAATGAATCCGGAGAGAAAGATTTTATCCGGCTCCGGGCGGCCTCGGTGAGCGGGAAATCCGTCCGGCGGTAGCAGGGCGCGCCGTGCCTGGCGGTCAGCGCGGAGTAAAGCTCGGAGAGGTCTTTTCCCGTAACCGCCATCGCCTCCGCCAGCAGGAATACCGCCAGAATGCCGTCTTTTTCCGTGGTCCAGCCGTAGGCGGAGAGGCCGGCGCTCTCCTCTCCGGCAAGAATATACCGCCCGGAGGAGATGCCGTCCACGAAATGCTTGAAGCCCACGTCTTTCTCGTCGCAGCCGCGGCCCGCGGCGGCGGCGATTTTATCCAGCAGATGGGTGGTGCCTATGGTGCGCGCGGCGCGCAGGCTTTGCGGCCACTGCGGCCTGTGCGTTATCAGATAATCCAGCAGCACGGCCAGCGCGTGATTGGGCGGCACAAGCCCGGCCTTCGGGGTTGCCGCGCCGAAGCGGTCCGCATCCGGGTCCGAGGCGCCGGCGAAATCGCAGCCGCCGCTTTGCGCCAGCTCTATAAGCGGTTTCATCGGATACGGAGAGGACGGGTCCATCCGTATCTGCCCGTCATGGTCCAGCGGAATGAAGCCGAAAGCAGGGTCCAGCTCGTTGAAAACCAGCTTCAGATTCGGCAGATTCAGCCGCTCTTTTGCAGCCTGGTAGAACGGCCCGGACGCGCCGCCCAAAGTGTTGATTGCGATGCGCAGCCCGCTTTGCCGGATAGCGTCAAAGTTCACCATCAGGGCCAGCTTTTCTATATAAGGCCCCGTGAAATCGCAATAGCGGGCAAGGCCGCGTTTTTGCGCCTCTTCAAACGTTATACGCTTTATCAGGGCCGGGCTTTCCATGTATTCATTGGCCCAAGCCTCTATAAGCGCGGTCGTCGCGCCGGAGGCGGGTCCGCCGGTGGAGGGGTTGTATTTGAGCCCCATGTCCTGCGGCGGGTTGTGCGAGGCTGTGGCGTTAAGGCAGCCCGCCGCCGCCCCGGACATTATGGCAGACGACATCACCGGCGTGGGCAGCGCGCTTTCCGAAAGCAGGGTTTCAATGCCGTTGGCGGCCAGCGCCTGCGCGCATATCCGGGCGGTTTCAGCCGACATGAGCCGCGTGTCCCCGCCGCAGATGACGGGGCCTTTGACGCCCTTTTCAATATGCAGCCGCGCGACGGCCTGCGCTATCGCAAGGGCGTGCAGCTCGCAAAAGCCCGCGCCCAGTTTCCCGCGGTGGCCGGAGGTGCCGAACTTCACCTTATGCGGCTTTTGCGACGGCGAGAAAAACTCCTGCCGGAAATGGCGCGGGTTTATGACGGTTTCGGCTATGCTGCCTGCGTTTTCATGTGCCATATAATCCTCACAGCGCGGCGGCGAAAATCTCCTCCGCCGTCTTGGCGGCGCCGTCATGGCCGCCGGCTTTGGCGGCGGCCTCCGCGTAGCGTTTTGCCATTTCCCTGGGGTCAAACCTTCTGCCGGAATAATTCGCGGCGGCCTGCTCCACCTCGCGCACGGCCCTGGGCGGAACGGACAGGGCCAGCAGTTCAAACACCATATCATAGACGCCGCCGTCCATCCGCCCCGCCAGATATTCCGCGGTTTTGGCCATTATATAGCGGTGCGCGGGCTGATTGTCCCGCCAGAAGCCGGAGGCGGAAAAACGGTCGTTGAGATAGCCGAAAATCTCCATCGGCAGCAAATCGCCCAGATACGCGCCGGCAAGGTCGGCGGCATAATCATAAGACCAGGGCGCGCCGCGGAAAAGCTTGCGCAGCTCCGCCTCGCGCACCGCCTCCGACGAGGATACCCGCTCCAGCAGCACGCGCAGCGCAAGGTCGCGGTTTTCCTCCTCGGCTTTTCCCTGGTGGGGAAGCGCCGAGATGATTTTCTCGAAAGAGGAGATAAGCTGGTTCACATCCTTATGCCCGAAAAATTTGCCGCACAACTCGCTGGCATAGCCGCTGAACCAGCCGTAGCCGTTAAGCGCGGCCTGGAAGCGGGCGCGCTCCTTGTCCTCCCTGGCGGCGGAGGCGGCAGCGTCGCCGGACTGGCCGCCCGGCTCCAGCAGCGCGGCCAGCGCGAGGCCGTAATTCTCCTCCGGCGACTGCTGCCAGTCCAGCTTTGCCAGCACCGCTTCAAATTCCGCAGTCAGCTCCTGCGCGCTTTTCTGCCCGCCGTATTTGCGTTCCAGCGCGCACAAATCGTTTTCCGCGATTGAGTATTTGGCGAAAGCCACGGCCAGTTCCGCGGCGCGGCGGGCCGAATCCTCGGAAATCTCGCCCATGAACGCGCGCAGCGCCAGCCGGCCCGCGAATCTGGGCCGGTCCGGCGGCTGGGGCAGGTGTATCAGAAGCTCGTCGTATCTGCCGCCGCGCAGCGGGGGCGCGTTTTCGCCGCCGGCAAACTCCAGCAGTTTTGCGGCCTGCTCCTGCGGAAGGGCAAGCTCCTTTGCCAGCTCCAGCGCGTCCTGATGGTTTTTGTGCCCCCGCGCGCGGGAGAGGGCTTCTTTCTCGTTGAGCTCGCCCGCCAGGACGCGGGCGGCCAGCAGCGCGTTTTCCCGGTCCGAATCCGCATACTGGGGAAGCGATTCGAAAAGCTCCAGAAAACGCTCGTCAAACCATTTTTCGCTTTCCGGCGCGGCAAATGCGGCGGCAATTCTGGCCGCCTGCTTCTGCGTCAGCGACAGCTCGCAGGCCAGCCGGTTCACATCGTCGCGGTTTTTCTGGGCGCGGGCATGGCGCATGGCGTCGCCCTCGGCGGTTTCGCCCAGCAGGACGGCTATGGCGGGCAGGAAATCCTTCGGGTACTGCCCGCATTTTATGCGGGCGGTGAGAGCCTCGCATTCCGCCAGCAGTTCCTGCGGGGTTTTTTTGCCCGGAAAGGCGTCCGCCAGCTTCTCGGCAAGCTGGGGCGGCGCGTCCAGCAGCCGGGCGGTTTGCCTCAGCCAGACGCGGCGCGCGGCCTGCGCCCTGGCGGCCTCGTAGCTGCCCGCGTCTTCCAGCACGTCAAGGGCCAGGTCGCGGTTTTCGGAGGGGGACTGGTCGTGCGGCAACTCGGAAAGTATTATGCGGCAGCGGGCCTCTATCTCGGCTGCGGAGCGTTCGCCCGCGTATTTGGCGGCGATGCGCGCCGCCCTGTCCTGCGGCCAGCCGGCGTCGGCGAAGGCTTTTTTAAGCTCGGCCATGCTTTTGCGCGCCAGGGAGGCCTTCATCGCCTCCGCGCTTGTCATCCTGTCCAGCAGGGTGTTTATCGCCAGGTCCGCGTTTTCTTCCGGGGATTCCATATAATGCAGGGATTTGAGCAGGCGCTGGCACTGCTCGTCCAGCTCGGCGGCGGTGCGCTTGCCGAAATACTTGGCCGAAAGCCGGTACACCTCGCCCTGCGCCCATTGATAGCCCGACAAATTGTCGCGCAGCGCGCGGACGGAGGTCCTGTCCTCGTGAACTTTGCGCGCCTCCCGGCGGGGAGCGTCCTGCGGCGGAGGGGTTTTGGCCAGCCGCTCAAAGACGCCGCCCAGGTCCGGCGGGGCGGAAGGTTTTTTATCCTCTTCTTCGGGCATGATTTATTAAACCAGAGACGCTATTTCCTTTTCAAGCCGCGCGGCGCAGGCCTTGTCGGCTATGGAGTCCAGGTTTATCCTCACATTTTCGGCGGCGCAGGCTATGCCGGCTTTAAGCAGATGCATGGCGCAGCGGAAATCCGACATCACCGGCGCGTGTATGCAGCCCCCGGCGGCGGAAAGCTCAATGATTGCCAGCCTGGAGATTTGCGCGGTTTTAAGCGGAGCCTGCGCCGCGTACTTGGCGGCGGACTGCATGGCGGCCTCCCGCTCCGGCGAATCCTTGGGCAGCTTGCGCGCGGCGACATACATATCGTAGGCGCGGGCATCCTCGCTTACGCAGGCCGACAGCGCGTTTTTCAGCTCCGCCACTTTGGCATGCACAACGCGCATTACCGCCTTTTTATCCTCTGAAATCTTTTTGCTCTGCAGGCTGACCGCCATCGCCATAAGTCCCAGCGCCGCCCCCATCGCGGAGGTCTGCGCCGCCGCGCTGCCGCCGCCCGGAGTGGGCGCGGAGGAGGCCAGCGCCTCCACAAAATTCCCCGCGCCCGACTGCCAGCCGCCCAGCAGTTCGGCTATGCGGGTTTCCAGAATCTGCGCCTGCGGGTTGAAATTTTCGGTTTTAAGCGACTCGGCGGCATAGGCTATAAGCGCGTCGCCCGCGGTAAGCCCTATAAGCTCGGTTCCCGTGATTTTGACGCCGCTCGGCGTGGTTTCGCGCTCCACCGCGTCCACCGCCGCCTTGATTGAGGTGGTCCCGTAATCTGTCAGCACCGTGGAAATCTGGACCTGATTCCTGGCGGCCAGCAAAATCTCCTTGGCGCGCAGGCAGGGCAGCCCGCCGCCTGAGGCCCGGATTTTTTTCGCCACGGCTTTGCCAAGCTCCATGTCGGCGGTGTCCAGATTGATGTTGAAATTGACTATCTGCCGCCTTGCGCCCACCGCAATCGCGCCCGCAGTCGGGTGGATTTTGTCGGGGCCGAAATCCGGCGTTTTGTCCGGGTTTTTGCCTATTTCCCCGCGCAGGCCCTCAAACTGGCCCTTGCGCACGTCGGCGAGGTTTTTGCGCTCCGGCCTGCGCGCGGCCAGGTCGTAGAGGTAAACCGGAATGCCCAGTTCCGAACCGATTTTTTCGCCCAGTTTTCCCGCGAGGGCGACGCAGTCTTCAACGGTGGAGCCCATCACCGGGATGAAAGGCGCGACATCGGTTGCGCCCATGCGGGGATGCTCGCCCTTGTGGGAGTTGAGGTCTATAAGCTCCGCCGATTTTTTCACCGCGGCAAAGCAGGCGTCCGCAGCGGTTTCGACCGGGGCGATGAAAGTGAGCACGGTGCGGTTATGGTCGGCGTCTTTTTCCACGTCCAGCACTATCACTCCGGGGACGGTGCGCGCCGCCTCCACTATGGCGTTTATTTTAGCCTCGTCGCGGCCTTCGCTGAAATTCGGCACGCATTCAACCAGTTTGGGCATATTATTCTCCTTTGACTGCCAGGGCGACAAGCCTCGGGCCGCGCCCTCCTTTTGAAAAGTCCAGCCTGTCGCGGAAAGAAAGCGGCTTGAACCCGGCTTTCACCAGCAGCGCGCTTAAAGTCCGCGCGTTGTAAAGGCGCAGCGTGAATTGCCGCTCCACGGGCTTTTGACCGGGGCGGATATAAACCATGCGCGTGCGGATTATGTCTCGCCGGGCGTCAAAATCCCGCTCCTCAAGCTCATAGACGCCGTCTTCCCGGAGATGCCAGTCGCGCGGGGATTTGGAATCGGCCACAAAATCGCGGTCTATGACATCAATCAGCAGCTTGCCGCCGGGGCGCAGCGCTTTGGCCATGGAGTTGAGCGCGCGCATATTGCCGGCCTGGTCAAAATAGCCGAAGCTGGTGAACATGTTCACGGTGGCGTCAAATTCCCCGTCAAAGGGCATGGCGCGCATGTCGCCCCTGATAAAATTTATGTCCAGCCCCAGCTTTTCCGCGCGGGCGCGGGCCTGTCCCAGATAGGGCTTGCAGAAATCCAGCCCGGTAACGCGCATTCCCCTGCGCGCCATTTCAATGCTGTGCCTGCCGGGGCCGCAGCACACGTCCAGAATGCGCCAGCCCTTTTCCGCGCCCAGCGTTTTCAGCGCAAAGGCGGCCTCGCCCCCGGCTTTGGCGATTGCGGCGGGGGTGGCGGGGGTGTAGAGCTTCGGGTCAAAATACTTTTTTTGCCAGTTTCGCATTGCGTTTCTTTTTCATCAGCCGGAGCTGCTCCGTGTCCATCCCGGTGCGCCCGAACTGGACATGCTCTATCCCGCAGTCCGGGAAGATATAGCTGGCGCGTTTTACGCCTTTGGGGTCGCGCTCCAGCCCCAGCCAGACAAGCCAGGGCCGCATGTCCGAAAAATCCTTTTCCAGCAGTTCCGGCGCGGCGTTGAGCAGCGCCTCGCGCGGCGCGAAACCGTCGGTAACCGCCGCCGTGTGGTAGCCGCCTTCCTTGCCGGCAGACACGTCTTTTGGCGTGTCGCCTATTACATAGATCTGAGCGGGGGCTATCTTTGTTCCCGCCAGCTTTTCCGCGCGGCGGACGGCGGCTTTGAGCATTTCAAGCCGGGTGAACCCGTCGCAGCCGAAGCCGCCGCATTCAAAATGCCCCGCCAGGCCCGATGGCCCCAGCTTCAGATACGCGCCGCCTTTGAGGTTGCCGGTTCCCAGCGCAACCATCACGCCGCGCTTTTTAAGCTCGGCCAGAAATCTGTCTATGCCCGGCAGCTTGAAATACCGCTTTTCCCGCGCGGCTTTTTCAACCTCCGCCGGCAGCAGCGAAAGGTAGGTTTTGGAGATTAACGCTATGTCCCGCGCGGAGGCTTTCCTGCCGCGGGCAACCGTGTATGCGCTGCTGAAATTCTGCTTGTCGGTGCAGCCTTCAAGCGATATTCCGGCGCAGACATTGTCCCTGCCGTAGAGTTTCTTGACGGCGGCGTTGAGCGCCAGCCTGCCGCAGCCGCCGGCCCGAACCAGTGTCCCGTCCAGATCAAACAGCGCCAGTTTGGGCATGATGCACAAGCTCCTTGAAGTATTGGCCGCGATGCTCGAAATCCCTGAACTGGTCAAAAGACGCGCACGCCGGCGAAAAAAGCAGTATGTCGCCCGGTTTTGCCAGTTCCAGACAGCTGGCGACGGCGGAATCCACGGTGCCGCAGTTGAGTATGGGCGCGGAGCCTTCCAGTTCCGCCGCTATTTTGGGGGCGTCGGCGCCTATGGCAAGAATGGTTTTAACGGAGCGTTTTATCTGCGGCATAAGCGGCGCGTAGGGCGCCCCTTTGCCCAGCCCGCCCAGCACCAGCCAGATGTTTTTTTCTCCGGAGGCCAGCGCCTTGAGCGCGACCAGCGCGGAATCCACGTTTGTCGCCTTGGAATCGTTTATGCAGCGCACGCCGCCGGCCTGGCCGCAGTCCTCCAGCCGGTGCTCCACCGCCTTGAAGGCGGCGAAAGCCTTTTCCACGGACGCGGCGGCAACTCCCCTTCCCAGCGCCATAAGCCCCGCCGTCAGCGCGTTTTCCATGTTATGAATGCCCGGCAGTTTCGGCGGCGCGATTTTGCAGGTTTTGCCGTTAACATCAAACCGCAGGAGGCCTTTTTCCAGAAAGCCGTTGACCGCGGCCTCCGCCCTGCCGCTTGCGAAAAAGAGTTTTTCAGACGGGCATTCCCCGGACAGCTTCACGCAATGCCTGTCCAGCGCGTTGAAAACGCAGACCGCGTCTTTCTGCTGCTGCCTGAAAACTTTCCCCTTGGCGGAGATATAATTCACCATCCCGCCGTGATGCTCCATATGGTCCGGCGTTATGTTGGTTATGCAGGCCGCCTGCGGCGAGAACCACGCGCTGTCCTCCAACTGGTAGCTGGAAACCTCCAGCGCGAGGAAATCTCCCTGCTCCGGCCTCATTTCGGACAGCGGAATGCCTATGTTTCCTGCGGTATGCGCCCTGTTGCCGCGCAGTTTCGCCTCTTCCTCCAGTATCGCGCCCAGAAGGGCGGTTACGGTGGTTTTGCCGTTTGTGCCGGTTACGGCAAACACCTCGCAGCGCGGCAGCAGCGCCAGCGCTATTTCCATCTCGCTGAACACGGGGATGGAGACGGAGCGCAGCCTCTGCAGCGCCTCCGCATCCGGGGTGAGGCCGGGGCTTTTGACGGCAAAGGCGCAGCAGAGCATCTTGTCGCTGTGGCCGCCGAATTCGGCCTCCGCCCCCGCGGGCAGCTCCGGCGGGGAGGCGAAGGCGGAAAGCGGCCTGCGCTCGCTGGCAAAGACGCCAAACCCCTGCTCCGCAAGCAGTTTCGCGCAGGCCAGGCCGGACTTGCCGCAGCCCAGCACGCAGCCGGGTTTTCCCGCGAAAACGGAACGGGAGAATTTCATTTCAAAGCCTCCAGCGCGGTGTCGTAATCGTTGTATTCCACCGGGCCGGAGGCAAGGACCTGGCATCTCTCGTGCCCCTTGCCGGCCAGCAGCACTATATCGCCTTTCCGGGCGGATTTGAGCGCCTGGCGCACGGCCTCCCGCCTGTCCGGTATGACGGTGTAATTGTTAAGCCCGGCGGCTTTTACGCCGGCCTCTATATCGGAGAAAATCTGGTCCGGCGGCTCGCGCCGGGGATTGTCGGAGGTGATGAAAGCCCGCGCGCAGACGGAGCAGACCGCAACCCCCATGGGGCCGCGCTTGGTGCGGTCGCGCTCGCCGCCGCAGCCGAACACAGTGTAGATTTTGCCGGAAGACTGCTTTTTCAAAGCCGCCAGCACGGCGGAAAGCGCGCTTTCGGTGTGCGCAAAATCAACAAAAACCCTGAAGTCCTGCCCGGCGCGCACCGCCTCCATCCTGCCGGGGACGCGCTGCAGCGCGGCCAGGCCGTTGAGGATGGCGTCCATCGGTATCCCGCGCCCGGCGGCGCAGGCCGTGGCGGCCAGCGCATTGAGAATGTTGTAAATCCCCCATATGCTCAGCCGCGCCTGCGTCCTGCCCTGCGGCGAGACGAGGGTGAATTCAGTCCCGTCCAGCCCGGCGCGGATGTCTTGCGCCCGCCAGTCGCGCGCCGCGCCCAGCCCGAAAAATACCGGCTTTACCGCCGGGGAAAGCGCGGTTTTCAGGCTCCAGCCGGCGGGGTCGTCGCCGTTGATTACGGCCAGCCGCCCCGGCTTTGCGTTTTCCGGCGCGGAGAGCATCTCAAAAAGTTTGCGCTTGGCGGCGAGGTAATCCCCGCGCGTGAGGTGGAAATCCAGATGGTCCTGGGCCAGGTTTGTGAACACGGCGCAGTCAAAGAGAATGCCGTCCACCCGTTTGAGCGCCAGCGCGTGGGAGGAGACTTCCATGATGGCCGTCCGCGCGCCGCGCTGCTCTGTCAGCGCAAGCAGTTTCTGCAAAGTCAGCGCATGCGGCGTGGTGTTGACCGAGCCGCTTATTATCTCGCCGCCTATGCGGTAATTGATCGTGCCGGTAACGCCGGATTTTTTGCCCGCGGCGTTCCATATGGATTCCAGCAGGTAGGTGGTGGTGGTTTTGCCGTTTGTTCCGGTTACGCCGATTACTTCCAGCGCGGCGGAGGGCCGCTTGTAAAATGCGTTCACGCAGGCCGCCAGCGCGGCGTTGATGTCGGGCGTTTTTATAAAGGGCAGCCGCCCGCCGTCCATGCCGGAGGCGCCGCCGGTAACCACCGCGCGCGCCCCGCGGGAGACGGCCTCGGCTATATAAAGGTGTCCGTCCGTATTCGCGCCGGAGAAGGCGAAAAACACGTCGCCCGGCTTTACATCGCGCGAATCCACCGCTATGCCGGAAACGTCCAGCCCTTCCGGCAGCGGCCCGGCCTCCACGCCCCTGAACAGTTCTGTTATAAGCATTAGATGCTCCAATTATACAAAAAGGCGCGCCGCTATCGGCGCGCCGCGGCGCGGAAAATGCGCTATAATGAAACCACTATGAAGAGTTTAACACTGGCGGCGCTGCTGGCCGTTTGCGGGCCGGCTTTCGCCGCGGAAGAAAAACCCGTCCCCAAACCGGCCATAAGCGCCGAGGATACGGCCCTTGCCCGCAAAAACGGGGTGCACGAGGCCATACTGAAGCTGGCAAAGGAAAGGAAAATCCCGGAATCCGAGCTGCCCGCGTTTTATTCGGCGCAGGCAAAGGCCGCCTCGCAATGGTTTGACCAGTACATGAAAACCGCCGAAAGCGCGGCGCAGAACACCGGCTCCGCAATACAGGAATGGACGGCGAAGACCTCCTCCTCCCCCGCGGACGCGGACGCCTGGTTTTTCCGCGCCGTAACCGAGGAGCGCATGGGCGATCTGCGCGCCGCGGAGGAAAGCTACGGCAAATCGCTGGCCGCGGACCCCAAAGGCCGCTGGGGCATGGCGTATTACCTGCGCGCGCTGGTGCGCAAGGATTTGGAGGACCCCTCCGGCGCAGCCTCCGACCTGGACGCGGCGATAGACATCGCGCCGGGCAACCCCTATTTCCACTATGCGCGCGCATCGCTGGGGGTGGAGCAGGGCAACTACACCGACGCCGCGCGGGATATGCACAGCTTTTTCTCGGTCTGCGAGGATTCGGCGGCGGCGCAAACCGTGGCGCAGAGCATGGAATGCGAGGAGCTGGCCGCCATGGGCTTTAACATAACCGGCTGCGCCCAGGCCACAGGCGAAGGCGCGCGCAAAGCCGCCGCGCCGGAAATCGGATTTGCCCCCTGGGAATACTCCAGCCAAAGCGAGAAAAACGAGATAGCCCTCTACCTCTATGACGCCGTCGGGCTGGCAGTGAACATCGCCGGCTCTGGCGGCGGCGCGGCGCGGGCCGGAACGCTGGCCAAGACGGGGGATACCGCGCTGCTCTCCCTGTCCGATTCCAAAACCTCGCTCAAGGCCGCGCTGAAACTGTACGGCCTGTCGCTTTTCGTGGAGCCGACGGCAAAAGCCTATCTCAAGCACGGCGCCGCGCTGCTGGAGCTGGCGCGCCTGTACCAGCACGATGATTCGCTCAAGCTGGCGGAGGAGGATTTTGACAGGGCGCTTAAGCTGGACCCGAAAGGCGCGGGCGGCTGGGCATTTATGCTGCGCGCGCGCGCCCATGCAGCCGCCGGGCGATACGACGCCGCCGAGGCGGACGCGGACCGCGCCACAGCCGCCGACGGGGAAAACGGCTGTTTTTTCAGGGAAAAGGCCGCCGTGCTGGCAGCGAAAAAAGAATACAAAAAGGCGGCTGAGGCAATGGCTCAATTTATGAAGCTGGCGGCAAAGTCAAAGCAAACCGGCGAGGCGGACGAGTTGTGCAACACGCTTGCCGCAAACGGCGCGCCGGCGGAGGGCTGTTTTGCGCCGCGCCCGCCGGCGGCGCAGGAGGAAAACCCGCTGCCCCCCTGTTCCCTCCCGCTGGAGCCTATCGGCGAGCAGAATTACTGACGCCGTCAAAAGACAGGAGGATAGCGCGGCTTCTGGCGGCGATGTCCTCGTATGCGGCGGCGGGTTCCGCAGTCGCGGCCTCGGCGGGCGGATTCAGATGCGGCAGAATGACCGAGATTTTAATCACATCCTCGCCGCGTCCGCCGTTCTGCGGTTTTATATTGTAAACGTTGCAATCGCCGTTTGAGGCGAAATCCGAATCCCCGCGCACCACTATCCCCTCAACAAGCCCGGTTTTCAGGTTGAACACCATGGAGCCGGAATTGCCGCCGAACGAATCCAGATTCGCCGTGAAGAACACGGGGCTGGAGGCGTCCCGCACAGCCGCCCCGGCGGCGATTTTAAGCGGCAGGCCGGACGGATAGCCTATAACCCCCACGCCGTTGCCGGCGGACACTCCCTTTCCCCGGTTCAGCGGAACGGGAGCGCGGTTTCGGACCGGCCTGTCCAGCCGCAAAAGCGCGTAATCGCTGGTTCTGGAGCCTATGCCGGGAAAACCGCGCGCTATCACGCCCGCGCAGCGGTATACATCGGCGGGATCGGCTTTGCCGGGCGGGGCGCCGGGGCTTTTCAGCGCATAGCCGAATACGAATTTGATGTCCGCGCATTCGGGAACATCCAGCCCGTTGGTGGAACTGTCGCCGACGCTGAGGCAGTGGCCCGCCGTCATTATAACATCCGGCGCCACAAGCGAGCCGGAGCAGTAGGAGCCCGCCGGCTGCTCGCCGAAACGTTGCCCGGAGCAGAGATTGTGCCGCGAGGCCAGCGTTTCCAGCGAAAGCGTCCCGTCGGGGGCGACCTTGTCCGCCTTGAACAGCGCGGCGGTGGAGTCCGCCAGCGCGCGCCATTCGGGGGAGGCGGTGTAATAATCAACGCGGTCGTCTTCACCGTAGATGACCTTGTCCCGCGCGAAGGCGCGGTTTCCGAGGCAAACCAGCAGAAGGCAGACGGCGGTTTTCACAATCGTATTCTCCTGCCGGAGATTCTGGCATAGGCATAGGCGGCGGCCAGCAGCAGCAGGTCCGCCAACGTTATAGCCGCGCCTGCGGGGATATTGAGCGCGAAAGCCGCCAGTATTCCGCCAACCGCGCCCGCCGCCGCGATTATGCAGGCCAGCGCGATTGCCGTTTTGAACCCGCGCGCCACCAGCAGCGCCGCGCTGGCTGGGATTACAATCAAAGCCGGTGTCAGCATCACGCCGGCCACCTTTACCGCCGCCACTATCTGCCCCGCCGCCACAGCCGCGAACATCGCGTTTAGCGCGCCGGTTTTAACGCCCAGCACCCGGGCCTGCTCGCCCTCAAATGCGGCGCAGACAAGCTCGTTATAGAAAACCGCTATCATGCCCAGCGCCGCCGCCGTCATCGCCGCCGCGGCGGCCAGTTCCGCGCCGGTAACGGTCAATACGCTGCCGAAGAGGTATGTCATCAGCCCGGAATTGAAGCCGCCCGCCGCGCTGGATATGGCCGCCGCCGCAGCCACCCCCGCCGCGCCGGCTATGCCTATGGCCGCGTCGCCCGACATCTTCGTCTTTTCGGAAAGCCGGAAAATCCAGTGGGAGCAGATTACCGCGAAAACCGCCGCCGCCGCAAACGGGTTCACCCCCGCCAGCAGCCCCGCCGCCACCCCCGCGAAGCTGGCATGCGCCAGCCCGTCGCCCAGCAGCGAAAGCCGCCGCAGCACCAGAAAAACGCCCAGCGCCGCGCAGCCGGCGGACACCAGCGCCGCCGCCAGCAGCGCGCGCTGGGCAAAACCCATGCTTAAAATATCAATGGTCATGCCTGTGGCATATCACATGCTGCGAGAAGGGGCCGAAAAATTCGGACACCGTCTCGGAGCGGCAGAATTCCTCGCGCGTGCCGTGGAATACCAGGCGCGAGTCCACCATCATCAGCCGGGCGGCGTACCTGCCGGCCTCGGCCATGTCGTGGGTTACCAGTATTATGGTGGTTTTGCCGCCGGAATTAAGCCGCGACAGCAGCTCGTAAAACCCCCGGCGGCTTTTGGGGTCCAGCGCGGCGCCCGGCTCGTCCAGCAGCAGCAGCCGGGGAGAATTCACCAGCGCCCGCGCCAGAAAAGCGCGCTGCTGCTGCCCGCCGGAAACCTCGCCGATAAGCTTGTCCGCCGAGTCTGCCAGGCGGACGCTTTCCAGCGCGGCCTCCACGGCGGCATTGTCGGTTTTTGAGGCGAAGCGCGGGAATTTCCTGCGCGCGATAAGGCCCATCGCCACCACCTCGCGCACAGTGAGCGGGAAATTGCCGTAAACCGCGCCGCGGGCCTGCGGCAGATACCCCACCGCCGCCCAGTCAGAAAATTTCTCCGCCGGGACGCCGAACAGAAAAGCCGCGCCGGCGGAGGGTTTTTCCAGCCCCAGCAGCGCGCGCATAAGCGTGGTCTTGCCGGAGCCGTTGGGGCCCATCACTGCCGTAAAATCGCCCTCGTTTATGGCAAAAGAAACGTTCTCAAGCGCGTTTTCGCCGCCGTAGCTTACGGTGAGGTTTTCGGCGGAGGCTATTTGCATTCAAGCCCCTGCGCCAGATTTTTAAGGTTGCCTTCCATGAGCGAGAGATAATCCGCCCCGCCGGCATACTGCGCGGGTGTTATTTCGTGCAGCGGGTTAAGCGGAATTATGTCCGCCCCCGCTTCTTTGGCTATGGTCCTGGCCGGCGCGGCGGCGGAAAGTTCCTCGTAGAATACGGCTTTCATCCCCGCGCCTTTCGCGGCGGCGGCCAGCGCGGACATGCGGGCGGCGGGCGGCTCCGCGCCCGGCTCCGAGCCGCCCAGCGCGTAATAGCCCAGCCCGTAGCGCGCCGCCAGATAGCCGAAGCTGGCATGGCCCGCGTATATTATTGTCCTGTATTTGCAGGAGGACAGCGCCGTTTTATACTCCGCGTCCAGTTCCGAGAGGCGGCTGCGGAACCGGGACAGGTTTTCCCTGTAATAATCGCGGTTCTGCGGCGCGGCGCGTTCCAGCACGGCGGCGGCGTTTTGCGCCATCACGGCGGCATTGCCTAAATCCAGCCAGTAATGCGGGTCCGGGCCGGCGCCGGAATTAATAAATTTAACCCCCGCGCTCAAATCCGCAAATGTCATCTCGGAGCCGCCCACGGCGGCGGCGAATTTGCCGGCCCACGGCTCCATCACATTGCCGGCGCAGGCGAAAATGCGGGAGGAGGCCATTCTGACCACGTCCTGCGGGCGGGGCTCATACTCGTGCGCGTCGGAGCCGGGCGGGACAAGCAGAAATGCCGACACCCTGTCCCCGCCCACCGCCTTCATGACGGAGTATACGGGGAATATGGTCGCGGCGCAGGAAATATCGTTGCGCGCCGGCGGTTTGGCGCAGCCTGCCAGAACAAGCGCGGCGGCGGGAAGCAGTTTTTTCAAATGATTCCCAGTTCCTTGCCGGCTTTTTTATAGGCGGCGACGGCTTTTTCCAGATCCGCCTGAGTATGCCCGGCGGTAACGATGTTGCGCAGCCGTTCCTTGCCTTTAGGCACTGTCGGAAACCCTATGGCCAGCGCGAAAACTCCGTTTTCAAAAATTTTTTTGCTGAGGGTTTTGGCCTTGTCCGTGCCTCCGGCCATGACGGGGACTATGGGCGTTTCGCTTTTGCCGGTGTCAAAGCCGGCTTTTTTAAGCTCTTCCTTGAAAAACCGCGTGTTATCCCACAGCCGCGCCAGCAATTGCGGCTCGCTGTAGAGAATATCCAGCCCGGCGATGCAGGTGGCCGCCACCGACGGCGGATGGGAACTGGAAAACAGAAACGGCCTTGCCGTGGACACCATGTAATCGCGCAGCCGGTTTGTGGACGCCGCATAGCCGCCCACGGCGGCAAAAGCCTTGGAGAGCGTGCCGATTTGTATGTCCACTCTGCCCTCAAGCCCGAAATGGCTGACGGTGCCGCGCCCCTGCTTGCCCAGGACGCCGCTGGCGTGCGCGTCGTCCACCATAAGGACGGCGTCGTATTTTTCGCAGAGGGCGGTTATCTCCGGCAGGGGGGCGATGTCGCCGTCCATGCTGAAGACGCCGTCTGTAACCACCAGCCTGCGCCGCGCCGCGCGCGATTCGGGGGATTCCAATATCTGTTGCAGCGCGTTCATGTCCTTGTGCGGATAGATTTTGCGCGGCGATTTGGCCAGCCGCGCGCCGTCTATGATGGAGGCGTGGTTAAGCTCGTCGGAAATCAGCAGGTCCCGCTCGCTTGTCATCAGGCTCTGGCAGACGGCCACATTGGTTGTGAAACCCGATTGCAAAAGCAGCGCGGCCTCCGTCCCCTTGAACTCGGCGAAACGTTTTTCCAGCTCGGTGTGAATGCCCATGGTGCCGATGATGGTGCGCACTGCGGCTGTTCCCGCGCCCCAGCGCTCTATGGCGGCTATGGCGGCGGCTTTTATTTTAGGGTGGTTGGCGAGGCAGAGATAATTGTTGGAAGTCAGATTCACCACCCGCCGCCCGTTTATTTCGGCCACGGCGTCCTGCGGGGACGCAAGCTCGTTGAGCGTTATGAAACGCCCCTGCTCTTTGAGGTTTTTAATCTCCTCGTCCAGAAAAGAAAGGCGGTCCGCAGTCTTGTTCACGGTTGTCATAAAGTGCCTCCTGAAAGGAGCCGGCGCGGGTTTGTCCCGCCGCGAATGCGCGGCACAAAGCCCTGCGGCAATTGCATTCTACAAATTTGCCGCCCCGCTATTCGCCGCCTGTCAAAGTGCGGAGAATGAGTCTATTATTTCGCGGCGGGTTTGCGCCGCTCGGCCAGGGATTTCTCTATGCGCTCCAGCAGCTCCGCCGGATAGAGCCTGCCGGCCAGCGATTTCCTGGCCTCCAGCCCCATCGCCTCAAACCGGGCGACAACTTCGGGTCCGGCGGGCTCGGTTATGGCGATTTTCTGCTTTTTCAGGGTAGCCTCGGCGGATTTGTTGTCGCGCCTGCTCTGCTCCGTCAGCTGGGCGAAATGCCGCGCGCCCAGCTCCAGCAGCGTTTTTTTGTCCTCCGGCGAAAGCCGGTCAAAAGCCTTTTTGGACACCAGCACCGCGCCGGCGGCATTGGCTATCGGCAGGGCGAACATGTATTTCACCCGCAGGAACCATTGCAGCGCCACCACCGAAAGCGGTGAGCCGTAAACCCCGTTTATCAGCCCGGTCTGCAGCGAGGTCATAACATCGGTGATTGAAAGCGGCACGGGGGACACATTCATCGCCTTGAACGCGGCGGCGGCGATGGGGTCGCCCTCCCATATCCACATCTTTGTTTTTTTAAGGTCCTCGGGCGCGCGCACCGGCTCGTTTGTGAACATGTGGACAAAACCCACATCCGCCCAGCCAAGCAGCACAAAACCGCCGTCTTCCAGGTACTTGCGGAACTCGGCGTCATACAGTTTGTTGATATAGTCAACTTCCGCGGACGATTTGAACAGGAAAGGCGAATCCATGACGCGCAGCTTCGGCGCGGCCTCGCCTATGCCCACGCCGGTGAAGCCGCCGGCATGAAGCTGGCCCAGCCGGATTTTGCGCAGCACATCCTTCTCGTCGCCCTGTACCCCGCCGGCGTACATGCGGAATTTGACCCGTCCGGCGGTGGCTTTTTCCGCGTCGGCGGCAAAGCCGCCCATCTCCTTCATCCAGGTGGAGCCTTCCGGCGCCAGAGTGGCGAACTTTATGACGGTCTGGGCCTGCGCCGGAACGGCCAGCGCGGCGGCTATAAGCGCAATCTTAAAACAGGTCATCTTTTTTCTCCAGTAATTTCCGGGCTTTGGTTTTTGCGACGGTGTTGGCCAGCCGCTGCTGCGGCAGCCTGTCGTATGCGTCCAGCACCTCTTTAAGCAGCCTGTCAAACAGTTCCGCGTCCTGGACGCGCACGGCATATGTTTTGGCGTAGGCGAATTTGTTCGGCAGGAAATCCGCCCCCGGGCCGGAAAGCGCGGCCTCAAAATGCCGGCGCGCCTGCGCCGGGTCGCCGCCGAACATGGGCGGCCTGGCGGCCAGCAGCGCGCCTTTGAGCGCATGCGCGCCGTTGTAGTAATACGAAGGGTCGGCCTCCAATACCGCGTCCAGCAGCGCGTCTATGCGGGAGATGTCGGCTATGGCGTCGGTATCGTCCAGATTAAGCTGGGCGTATCCCGCGCGGCAGAAGCCGTTCCAGAAAGCCGCCGGCGCGTCCGCCGCGCGCAGCGGTTTTTTCAGAAAATCCCCTTCCGGCGCTATTATGCCGCGCGCGGCCAGAATCCGGCGCGAAAACTCCTCCCCCCGCTTGTAAAACAGCGAGGCCCGCTTCGGGTCGGCATCCTCCGCGAACATAAAGGCGTAGCCGCAGTACCCCTGCGCCAGGGTTTCCAGAATGCCGCTGTTTTGCGGGTCGCTTTGCAGCACGGCCTCCGTCAGCTTGACGGAGGAAAGCAGGGTCTCCCGCGCGGTCTGCTCGTCGCCGTCTTCCAGATAGACGGGCATTCCGCGCCGGATAATATCGCCGGTCTGCCTTGCGGCTATGCGGTTGAGCGAGCAGCCGCACAGCGCCGCCGCCAGAGCCATAAAAACAGCTATGCGCATGTCATCTCCCTGTTTCCCCGAGCAGCCGGCTGAAAGTCTCAAGCCCGGCGCGGAATTTGGCCGAGGATTCCATTTCCTCCGCCGGTTTCGGGAAGCGGTATGTCCAGTTATGCGGGCCGACCGTGCCGGGGATGTTTATGCGCCCCTCCAGCCCGAACACATCCTGCGCCAGCACCACCGCGGTATCGGAACCCGCCGCGAAAATCCGTTTCAGCAGTTTTTTCCGCGCCCCCGCGGAAAATGCCGCAGGCGCGGCGGATTTCCCGCCGGAGAGCATGTCCCAAAGTTTCGCCTTCTCATCCTGCGGCATGGTTTGCCACCATTGGCGCAGTGTGTCGGTGTCATGCGTGGCGGAGGCCGCCAGCGATACCGGCGGGTACGATTCCGGCTTCAGGAAAGAGCCGTCCGCGCCGCGCTCCCAGCGCAGCACTTTGTAGCCCGGAATGTCCAGGCGGGCCATGGTTTCGCGCGCGAACGGGGGGATTACGCCCAAATCCTCCGCCACCGGGAATCCGGGCGCGGCCTCCTCCCGCACCATTGTAAGGAAACGCCCGCCCCGGCGCTGCTGGGCGGCCTCGTCCTCAATGTCAAAATGCGGTTTTTGCGCTCGGTCCTTCGGCGCGACCCAGGTGCGGAAAAAGCCTATCACATGATCCAGCCGGAAAATGTCGTAAATCTCGCGGGCGCGCCTTATGCGCGCGCGCCACCATTTGAAATCGTCCGCCTCCATTTCCGGCCAGCGGTAAGCCGGCAGCCCCCAGAACTGCCCCTCTGCGGAGAACTGGTCCGGCGGCGCGCCGATTTCGGAATTTATGTCAAAAACCCCGGGATGCGACCAGACATCCGCGCTTTCCTGGCTGACCATGAAAGGCAGGTCGCCGAACAGCAATACCCCGGCTTCGGAGCAGGCCCGGCGCGCGGCGCGCAACTGCGAATCCGCCAGCCATTGAAGATATTCAAAAAATTCTATCTGCTCCGAATTCCTTGCCCGGAAGGCGGACAATGCCGCCTCGTCGCGGTTTTTAAGGCCGTCCTCCCACTGCGTCCACGAGGACCAGCCGAAAACGTCCTTTGCCGCGCGGAAAAGCGCGTAATCCTCCAGCCACCAGCCGGAACGCCGCCTGAACTCCGCAAATTCCGCGCCGCGCGCGCCGCCGCGCCCCTGCGGGCTGTTCTGAAAATGGCGGAAGCCTTCCCATAGTATCTTGTATTTCAGGGTTTTGACGCGGGCATAATCAACCGCCGCGCTTTTGTTGAGCGCGCGCAGCTCCGCTTTGGTCTTGCGGGAATTCAGGATTTTACGCGTGGCGCCGCATTGCAGCACATCCTCAACCGAGGAAACGTCTATATATGCAGGCTCCAGCGCGAAGGCGGTCAGCGCGGTGTAGGGGCATTCCTGCTCCGGGGGCATTTCATGCACCGGCAGTATCTGTATGATTTTCGCGCCGTGCCGCCCGGCCAGCCGCGCCCACAGCGCCAGCGAGGAAAAGTCGCCCGTCCCCCAGTCCGAGGACGAGCGCATGGAGAAAAGCGGCAGCAGAATTCCGGCCCGGCGCGCGTTCACTTGACGGCGACGGCCTCTATCTCCACCATCGCGCCCCTGGGAAGGGCGGCGACCTGCACGGTGGTGCGCGCCGGATAATTGGATTTGAAAACCTTGCCGTAAACCTCGTTCATATCGGCAAAATCGGTCAGATTGGTCAGGAAAACCGTTGTTTTGACTATGTTTTCCAGCCCCATGCCGGCGGCCTTAAGCGTGTTGTCTAGGTTTTCCATCACTTTTTCGGTCTGGGTTTTTATGTCGCCGCCGGCCAGCTGGCCGGTAACCGCATCCAGCGGCAGCACGCCGGAAGTGTAGACCGTGCCGCCCGCGTGTATCGCGTGGGAATACGGCCCCACCGCCTTGGGAATGGCTTCGGAAACGATGATTTTTTTCTCCATGAAATCCTCCTGAGCGGGTTACGCGGAGCGGCTTTTGATAAAGAACTCTGTGGAGCGGTCGTGTTCCCGCTCGGATTTCTCGTCAAAAAAGCAGCCGGGTATCTGGCCCGCCTCGCGGTGATAGGCCACGCAGTCGCAGCACATTCCCCGGTTGGAGCAGGAAGAGTGCGTGCATTTGCATGAAGCCGCGTTCCGGGCTTTTTTACATTCCATACAAACCTCCGGTCATTTAGATGGTATAAACCCCGCCGCGGAAAGTCAATTTCGCCGCCGCGGTCAGCGTCCGCCGGAGAGGCCCAGCGCGGAAATAAAGGCGTCCTCTCTGAAAGGCCGGCCCAGGAAGGCGGCTATCTGTTTGTTCTCGTCCGGCACGCGGCCCGTGGAAAGAATCAGCTTTCTGTAGCTTTCTCCCGTGGCGGGGTCGGTGATGCCGCGCTTTTTGAACACCGAGAAAATATCCGCCGAGATGACCCGCGCCCACAGATAGCCGTAATAGCCCGCGTCGTAGCCGCCCATCAGGTGGCCGAAGGCGGCCTGCGGGTTTGTGCCCTCCGTCATGGGGACCAGCATCGTCTTTTTCTGGAGCGAGCTGTAAATGCCGGTGGTGTCTGGATGCCGGGAGGTGTGATAGGCCATGTCCAGCAGCGACAGAAACACCTGCCGGATATTTATCATGCCCGAGTTTGCGTTGCGGCTGGCTACCAGCCGGGCAATGTCCTCTTCCGGCATTTTCGCTCCGGTTTTGTAATGGGAGGACAGCCGCCTTATTATCTCCGGCTCCCACACCCAGTTTTCCAGCAGGGTGGAGGGGGTTTCCACAAAATCGCGCTGCACCGAAGTGCCGGACAGCGAGGCGTATTTCGCCTTTGTGAAAATGTTGTGCAGCGTGTGGCCGAATTCGTGGAACAGGGTTTCCACCTCGCCGTGGCGCAGCAGCGCGGGCGCGCCCGCGGAAGGCTTTGAGAAATTGCCCACTATCGCCGCCGCCGGGCTGCGGTAGCCGCCGGAGGGTTTTGCCATTCCCTTCCTTAACGGGAAGCAGGCCATGTGCTTGTATTTCCCGTCGCGCGGATAAAGGTCCAGATAGAAATATCCCAGCGGCTCGCCGGCTTTTTCGGCCACAATATAGGCTTTTACGTCTTTGCTCCACGCGGGCAGGTCCGCGGGCTTTATGTTAACATTAAACATGCCGGAGAAAATGTCCAGCATCCCCGCTATGGTCTGTTCGGCGGGGAAGTATTCACGGAGCCTTTCGCTGTCCACGTTGAATTCGGCGCGCTTGCGGAAATTGTCCCAGTAGCGCAGATTCCAGGCGGCCAGCGGCAGGTCCTGCCCGGTCTCTTTCAGGCGCAGCGCGCGCATGGCGGCCAGCTCGTTTTTGGCTTTCGGCTCCAGCTTGCCGGCCAGCCGCTCAAGAAAATCCTCCGCCCGGTCCGGGCGGGCGGCCATCCTGTCTTCCAGCACAAACTCGGCGTGGTTTTTATAGCCCAGCATTTTTGCCAGCCGGTCCCGCAGGCCGAGCGTGTATTCAAGCAGCGCGATATTGCCGGGAACGCAGCGGTTGTTGAATTTGAATTCCAGCGATTTGCGGGCGTCGTCGTCGTGGGCATTGTCCATGAAGGGCAGATAATCCGGGTAGTCCATCGTTATGATGAATTTCCCGTCTGCGGTTCTGGCCAGGCCGTCTGTATAACCCTGCCCCATGCCCGCAAGCTGGGGGGTGGAAACCTCTATGTGGTCCTTGTAATCGCGTATATTTTTGTCAAATTCCAGTTCCAGCGCGACCAGGTTTTTCTTGAGGCGGCGGAACTCCTCCAGCTGCTCCGGCGGCAGGGCCAGGCCGTTGCGCCTGAATTCCAGTAGCAGCCGCTCCATAAGAAATGAGTCTTCCGGCGGCAGGGCGGGGGTTTTGCGGGCGGCGGCGTTCACCGCTTCAAAGAGGTCCTTGCGGGTGAACACATCCACCATGCAGCGGCCCGACTGCTCCTCAAGCTTCGCGGCGGCGTCCCGCGCGGCGGCGTCCTCCGAGACATAAGCCATAAACGTCAGCGGGGTGGTTTCATCCTCAAAATCGGAAAGCGCGTTTTCCAGCGCCAGCGCGGTATCGGCAAAACCGCGCCTGTCTTGTGGCAGGGCGGCTATCGCGTCCAGCCGGGCGGCCAGTTTTTTAAGCGAATCTCCGCCCGCTGCCGTTATCTGCGCGGCGGAGGCGCGGTCAAAAGCCAGCGCATCGGTTTTTGACGGAATATCGCCCGCCGCCGGGCCGGAGGCGGCGATTATTCCGGCGGCCAGAAGTTTGTTCATGGTTTCTCTCCCTGCTCCGCGAACAATTGCCCGCAGGCGCCCTTGATGTCCGCGCCCAGGCTTTTGCGCACCGTGGCCTGCATCCCCATTCCCGTCAGCGCGGCGGCAAAGCGCGTTGCGGCCTCCTCGTCCGGGGCGCCCGCGCCGCAGGGGTTGTGCGGAATCAAATTCACGCAAATGAGATAGCTTTTGTCTATGTCCGTTATCCATTTCACCAGCAGGCGCATATGGCGCGGCGTGTTGTTGACGCCGGGGATGACGGCGTATTCTATGAAAACCTGCCGCCCGGTTTTGCTTATGTATTTCTCCAGCGCGCGCGCCAGAGTCTCAAGCCCGTATTTCTTGTTCATGGGGACGAGGCGGCTGCGCTCCTCCTCGTCCGCGGAATGGAGCGACAGCGCCAGATTAGCCTGCGGCAGGTCCGCGGCCAGCGCCATTATCGCCCCCGCATGGCCGCAGGTGGAAATGGATATGTGCCGCTGGCCTATGCCCAGATACTGCGGGTCGGAAATATCGCCCGCCGCCTTCACCACGGCGGCGTAATTGAGCAGCGGCTCCCCCATTCCCATGAAAACCACTGCGCCCACGCGCTCCCCCGCGCCCTCTTTTTTCAGAAATTGCTGCCAGAAAAGCGGCTGGTCCGTTATTTCCTCCGCCGAAAGGTTGCGGCGGAATCTCATCTTTCCGGTGGCGCATATGGCGCAGCCCACCTCGCAGCCCACCTGGGTGGAGACGCAGACCGTCCACCTGTTTTTCATGGGGGAGAGCAGCACGGTTTCCACCTTCAGCCCGTCGCGCAGCTTCACCAGCGCCTTGAAGCAGTTGCCGGACCTGGAGCGCAGCACGCTCTCCGCCGAGAACGAGAGAATAGGCTGCTCCTCCTCCAGTTTGAGCCGCATGTCCTCCGGCAGCGAGGACACGTCCAGCCACGAGGAGACCGCAGCCGAGAAAACCGCCTGCCTCATCTGCGAGACGCGGTAGCCCGGCAGCCCTTCTTTTTTCGCATATTTCTTGAGAGATTCAAAGTTCATATCGCTCCCGAATAAGCTTTGGGGCCAAAATCGATATTTTTGTCCCGCGCCGTCCTTTTTCATCAGAAAAAAGCCGGAATAACCCGTGAAAACCCGTGTTCAATCTTGCGGATAAAACTTCCCGCGGCAAGGCGGGTTTCTTCCATGGATATCCGCGGCTATTGAACGCCGCCCCGTCAAAGAGGTATTATATTACATAATCACCCGGCATGGAGGATGGTATGAAGCAGTTTTCTTGTCTGACGGCGGCTATTTGTCTTTTCGCGGCCTTTACCGGGGCCGCGCGCGCGGAACAGGCTGCGCCCAAATCCAATCCTGAGGAAACCGCCGCCCGCGAATGGAAATTTCTCAACGAGCAGGCCGACAATCCCAGCCCGGAGCTTGCCGCCGCCCTGCTGGAAGACACGGATGCCTGGCTTTCCGCCAACGGCGGGCGCGAGCAGGCCGCCGCCGCGCTGATATTCAAGGCGGAGCAGCAAATCAAGCTGGAGCGGTACAAAGCCGCCGTGGCAACCCTGGCCCATCACGTGTACGAATTCCCGGAATCTTCCCTGAATTTCAAGGCCAAGGCGCTTTTCAACTCGCTGCTGGACAAGCGTGTGGACCGCAGGCTGCGCCAGCCGCTGCTGGACGCGCTGCGCGGCGTCAACCCGTCGGATTCCCAAACCGCGCGTCTGGCCAAGTTCCTGACAGATATGTCCGACATCGGCGGGGCGGAATTCTACGAGCCGCTGCTTGGCGAGTATGAGGATTTCATGGCCCGCAATCCGGGCTATCCGAAAATGGACGAGCTGCTGATGTCCCGCGCCGCGCTCAGGATACGGAAGGGCCTCTATCTCGGAGCGGTATACGACTACGAGCGCATTCTGGCCGTCTACCCGGAAAGCGCGCTGCTGGCCAAGGCCAAGCGGCTGGCGGGCGATGTTTATTACACCAGCCTCAAAAACAACGGCAGGGCGCTGGAATGCTACCAGTATGTGGTGGACCATTTCGCGACATCAGACGAGGCCGGCACGGCCTACAACCAGATGGCCAAAATATCGGAAGGCGACAAGCAGTACGAACTGGCCGTGGACGTCTACGAGAAAATAGCCCGCCTCTACGAGGGCAAGGACACCGCATCGGACGCGATGTTTGCCGAAGCGAATATCCTGTTTGAAAAGCTCAAGCGCCCGCAGGACGCCGTGAACGTGCTGGTGCGCGTGGCCGACAAGCTCAAGGGCCCCAAAGGTTTTGACGCGCTGATGCGCGCCGCCGCGATATCGCACAAGGACCTGCGCGACTACGACCAGGAAATCAAGCTGCGCGAGCGTATCGTGTCCGAATATCCCGACAATGCGGACACGCCGTCCGTGCTTTTTGACGCAGGCATGGTTTACGAAAAAAATCTGCTCAACCCCGACAAGGCGGTAGAGATATACCAGCAGGTGGCGGACCGCTATGCCGGCAACTCTGCGGCCAAGAGCGCGGGCAGCAGGCTGAAATCGCTTAGAAAGCCGTCCTGACCGGCAGCGGTTCAGCCTGAATGTTTCAGCCGGATTGCGGGTTTTGCAGCCAATTGCTGAAAATGGGCAAAAAAGTCCCCGCCGCGGCAGTCGCGGCGGGGACTTTTTTGCCCGGAAACCGCCGCCGGACGGCGGTTTCCGGGCAAGGCTATTTTGATTTTTGGGTTTTTCGGATGAGCAGGGCGGCTTTTGCGGATTTTTCGCCGCCGGAGGGGTCCGCGTTTGCGAAAACGCGCAGGTCGTCAAGCGCGCCGGCATTGTCGCCCAGTTCGTGCCGTATGCGGGCGCGCAGTTCGAATGCGGCGGCGTCGGCATGGCTGTCCGCCGCGGCGGCGTCTGCGAATTTCAGCGCGGCGGCAAACTGTCCGGCCCTGTAAAGCGTCCGGGCCGTGTTAAGGGCGTCCTGCGCGCCTGCCGGGCCGGAGAGTTCCAGCGATTTCAGGAAGTCGCGCGCCGCGCCGGCGGTGTCGCCGCGCATAAGCCGCGCGCGGGCGCGCAGGCCGCGCGTTTCAGCCGGGGCGGGCAAAATTTTCAGCGCGGCGGAATAGTTTTTCTCGGCGGCGAGGGGCAGACCGGCGGACATGTCCGCATCTCCCAGCAGGACCAGCGCGTCGGAGTATTTCGGGTGCAGCTTCAGCGCCAGGCGCGCGTCCGCGCGGGCGGCGGAGGCATCGCCTCCGGCCAGGCGCAGCCGCCCCAGTTCCGTGCGCATGAACGGGTCGTCCGGCTTCATGCCTACTACTATTTTCATCTCCTTTTCCGCTTCCGCATAGGACTGCATATGCGCCAGCGCCTGCGCCCGGATGTAGCGCGCGTCAACCGAAAGGGGGTCTTTTGCCAGCGCCGCGGAGGCGTCCTCCGCCTGGCGCGCCCAGTCGCCCAGAAAACGCCCGTATATGGCGCCGCGCCAGATATGGGCCTCCGTGTCCGGGTAGCCAAGCGCAATGGCGCGGCTCATGTCGGAGATGGCGGCGTCGTACTCGCCCGTTTTCAGCAGCGCCTGTCCCCTGAACATAAAGGCCAGCCCGTTTTTCGGATGCCCGGCTATAAATGCGGAATAGGCGCCCAGCGCGCCCGCGATGTCGCCGGCCTCGTAAAGCCGCTGCGCTGCTTTAAGCTGCATCTCCGCGCCAGGCGCGGGGGAAGGCCGGCGGTGGAAAAACCATGCCGCCGCCGCAATCGCCGCCGCAAGAAACGCAATGAAAAATCCCCGCATAAAGCTCATTAAAACAAATTCTGTTCAGGAATGTCGCGCGCCGGTAAAAAAGGCAGGGCTGCCTTGGTTTGGGGGGTAGGTGAGGGAGGCAGCCCTGGTAGAGTTAATATACATGAAAAGCCTTTCCTTGTCAATACTTTATATATGCCCCCGACGGGAAAAAGCCCCGGTTTTGGCTGCGCGGCCCGCGCTGGCGGACGGGTTGCGGCAGTTTCCGGCCCGTGTTCCGGGTTTGCCCCAATCCGCATTCCAAACAGGAATTTTTCTGGCCTTTACCGCGCAAAAAGAGGGATAGCGGCTGGCAGCCGCATAGGATTTCGGGTCATGTCTGCGTGATGAGGGGAGCGGGCGCGGCTCAAGCAATTGCTCCACGGCGAAACCGCAGCGGTGCAGGGTTTGCGCGATGTCTTCCATGGTGTGATGATAGCTGGCCATTTTCATTTCGCCCATGTTCCACATATAGCGGATGCGGCTGAAATACGGCCCGGTTATGCGCCCACGTTTGCAGTCCGTGATTTCGCCGAAAGGGTGGTGCATGGAAAAAACGAAAACCCCGCCCGGCCTGAGCAGCCTTGCCGCCTCGGTAAACAGCGGGCGCAAATCCCTGAAATAATGCGGCAGCAGCGCGGCGCACACGGTGTCAAAATCCCCGGAGGCAAGGCCCGTGCGGGCGGCGTCGGCAAGGACAAAGCGGGCGGAAGGGTTCCCGCGCCGGGCGATGGCCAGCATGGCGGCGGAATTGTCCACGCCGGTTACGGAGGCCGCCCCCCGGAAACGCCCGCACAGAATGCCGGTTCCGCAGCCCAGGTCCAGCACGCGGCGGCCCCGCGTCTCGCCGCGCAGGAGGGCGCGCACCGCGGGCCAGTCTACGAATTCGTTCCAGTAGCCGGAGGTTTTGCTTCTGCGTTTGCGGTGGTAAAACTCCGCATGCGCGTCATATTGCGCGCGGTTATGGCATTTCATCCCACTAATGATATAATTTACTTCATACTGAGCAAAGCCCGTTTCGGAGGGGAAAATGCAGTTTTCACTGCTGGAGCTTCTGCGCGCAGGCGGCATCATACTGATAGTGTTGGCGGCGGCGTCGGTTTATTCGCTGGCGGTCATATTTGAGCGGTGGAATTTCTTCAGAAAACAGGCCGGCGCGGCAAGCCGGCTGGCGAAGGAAGCCGTGCGCCACGTAAAAAACGGCGATTCGCGCCGCGCGCTGGACGGCTGCCGCCACGGCAAAACCATAGCCGGCGATGTGCTGGCAAAGGTGCTGGAATCCTCCGGCTCCGCCGAGGAGCGGCGCGCCTACGCCGCCGCCGCGATTTCGTACCAGGAGGAGGCGTTGCACAAGCGGCTTTCCTTTCTGGCCACGATAGGCAGCACCATGCCTTTCGTGGGGCTGCTGGGCACGGTGATAGGCGTTATCCGCGCGTTCAAGGACCTTGCCGGATATTCGGGCGCGGGGCCGTCCGTGGTGGCTGCTGGCATAGCGGAGGCGCTGGTCAACACCGCCGCCGGGCTTTTCGTGGCCATACCGGCCATACTGGCCTATAACTATTTCATCTCCCGCGCCAACAATTTCACACGCGAGATGGAATGGGCGTCCGAAGAGATAATCGCCGCCCAGTCCCGCCAGGCCGAAGCGGCGGAACTAAAATGAAAATCCACAACCCCGGCAAAGGCGTGATGGCCGATATCAACATGATACCGCTCATAGACGTCGCGCTGATACTGCTGATTATATTCATGGTGATGACGCCTTTCCTGGTCCAGTCGCAGATAACGGTGCAGCTGCCCAAATCGTCGCAGGGCGCGGCGGCGCAGGGGGATTCCATCATCCACATCCAGATAGCTCCGGGCGGCGCGGTTACGGTGGAGGGAAAGCGCGTCCCGCTGCGTTCGCTGGAGCGCGAGCTTATCCTGCGCCTTTCCAAATCCGCCAAGCGCACCGTTCTGGTGCAGGCGGACAAATCCGTGCCGGTGGAACAGCTTGTGCTGGTGCTGGATATTGCCAGAAAGCTGGGCGCGGGAAAACTGGGCATAGCGGTGGCAAACAGGCAGTGAAACAGTATCTGATTTTTTCCGGGACGTTTCATGTTGCGGCGGCTGCGGCGCTGCTGCTTGTTTTCAGGCCGGCGCTCAACCGCGCGGCGCAGCAGACGATATACGCCGTGGATTTTGTGGGCGCGCCCGCGCAGGAGGCCGCGCCCGTCCGGCCCGCGCAGCCGGCCCCGCCCGCCGCGCAGCAGACGGCGCAAAAATCCGCCCCGGCTTCGCGTGAGATAACGGACAGGCCCTACAAACTCTCTCCGCCCAGCGTGCTGGCCAAATACCGGCTGCCGCAGCCCAAAGCGGAGCCTGCCGCCGCGCCGGCCCCGGCGCCCGCGCGGCAGGATGCGGACGCGCAGCAGGATTCTTCCGGCGGAGTCAGCGCGGATTTCCCCAATTTCCCCTATCCCTGGTACATAACGCAGGTGCGCGCCGCCCTGTGGAACGAATGGTCCCTGCGAATGCCCAATGCCGGGGCAATCGGCGCGGTGGCGCAGTTCAGAATCAGCCGCGCGGGCCGGGTGGAGGGACTGTCCATAGAAAAATCCTCCGGCAACAAGCTGTTTGATTTCGCCGCGCTGGCCAGCGTGGAGCAGGCCGCGCCATTCCCGCCCCTGCCGGCGGATTACAGGCAGGACACGTTGACGGCTCACGTGGAGTTCAGGACAATGCAATGACTTGCTCCCGGATAAAATTCACCCGGAAATCGCGGAGAGCGGGACATTCCCGCGCAGCATTTTCCCTGCATGCCCTGCGGGTATGCCCGCCAAATTCCGCGCCGGACTGTCCGCGCCGGCGGACGCCCCTGTTCCCGCCGCCGGCTGCGATTTCCGGGCTTGTTTGGGAGCAGGCCTGATGCCGCCGCCCGCCAGAACAAAAACGGCGCCGGGCCCGGCGAAAGCCGCTTTTGAGCCGGAGGGGTTCATTTACGGGGTCCTGTTGTTCCTGTGCCCGCTGCTGTTTTTCACCGACCTGACGCGCAACCCTTATTACACCCAGATAACGTTGCTCAACATATTCGTCTGCGTCCTTGCCGCGGCGCATTTCATGCGGAAAAGCCCGGTCCGGGCCGCGCCGGATCTGCCCTGGCTGCTGTGGCTGGCGGCCTGTCTGGCAAGCTGGCTGCGCGCATACTTCGGCCATGCCGCGTTTTTCAGGCCTTCCATGCTCAACGAGGGGCTGCGCGTCGGGCTGTTTACCGCGGTAAATTGTTTTCTGGTGTATCAGCTGGCAAAATCGCTTAAAATTTCGGACAAGCCGTTTTCCCGGCCCATAGGCCTTGCCGCCGCGCTTGTCGGCTGGGGGGCGTTATGGGCTTTGTATCCAGATGTCCGCATCGCGCCGGAGCCGTATTCCACATTGCAGCGCATGTTTGACCCTTATGGCACGGCGTTGTGGCTGCTTGCTTTGGCGGTTGTCTGGTTTGCCGCCAGGGAGGCCAGTTTTGACGCGCTGCTTCAGGTGGCGCTGGCCGGCGGCGCGGTGGCCTCCGGCTACGGGATAATGCAGACATTCGGCATTGACTGGGTATGGCCCCGGATGTTAAGCCCCTACGGCTCCAGGGCGGTGTCCACTTTCGGCAATCCCAATTTTCTGTCGTCTTATCTGGTGATGCTGCTGCCTTTCGCGTGGATGTACTATATCCGCCAGGAGAATTTCTGGCGCAGGGCCTTCTACTGGATTGTTCTGCTGGCATACTGCGCTTCGCTGCTGGCGAGCATGACGCGCTCCTCCTGGATAGGCGCGATTGCGGCGATGGGCTTTGTTTTTTCGCTTAAGGCGGAGCGGCAACTGGCCCTGTCCCGGAAAAAACTGCTGATTGCCGCGGCGGTTCCGGTATTGGCGCTGGCGGCGTTCTGGCCCTCCGGCGGGATAAGCGATTATCACCCGACTCTCAAGCAGCGCGTGGAGGAGCTGGGCGGCATGAAATCCGCCCTGACGCATTTGCCGGGCCGGAACGACACGGTTTACGCGCCCTGGCATCAGCGGATGCTTATCTGGACCGGCTGCCTTGGGATGGGGCTTGAAAACCCGCTGCTGGGCAAGGGCTGGGGGCTGCTGGAGATGTTCTATCCGTTCTACCAGGGGCCGATACTGATATTCAACGAGGCGGCGCGCGTCCTGCGCACCCATGCCAATAACGCGCATAACGAGGTTGTTGAGGTGTTTTCGCAGACGGGCATTATCGGCGCGGGGCTGTATCTGCTGATATTTGCCGCGCTGTTTTTTTCATTCGCGCGCTATTACGGAACCGCGCCGCCCGACAGGGCCGCCGTGACGGCGGGCTGCGCCGCCGCCCTTGCCGGCATGCTGGCCGACAACATGCTTAACGTTTCCCTGCATTTCGCGGTGCCGGCTTTCATGTTCTGGTGGCTGGCTGGCGTTCTGGCGGGAGAGTGTTCGGGCCGGGCGGAGCGGCCCGCGCCGCGCCGCGGCTTTGCCGCGAAAGCGGCGCTGGCCGCGGCTGCCGCCGCCGTCATATTAATCTGGGGCGCGCAATGGCTTAGGGAGAAAAATTATTTCTGGGGCTTCAAGCTCTCGCGCACCGGCGGCGAAGGCGCGATGGAATATCTGGAAAAGGCGCATAAAATCCCGCTGCATGAGGTGAACGCGGAATACGAGCTGGGCAACGCGCTGGCGCTGGCGGGCAAATCCGAACAGGCGGTGGCCGCCTATAAAAGCGCGCTGGCCGCCAACAGCGGTTATGACGAGATTTTCTTCAACCTTTCCGCGGTGATGTTCAAGCGGCTGGGGGACCCCGTGGCGGCTTTTCCCTATGCGGCGGCCTCGGCATGGATAAATCCGCTGAATTCTCAGGCTTACAATCTGGTTTCGGAAATGGCGCTTGACGCGCGCACCGGCGGCGCGCTGGCCGCGCGCGCCGCCGCCGTCATGGAGGCCGCCGTGCCGGTTTACCGGCACAACGGCAACTACCTCAACACGCTGGCGTTTTTCTGCACCAGGATTGGCCGCCCCGATGATGCGCGGAAGTATTTCTCCATGGGGCTTGAGGAGGATCCGCTCAACGGAATGCTGGAAACCAATCTGCGCAGGCTGGACGCGGGCGGCAGGGCGGCCTCCGATACTGTGCTGGAAAAAGTAAACCGCGCCAAAGAGATTGAGCTTAAATTCTCCTCCGGCGACAAGTCCGACGCCGTGCTGGCGCAGGCGCGCGCGCTGGCGCTGAAATATCCCGACTGGCGCTATCCCGCGCTGCTGACGGCCCGGATATACGCCGCGCGCGGCGACGCCGCCGAGGCCCGCCGCCGCGTGGAGGCGGTTCTGGCCGCGTTCCCCTCCAGCCCCGCCGGCAAAACCGCGCTTGCCGGGCTTGAGCTTCAGTCGGGCAGGGTGGAATCCGCCAAAACGCTTTTGCGGCAGGCGCTGGAATTCAACCCCTCGGATTCGCGCGCGCGGCAGTTGCTGTCGCTTGCCGAACGGGCGGGGAAATGATAAGCGCCAAGCCGGCGGAATACCTGATAGACGGGCTTAATTACGTGCGCAGCCATCTGGACGCTGGCGGGCCCGGCGAGGACGACGCAGTCCGGGATTTTCTGGACTGGCTGGATTGCGCGCTGTCCGGCGGCGGGTTTGCGGGCAGCCGCTTCCGCGTGGTGCTGGACGGCGGCTGGCGGGACGCCGGGCCGGTCGCCCGCGGAAGCCTGAAAGTGGATTTTTCCGGACATGAAAGCGCGGACGATATTCTGGTGGAATGCGCGCTGTATCTGAAACACGAGGGGCAGCGCGCTTTTATAGTAACTTCCGACCGCGCATTGCAGGAGCGCGCCCGCCGCGAAAACCTGCTGGTGATGAACTGCGCCAAATTCGAGGCGATGTGCCGCAGCCGCATCCCGGAGAAATAACCGCCGCGGTTTCCGCTGCCAGCCGCGGGGAATGGGTCAGAATTCTATATTGGGGCGAATCAGAAACTGGGTCAGCGAGCCCTGGCTTCCCGTATCGGCCAGCGGGCCGGTGTATTTCTTGCCCGACGTCCACATCAGGCCCAGCCCCAGCGAAAAAGCGAATCTCTTGTTTTTAAGCGGGAATTTTTTGTCCACCAGCAGGAAATGGCGCAGCGGTTCCATATTGCGGCGGGAAAGGTCTATCACATACTCTATGCCGGTGTTGTTGATGAACGGGTTGCGGTCCCCCTTGAAATCGGTGCGGCTGCGCCGTATTCCGGCGTAAAGCGCGTCCTCTATATAGAGGTTGCCGTGATGCTTGTAGCCGGCGCGGAAGCTCCAGCGCAGGGCGCGCTCCTCCAGCAACTGCTCGCCCTTGAGCTTTAGCTCCGTCTCAATCCAGTCGTCCTGAATCATTATGTTCTGCTTGATGTGGAAATTGCCGGCGCTGGCCAGAAACCCGGCGTAGCCGTGCCGCTTGCCCAGCAACTCGTTTTTAACCGAGCCGAACTCCACAACATTGCCCAGAAAAACCGAGGCGGCCCACGGCTCCTCGAAACCGGCGGTTATGGATTCCAGCAGGTTGAAGTCCTTGTCCATATCCGCCTTCCGGTAAAAATCCGGCGCCTGCTTTCTGGCATATGTCCCCGCGCAGGGCAGCGGATTTACGCTTAGTTCCAGTATCAGCGTGCGGGGCGAGAATTTCTTCACCAGCTCGGAATAAATCTCCCATTCGCTTTTTTCGCCGACGTTTTCTATGGGCTTGCTGGTCAGCGCGCGGTACCAGCCTATGCTGGAGTAATAGGGGTCCGGCTCTATCTCGGTTTCAAAAAACTTCCCGCCGCCGTCGGCCCGGACGGGCGCGGCCAAAGCCAGCAGCAGAAGCAGGGCAGTGAAACGCATGTGGCTATTCTACCCATTTTTCGCGCTAGCTCGCAGTTGACATGCAAAAACAATGCCTGATAATCTTATCTTATGGGAAGATTTTCCGTTGTCCTGATTCTGTTTGCCTCGCTTTGTTGCGCGGCGAACGCGAAAACGCCGGCCATAGGCCTGCTCTACACCCCGGAGGAGGCCGCGCATCTGCCGCAAACCGACAAGTTGTCCGATTATACGAAGGCCATAACCGATAATGGCGGGGAAGCGGTTCCCCTGTCGCAACTGCTGGCGTCAACCGAGACCGCCGCCCGGCTTGAGCGCATGGACGGGCTGCTGATTCCCGGCGGGGATGATATCGCGCCGGACCTCTACGGCCAGCGGCTGAACCCGAAAACGGAAACCGTTGACAGGGCCTTTGACCTCTACGAGCTGGACGCCGTGAAAAAATCGTCGGCGCGCGGCATCCCCATGCTGGGGATATGCAAGGGGCATCAACTGCTTAATATCTGGGCGGGTGGCGGGCTGTATCAGGACATTCCGTCGCAGCTGCGGGGGGGCAAAAAAGTCGTCCACCGCATACGGGAGAACGGGAAAAGCAAACCTTGCTTTCATGAAATATCCGTCCGCAGGGACAGCCTTTTATACAGTCTGCTCAAAACCGCGCGCATACGGGTTAATTCCTATCATCATCAGGGGCTGGATAAAATCGGCGGCGGGTTTGCCGTCTCCGCCGTGTCCGGCGACGGGCTTGCGGAGGCGGTGGAGAAAGGCAATATCCTGTCGGTGCAGTTCCATCCCGAAAAGCTCAGGAAGACAGAGCCTGTTTTCAATTCCGTTTTCGTCTGGTTTATCTCGGCGGCGGGCGGGCGCGGCGGCAAATGAAAAAATACGCCGTCCCGCTGGTTTGCGCCGCCGTTTCGCTGTTTGTCTACGGCTGCGCTTATTCAAGCTCGCCCAACACCGCGCAAATAATCCCTTTCATCAAGAAGCTGATGAACCCTTCGCTGTATCCGGGGGATTTTTATATCGCCTCGCAAAGCGCGTTCCCGTCGCTGTATCCGCTGCTGATGGCCAGGCTGGCGGCGTTTTTCCCGCTTGAAAGCCTGCATTTCTGGCTTTATGCCGCGCTCAAAATCTGGTTCATGCGGCTTATATACCTGCTGGCCATGGAGATATCCGGGCGGGAGGATGCGGCTGTCCTGTCCTGCCTGCTGTGCGCGCTCAGCCCGATAACGAACGTGTTTTCCCTCATGGGAGAGGACCCGCTTATGAAGGCCGCCATGTTCCAGACCTCTTTTTCCGCTCCGCTGGCCGCGCTAAGCCTGATTTATTTCCTGCGGCGCGGCTATATGCGCGCCTTCGCGCTGGTATGGGCGGTTTACTTCATCAACGGGCTGACGGCCAATTTCCTGCTGGTCATGTATGCGGCGGCATTTGTTGCCGTTAAGGAAAACCGCCGGGCCATGCTGCGCGCCGGGGCGGGGTTTGCGGGGCTTATGGCGGTATGGGCTGTCTGGTATTTGCGGCTGAAAAACCCTTTCGGCCATGCGGGGCCGGAATTTGCCGCCATCCTGAAACTGTGGTATCCCGGACATTATTTCCCCTCGCAGTGGGAAATGTCCAAATGGCGCAATGTGGCGGTTTTTTTGCCGCTGCTGGCTTATCTGTATATCCGCGGCATGGGCGGCTGCCGCAGGGCTGCGGAGGCAAAGGCTTTTCTTTTCGCCTTCGCGGCGATGTGGGCGGCGGCGCTGTTTTTTTCGGAGATATTCCCCGTGCGGCAAATGCTGGTATTGCAGTTTTTCAGGAGCGATTCGCTGTTTGCGCCGCTGGCGATGGTGTTTGCCGCCGTGTTTATAGCCGACAGCGGCGGTTTGCGCGGCGCGGCATCATCCGCTCTTTTGTGCCTGGCGCTGCTTGAATTCTCAAACCCGCTGGCCGGACAAATCGCGGGCGCGGCGTTTCTGGCCTTGCGCGCGCTGCCTTGCGCGCCGCAACCCGCGCCGGACAGCCGCCTGAAATACGTCCTGCCGGCGGCGCTGGTGGCGGTGTTGTTTGTGCCTTTCATGCTGGAGCGCGTGCTGTACTTCGGCCTGGATTTCAAGGATGCCGGGGACCGCGCCTGGATAGAAACCCAGCTCTGGGCGAAACAAAACACCCCTCCGGAGACGGTGTTCCTGACGCCGCCGGATATGCGCGGCTGGCGGGTTTTTTCGGAACGCTCGCCGGTGACGGAGTGGCTGGACGGCGCGGCCATGCATTGGGCGCCGGGGGCGGAGCGAATTTGGTTTTCGCGGGAGCGCGACTCAAACTCCGGACAGGACCGCCGGCTGCTGTGCCGCAAATACGGGGCGCGTTACATAGTGGCGCATTCCCGGGAGAAAACGGCAGACTCCGGCGTTCCGCGCGCCGGCTGCGGGAAACTGGTTTATGAGAATTCCGGTTTTGCGGTGTGCGAAATATAGCGGGCGGGCCGGGCAATATCCTAGAATATCCGCATACAGGAGGTCTTATGACAACAGCGACAACCACGCCGATTCCGCTTTTCAACCTGAAACTCCAGCACCAGTCCATACAAAAGGAAATTAACGAGGCCGTCATCCGCTCGCTTGAATCCATGCAATGGGTTCTGGGGCCGGAAAACACCGCTTTTGAAAAAGAATTCGCCGAGGCTATGGGGGCGAAATACTGCGTAACCTGCTCTTCCGGCGCGGCGGCGCTGCAAATCGCGTTGGGCGCCTGCGGCGTCGGGCCGGGGGACGAGGTTATCACCACCCCGTTCACCTTTATCGCCACCACCTCGTCAATTGCCCTGACGGGCGCGAAATTTGTTTTCGCGGACATAGACCCCCACACCTGCAATCTGGACCCGGATAAAATAGAAGCCAAAATCACCGCCAGAACAAAGGCCATACTGCCCGTCCATATCTACGGCTATCCGGCGGAGATGGACAAGATAATGGCCATCGCCAAAAAACACAATCTGAAGGTGATAGAGGATTGCGCCCAGTCCCATCTCGCCGCGTATAAGGGGAAAATGACCGGCGCCATCGGCCATGCGGGGGCGTTCAGCTTCTATCCCAGCAAAAATCTGGGAGCCTGCGGCGATGCCGGAGCGGTAACCACAAACGATGAAAACGTGGTCAAAGCGGCCCAGAGCCTGCGCCATTGCGGCAGGGCGCTGGGCAAGGCCTACGAATACAGTCATGAAGGCTCCACCCTGCGCATGGACGACATGCAGGCCGCCATCCTGCGCATCAAGCTGCGCCATCTGAAAAAATGGACGGAAATGCGCCGCGCCGCCGCCGCGCTTTACAACGGGGGCCTCAGGGATGTTCCCCAGCTTTCGCTTCCGCCGGAAACAGCGGGCGGCTCCAGCCAGTCTTTCTATGTCTACACCGTCAGGGCGGTAAAGCGCGACGAGTTGGCCGCGCATCTCAAGGAAAAAGGCATAGGCACGGCGGTGTATTATCCGCTTGCGCTTTACCGCCAGCCGGTGTATGCTTCGCTGGGGCTCAAGCCCGGGGATTATCCGAATACGGAAAAAGCCTGCGATTCGGCGCTGTCGCTGCCGATGTTCCCCGAAATCACGGCGGAGCAGGTGGCCCGCGTCTGCGAAGAGATAAAGGCCTTTTACCGCAAATAGCCGCGGCGGAGCATGCGGCAGTCTGAACGGGTTGCGAGGGTGTTTCCATGAAGCCACCGCTTCCGGCGGACTCTTTTTTCCGCGCGCCGCGTCTTGGCGGCGCGCTCAAAAAAGAGTTTTACAATTCGCTGTCGCACATATTCCGCGGTCCGCTGATGGGCGCGTCGGGGTATGTGGATTACCTGTTCAAAGGCTATGCCGGCCCGCTGACAGGGGAGCAGCTCAAGCAGCTGGCGCGGGTGCGGGAATCCATCAACCGGCTTGCCGGCGTTACCGATGCTTTCCTGGACCTGGCGGCTTTTGACCTGGGGCTTATACAGCCGGCCCGGTGCAGCAGCGATATCCGCTCCATGCTGGAAGGCATGGCGGCGGACATGGCGCCGGACATCAGACACCGCGGTTTTTCCTGCCGTGAGGCCGGGGGCAGGCCGCTTCTTGCGGTTGACATTTCCATCCCTTCCCAGCCGCTTTATGTGAGCATGGATTTCCACTGGCTGCAAACCCTGTTGCGCGAGCTGGCGGCCAATGTGATGCTGCTGGCGGAGGATGCCTCCTCCATAACCATAAGCGCGCGTCCGCGCCGCTCCAAAACGGAGATAGTAATTTCCTGCTCCGCCTCGCGGCTTGAGGACGGGAATATCCGGCTTTTCCGGCCTTTTTACCGGCTGCCGGAGCGGATTTATCCTCAGGGCGGCAGGCGCGGCGGGCTGGGGATGAGCCTTGTCCGGCGCATCATAGGCCTGCATGGCGGCGCGGTTAAAACCGCGCGCTGCGGCAGGACGGGGTTTTCGGTAACCGTAACTCTTGCGCGCGCGCGGCAGCCGCAGCGCGGCGGATAGCAATTCCCCGGCGCTATCAGCTATAATTGAATAAGAGCTTATTCTGACATAAGCCGGAATTTATGCGCCCGTAGTGAAACGGATATCACGGAAGCCTCCGAAGCTTCAAGTACAGGTTCGATTCCTGTCGGGCGCACCAAATAAAAAAACTGCAGCAGCGGTTTTTTTATTGCGCACGAAGCAGGCCAACTGCTTGGCCTGCGTCAGGAATCGAAGGCCGGAGCGATGCCGAGGCAGCAGCCGAGGCCGCGAGGCGGGGTCGCGACCTGCGGGTCGCGGCGGCGTCCCGCAGAGTTGTGACCGATTCCTGTCGGGCGCACCAAATAAAAAAACTGCGGCAGCGGTTTTTTTATCAGACATGCTCCCGAGAGAGATTTTATGACCCTGGAAATTGCGGCTGGCAGCGATAACCGATGCGGCGGACGGCGGGGACAGCCCGGCGCGGAATTTGACGGGCATACCCGCGTGTGCAAAAACAATTCTGCACAGGAATGCCCCGCCGGCTGCCGCCGAACCCCGCTGTGCAGCTGCGGGAAACGGGCTTGTCCGGGAGGAAGTTTGTGAAGGCTCTTATCACGGGCGGGACCGGTTTCATAGGCAGGGCGCTTGCGGCGCGGCTGCTGGGCGAAGGCTGGCAGGCGCGCGTGGCGACGCGGCGCATTCCCCTGAATCCGCCGCAGGGAGTGGAGATTGCCGAGACGGATTACGGCAGCGTGGAATCGCTTGCAAAAGCGGTTGACGGCTGCGACGCGGTGTTCCATCTGGCGGCGGCGATATTCGCCTGTTCTTATGCGGAGTTTGAAAAGGCCAATGCCGCGGCCACCGCCAATCTTGTTGCCGCCTGCGCGAAAGCGCAAAAACCGCCGGAATGCTTTGTCTACGTCTCCAGCCTGGCGGCGGCGGGGCCCGGCGCGTCCGCCACCGTTGCCAGGACCGAAGCCGACCCGCCCGCCCCGGCCTCCGACTACGGGAAAACCAAGCTGGCGGGCGAGGCCGCGCTTGCAGCCCTGCCCTCCGCCGCGCGCCGGGTGATTTTGCGCCCGGCCATAGTTTACGGCAAAAACGATTCCGGCGTCTCCAAAATCGCGCGGTGGGTGCGGCGGGGCCTTATGATCAACATGTGCGCCGGGGAGACGATGTTCAGCTTCACATATATAGACGACCTCGTGGACGCCATAACGGAAGCGCAGAAAAACCCCGCGCTGAGCGGGAAGGCCTATTTCATCTGCGAGGACAGAACCTATCCATGGACGCATTTCATCTCCGCCATGGCCAAAGCTATGGGCGCGCGCCAGCCGTTCATGCTTACGCTTTCCCCCTCCGCCATGCGCGTGGCCGGAAAGATATACCAGACCGTCTCCCCGCTGATAGGCGCGGACCCGGTTTTCAACACCGACAAGGCGCGCGAGGCCTGCGCCGGACACTGGACCGCCTCTCCCCGCCGCTGGATGGAGGACGCGGGCCGCAAAAGCTGGACTCCGCTGGAAGAGGGCCTCAAAAAAACCTTCGTGTAATCCCCTCCGATTTTTGAAAAAAGCGGCTTATAATTTGTATCCTTGAACCTGGCGGATTGTCTGCGCGGGGCATAGCTCAATTGGCAGAGCGCTTGGTTTGGGACCAAGAGGTTCCCGGTTCAACCCCGGGTGCCCCGATTGCCGTTTCGCGCAGGGTTATCTTAATTATGGGCGGTGCGCTTATGAAACTCGCTCTTTTCCAGCTTATGTCCTGCAACGGGGCTTATGCGGGCGCGTTGTGGCAGCCCGTGTCCGGGCCGGCATACACGGTCGTGCATATGTCCCTGTCGGATTTCGCCGCGGCGAAAGTCTCCGGCGGGGAGGAGATTGACCCGGGGCGCGGCGTTTTCGCCGTGGCCGCAGGGCCGGAGCGGCATGGCGTGATGACGCTGGAATCCGCGCCGGTCATGGCGCTTTTTGATTTTGACAGGCTGATAATCTCCGCCGCCGCCGATTTGCCCGCCGGGGCGGAAATATCCTGCGAGCTCAGCGCGGCATTCTCCGAAAAAGGCGGGCTTGCATGGAGCGGCTGGTACCGGATGGGAATGTTCCGTCCGGGCGGCAAGTCCGAAAGCTTTCCGGCGCAGGAGGACGATTTTGGCAAGGTGGAGACCGACATTCTGGCCCTCAAAAAACCCGCCGCCGCCTTCCGCTACAGGATTATTCTGGACGGCCCCTCCGGCGAAACCGCGCTGCGGCTTATTGCGGTGAGCTATCTGGATTCAACGCGGACCCGCGCCGGAGCGGACGCGCTGTGCACCCTTGCCGGCGGCGACAAGGCGCCCTGGCGGCGCAGGCTGGGCGTGCCGCGCCGGTCGCAGGAGGTTGAGGATAAAAGCGTCCGCGGCGACATTTGCAGCCCCACCTCGCTTGCCATGCTGCTGGAATACCACGGCATCAGGAAAACCACCATGGACGTTGCCCGCGCCGTCTACGACAACGGCGCGAAAATATACGGCAACTGGCCTTTCAACACCGCCTACGCCGCCTCTCTGGGGTTTGACGGTTTTGCGGACCGCTTCTCCGGCATAGCGCAGGCCGAGCATGAAATAGCCAACGGCAGGCCGTTCATAGCCAGCATAACCTATGCGCAGGGCGAGTTGGACGGCGCCCCCGTCAAGGCGACAAAGGGGCATCTGGTGCTTGTGGAGGGTTTTGACGCGGACGGGAACTTCCTCGTCAACGACCCGGCGGGCAAAACCGCCGACATCGTCTGCCGCGTCTACGACCGCAAGCAGTTCGCGGGCATATGGCTGGGCAACAAAGGCGGGCTGGTGTACCGCGTCATCCCGCGGCTGCCCAGGGTGATGCGCGCCGGCGCGCCGCTGACCGATGTCTACGAGGAGCCGGAAATCCTGGACGAAAAGCGCGTTACCCAGCTGCTTATGGGCGAGCTTGTGCTGGTTACGGGCCGGCAGGGCCGCTGGGCGCATGTGCAGTGCCTTGAGCAGGCCTATTATGCCGACGAGAAGGCCCCGCCCGAGGACGCCATGTCCCTGCCGGAAAAATGGGTGGGCTACCCCGGCTGGGTGCTGGCCGACAGCCTGGTCTACGGCGATATTTACGCCGACGGGCTGGCGGTCGCCGTTCCAGCCGCAAAGGTGGAGGAGCGCGCCGCAAGCGGCCCTCTTCCGCTGGAGGTTTACATGGGAACGCGGCTGTGGCCGCTTTCCGAAAAGGACGGCTCCGCAGACACGGTGCTGCCTGGCGGCAGGCCGGCAAAGTTTGACATAAGCGTCGCCCGGCTGGACAAAACCGATTTGCGCGGCGAGATAATACGGCTCGCGCGCGAGTTTATAGGCACGCGCTACCTCTGGGGCGGGCGCACGATAAAGGGGATAGACTGTTCCGGCCTTTCCAGCACGGTGTTCAGGGCGGCGGGGATATACCTGCCGCGCGACGCGCAGGAGCAGTACCAGTCCGCCCGCAAGGTAACGCGGAAGGAATTGAAAAAGGGCGATCTGGTGTTCACCACCTCGCGCAAGGATTTGACGAAGGTCAACCATGTGATGATTTACGCCGGAGGAGAAACGTTGCTTGAATCCACACAGGAAGTCAGCATGATGCGCGAGGTGTCTTTCCGGGACAAGCTGGGACTGCCGCTGGAAAAGATTGAATACGGCGACATGGCCTCCGGCAGAAAGGTGTATTTCGGTTCCGTCATGGATTAAAACATGAAACGGACGCTGGGGTGGGTTTTTGTGGCGGCGCAGCTTGCCGCGCCCGCGGTTTGCGCGTATGCGGAAGCGGGCGGCGGCGTTTCGTCCGGGACGGTATATCTTGACCCGGCCAGATTCAACACGACCGACAGGGAGCGTCTGTCCGCCGCGCGGGACATTTTCGCCGCCGCGCGCGCGCTGGCGGCAGAGCGGGGCGCGAAACGGGCCGCGCTGGCCGGCGGCGCGGCGCTGCTTGCGCTGTTTCTGTTTGTGATTCCGCGCGCCGTGCGCCCGAATCTGGAAGGCGCGGGTCCGGCGGAAATAATCGGAAAACTGAGCCGCTTTTTCACCCACCTGTGGGGCGATGAGGAGCTTAAAAAGCTTGCCTGGGCCTGCGTCCGGCAGGATATTTTGTGCCGGAAACTGGCCCGCAGGCTCAACGAACACCAATTGCGCGAATTCCTTAATTTCCTCTATATAGAAGGCGCCTTCCGGCTATACGCGGAGACGCTTTTTCTGCGCCGCGATGTTTTCGGGGCCGCCGCCGAAGCCGCCCCGGCGCTGGTTTACGGCCAGGTTTCGTGGGCGCAGATAAAAAACCTGCCGCAAAAACCGCTGGCGCGCGCGCTGGCCCTGCTTAACTCCGGCGGAGACGCCATGGCCGCGTTCCAGGCCGCAAACGCGCTGGCGCGGCAGCTTGTCTGCTCGCAGGAAAAGGAAAAGGCCGTGGCGCTGCTGGAATCTATACCCGTGTCCCTGCTGCATAAGACCACCTGGGAAACGCTGCTGGAGATAAACGGCGCGCGCGCGCTGCCGCCGCATCATCTGGACGCGCTGCCGCGCCATATGCTGGCGCAGGTGGTTACCATGCTGGTTGACGAGGGAAATTCCCAGATGGCCAAAGCGCTCATGGACCGCAACCCGCGCGACAAGTGGAGCGACGCCGACTACCTGGCTTATTTCACCCTCCAGCTTGAAACGGACCCGACACTGGCCAATGAATTCTACCCCGTGTTCGCCCGCAACGTAGACATCAGGCGCGCCACCGAACTGCACTATCTTGCCGCCAAGCGCTGCGAGCAGAAGGGCCATGCCGACATAGCCGTAAACATTTACCGCAAATTCACGGCGGAGGGGATAAACTACAGGGACGCCGTCTCCCGCTACAACATGCTGCACCAAAATCTGTCGGTGGAAACGCGCAACTATACGATAATGATGACCGACATCAAAGGCTACACCTCCAGGACCGCTTCCGAAACTCCGGCTTTTATGATGGAGTACCTCAGGCGGCATAACGACATTGTCGCGCCGGTCATACGCCGGTTCAAGGGCAAAATCGTGAAATCCATAGGCGACGCTTTCCTGGCGGTTTTTGAAAGTTCCTCCAATGCCGTAGCCTGCGGCGTGGAGATACAGGAGTCTCTTGCAAAATACAATGCCGGCAAAAGAACGCGCGAGGCGATATACGTGCGCGTCGCGCTGAACGCGGGAGAGGTGTCCCTCGGCGCCGACGGCGACATATACGGCGACGCCGTCAACATAACCGCGCGGCTGGAAGGCGCCGCCCAGGCGGGCGAGGTCTGGCTGACCGAGGCGGTTACCACCGCCATGAGCGGCAGGGACGCCCGCTGCCTTCCGGTAGGCCCGCACGATTTCAAAGGCGCGGGCCGGGAGATAATGGTCTACAGGATAGCGCCGGGCGGGGGCGCGTCGTCCTGAATCTCATATGCTGACGCGCATCTTGCTTTGCGTTTGCCTGTGCTGCGCGCAGGCTGCCGCCGCCGTCCCCGCAGACGACGAGCCGCCGGAAAAACACACCGTCTGGGACAGGCTTATGATGGCCCAGTCCTACCGCAACATGACGCACGGCGTCTCGCTGCTGGACGCGGGCCGCTATTCCGAGGCGGCAAGCGAATTCGGGCGCGCGGTGGTGGAAAACCCCTCCCACCCCTGGCCGCATCTGCTGCTGGGCGCGGCGCTTTACTGGTCCGGGCAGGTGGACCAGGCGCTTACCGAATACTCCGCCGCGCTGAAGCTGGACCCCCAAAACTCCGACGGCTGGCAGCTTGCCGGCATCGCCTATGCCTGGAAGGGCGACGCCCCCGCCGCGCTGGACGCCTTCGGCTCCGCCGCGCGCTACGCGCCGCGGCGCTCCGACATACAGATGAATCTGGGCTCCATACACATGGGGATGGGGGATTACGACAAGGCGCTGCCCTACCTGCGCCGCGCCGCGGAGATGGAGCCGCGCAACCCGCTTTACTGGTTCCAGTTGGGGACGCTGCATTCCCGCGCCGGGCGCGACGACGAGGCCGCCTCCGCCTTCAAAAACGCGCTGGATTTTTACCCGGACTACCAGGACGCCGCCATGGAGCTTGCCGCCATCTATGAGCGCGGGGGCAACACAAAGGAGGCGCTGCCGCTTTACAAGCGGGCCGTCAAGCTCAAACCCGGAGATTCGGTGGCGCGGCTGCGTTACTGCCTGCTGCTGGACAAAACCGGACAGCGCGCCCTGGCGCAGGAGGTGATAGGCCGCGGCTTTGCGCTGATGCCAAACACCGGCGGCGGCATCGCGCTTTCAATAGCCTATTCGGGGCTGACGTCCAAATCGCGCTCCTCCGCAGGCGAGGGCGCGCAAAAACCGGCGGCGGAAACCTCCCCCGGCTCGCCGCTTGATTCGCTGCGGCGCAATATGGAGCGTGTCCCGCTGGACCAGCCGGTGCGCGTTTCGGTGGAAATGGTTTATATGCCGGAGCATAAGCCGGAAAAACCCGCGTTTTCCGACAGCGGCAGCATGGGCAGGGCCCTCGGCGCGGAGTTAAACAAGCCCGCCGCGCTGGCCGCCCGGCGCGACTTTTCGCTGCCGCCGGCCTCCGGCCCGGAGGAGCGGGCAAACCAGATAAAATCCATCACGGACGAGCTGGACAAGGCCGTTTCCGGCGTGCCGGCGGGCGCGCAGATGAGCATGGCCGTCAGCATGACCTCCGCCAAAACCGGCGGCGCGGGCGGCGGCCCCGCCCCGGAAGGCGCGCCGGAGGCGGACAATTCAAAGGCGGTTTACAACCCGCGCATGGTCGGCAACGATATGGGGCTGTGGGTGATGGGATCGGGCTGGCTGGAGCTGGTCAGCGAGGTGCGGCCCTCCCTCGCCTCGCTGCCGCAGAGCGAAACGGACCCCGCCAGATGGTCCGCCGCCGGGCTTGCGCACCTGATACTGGGCGAGGCGGGCCCCGCGCTGGAAAAATTCAGCCGCGCCGGGGAGCTGGGCGCAAAGGAGACCGCGCTTATGGGCTCCGCCGTGGCGTGGACCATAATGGGCAAAGAGGACGAGGCGGCAAAATGCCTCAAAGAGGCGCTGGACCTCAACCCCGGCAACCAGACGGCGCAGGAAAATCTGAAATGGCTCTCCACGCCCTCCAACGTGGCGAAAAACTGATGCGGCATATAGTTAAATACGGGCAGAATTTTCTGGACAACGCGGCGGTGGCGCGGGGCATTGTCTCGCTGGCGGACAATTTTCCGGGGCATTTTATCATTGAAATCGGCCCAGGCAGAGGCGCGCTCACCGGCATGATAGCCGCGCGCGGCGCGGCTTTTGCCGCAGTGGAGATAGACCCCGCCCTGGTCCTCCGGCTGCAATCCCGGCCCGACGTGGCACGGCTTTGCGATATCGCCGGCGCCGATTTCATGGAGGCGGACCTGTCCCGCTTCCCGCCGGGCGGAGGGCGCATTCTTTTCATCGGCAATCTGCCCTACTGCTGCGGCGCGGCAATAATGCGCCGGGCGCTTTCGCATCCGGCTTTCGGCGGGGCGGTGTTCATGCTGCAAAAAGAGGTGGCCGACAGGATAACCGCCAAACCCGGCGGCGCGGACTACGGGCTGCTTTCGCTGGCGGCGCAGACAAAAGCCCGCGTCCGCCAGGCCATGCGGGTTGGCCGGGGCAATTTCAAGCCGGTTCCGAAAGTGGATTCCGCGGTGCTGGAATTTTCAAGACTGGAAACCCCGTTTTTTGAAAACGAGACGCGGGAGGCGGCGTTTTTCAGGACGGCAAAAGCCGCTTTCGCCCACCGGCGCAAGACCGTGCTGAACTCACTGTCGCTTTGCCTGGGCGCGGGCAGGCGGGATATTGAAGCCGCGCTTGAAGCCGCCGGCATAGACCCGCGCGCCCGCGCGGAAACAATTTCCATGGAAAACTATCTCAAACTTTCCGGCTGCCTGGATAAAACCGCCGGTCCCGGCGCGGCCCGTGGATTGTGAACAGATTTGCCCCGGGATAAGATTTATGAAACAAAGCGGAAAACGGGATGTGTTCATGTTGCTATTGCAATGCCCGTGTTAGGAGTTTATACTACTATTAAAAGGGTAATTTGATATGGGAATTGTTTTTCTGCGCGGCGCAAGGCGCGGGTCGGCTCTGGTGATAGCGGTGCTGCTGTCGCTGCTGGTCGTGTTTTTCATGACCGTGGGCGGACAGCTCATCGCCACCTCGCATAAGGAAACAAAAATCCAGCAGCATGTGCTGACCGAGGCCGACAACCTTGCCCGCGCCGGGCTGGTGGACTGCATCTCCTGGTTCAAGCGGCAGACGGTGCAGCCGGTGCGCAGCGGTGTGCCGCCGACGCTTTATTCATACCCCGACGCCGCTTTTTATCCGCGCTACAACGCCAACCCCCTGCTGCGCGACACCATAGACGAAAGCACCGGCCTGGTCAAGGAATTTCCCATAACAAACGACAACTCCAAATGGGGCCGCTACGAATTGCAGAGGCAGACCGTAAATCCAGCCTCCGGCGGGGCCAATGTCCATGCCGTGCGCGACATCACCGGCGACCGGGTTGACGGCCACTATTCCGGCGAGGGGCTGGTCTGGTATCTGGAAAGCGCGGGCTATATTTATAAAAAGGTGGACCCGGCGAAGGCTTACAACGTCTCGCCCAATGTGGTCCTCTCCCGGGTGCGCGCCTCCACCGAGATACGGCGCATCTCGCTTTCGCTGCCGATGGAGGCGGCATTCACCGTCAAAAACGGCGGCAGCGGCAGCACGAGAACAGTGGTTCTCAATAAAAACGGCAGGGTGATGGGAATGACCGGCGTCGGGGCCTGCCGCTACAGCGGCAACGCGCCCACGGTCAACACCGGCGCCACCCTGGCCGGCAGCCAGGCCAGCGCCACAATCACCAACGACCCCACCCCGCTTTATGTGATGGGCGTTTCCAGCGCGGATCTGAAGCTGCTGGCGGATTATGTGGTTACGGACACAAGCCTGCTTCCCGCCACATTGCCGGAGATGACGCTGATGTTTGTGGACGGGAACGCCGTTTTCTCCTCCACCCGCCCGCTGGTGGGCAGCGGGGTGCTTTTTGTGAACGGCAACTTGTCCATTACAGCCGGGTCCAACTCCTATTTCAGCGGGTTTATATACGCCACCGGCACTACAACCATTTACGACCCCGCGCTTATAAGCGGGGCGGTGGTAGGCTATACCGGCGGAACAATATCCCGCTCCGGCGCGACAAGTGTGGCGGAAATAGACTACGATTCCGCCATACTGAACGCCGTGCGCCAGCAGATTTGCCAGTACCGGGAGAACAAGTCCACGCTGCACGTCTTTATAGGCGTGCCGGGGCTGGAGAACTGATATGTTTTCAGAGCGTAACAAACCCGTTTCCCGCAGCCGGGCGGGATTCACTCTGATAGAAGTGGTGATGGCCAGCGTGATTCTGGCCATAGCGGTGCTGGGGCTTATGCAGATACAGAATTTCATGAGCAAGCAAAGCGTAACCATAAGCGAAAAAACCTTCGCCAACCAGAAAGCCATACAGATGCTGGAGGAGCTGCGCTCGCTGGTTTCCGGCTCGGAAAGCACCGACCTGTCCGTGCTGGACGATTTTGACGACGGCGCGGTGTACAAAAACATACTTACCACCAACACCTCCGTAACCTCGCCGGATTCGCCCGAAAGCGGCAATGTCAACGGCCAGTGCGGCGACAGCTGGAAATACCTGCGCCAGATTTCGGTGATAAAACTGCCGGAGGAGCCGTTCTCGCGCAGGGTGTATGCGCGGGTGTACAAGGCCTCCTGCTCCAACCCCAATCAGCCGGGCGAGACGCTGGCCGAGGCGATGACCATTCTCAAAACCATCAAATCCCAGTTCGTGCCCACGCAGGTGATGGATGTTTTCATTCTTGCCATAGAGAATGTCGCGGGCTGGTGGTCTTCGATAAGCGACATGAGGCCGACTTTTGACTCCGTCATGCAGGACCTGCAAAACCGCAATCCGGGGCTGGAAATACGCACGCATTGGGTAACCCGGCTTTCCTACGGGCGGGACCAGTATTACATGCCTTATATCAACGATGCGGCGCGCACCAATGTTTCCCCCAGCCCGCTTGTATATCTCTATCCCGGCAAAACCCAGCAGAGCGACGGGAGCGATTATGATTTCTACGTTTGGGACAAAATCAACGGAAGAATCAACGTGGACGGGGAACGCAAAAACGAAGACAACTATGCTCTGGCGGACCAGTTTAACCATTCAATGCGCGAGCCGGACGAAGAGGACGCCTATGCCCTGGCGGTTGCCTCCGCCGCGGCCATAGGCCAGCCTGCGCCGGAGCTGAGCTGGCGGCTGCTGCTGGAGCGGCTTAATCAGGCCGACACTCCATACAGGAACATTCTGCTGGTGAACCTGCACGGCGAATTGCTGCCGCTGCCGCCTATGCACAATTATTCCGACGCGGCCAAAGACCCGGTGAACTCTCCCAACCGGCGCGTGGTAACCCATCCCGAGAGAATACTTTACACCAGCACGGACACGGTCAAACTGCGCGTTTACGCTTATGTAACGGACCAGGCCGTATGCACCGCCGACCCTTCCGCCGCGCTTAATGACATCACCTTGCAGTTGTCAACAAGCGTGCCGCTCGTGAATCTGTTGACCGCACAAAGGATTGATGGCGACGCCAACAACAACTACGAAATAAATGATCGAAAAGGGGATGGCCTCACCGGAGCTGTTCGTTATGATGCGACATCATCAACATGCACGGTTATCCGGCTTACAAACGGTACCAAGCTGTGCAGCGGTCTACGTTCCACCAAAGGCCTGGCCAGTTCGGCACAACTTTACGGCATGGAGTATATCCCCTGTCCGATAGGAGCGGATTTCACCGCCGATTTGACCACGACCGGCACTACCCCCAAAAACACCGCGCGGTGGATTATATCGCTTGCGCCTCCGGCGGGCGGCTGGACGCCGGGCCGCTGGGATGTTGACACCTATATCGGGCCGTCCGCAAGCAGCGGAACGGTGTATTCCAATGTTTCAAGAACCCATGTGTGGATAAGCACGACTGTTCCGATAACAGAGCAGTACCAGCTTACCGGCGATGCCAGATACTGTCCCTACATGGACGTGAAAGCCAATAACGGCTACAACTGGTATTTTGCCGACCCGGATTCAATCGACAGCAGCTATAACGGAAATGCCGCGTACACCAATTTCTCAAAAGGCGCAAACGGCTGGGGCGAAACAGCCAACGATATAGACGTGCCCCGCTATATGTACATCGTCCGCAACGGGCTGCTGAACTCCCACGCGGTCTGGACGACGATGAACGGCTGGAGCTACTATTACCACGGTTTCGGCGGCGAGTTCGGCAGCGACATGCAGCCGCTGCCCAATGCGGTGCCGTATATCGTTACGCCCTGGTCGGCGACGCGCAACGTAACGGATGTCTACGGCGTCAACGAAATCGTCAATTATTGCGGCGCGTCAAGCAATAAGGTCAACAGCCGGCTTGTGGCCACCACCGACAATGCCTGGCATTGCAGCCCCTGGCTGGGAGAGCTGTATCCCGATACTGATTACTCCGTGTGGGGCGACACTTCCGCCGCGCCAGGCAATCTGCCTACAAACCTGAATTTGCGGACCGGCGTTCCCAACTATTACCGCGCCACGCATACCGCCAATGCGGCATGGAAGTTGGGACGGGTGCGCGAGTTCCGGCTGCAATCCAAAGGCTGCGAAACTTTCTTCAACGGCAAACCGGCTTCCCAGAACGGACCGTTTGAGCATGTCAGCGTTACCGGCAACGGCACAATAACCTCGCTGGCAAGCGATGTGGGCTCCATGTTCAATTTCCCGCTGCTCTCGTCAATAAACACGCCGCGGCCTTTCACGCTCAACTATAACAACAATTTCCCGAATGAATGGAGCGACACCACCTATTCCGGCACGTTGCGCACCACCATAGACATCCCATCCATAGGCAGCGTCGCACGTAAGTATTACACCTACGACAGTTCTTATGATTCAAGCGCGATAGTGCGCATGACCAATGCCGCGGGAACGGCTTTCGTGGTTGTCTCCGGCATGGGAACGCAGTCGGATTTCGGCACCTCGCAGCTTGGAAAATACATGATAATGCTGCTGCTGCGCAGCTTCATGGACGGCGGCCTCTACACCGGCGACAGCAAGATAACCCAGGTGCCGGTGGTGTCCATTTCCTCGCCCACGGTGGCCGACACTTTCACCGACCCGATGACCATAAACGTCGGCTGGAACACAAGCTGGACCCGCTGGGACGGCCAGCCGTACACAACCGAATACTCATCCGGCTACGCCGACAGCGAGACGCTGATGTACCATGTCAAATACTCCACCAACAACGGCAGGACCTGGAAATTCTGCTCCGACAACACGGCCACAACGGCGGGCGCGCGCGATTCGGCGCATCTTACGGCGCTGACTTCCTATGTCTGGACCGTGGCCGCGCTGGAGCGCGGGTCGTATATATTAAGGGTGGAGGCCTTCCGGGGCAACGTAAATCTTCATTATGCCTATCATCAGATGCAGGTATATATCTACCGCTGACAGCAGGGGCTTCAGCCTTATGGAGGTGGTGCTTGCCGCCGCCATAATGGCTATTGTCATGCCCGCCATAATAATGCTGCTCAACCACACCAACAAGGGGTTTGCCGGTTTTGAGGCTTTCAACTCGCTTAAAACCATGAACGAGAACACGGTAAATCGCATGTACCTGCGGCTGGGCCGGTGCAAACGGCTATTCCAGAACGACACCATGGGAACGGCGATGCTGAGCAACATGATGATGACCGGCGCCCCCGCGAAAATGATCGGCTCGCGCCTGCCGGTGGTTTTGCAGAACGGCTCGCTAACCCCGGGCACCACCAGTTTTGACGGGACCGCGTTCGGCAACAGCATGCTGCTGGCCTATAACAGCGAAACCAGGGTGATGGACAACATATCGGATTCCGCGTCCACCCCCTCCACCTGCACCGTGCGCGTTGATTTGTACAAATTCGCGTATTATTACCTGACGCCGTCTGGCTCTCCGTCCATAGGCGGCAAGCAGACCTATAAAAACACCGAATGGGAAAGCATTTCCTATGCGGACTGCGGCCAGCTTACCACTATTTCAAACTCGCAGAAAAGGTCCAAATCCATAGTGGCGCTCTATGACGGCGGCGTGCGCTATTGCTGGAACTCTTCCGCGTCGGCATACAATGTTTCCTTCTCCTCGCTGGTGGTAACCGGCACAGGGTCGGCGGCGGCAGGCTCGGTGTTTTCCGCGCCCGGGCACAAGGCGCAGAAAAACAGCGTGAAAACGCTTACCTCGCTGGTGATGGGGATAATGGGCGGCGCGTATCAGTACGGCGTGTCCGCCAACACCGCCGGCATGACGGGCAATACCCGCACGGTGCCCGCATTCGCCACAACATCCGGAACTTTCCCGGCGGGATTTGAAGTCGGAGTGATAGGGCCCACGGCGGGCAGGAAGGTGCTGGTGCGCAGCGTGATATATGCCTCCGGCCCCATGAACCGCCCTATCATGGACGAGAAGCTGATTATAGCGGTCGCCCGCGATATATGGTGAAGGCGGCGGCCAGCAGCGCCAGCAGCCGCAAAACAAAAGCCGCCAGGTATCCCGCCGGACAATAGCTGAACAAAACCTCGTGCCTGCCGGCGGGAACGAAAACCGCCTTGTTTATCAGGTTGGCGCGGTAAAGCGGCGCGGGCCTGCCGTCAATTTCCGCGCGCCAGCCGGAATCGTAATTATCCGCAAACACCAGAAAAGCGTCCTGTGCCGTTTCAATGGCGGCGCGCAGTTCCGTCTGCGAGTATCCGAGCGCGCGGACCTCGCCGCCCGGCCTGCCCCGGTTGCGTTTCCAGCCGGCGGGCGAACAAAGCAGCGCCCCCGCTTGCGGGGGCGGATTTTCAATCACCGCGGATTCATCAAAGAACTCTGGCGATGGGATGTGCTGGAAGCCGTAATACGCCTCCTCCGGCGAATGCGCCGGGACGGCGTTATAAGCCAGCCGCAAAACCGGCGCCGTAACGCCGAAAATTTTCTTTTTGTAGCTTTCCGGCATGGAGCAGCCGGCCAGCGCGTCGTAGTATTTCAGGCTGGCGAAATTGGCCATGCCCAGCAGCAGTCCCGGATCCTCTTTTGAAACCACTACGGCGGGCGACACAGCCGTGAAAACGCCGTATACCGCCGGCGCCATCATGGGATAGGCAGCGTATTTGTAAATGTCAATGCCGTAGGGCCGGTATTGCGGAAACTCAAGCGGGGGCTGCGCCCTGTAAACCGGAATTTTGCTTCTGTCCGGCGCAAAATCCGTGTTAAGAACCGTTTCGTAGCCGCGCGAGTAGCCGATTACCGCCGCCGCCGTCGCCGCGAAAAACACCGCTCCCGGATTGCGCCGTCTCATCAGCCATAACAGCGCGGCGCAGGCGGCCAGATACAGCGCCGCCGCTGAAGCGGCGAATACCGCCCCGCTCTCCGAGAGCCGCGCGAAATTCCCGAACGGCGGATGAAGATGGCGCGCGTCAATGCCCGCGGCGAAACACGCCGCCACGGCGGCCAGCGGCAGTTGCAGCGCCATGAAAAGCCGCCGGTCCGGCGCGGCGCAAAATCTCTCAAAACCGCGCAGCGCCAGCATAAGCAGCGCCAGCATGGCGGGGGTGAGCATGAAACCCCAGTTCCTTGTCAGCAGGAAGGTGCGGTCATGCCTGAAATAATCGCCGATTCCGAAAAGCCCCAGCGCGGGAACAATGCAAATTATAAAAAGCGCGGCGAAGGCGGTTTCCTCCGGCGGGATGTTTTTCCTCCTTGCAATATCCGCCGCCGCAAGCAGAAACCCCGCCGTCCCGAAAGCCGCAAACGCGGGGCCGATATGCAGCCCGCCCTGCCAGGTCGCAACCAGACGGACGGGGCTAAGCAACGTGGCGAAGGCAAACTGCGGCTCCAGCATGAAGCCGTAGTTGAACGCCCGGCGCAGCACCGGCGCCATGCCGGCGACTTTCAGCGCGGCCAGCGCGCTTGGCGCAATTCCCGCCGCGAAAACAAGCGCCGCCGCGCCGAAAGCCTTCCAATGCGCCGCGCGCGCGCCGCCGCGCGCCGCCGCGTAAACCGGCGCGAAAACGGCAAAAGCAAGCGCCGGATAAATCGTCAGATAGCCGAAATTGCCAAGAAAAGCCGCCGCGCCAAGCAGAACGCCGTTGAGAATGCAGGGCTTGTCCCATGCGCGCATGAACAGCCACAAAACCAGCGGAAAATACCGGTACGGGGCCAGAAATGTGAGCTGGGCTATGCCCGCCTCCATAGCCGGACCCGCCGCGCAAGCCAGAAACACCGCAAGCGCGGCCCACCAGTTTTTCGTCATGCGCAGCGCGCACAGCAGCGCGCCCAGGCCGAATGCCGCAAGCCACAGCGCGGCGCTCTGCTGAAGCGCCAGCATGGAATTGGCGCCGGCAAAATAATTCGCCGCCCATGCGATAAATGCCAGCGGGTCGCAGACGCCGTGCAGTTCCGCGAAAGGCCACAGCGGATGGCCGCAGTTTAGCTGCGGGCTCCACAACGGCAAATGTCCGGAAAACAGCGCGGAATAGAAAATCTGGAAGGAGGCCAGCATCGCCCTGTTGTCGTGAGTGAAAAGGAAGCGGCCCGTCAGAAAATGCCGGAACGCGAACAGCGCGAACGCGGCGCACAGCGAGAGAGATATGATTTTGACGCTGCGCGGCGGGGTATTCGTATTCATTTTGCGGGCGCAAACGCCGCGGCCAGTTTTCGCGCCTGCGGCGGGAAGGCCTCCGTTTCGCGCAGGTAAGCCTCTTTGTCCGCGCCCAGTTTGACTGCGGTTTTGACGTCCGCCGCCGCGCGCGCGTCCTGGCCTATGAAGGAATAGGCGGCGGCGCGCGCGGCATAACCGCGCCAATCCTCCGGCGCGATTTCAACGCAGAGGCCCGCGTCAACCAGCGCGTCGCCGAACCGTTTCAGCCGCGCGTATACGGCGCAGCGCCCGCGCAGAATGCGCCCGTAAAGCCCGCGGGACACCTCGGCCAGATTGGAGCCTCTGGCGCGCGCCTGCGCTTGCGCCTGGCTGTTTTGGGCAAGCGAGCGCAGGTACGGCTCCATTTTCAGCATCGCTTGATTGTAGTCGTCCAGCGCGGCCCTGAGGTTGCCGAAGGAGGCTGCTATTTCCGCCCTGTAGATATAGGCCGCCGGATAGCCGGAGGAATGTCTTATAACCCTGCCGAAATCCGCCCATGCCTGGGCTGGCCTGCCGGTTTGCATGTTCACGATACCACGCTCGGCCACGGCTTCGGCGCAGCCCAGCGCGGCGGCGGCGTTGAGAAGTTTCATTTTGGACCCGATGTCCGGCGCGGCGCAGGCCATGGCAAACAGTTTCCTGCCGCCGAACCACGCGCCCAGCATAAGCGCCGAAAACGCGAAAGCGCAGAGCAGCGGCGTCCTGAACCGTTTCATCAGATGTAGGGGATGCTGATGCGGGTCGGCTCCGGCTTGGGCTTCCAGGCGAATTCGGTGCGGTGCAGCTCTATGGCTATGGAAAGGAACACCTTAAGCATGCAGGTTACCGGCATGGCAAACACCACGCCCCAGATGCCGAACAGCTCGGCCCCCGCCAGCAGCGAAAACAGTATCACGATGGGATGCACCTTCACGGCGCGCTCCAGTATGAAGGGCTGCAGGAACCAGTCGTCAATAAACCGCAGAGAGACAAACAGCAGCAGCACCTGCACCACCGGCCCCGGCGAGGAAAACTGCATGAACGCCGCTGCGCCGCCCAGCGCGCCGCCCACTATCGGCCCCACATAAGGTATAAGGCTGCTTACGCCCATTATGACCGCCACGGCCACCGCGTATTCCAGATTCAGCATTTCCAGCCCCACCAGCGCGAGCAGGAAAAGTATGGCGGCTTCCACCAGCACGCCGCGCAGGTAGTTGCCAAGCGACTGGTCTATTTCGGACATTATGTGCAGCGTCATCTCCACATAGCGCGACGGCAGCAGGTCCAGAAACGAGTTGAGCATGCGCGAGCCGTCTATAAGCAGGAAAAACGCGATGAACGGCACCAGCACTATAAGCGTCAGCCCCGGCAGGATTTTGATAATCAGCATGGGCAGCAGCTCCGCAAACGAAGCCAGCTTCTGCCCGGCTATGGCGACCCAGCCGGCGTACATCTCCTTTGAAAACGGGGTGCCTTTTGTGACCCTGCTTTCCAGCGCGCCGGAGGCGGCCTTTATTTTGTCCACATACGCGGGCCACTGCTGCTGGAAAAGCTGCGCCTCGCGCACGGCCAGCCCGTAAAGCCAGTATATCGCCCACACCGCAGCCAGCCCCGCCACCAGATATATCGCGGCCACGACATGCAGCCGCTTGCAGCCCCTGTTTTCAAAAAAGGCCACCACCGGGTTGAGCAGATACGCCACCGCCATCGCCAGCACGAACGGGAACACCGCCGCCGAAGCCGAGACGGCAAGATACGCCGCCGCAGCGGCCAGCACAAGCGGCAGCGCCATCTCCGCCGGGCGCCTTTTCTGTGAAAACAGGTTCATTGCCCCGCCGCGGCGGACTGCTGCTCCATTATCGCCCTCAGCCGGGAGGAAAGCGTTCTGGCCAGATAATGGACTATCACCACGCCGATGGCCGGATAATCCAGCATCATGTTTTCCAGCCGGTTTTTGTAGAGAAGGTACACTTTGGTTTTTTCAGACGCCATGGCGCCGGCGGTGCGCGGCATTTCCTCCAGCAGCGCCATTTCGCCGAATATCTCGCAGGGGCGGACTTCCGCTATCACGGCGTCCGCTCCGCCGGTTTTCCTTGTAAGCTGCACGTTGCCGGCGGCCACTATGAAAAGCGCGCGGCCTATGTCGCCCTCGCAGAAAAGCGTCTCGCCTTTCAGATAGGAGCGTTCCTCCAGCACCTTGGCCAGATGCGTGAAATCGTTCTGGCGCAGCCCCTGGAAAATGGGAAGCTGCATCAGGAACTCGCGCTTGTCCGCGTGCTCCTTGTCGCGCAGGAAGGAAAACAGGCCGGAGAGCGGCATCGCTACTTCACCCTGCCGCTTACCACCGCCGCCGCGCATTGCGCGGCCTTGAACCAGAACGACTGCACAGTGTTGGAGATGGCGCTGACGGCGTTGAAAAGGCCGCGCGTCGCCTCCACCTTGTCGTTGGCGTTGATGGCCAGGTATTCCACCGCCTGCGCCGTGGCGCGCAGCTGCTTCATCGTCTCCACGAAATGCCACGCGGCATACGCCACGGAGATTGTTATCACGCCCGCGCACACCGCAAGAAACAGTCCCATAGAATTCTCCTTATCAAGCGGCCCGGCGGCGCGCCGCCGGGCCGGAAAACCGCCGCGTTAGCTGAGCAGCTCGTCGCACTGGCCGGAGCCGCCGGGGCAGGCCGCCGACGTTGGAACAGGCTTAAGCGGCATTGTTACGCTTATCGCGTAAACCCCGTAGCGCGGGGCAACCGTTGTGCTCATCGTGTGCCGCGTCATCGTAAGGGTATACGTCGGCGCGCCGCCGCTTCCCGCCGCCAGCGCGACAGCCGCCGTGAAATACTTCAACGTGATGGAGTTGGTGCTCATGTTCGGATACGAAATGTCCAGCTTGGTGAAATCGTTGCCGTACATCCCGCCGTTGCTGAGATACCGCTCCTGCGCCGATTTGATGGAAGACGCCAGCGCCATCGCCTCGCTGACCCGCGAGCGTTCCACCACCTTGAAATACTGCGGTATCGCTATAGACGCCAGCACACCCACTATCAGAACCACCACCAGCAGTTCTATAAGGGTAAAACCCAGCCTTGCATTCTTGCGCATACCACCTCCGCGTAACAGACGGCAAACCTCATCCGCATATCGGATGCGTGCTGCCTATGGTAGAATTATATGTGATATGAAAGTTTCCATCAAGCCCGCGCGGCGCCATGCGCGCGCCGCCGCGGCGGTTGCGCTGTTTGCGGTGCTGGCGGTCATTGTGTGGCGCAAGCTGTTTTTTGGCGGGCTTGTGCCTGCGGACGGCAACGCCCTGGCTTTTTTCTATCCCTTCACCACGGCGGTAAAGGACGCATTCGCGCGGCGCGAGTTGCCTTTGTGGAATCCGCTGAAAAACATGGGAGAGCCGCTGCTGGCGGATCCGCAGGCCATGATGCTGTATCCGCCGATGTGGGCCGCAGCCGCGCTGGGCTATGCCGGCTTTGTGAAATTCTGGGTGATTTTTCACTTCGGGCTGCTGTTTTATTTCTGCCGCAGAACGGCGGGGCTGGCCGCGGCGGGCGGCGCGGACGCCGCCGCCCAAGCGGCAGGCGCGGATGCCGCCGGCGCCACAGGCGGCTGGGCCGCGCTTGCCGGAGCGGTGTTTATCGCATTCAACCCGGCGCTGATTTCCAAGATAACGCTGCTCAATTATGTGTCGGCGGCGGCGTGGGCTGCGGCCTCGCTTTATTTTTTCATGGCGGGGAGGCTGGCCGCTTTCTCGGTTTCGCTGGCGCTGCTGTGGCTGGCGGGTTTTCCGCCCTACTGCATAATCGCCGCGCTGGCTCTGGCGGGGCTGGCTTTGTGGGGGCGGAAGGCGAAACTGGTTTTCTTTGCCGCCGGCTCGGCGCTGGCGGCGGCCCTGTCCGCCGCGCAATGGCTGCCTTTTCTGGAGATGCTGCGCAACTCGTCCCGCGGGCTGGTTCTGGGCCCGGAGCAGGCTGCCAAGTTCAGCGTTCCGCTCCATGCGCTGTTTACTCAGGTTCTTGTCCCGCCGGCGCTGAAAACGCCGGATTTCGGGGCCGGCGACCCCGCCATCCTTTCCTTCTATATCGGCATCCCCGCGCTGTGCCTGGCGGTTTATGCGGCCGCAAGGGACAGGCGCGCGCTGCTTGCCGCGCTGGCCGGCATTGCCGCGCTGGTTTTGTCGCTTGGGCCGACGTGTCCGCTTTACCGGCTGCCGCTGTTTAACATATTCCGCTTTCCGGCGCACTGGCTGCTGCCGGCGGTGTTCATAACGGGGCTGCTGTGCGCGCGCGGCATCGCCGGGCTGCGGAACGGGCGGCTGGCCGCGCTGCTGTCTCTGCTGGTCATGGCGGATGTGTTTGCCGCGGCGGCGGCGCTCAACTCCTGCGCCTGGGTAAAGCCGGTATTTTTCACGGAGGAGCCGCCGTTGTCTGTCATCGCGCGGGATACGGGCGGCAGGATATACCACACCGAAAATTACATGCGGCTGGTGGGCGCAAGACCGTTATACGAGAAGGCCGATTATCTGCGCGTCAAGGAGACGCTGCTGCCCTCTCACGGAACGGCTTTCGGCCTGGGCGAGGCGCGCAGCCTTCAGGAAATGCGCTCCCTTCAGTGCGCGTGGTACCTTGACCGGCTGGAAGACGCGCCGGACAAGCGCGCCCTGCTGGACGCCGCCCGCATCACTGTGGTGGTGGACGCCGCTCCGGGGCAGGGCGGCGCGCCGGAAATAATACTCTCGCGCAACGCCGCCGCCAGGCCGCCCGCGTTTTTTGACGGGCCGCAGCCTCCGCCCGAATACATCGCCTCGCGCAACCGGCTGCGCGCGCGCTTTGCGCCGGGAAAAGACGCGCGGCTGGTGTTTTCGCAGGTGAATTATCCCGGCTGGCGCGCCACAGTGGACGGCAAACCCGTCCCGCCGGAGGATTGGTGCGGCTTCATGTCGCTGCGCATTCCGTCCGGCGCGCGAGAGGCGCAGGCGCGGTATATGCCGCGCTCTTTTATCGCGGGCTGCGCGGTTTCTGCCTGCGCGATGCTTGTTCTGGGGCTTTTTTTGCTATAATAAATGTGTCCCTGCGGCTTGCCGCGGGACGGATTCACGGACGGCGATTTCCCAGAACCGCACCGGGCGGAGGGAGGTTTTCCGCCTGAAAACACATAAGGAAACATATGCGCATATATGAACTGACCATAATACTCAAGCCGCAGCTTTCGGACGCGGAAGTGGCCGCTTTCGTGGACAAGTCCAAAAAGCAGATAGCCGCAGACGGCGGCGAAGTCCTCGTGGAGGAGAAGCAGGGCCGCAGGCGCCTGTTTCACGAGGTGGACAAAAACAGGGAAGGTTTTTACGTTTTCCTGCGTTTCAAGGGAACCCCCCAGTGCAGCGAAAAATTCGGCGCCCAGTTGCGCGTGAACGAGACGGTGCTGCGCTTCATGGCCATACGCAGCGACGAGAAGGAAACTTCCGCCGCCGCGCCAAAGCCGGCCCCCAAGCCCGCGGCGGTGAAGTAAGATGGCCGCAGCCTTGCGCCTGCCGGAACAGAATCAGGTGCTGCTGGTAGGCAGGCTTACGCGGGACCCCGATGTGCGTTTCACCCAGAAGGGGCAGGCCTGGGCGCGTTTTGACATCGCCGTAAACCGCCGCTACAAGGACGCCGCCTCCGGAGAATGGAAGGAAATCGTCTGTTTTGTGCCGGTAGTTGTCTGGGGCCCCGCGGCGGAGCGTTGCCGCGACCGCCTCAAGAAAGGCAGCCCCGTGCACGTGGAAGGCCGCCTGGAGATGAACGACTGGACCGACAAGTCCGGCCAGAAGCGCAGGACCCTCCAGGTGCAGACGCGCCGGCTGCAGGTGCTGGCCTCCGAAACGGACGCGCCGGCAGAAGCTTCGGTTCACGCCGAAGGCGAGCCGTCCTCCGAGCCGCAGGCCGAGCCGTCGCCCGAGGCGATGGACGACGTGCCGTTCTGATTTGCGAAAGTCTGTCCGGCATCCCCGCGCGCGGGGATATTGAGCAGGCCGCTTTTTCAAGGAGACTGTTATGAAGGAAGAAGTTAAAACGGAAATCAAGCGCCCCGCCGCGCCGCCAGCGCAGGACGGCAGGCCCCCCATGCACCGCCGCCGCTACGAGGTGCGCCGCAAGGTGTGCCGCCTCTGCGTGGACAAGGTGGAGAAGATAAGCTACAAAAACATCCCCGTCCTTAAAACTTTCATGATGGACAGCGGGAAAATAATCTCCCGCAGGATAACCGGCACATGTGCCAGGCATCAGCGGCAGGTAACGCGGGCCATAAAGCGCAACCGCACCATAGCCGCGCTGCCCTACGAGATGAAATAGACAAACTGCCGCCGCCGCAGGGCCCGACAGGCCCCGGGGCAGGCCGCCAGGAGGGTTTTTAACATGAAGGTCATCATACGCAAGGACGTTCCCGCTCTGGGCAAAGCCGGCGAGGTCAAAAATGTGCGCGACGGCTACGCCCGCAACTATCTTCTTCCGCGCCGCATGGCCGAACTGGCCACCGATGGCGCGCTGAAGAACTGGAAGCTGGGCGCGCAGCGCCGCTCCGACCGCGCCGCAAAAGAGACCGCCGAGGCTAAAGCCCTCGCCGGCAAGATGGAGGGGCTGGTGCTTTCTTTCACCCGCGCCGCGGGCGAGGACGGCAAGCTCTTTGGCTCCGTAGGCAAATCCGACATCTGGAAAAGCGTCAAGGCCTCCGGCCACGAGATTGCCAAGGAAGCCGTGGACATCGCCGCGCCCATCAAAACCGTGGGCGATACCGACGTTACCCTGCGGCTGGCGCAGGGCGTAACGGCGACAGTCAAAATCCGCATCGCGGCGAAGGCGCAGTAATTTAACGCCGGAGGCCACGGGCCTCCGGCAATTCCGTCAAACCTGCCAAAACCCTGCGGATAGTTGCGGGGTTTTGCTGTCTACAAACACTATGGCCACGGCAAAAGACCGCGTTCCCCCGCAATCAATAGAAGCCGAGATGGCTGTTCTTGGCTCCATGCTGATAGAGCGCGACGCGCTGGAGCGCGCCTGCGAAATAGTGCAGGAAGAGCATTTCTACAGCGCCGCCCACCGCCTCGTTTACAGCGCCATGCGCGCGCTCTACGACAAAAGCCGCGCCGTTGACCTGGTAACGCTTACCGAGGAGCTCAAGCGCTCCGGCAAGCTGGAGGAGGCCGGCGGCGAGGTTTACCTCTCCGAGCTTATAGAGAAAGTCTCCACCGCCGCCCACGTGACCCATTACGCCGACATAGTGCGCCTCAAGGCCACCATGCGCGACCTTATCAACGCGGCCACCGGCATAGTGGAATCCTGCTACCGCGAGGACAACGAGCCCGACGAGCTTGTGGATAAGGCGCAGGAGAAAATTTTCGCCGTGGGGCAGAAGCAGCAGCTTAAAGGCTTCACAGACGCGGGCTCGCTCTCCCAGATAGTGATGGAGCGCATAGAAGCCGCCGCCCGCAAGAAAGAGACCATTACAGGCGTGGCCACCGGCTTCAAGCGTCTGGACGAGATGACGGGCGGACTCCAGCCATCCGACTTCATAATTCTCGCCGCCCGCCCCAGCCAGGGCAAAACCGCGATGGCGCTTAATATCGCCTACCACGCGGCGCTGTCAAAACATACGCCGGTGGCGATGTTCTCGCTTGAAATGTCCAAGGAAAGCATTTTTGAAAGAATGGTGTGCTTCGGCTCGCATGTGAATCTGCACGAGCTGCGCACCGGCATGTTCCGCCGCGAAAAATGGGCCGACATGACCCGGCAATTGGGATTGCTGGGACAGGCGGATATTTTCATAGACGATTCGCCCGGCCTTTCCATCACCGAGATAAAGATGCGCGCGCGCCGCCTCTCCGGCGACCTTAAGAAGAAAGGCAAGAAGCTGGGCGTGGTAATCATAGACTACGTGCAGCTTATCGCCGGCGCGCGCCGCGTGGAAAGCCGCCAGCAGGAAGTGGCCGAGATTTCGCGCCACCTCAAGGACCTTGCCCGCAGCCTTAACCTGCCGGTGCTGGCGTTGTCGCAGCTTAACCGCCGCACCGAGGACAAGGGGCGCGACGGCAACCGCCCCCAGCTTTCGGATTTGCGGGATTCCGGCTCGCTGGAACAGGACGCTGACGTGGTGGCCCTCATCCACCGCGAGGGCTATTACAAGCGCGACGACCCTGCGCTGGAAAACCAGGCCACCCTCATACTGGCCAAACAGCGTAACGGCCCCACGGGAGACATAGAGCTTAATTTCCTGCGGGAATACACGCTGTTCACAAACCCGGCACCGGCCAGCGCCGAATTCACCGGCGAAGCGGCGGTGCTGCCCTCCTGATATGCAGCCTGCCGGCGCGCTGCGCCCCGTCTGGGCGGAAATAAATCTTTCCGCCGTGGAAAGCAATTTGCGCGCGCTGCGCGCCGCCGCCGGAACCAAAATCATGTTCGTGGTCAAGGCCGACGGCTACGGCCACGGCGCGGCGGCCCTGGCGGCATTCGCGCAGGAAAAGGGGCTCTGCGACTGGTTCGGCGTCTCCTGCATAGAGGAAGGTCTGGAGCTGCGCCGCGCCGGCGTCAGCCTGCCTGTTCTGGTGCTGGGCAGCATATACCCGTTTTCGGGTTTTGACGCCGCGCTTGAGGCCGGGCTTTCGGTTACGGTGGCAGGTTATGACGCCGCCGTCCATCTGGAACGGGCCGCCGCCCGGCTTGGCAAAACCGCGCGCTGCCATATCAAGATAGACACCGGCATGGGCCGCATAGGCAGCCGCAGGCCGGGGGCGGTAAAGACGGCGCAGTTCCTGGCGCAGTCCCGCTCCGCCGTGATTGAGGGCGTCTACACCCACCTTTCAAGCCCGGACTGCGACGCGGCCTTCACCCGGCTGCAACTGAAGCATTTTGACGACGCGCTGGACGACATGGCCCGGCTGGGAATCAATCCGGGGCTGCGCCATGCGGCGGGCTCTTACGCCGCGCTGAATATCCCCGAAAGCCGCTACGATTTGATAAGGCCCGGCCTTGCCGCCTACGGGCTGATGGGCGATTTCATCCCCGCACTGTCGCTGAAAAGCCGGATAGTCTTTATAAAGGATATGCGCGCGGGCGCCAGCGTCAGCTACAACCGCTCTTTCCGCTGCCAGAGGCCTACGCGAGTGGCCACAATTCCGATAGGCTACGGCGACGGGTGGAACCGCCGCCTCTCCAACTGCGGCTGCGCGCTGGTCGGCGGAGTCCGCTGCCGGGTGCTGGGCAACATAACGATGGACATGACGATGCTGGATGTTACGCCCATCCCGGACGCAAAAGTGGGCGACGAGGCCGCGCTTATCGGCGCGCAGGGCGGCGAGGCGGTAACCGCGCAGGAGGCCGCCTCCGTCGCCGCCACCATCCCGTACGAGATAACAAGCGCGCTCACCCGCCGCGTTCCCCGCGTATACACGGCGGGGCAGCCGCCGGTTTTTTGATACCATATAACAGTACGGAGGATTTTTTTATGGCGGAACATGCCACCACGGAATTTGAAACCGTAATCGGGCTGGAAATTCATGTCCAGCTAAACACGGAAAGCAAGCTGTTCTGCTCCTGCCTCTCGGGCGCGGCGGACGCAAAGCCCAACACATCCATCTGCCCTGTATGCACGGCCCAGCCGGGGACGCTGCCCGTCCTCAACCGGAAGGCGGTGGAGCTGGCCATCAAGGCGGCGCTTGCCCTCAACTGCAAAATCAACGAGCGCTGCGTCTTCGCCCGCAAAAACTATTTCTACCCGGACCTGCCCAAGGGTTATCAGATATCGCAGTACGAACTGCCGCTTGCCAGCGGCGGCGGTATTTCAATCGGCGAAAAAACCATAGGCATCACCCGCCTGCACATGGAAGAGGATGCGGGCAAGCTGCTGCACGCCATAGGCAGCGCGGAGCTGGATTATTCGCTGGTTGATTTCAACCGCTGCGGCGCGCCCCTTGCCGAGATAGTCTCGGAGCCGGACATGCGCTCCCCCGACGAAGCGTATGCCTATCTTACCGCGCTGAAAGCTGCGCTTCAATGGGCCGGAATCTCCAACTGCGACATGGAAAAGGGCGAGCTGCGCGCCGACGTAAATGTCTCCGTCCGCCCGCGCGGGCAGGAGAAATTCGGCGTAAAGGCGGAGATAAAAAACCTCAACTCCTTCAAGGCGGTCAAAGACTCTCTGGCCCATGAGACAGACCGGCAGATTGCCCTCATAAAAAGCGGCGGCAAAGTAACGCAGGAAACCCGCCTCTGGGACGACAGGGAAGGCAAAACCTTCCCCATGCGCTCCAAAGAGGAGGCGCACGACTACCGCTATTTCCCGGACCCGGACCTGGTGCCGCTGTCGCCTTCGCGGGAACTGGTGGAGGGGCTTAAAGCCTCTCTGCCGGAACTGCCGGACGCCCGGCGGAAAAGAATTGCGCGCGAGTATTCGGTAAGCGACTACGACGCCGGAGTGCTGACGCTGGAAAAGCCGCTGGCGGATTATTTTGAAACCGCCATGAAGGCCGAAAAAATTCCGGCCAAGCCGCTGGTCAACTGGCTGACAAACGACCTGCTGGGCCGGCTCAACGCCGACAAGCGGGCTGTTTCCGATTCCCCCGTTGCGCCGCAGCGGCTGGCGGAACTGGTGGCGCTGGTGGAAAGCGGCAAAATCTCCGGCAAAATGGGCAAGGAAGTTTTTGAAAAAGCCTACTCCTCCGGCCAGTCGCCGCGCGAGATTGTAGAGGCCGCCGGCCTCTCCCAGGTAAGCGACGCTTCCCTACTGGAAGCCTGGGCGAAGGAAGCCATAGCCGCCAACGGGAAAGCGGCGGCGGATTTCAGGGCCGGCAACGAAAAGGCCGCCGGCGCGCTGGTGGGATTTGTGATGAAAAAATCCGGCGGGAAGGCCAATCCCGCCGCGCTTAACGCCATGATAAGGAAACTGCTTGCCTGATATGGACATCAAACAACTCGTCAAACTCGCTCTTCAGGAAGACATCGGCTCCGGCGACATTACAACGGAGGCGCTGCTGCCGGCGGGGGGGAAATACCGCGCCTGCGCGGTGGCCAAGGAAAGCGGCATAGTCTGCGGTATAGAGCCGGCGGCGCTGGCTTTCACGCTGCTGGACGGCAAAATCACCGCCGCGAAGCTGCTGCGCGACGGCGACCCGGTAAAGCCGGGAACGCGGATACTGGAGGTTTGCGGCGGACGCTCCATATTCACGGCGGAGCGGGTGGCTTTGAATTTTCTCCAGCATCTCTCCGGCGTGGCTACGCTCACCTCGCGCTTTGTAAAAGCCGCCGAGGGCACCGCCGCCGTCATACTGGACACGCGCAAGACCACGCCCGGCCTGCGGGAGCTGGAAAAGCGCGCCGTCAAATGCGGCGGCGGCTTCTGCCACAGAATGGGGCTTTACGACGCCGCGCTTATAAAGGACAACCATATCCGCGCCGCCGGCTGGAAGCGGGTGGCCGCCGCGGTGGAGGAGCTTCGCTCCCGGCGCGGGGTGGAATTCATAGAGATAGAGGCCCAGTCGCTTGACGAGGTCCGCCAGGCCGTTGCCATCGGGCCGGACATAATACTGCTGGACAATCTGCCGCTGCCGGAAATAAAAAAAGCGGTGCGGCTGGTGCACGCGCTGCCGCCCGCCCGCCGCCCGCAGCTGGAAATATCCGGCGGGGTGAATTTGGACACCGTGGGCGCGCTGGCGCGCGCCGGGACCGACAGGATATCGGTGGGCAGAATCACCCATTCCGCCCCCGCGCTGGACATAAGTCTTGAGATAACCGATGAAGCTTTATCTTAACATCATAGGCGTGCTGCTGGCGCTTAACGCCATATATATCGGCATGCATCTGTTCGTGGCGTGGTGGCTGGTGCGCCATTTTGAGTGCGTGCCGCCGGGGACGGCGCGGCTGCTGTTTCTGCTCATGGCGCTGCTGCTGCCGTGCGCGATGTATTACGTGCGCCACTGGCCCGGGGGCTTTACCGTAGCGGTGGAGATGTTGACGTATGCGTGGATGGGCGTCCTGTTTATCTGGTTCTGCGCGGCGTTTGCCGGCACAGTGGCGGAGTTTGCCGCCGGGTTTTTCGCCGGCAGGGCGGAAATTCTGTTCTGGGGCGGGCGGCTGACGCTGGGCGCGGTGGCGGCGCTGTCGGTATTTGCGGTGTTCTGCGCCTGGCGCGGGCCGGTGCTGCGGCGCATTGAAATTCCGGTGAAAAACCTGCCCGCCGCGCTGGATGGTTTTGTCATAGCTGAACTTGCCGACATTCACCTGGGCGGTTCGGTGCCGTTTTCCCGGCTGGAAAAGACGCTGCGCATACTCTCCTCAGTGAAACCGGACATGCTGGCAATCGCGGGCGATTTCGTGGACCCCGGCTTCCACGACCCGGAAAAGCTGCGCCGCGCGGCGGAACTGCTGCATTTCCCCGCCGGCAAATACGGGGTGTTCGGCAATCATGAGTTTTATTACGGCATACCGCAGGCGCAACTGATGTACGAGGCTTTCGGCGTGAAGCTGCTGCGCGGCGCGGCAGCGGAGCTGCCGGGCGGCCTGCAAATCGCGGGTATAGACGACAAGCGGGCGGGCCATGTCTCCTCCGCGCAGGTGGCGGAGCTGCTTGCGAAGCTGGACCCCGCCAGGCCGTCGGTGTACCTGTCGCATGAGCCGCTGGATTTTGACATCGCCGCGGCGCACGGCGTGTCGCTGATGCTTTCCGGCCACACCCATGCGGGGCAGATATTCCCGTTCAACCTGTTCGTGCGGACCACTTATAAAAAAATCTACGGCCTGTTCCAAAACGGCGGGGGCTGGCTGTATGTAACCTCCGGCGCGGGCTGGTGGGGGCCGCCCATGCGGCTGCTTACAACGTCCGAAATTCCTGTTTTCACGCTGCGCCCGGCTGTTGTAAAATAATCCGATGCATAAACTGATTCTGCTGGCGGCGGTGGCTTCCTGGGCGGGGACTCCGGCGGATATGGCTTCTTTCTATCCGCAATGGGCCAGATACTCGGTATGGACCCAGGCCGGCCCGCCGTCGCCCTCGGCGGAGACCTACCGCGCATTGAACTGCCTGGTGCAGGGAAAACACAAAATCTCCCCGCGCGACAGCATCAATTCCATAGCGCGCGTATATGGCACGGATGTGCGCTCGCTCCAGTCCACCAACCAGAATGAATTTGTCGTCATGCGCTCCGGCGGTTATATCCGAGTGATGAACAAGAAAGGTTTTCTCTACGAATCCGCCAGGGAGGAAAACCTGGATTCCATAGTCGCGCGCTACTGCAAAGGCGGGGACAAGGCCGCGCTGAAACGTAAAATTATAGACGAAAACCGGCTGCCCCCCTCGGCTATGCTGGGACCGTATCATCTGGAAAAAGGCGAGTACCTGATTCTGCCCGGGGTTTTCGTGGCGGTGGACGGCTACCATATCCCGATAAACGGGCAGTGGCGCATCAGCTCGGGTTTTGGCTACAGGCGGCATCCGCTGCTGCGCCGGCGGATAAAGCATCAGGGCATAGACCTCCCCAAGCCCTACGGGGCGAAGGTGTACCCGTCCCGCTCCGGCACGGTTTCTTTCGCCGGCTGGGAGGGCGGCTACGGCAATATGGTGGAAATAACCCACGACAACGGCGAGGCCACCAGGTACGGACATCTTTCCAGAATTTCAGTCGCCTGCGGCGAGCGCGTTAAAAAAGACAAAACCCTCATCGGCCTGGTCGGAGACACCGGCTACACTACCGGCCCCCATCTGCATTTTGAAATACGCGACAGGCGCGGCAGGCCGGTAAACCCCTACCTGCGGCTTGGCAAAGGCTGACCCGTCCCTCCGCCCGGAGCGCGCATGGCTCCCTGCCGCAACCGCGACTGCGGCCAACCGCATAAAACATTGCTCATGCAGGGGTAAGTCCGGCTTTGCGGTAGAGTTTGGCGGCGGCTTTGTTTTGCGCAGCGGCGATGCGGCGCTCGTCCAGTTTCGCCAGCCTGCCGTCCTTGACCGCGATTTTGCCGTTTACTATCACATGCCTGGCCCTGTGGCTTGTGCCGCAGAACATCAGCGCGGCCACCGGGTCGCTCTGCGCGCCGGCAAAATCCAGCCCGCTCACATCAAACAACGCTATATCGGCGGCCATGCCCGGCTCCAGCGAGCCGATGTCGTCGCGGCCCAGCACGCGCGCGCCGCCAATTGTGGCAAGGCGCAGCGCCTGCCGCGCGCTCATCGCGCCGGCGCCGTCTTTTACGCGGGCGCAGAGCATGGCGTTTCTGGCCTCGCCCGGCATGTCGTTGCAGTCGTTGGAGGCGGAGCCGTCCACCCCCAGCGACACCGCCACGCCGTGCCGCAGATACATATTCACCGGCGCGATGCCAGAACCCAGCCGCATGTTGGACGACGGGCAATGCGCCACGCCGGCACGGGTTTTGGCCATAAGCCGCGATTCGGCGGGATTGAGGTGCACGCAGTGCGCGAACCAGCTTCTGCCGTCCTCCAGCCAGCCGGACGAGCGCATGTATTCCAGCGGGCGCATTCCCAGGGTTTTCAGGCAATAGTCGTTTTCATCTTTTGTTTCGGCCAGATGGGTGTGCATGCGCACATCCCATTTCCGGGCGGCCTGGGCGGTGAGTTTCAGAAGCTCCGGGGTTACTGAAAAAGGCGAGCAGGGCGCAAGCGCGATGCGCGTCATGGCAAAACGCCCCCTGTCGTGGTATTTATTGACGAGGCGTTCGCAGTCCCGCATAATCTCGTCTTCGGTCTGGACCACGTCGTCGGGCGGCAGCCCGCCGGCGGATTTGCCGCGCGACATGGAGCCTCTGCACGGATGGAAACGGATTCCCAGCTCGCGGGCGGCCTCTATCTCCGCGTCTATGAGGTTTGCGCTTGCGCCGCCGGGGAAAAGGTACAGGTGGTCGCTTGAAGTTGTGCAGCCGGAAAGCAGCAGTTCGGCAAGGCCGGCCCGCGCGCTGGCGTGGACGCTTTCCCCGTCTATATGCCGCCAGATTTCGTAGAGATAGACCAGCCAGTCAAAGAGCTTGCTGTCCTGCGCGCCGGGCAGATTGCGGGTGAGCGTCTGGTAGAGATGATGATGCGTGTTCACCAGCCCCGGGACGGCGACGCAGCCGCGGGCGTCAACGGTCTCCATGGCTTTCACGCGCAGGTTTTTGCCGGTTTTAACGATGCGCGGGCCTTCAATATAAATATCCCCGCCGGAGATTTCGGTTCCGGCCCCGTCCATCACCGCGATTTTAAGCGCGTTTTTTACAAGCAGGGTTTTCTGTTTCATAAGTCATCTCCCGCGCAGCATTTTTCCGGCCACGGCTTTGCCGTTGCGCGCCGCCGCGTCGCCGGGGTTTAGCGAAAGCGCCCTGTCAAAATCCGCCAGCGCCTCGCCGTGCCGGCCCAGGTTGCCGCGCGCTATGCCGCGGTTCACATAAGCCTCACCGTAGTCCGGCCTCAGGCGCAGCGCCTCGTTCATGTCGGCTTCGGCGGCGGCAAATCCGCCCGTCCGCATCACGGCGCAGCCTCTTGAAAGATAATCTTCCGCCGAAGGCTCCAGCGCGATGGCTTTTCCGTAATCCCCGGCGGATTGCGGGTACCGGCCCAGCGCAAACTCCGCCGCCGCGCGCAAACGCCATGCCCCGGCGGAAGGTTCCAGCTCCAGCGCTTTGGAAACATCCTCCAGCGCCTGTTCATGCCGCCCCAGCGCGGCCAGAACGGAGGCGCGCGCGTAATAAGCATAACCGTAACGCGGCTTTAGTTCAAGGGCTTTTGCAAAATCCTCCATGGCGGCGGCGTATTTTTTTTGCGCGTAGCGCACCTTGCCCCGGTTCACATAGGTTTCCGCATACCGGGGCCGGGATTTTATGCCGATAGTATAATCCGCCTCGGCCCGCGCATAATCGCCGGTCGCGCTGCAGGCCGCGCCGCGATAGCCGTAAACATAATCAAAGGAGGGGTTGAGCTCTATCGCTTTGGTGAAATCCCCAAGCGCATTGGCGTACTGCCCGCGCGTGAAATACTCCGCGCCCCTGTTGGCCAGCATCGTGGGAACGGCGGTTGAGTCCGCGGAATTGCCGATTTTGGCGATGGCATCGTCGCAGAGGGCTATGCCGTCCAGCCATAAATTCACCCGCGCCGAGCAAAGCCAGCAGCACGCCAGCAAAACCGCGCCGGCGCAGGTTATGGCCGCTTTGCCGTAAAACCGGGCGAATACCGCGCCCGCCAGCAGGAATATCCCCGCCGCCGGTATATACGTGTACCTGTCCGCCGGGAACAGGTCCGGGAAAGGCAGCGCGGGCAGCAGCAGCAGCGCGAAAAAACCCAGCCCGAAAAACGCGGGCGCGCACAGCGGCGTTTTTTCCGGCGCGGCGGCTTCCCAATTCTTCCGGCGGCACAATAATGCCGGGGCAGCCAGCAATGCCGCAAAACCGGACAGAGGCAGGTATTTCGCGGCAAACTGTTCCGGCTGCGCGAAATGCGGGTACAGCACCGAAAGCCGCGCGGGCCACAACGTTTTTGCCAGATAAAACCACAACCCCCGCCCGCACAACGCCAGCTTGTCCATTACAGGCAGCCCCGCGCCGCTTGCCGACAGGAAAAACCCGCCTATGAAAAATGACATTGAAAACATCGCCGCGCCCGCAAGCAGGAACAGGATTTTTTCCGCCCAGACCACGCGCCCCCAGCCGCGCCGCAGCCGCCAGTCAACCAGCACAAGCGCGAAGGGGGCCGCCGCCGCGGTGGGTTTTGACAGCATGGCCAGCGCGAAAAGCAGGCACGAGGCCGCCAGCCCCCGCCAATCCCGCGATTTGACGTATCCGATATAAACCGTCAGCATCGCCAGCAGGAAAAAACAGCAGAGCAGGTCCTTCCTGCCGGAAATCCAGCACACCGATTCGGCGCGCAGCGGATGCGCCGCAAACAGCAGCGAGGCCGCCAGCGCGGCGGGCGCGCCGCCCTCAAGCGCGAGAACAAAGCGATACAGCAGCGTGCAGTTGGCGGCATGCAGCGCGATATTAGTGGCGTGATAGGCGGCGGGGTTGAGGCCGAAAACCAGCCTTTCCAGCCGGAAGGAAAGCGGCGTCAGCGGATGGTAATATCCCAGCGAGGACGACGAAAATACGCCGCCCCATCCCGCGCCGACGACATCGGCGTTGCCGGTTACATACTGCATATCGTCGCCGCCGAGGAAGCCGCCTTTCAGCGAGGGCCAGAACAGCGCGATAGCCAGCGCGGCGGCCAGAAAAGGCGCGGTTTTCGCTTTAATCCATTTCCTGCAGTTGGACAGCGGAATTCTGCGGCAACCGGCGGAATATTCCTGCGCGGAATTTTCCCTGCATGCCGGACGGGCATGCCCGTCAAATTCCGCGGCGGGAATCATCGGACTTGCTCCCGAATAAGCTTTTTGGCAAAAATCACGGCTTTCGCCTTGTGGCTTTGCGGTTTACGGCTTGCAGTCCCGGCGGGATGTCCCGCCAGCCGCCGCCGATTCCGCTGTCAGGCCGCAACTTCCGGATTTATTGCGGCAGACTCCAAAAAAAAGCCCCGGCACTAACCGGGGCTTTCGGTTTCGCTTTTCGGATTAAGCGGCTTTTCTGACGTTGATGGCTTTGGGGCCCTTGTCGGAATCGGAGGTTTCAAACTCCACTTCCTGACCTTCGGTGAGGCTCTTGTAGCCGTCGCCGGTTATTGCTGAGTAATGGACAAACAAATCTTTTGAGCCATCCTCAGGGGTGATGAAGCCGTAACCCTTCTGATTGTTGAACCACTTCACTTTTCCTTTTGCCATTTCTTTATTTCCTCTTTGTGTCTACAGCTTTTGCAAGGAAGCCGCACTGCGCTCCCTAAAACCATTATAGCACATAATTTTGTATTATGGCAGCATGTCGGCATTAAAAGAACTTATAGGCTGGAAACTTGTATTCGGAATATCCGGGCCCGAGGTGGACGAACGCACCCTGGCCCTCTATCACGAGACGGGCGCGCGCGGGCTTATACTCTACCGGCGCAATTACCGCTCCCCGCAGCAGATAAAAACATTGATTTCAACTCTGGAAAGCAGGCTGGAGCGCAGACTGCTGGTAACTCTGGACCACGAGGGCGGGCGTGTGGTGTTTTTCGGCGAGGACGCGGTAACCGTTTTTCCGGACAATTACACCTTCGGCCTGATGGGGGACAGGGAAGCCGCCCGCCAGCACGGAACAATAGAGGCGCGCGAATTGCGCGCGCTTGGCGTGGACGTCAATTTCTCCCCGGTTTGCGACGTCATAGCGGAAAATTACAACCCCGGCATACTTTCGCGCTCCTATTCCAAGTCGCCGGAGGTGGTGGCCTCTTTCATCAAAGAGCGCATCGCCGGCTCTCAGGCATTCGGCCTCAGCGCGACGGCCAAGCATTTTCCCGGAAAAGGCCACACCACGGTGGACGCGCATATAAAGCTGCCGGTCATCCATTCCACCATGAAGGAGATGGAGGATTTCCATCTCAAACCCTTTGAGGCCGCCATGGAGGCGGGGGTGGACTGCATCATGTCCTCGCATCCGCTTTATGTCAATATAGACCCGGACGCGCCCGCCACATTCTCGCGCAAGATAATCCACGGGCTGCTGCGCGAGAAATACGGCTACAAAGGCGTTATAGTCTCCGACGACCTGGAGATGGGCGCGCTGGCGGACTACGGCGGCGCGGGGGCGGCCATAGTCAAGGCCGACAAGGCCGGGCACGACCTGCTGCTGGTCTGCCATGCGACCGACGCGCAGAACAAATCGTATCACGAGCTGCTGAAGGCTTACGAGGACGGTTCCCTCAAGCGCGCCGAGCTGGAAAAATCGGTGGAGCGCATAAAGGCGCTGTTTGCCAAACGCGAAAAGCGGTTTGACGGCCAGCCGGGCCCGCTGGCCGAAGGCGGCGAGCTGGCAAGGCGCGCCGCGGGCCGGGCCGCCGACATAATCAATCCGGGCAATTTTGAGATTCCGGTCCGGCTTGCCGATTTTACCGGCAAAACTGTTTTCATTTACCCGCGCTTTGCCGACATGACCGAAACCCTGATGTGGGAGCGCGGCGCCGCGGACCTGGACAGGTATTTCCTGTCCCAGAGCTGCGCGCGCGGTTTCCGGCCCAAGCTGTGCCGCGTGCCGCTTGCCCCGGACGACAATGCCGTGGCCAGGACAATCGCGCAGATTGAAGGCGCGGACCTCTCCGTGATATTTGTCTGGGACGCGGGTCTGCATGACGGCTGGCGCAAGGTGTTCGAGGCGGCGCAGTCGCGCTCCAAGCGCTGCATCGCCATTCTGCTGCGCGATTTCTTTGACAGCCGCTTCGCGCTGCCCGGCACGCTTGTGGCCTCCGGCTACGGCTTCAGGAAATGCCAGCTTGACGCCGTCTGCGCCAAAGTCTTCGCAGATAACTAGCCCGGAAATCGCAGTTGGATTGCGGAATTCATCGGCGGCTGGCGCGGCCAGTCCGGCGCGGAATTTGATGGGCATACCCGCACGAACAATTCCGCACAGGAATGTCACGCTCTCCGCCGGCGAATTCCGCTGTCCAGCTGCAATTTCCTGGCTGAGCTTCAGCGGGAACCGGCGGCGGCAAGCTCTTTTTTGTGCCTGGCGGATTCCCTGAGGTATTCCACCACAGCCGGTATCACCGATATTATGATGATGGCGGCTATCACGTAATGAAAATGGTGCTTGACCACCGGCAGATTGGAAAACTTGTTTCCCGCCCATAAAAACGCGCATACCCACGCGATTCCGCCCGTAACGTTATAGAGCGCGAACTTGCCGTAGCCCATTGTCCCGATTCCCGCGACAAAAGGCGCGAAGGTGCGTATTATCGGGATAAAGCGCGCCAGTATTATGGTCTTGCCGCCGTATTTCTCGTAAAAATTATGCGCGCGCAGCAAATGCCCGCGGTTGAGCCAGCGCGAAGTCTCGCTGCTGAAAACCTTCGGCCCCGTCCAGCGGCCTATGGCGTAATTCACCGCGTCGCCCGCCACCGCCGCGACCGACAGCAGCAGCATGGTAAAGCCTATGTTGATGGGAGAGCCGTCCCTGGCAGACAGCGCGCCTATCGCGAACAAAAAAGAATCCCCCGGCAGGAAAGGCGTAACCACAAGCCCCGTCTCGCAGAATATCACCAGAAAAAACACCACATACAGCCACTGCCCCAGCGAGCCGGCCCATGTGTTGAGATGCGTGTCAAGATGAAAAAAAATATCAACGGCGGTGTGCAGCAGTCCGACAAGGGAGTCAATCATGCTCGTCCTCCGGGTATGGTTTGCCGTCGGCGGCGGGCGGGCGGGTCCTGCCTATCACTCCGGCCAGCACGGCTATGGTCAGCACGTAGGGTATCATTTGTATGAACTGCGCGGGAATATGCACGCCCGCGGTCTGGAGATTTATCTGCGCCGTTTCCGCCAGGCCGAAAAACGCGGCGGCGCAGGCCGCGCCCAGCGGGTTCCACTTGCCGAAAATCATGGCCGCCAGCGCGATATAGCCGCGCCCGCCGCTCATCCCGTCGCTGAACTGGTGCTGGTCAAAGGCCAGCCACGCGCCCGCCATGGCGGCCAGCACGCCGCAGAACAGAACCGCCAGATAGCGGGTCAGATACACGTTTACGCCCAGCGTCCCGGCGCATTCGGGATGCTCGCCAACGGCGCGCATCCGCAGCCCCAGCGGTGTGCGGTAGACCAGATGCCAGGCCGCATACATCAGCAGCGGCGCCGCCAGCATAAGCGGGTCCGCCAGCAACGTGCCCAGCGCCGGGATTTTTCCCAGAACGCCGGCCCCGCATTGCGGCAGCCCCGCTATCCGCGCCGAATTGGCGGACGAGTTGAATATCAGCTTGAGGAAAAATTTGGTGGCTCCCACCGCCAGCATGTTCACCGCCAGCCCGGATATTATCTGATTCGCCCGGCAGTGTATGGAGACGAAAGCGTGTATCAGCGAGACCGCAATCCCGCCCGCCGCCGCGCACAGCGCGCCAATCCACGGGTTGCCGGTGTAATAGGTCCCCAACGTGGCGCAGAAGGCGCCGGTGAGCATGATGCCCTCCAGCGCGATATTGACCACGCCCGCGGTTTCCGACACCGCCGCCCCCGCCGCCGCCAGGGCATACGGCACTGAAATCCTGATGGCCTGCGCCAGCAGCGCGGCGGCAAACACTATATATCCGCCTTCAGTCATCGGAAAACTCCGCCCGTCTTGCCAGCCCGTCAAAGGCTATGACGAAAATAATCACCAGCGCCTGGATGGCAAGCACTATATCTTTCGGGACCAGCGCGTTTATGACCAGCGTCCCGTGCGACAATGCGCCAAACAGCAGCGCCGCCGCCACTATGCCCGCCGGGTTGTTCTGCCCGGCCAGCGCCACCGCTATGCCCATAAACCCCGCCCCGCCGCAGAAACCTTCCTCAAAATAATGCTTGTAGCCCATCACGAAATTCGCCGCGCCCAACCCGGCCAGCGCGCCCGCCGCCACAAAAGCCCCGGCCATGCGCGCGGGGACGTTTATTCCCGCAGTGGCCGCCGCGTCCGGGCTAAGCCCGGCGGCGCGGACCTCGTAGCCGAACGCGGTTTTGCGCAGCAGCCACCAGACCGCGGCGCAGGCCGTCAGCGCGATGAGAAGCGACACATTGGCGGGCGAGCCTTTGAAAGCGCCGATAAACGCATCCAGCCGCGGCAGGAAGGAAGACGGCATTCCGGCGGCGGTATGCACGGTTTCCGGCTCGTGGAATTTAACCGCCACCAGATAGTTGGCCAGCGCGGCGGCGATGAAATTCATCATTATGGTGGTGATAACCTCGTGCGCGCCGCGCCGGGCCTTTAGCAGCGCGGGCGGCGCGGCCCACAGCGCGCCGCCCAGCATGGCGGCCAGCAGGCAGACGGGGATATGGACAACCGCCGGCAGCCCGCGCAGCTCCGACGCCGCCAGCGCGCAGCACAGGCCGCCCATCGTCATCTGGCCTTCCGCGCCGATATTAAACAACCCCGCCTTGAAGGCAAGGGCAACCGACAGCCCCGCCAGAATCAGCGGAGTTGCCTTGAATAAAATCTGCGCCAGGCCGTAGGGGTTTAGCAATGTCCCCTGCGCCAGCCGCGCGTAAACCGCCAGCGGGTCAACCCCCACAGCCAGCATAAGCGCGGCGCCTATGGCGAAAGCCAGCCCCACCGCCGCAACCGAGCTTGCCAGCCGCAATAAAGCCGTTTTCCGGGAGGCGGTCATCAGGCCTGCTTCCCGGGCATGGCTTGCGGCTTATGCGGGCTTGGGCAGGCAGGTTCCCGGCGAGGACGCGCTGTTTCGCCGCAAACCGAAATCTTGTGTTCTTGCCTCATAAATCTTATCCGGGAGCATGGCTATTTCGCCTCCGGGCGCTCTCTCATCGTATAGCGGCGGTAATCCTGCGAAAGGCTGGATGCCAGCAGCCGGCGCAGCGCCGGGAATTTATCGCAGCGGCGGAAAACCGAGTCGGCCAGCGGCAATGTAACCGCGTAGAAAACGAAGTTGAACAGAAACCCGGAAAACCATCCCAGCCCCAGCCCGAAAATAAGGCTCCACGGAATCAGCCAGCCGAAATTCATCGCGAAGGCGCGCAGCAGCGAAAATTGTATCGCCCGCTGCGGGCAGTCGTTTATGCAGCGCTGGCAGCCCTGGCAGGAGAATCTCCAGACAGGCCTGCCGCCGGACAACGTTATCGCTCCTGCGGGGCAGCTTCCGGCGCAATGGCCGCAGCCGTTGCAGTTATTGTCAGCGGCAAAGCATTTGCCCATCAGCCTGCGCCCCAGCGGCAGAAACAGCGCGCCCATGACCAGGCCGGCGGCATAAGCCGGGGCGGCGTTGGTCCTGAAATGCCTTTCCCCCGATACAATTGCCAGCGCGGCGTCATCCGCTTTTTCATCGGCGCGCTCGGTGATTTTGTCGCACAGGTCCTGCGGCGGCGGATTGAGAAACGACGTGATATTGCCCGGATAGGATATCGCCTCGGTGAAAAAAACCAGATAGCCGCGCGCCGCCAGTTCCGCGCAGGCCTGCTCCAGCGCGCGGCCTTCGTTGCCTTCCCTGCCGGGGGACTGGCTGCCCATGGTGGCCACCACAGCCGCCCTGGTCCGGGCGCAGCGCGGCAGGCCCGCGATGTGGCGCGACATTATCTCCGGCACGGAGCCGGCGTATACCGGGAACATGAACACATGCGCCGCATCGGACATGCAGTTGCCGCCCTTTTCTATGTCAAGTATCGGCGCGATTATATTTTTTGCCGAGAATGCGCGCGCTATCCGCCGCGCCGCGTGCATGGTGTTGCCCGTGCCGCTGAATACATGAATGCAGATTTCGGACGACATACGCTATGATACCATACCCGCCGCGGCGGGGGGAACATTATTGATGTCTGCATAAATAAAAGCCTATGCGAAGGCCCGAATTCAGGCTGCGCGCCAGCCTGAAAGTTTCAGTTGGTGTGAGGACCGAGGCGAAAAAGCGCGAGATAATGCCGAACAAAATTATCCGCGCGTGCTTCACAGCACGAAAGGATAATTTTGTGAAGGCAGTATGAAGCGATTTTTCGCCGAATCCCGCAGCCAACTGAAACTTTCAGGCCAGGCGCGGCTGCGCCGCTGTGCTGTCCGCACTGCAAACAGCCGCAACGACGCGCGCGGCCTGAAGGCGGGCCTCCCCGAAGGGGCCGAGCCGCTTTCGGGCTGCAACCGCGTCGCCAAAGGCCGGACATACGAACAGTATGTCCAGCCTTTGGCTTCTTGTTTCGCTGCGAAATCGGCTCAGTCGCATAGGCTTTTATTTATGCAGACATCAATAGCCTGAATGTTTCAGTTGGATTGCGGGATTCGGCGGCAGCCGGCGGGACATTCCTGCACAGAATTTTCCCCGCATGCGCCGGACAGGTATGCTCTTCAAATTCCGAGCCGCGCGGAACGTCAGTCGGCGCGTATTGAGATGGACGTGTTGTCAAAAACCACGTTGCTTACCACGAACCAGAAAGGCCTTGTGGGCGTGGGCGCGGCGTGAACGCCGATCTGCAGGGTGTTGAGCATGAAATCCGGCACGGTCCAGTAGGAGATATTGAGCGGATTGAATTTCAGGAACAGGTCGGAGGCCCCGCTGCGCTCTATTGTCGCGCTGCCGGAAAAAGGCGAATCGTTGTATTTGCCGCTAAGCGAGAGCCCGCTGAGCGTGTGCTGCTGTTCCTGTCCGGGCAGCAGGTGGATTTCCATTTTCAAATCCGACAACTGCGGAATAAGCGCGTGCGCCGCCTCGCCTATGTTGTCGGAGTCCACTATGCCGCTTGTAAGGCGCAGTGTCCCCAGCTTGAGTATTTTCGCGCCCTCAAATGTGGCCGGCGAGGCGGTTATGAACCGGCAGTCCTGCAAAACGGCTGAGACGCCGAACACATCTCCCTTGCCCAGCCTGATGGAGCCGGCGGTCAGGTTAATCCATCTGTAGGACTGCCTGTCCGGGTCCCAGGGGCCGATGTCCGCCAGCACGTCTTCCGCTATAAAGCCGGCGAATTTAAGCCGCTTGACGCTGTATGCCGCGCTTTTGAACGGCGGGAACCGGAAATCGCGCTGCGCCAGCACCGTAACAACGTCGCCGGTGTCAAGCTTGTAGCTTCCCCTGGCCTCATAGGCGTCAATGACCGGGTCCGGCCTGGCCATGTCGCCAAACAACGGGGATTTGGCCGGCGCGGCTCCCGGCGGGCGGACGTCCAGCACGACGGCGGGATAAACTGAAAATCCCGCGTCATCCCACATGAAAGACAGCGGCTTGAACCCGGCCCGCTCCGCAAGCCAGTTCAGATAGTACGGCTCAAGGGACGGGTTTTTTGATACGGCGACCACGCTCTGCCCCCTGGCGGCGGCGAGCCGTGCCGCATCCTGCAAAACCCTGCCCAGCGCCTGGCCGTAGGGCTTTCGCCGTCCGGCGTCCACAAGCGCCACCCTGCCCAGAGGGGTTGTGATATGCAGCGACGGCAGCGCGCCAAGCTGGTAAGCCGCGCTGAAAACGAATAGCCCGCCCAGTATCCAGAAATAGAATTTCCGGGGAGACATCACTCCCAGCATGACCGAAACCGCGGCAAGCGAAGGTAGATAATACTCCGCCCTGTGCTGCGGCAGAAGCGACACAAACAGCAGCGGCGCGAACAGCCAGTAGCATATGTCCCGCCTGTAGGGATAGACGGCGAACTGCGTGGTGAAAAACCACAGGCCCATGACGGATGCGGCGATGAAAAACGGGATCTGCAGCCAGTCCGCGGAATTGACCAGATACCACGGCATGGCGGACAGCGTATGCATGGCCAGCTGGCGCAGGTTCTCAAATATGCTTACAGAGGAAACCACCACCATCCCGGGCAGCACGTTGTGCGTAACCCACTGCATTATCGGCACCATGTTGTTTGACAGCCACAACAGATACACCCCCGCCCACACCCAGAACACGCGCATGACATTGGCGCGCGTTACATGGTTCATTATTCCGTAAAACAGAAGGTTCATCAGCGGAATGGTGCAAAGCGGGTAAACCCACGAGGTCAGCATCCCCAGCAGGCTGAATATGCCCCAGACGAAGGTCCACGGGGCGGATTCAAAATCGTCGGACCAGATGAAAGCCGCGTAAGCCGCGGCCGTAAACGCTATAAGCGCCAGCTCCGGAGAAAGCTGCCGCATGCAGCCCAGCACGAACGGCAGGCTGGAGGCGAATGCCGCCGCCACCAGCGACGCCGGCTCGGTGCGGCTGCGCCGGGTTATCAGATAGACCGACATGCATAATATCGCCAGATAAACCGTTTGAAGCCCCGTGCCGGAAGGCGGCCTGCCGGACTGTTCGGGCGAGGTCAGCGCCAGCGTCCAGTAATAAAGGGGCGGGCGGGGCAGCCCGTCCTCGTCCAGCGGGGACTTTATCAGCTCCATGAGCTTCCCGGAAGAAGCCGCCTGCCGGTATGTCTGCGCCGCCCGCAATGAGGCCACTTCCTCCGGCCCCAGCCGATGGCGCGCGTCCCTTGCCGCCCACATTGACAGCAGAAATCCCTGCGCCAGCGCCATCAGGCAGGCCAGAAACAGCCCGTAAAGCACTTCCGGTTTTTTGCTGCCGCGGGCTATGGTATCGGCGGTTTCCTTTTCAAAGTAAATGCCCTCCAGCACCATGCGCATCAGCCGGATTTTCTCGGACAGACTGCGCGGCCTGCAGCTTGGCTCCGCTCCGGCTCCGCGGGGGATTACAGAGTCGCTCATAATTTTATTTGCGGTTCCTTGCGGACGGCATGTTTCGCTCCAGATTTTTCTTCATAATGAGCACCTTTACATTGTAAATCGGCGCGTTCTGCGGGTCCAGTGTTCTGGCGGCCACATAGCTGCGTCCGGCTTCAAAAGGGTCTATATTGGCGTAAATGTCGCCGCGCAGCGCGTAGACGGCGGCGTTCATCTGGGCAAGACGCATGGCACGGTTTATATCCTCCGCCGCGCCGTCGTAGTAGCCGGCGCGCCAGGCGGCGCGCGCGCGCAGAAACCAGCCGTCGTAACTGTCCGGGCGCAGCGATATCAGCCTGCCGTAATCCTGGGCCGCGCCGCCGAAGTCGCCGTCGGTTTCGCGTATTATGCCGCGCAGCCGCCAGGCGGCGTACATGCCGGATTTTATGTCCAGCAGCCGGTCAAGGTCCTGCAGGGCGGCGCGGTTGTCCCCCTGCCCGCCCAGCGACAGCGCGCGCCCGTAAAGGGCCTGCGGAAAATCCGGCTCCAGTTTGAGCGCATGGGAAAAATCCTGCGCCGCGCCGGCCATATTGCCCTGTCCGTAGCGGGCCGAACCGCGGTTCACATAAGCCAGCACGTATTTGGGCGCTATTGAAACGGCCCTGTCGGCCAGCTTCTCGGCCTGGGGGTAGCGGTCCCTGTCCAGTTCCAGCGCGGCCAGGTTGTTGTATGCCTGAGCGAAAGACGGGTCGGCCTTTATGGCCAGCGCGTAATCCTGCGCGGCTTCCGGCACATCGCCGCGTTTTTCGCGCGCCATGCCGCGGTTGTTGAGCGCGGCGGCATAATCCGGCCTTTTTCCCAGGGCTTTGTTGTAGAGGACTATGGCGTCAGTATAGGCGCCGTTAAGCACCAGCTCGTTGGCTTTTGCAAACAGCTTCTCCGGGCTTTTGTAACAGCCGGACAGAAAAAACGCGGACAGCAGGACGAGTAGTCTTATCGGGCGCATCGTTTTTCCCCGCCGCGGTAGAAAGCCAGAGCCATCAGCGCGGCCCCGACCGTGATAAATGAATCCGCGGCATTAAACACCGGCCACACCCTGAAATCTATAAAATCCGCCACCGCGCCGCAACTAAGCCTGTCCCAGAGATTGCCCAGCGCGCCGCCCGCTATAAGCAGCATTCCCAGCCGCGCGGCCCTGCCGCAGGCGGCTATTTCCTCCCGCCAGAAAAACATCGCTCCCAGAAAAACGGCGGCCACCGCCGCGAACAGCCAGTTCATCCCGCGCAGCATGCTGAAGGCCGCGCCGGTGTTTTCCACATAGGTCAGCCGCAGAAGCCCCCAATCCAGCCCGGCGGTCCCGTCCAGGTATTTATGCGCCAGGAATTTGGTGATTCTGTCCAGCGCGAATACGGCGGCTATCACAGCCGCCGCGCGTGGCGAAACCCGCGTCAGCGCGGCCCGTTGTGTCCGTTCCGCCGGGGCGGAGCAGCAGTTCATTTCTCCGCCTCCAGCACGCCGGCGCAGCGCGCGCAGACGTCCGGATGCGCGGGATGCGCGCCGATATCCTTTTTCCACTGCCAGCAGCGCGGGCATTTCGCGCCGTCGGCGTGAACGACTTCAACGGAAAGCTGCTCCGGCCCCTCCGCCAGTTCCGCTGCGGAGACTATCAGCACGGAAGGCCACAATTCCAACGTGCCGCTTATGAAAGCGCGCTCAGCCGCGTCATTGGCCCTGAAAATAACTTTCGCCTCAAGCGGCGCGCCTATGATGCCGGCCTTCCTTTTTTCCTCAAGGGCTTTGAGCGCAAGCTCGCGTATCTGCCGTATTTTCTCCCATTTTTCCGCCAGCGCCTGCGGGCATTTTTCTCCGGCCTGAGGGAAATCCGACAGGAAGACGCTTTCCTCAAGGCCGGGATTGGCCTTGCGCAATTCCTGCCACGCCTCCTCTGCGGTGAAAGACAGCACCGGGGCCATGAGCCGAAACAGCCCCGTGGCAATCTCGTAAAGCGCGGTCTGGGCGGAGCGGCGCTCCCATGAATTCTTGCCCAGGGTGTAGAGCCTGTCTTTCAACGTGTCAAAGTAGAAAGACGACAGGTCCAGTATGCAGAAATCCGCTATGTCGCGGATTGCGGCGCGGTAATTGAGCCTGTCATAATGCCCGCGCGCTGCCGCCACAAGCTCCGCAAGGCGGTGGAGCATGTATCTGTCCGCCTCGTGCAGCTTATCGTAAGAAACCTTATGTTTTTGCGGGTCGTAATCCCAGAGATTGCCAAGCAGATAGCGCGACGTGTTGCGAATCTTGCGGTAGGCGTCTATGGGCCCCTCCAGCAGTTTTTCGGAGAGGCGCACATCCTCGGTGCAGTCGGACAGGGCGACCCAGAGCCGCAAAGTCTCCGCGCCGTATTTGCCTATTATTTCCTGCGGCGAGACGGCATTGCCCGCCGATTTGTGCATGGCGTGGCCCTTCTCATCCATTATAAATCCGTGGGTGTATACCGCCTTGTACGGCGCATGGCCGTTCAGCGCGACCGACGGGATAAGCGAGGTCTGGAACCAGCCCCTGTGCTGGTCCGAGCCTTCCATATAGAGGTCAGCCGGATAATGCCCCTCCGGCAGCACCGCCGCCCAGGAAACCCCCGAATCCAGCCACACGTCCAGAATGTCGGTTTCCTTGACGAAAGTTGTCCCGCCGCATTTGCATTTATAGCCGGGGGGAACTATCTTTTCCGCCGGATCGCTGAACCAGAAATCCGAGCCTTCGGCGAAAGCGCGTTTCTCTATGGCGGCAAAAAGCGTTTCGTCATACTGAAGCTGATGGCAGGAGGAGCAGTTCATCATCGGCACCGGCGTTCCCCAGGCGCGCTGGCGCGACAGGCACCAGTCCGGCCTTTGCTGCACCATGGAGCGTATTCTTTCCCTGCTGCCCGGCGGCACCCAGTTCACCTTGTCTATGGCGGCGACAAGTTTGTCGCGCAGCCCGTTTTTGTCTACGCCCAAAAACCACTGCTCCGTTGCGCGGAATATGACCGGCTTTTTGCACCGCCAGCAATGCGGATAGCTGTGCGAAATATCCTTTGCGGCCAGCAGCTTACCCGCGGCGCGCAGTTTTTCAATGACCGCCGGGTTGGCCTCCCAGACCGAGAGCCCCTCAAACTCGCGGCCCTCTTTAGTAAAGCGGCCCCGGTTGTCCACGGGACAGAAAATCTCTATACCCTGCTCCAGGCCGGAGTAGAAATCGTCCTCGCCATGGCCCGGCGCGACATGGACTATGCCGCTGCCCGTATCCATCGCCACGAAATCCGTATGGATGACCGGATTGGCTTTATCCGCGAACAGCGGATGGCGGTATTTGAGGCCCAGCAGCGCTTTGCCGGGGATTTTTTCGCCCTTTTCGCAGTCCAGCCCGCATTCGGAAATAAAAGAATCCGCCAGCTTTTCGGCGGCGATGTAATGCTCGCCGGTTTTGCGGTCGCGCAGGAGGATATAGCTTTCCTCCTCGTCCACGGCGGCGGCCATGTTGGCGGGCAGGGTCCAGGGGGTGGTGGTCCAGATGGCCAGCGCGGCTTTTTTACCGGAGAACGGCTCCGCCAGTTCAAATTTCACGAATATGGAATTGGAGGTTTTATCCTTGTATTCCACTTCCGCGTCGGCTAGCGCGGTCTCGCACGAGACGCACCAGTATATCGGCTTTTTGCCTTTGAATATGCAGCCCTTGCGCGCCAGATCCAGAAAAGCCTTTATGACTGTGCCCTCAAAATGCGGCGACATGGTGATATACGGATTGTCCCAGTCCGCCGGTATGCCAAGCCGCTTGAAATCCTCGCGCTGGAGGTCTATGAATTTCGCGGCAAACTGCCGGGCCTTTAGGCGGAAGGCGGGAATATCTTCTATATGCCGCTTGTCCTGCTTCAATTCCTTCAGGAGGGCGTGTTCTATGGGAAGCCCGTGGCAGTCCCAGCCCGGCACATAAGGCGTGTAATGGCCCGACATCGCGCGCGATTTGATGGTTATATCCTTGAGGATTTTGTTAAGCGCGTGTCCGTTGTGTATATGCCCGTTGGCGTAGGGCGGCCCGTCGTGCAGGATATAGGGGGTTTTCCCGCGGCGCTTTTCCAGCATTTTGCGGTAGAGGCCGATATCGTTCCATAATTTAATGGTCAGCGGCTCGCGTTTCGGCAGCTCGGCGCGCATGGGGAAATCGGTTTTGGGAAGCAGAACCGTGCCGGAGCGTCCGGCTGTCTCTTTTATAGCCATATCCTGTGGAATTATACAAAATACGGAATTCCCCCGCGGTTCCGGCGCAAAAAAGCGCCCCCCGTTTTGCGGGGGGCGCCGGAGACTGCGGCAATGCAATCAATTGGCCACAAGCCATTGCGCGAATTTAGGCCATTTGCCGGCTTTGGCGAAGGCTAGCTCGTCGTAATTCGTGTCGTACTTTTCCGCGGGAAGATAAACCGCAAGCCCGTGCGAATCCGCATAGTCGAACGTGACTCTGTTATGCTTGATTACGCTGCCCTTCAGATAATCCATAAGCGCGCCCGCGGCTTCCTTGATTTTCGGATTTGTCTCGGCCGGCGTGGCAACCAGGGAGACAAAGTGGTAAAGGTCCGCATTATCCCTATAATTGTGGTTCACGGCATAATGCTGTGTCGCTGTGAGGGCTTTCTTTACCGCCTCCTTGTTGCCGGAAGTCATGACAGCGTCGGCAAAAGCGTCCATCTTCTTTACCAGTTCCGGCATCGTCTTTGAATCCACATACGACTGCGTGGCCATGTATGTGTAATGGTCCGCATAACTGTCCACCGCAGCTTTGGACAAAGAGGCGGCCTCCATATCCGAACCATGCGCTTTCTGAAGGAACGCATCATAGGTGTAGCCGTCGCCCGCTTCCAGTTCCTCGGAACCGACCACATAGGAAGCGTAATCCTTCAACTCATAGGTAACTTCGGCCATCTGCATAAGGCAGGCGTCCGAGGCGTAAACATCCATTTTGCGCCCAAGCGACTTGAGCAGCGCGCCCATCTGCGGCGTGTTGATGTGGTTGCCGGTCTCGTCGTCTGCCGAGATTATTTTGGCGGGCTGATTATCCATCGCCTTGGTCCAGCCTCCGCCGTGATTCCAGAGGATATACATGTAATGCTGCGCCGGATATTTGGACATGGCCCATTTGCCGAAATCCGCGGCATGCTTGTAATCGCCCATATCGCATTGGGGGATGGTTTCAACCACTGGCGATGAGATTTTATCGGTGTCATTGGCTTTTTTCACCAGGTAGCGGCGGCAGCCGGTCCATTTGCCGTCGTTGGCGACATTGCCCATGCGTCCGAACTCCACCACCACCTGTATGTCATTGTCCGAGCCGACTCTTTCCATCTGGTAAAAATTCGTGAAGGCGAACTGTTCCAATTCGTTCTTGCCGTTCATAAACACCATGACAGTCCATTTAGGGAGCGCAGCGGGCTTGGCGGACTGCGGCGCATCTGCCGGACCGGCGGCTGGCGCGGACGGCACCGCCGTTCCGGTTACCGCCGCGGAGTTGGCGGCGTTTCTCACGCCTTTGGCGCCTGGCGCGGGATTGTCGTAGTTTACCGCCGCGAAGGCGGCGCAGGCCTGAAACACTACCGAGACGACCACTGCCATAACAATGTTGCCGGACATTGACAGCCTCTCTTGGGCGGGGGGGGTGTGCTGCGCCCGCCCGCACCAATTATACAGATTCCTATTGGAATGTCAATTCCGGCGCAAGGCAGGCGGGCGGGCGCGGTTTTGCGAGCCTTATCTGGCCGGCTGGGGGGAATGCGGCAGCCGCCGCAGCGACATAAAGCCGGACAGCGCGCGCAGCGCCCTGTCGGACGAGCGGAACACCGGGATGCCGCTTTTGGCGGCCAGCGCGCGGTAACCGTCGTAGAGCGCGCCCGCCGCGACGCAGAACACCAGCGGCTTGCCGTGCCGCCGCGCGATTTCGCCTATCTTCGCCGCGACGGAATTTTCCAGCCCTTCGCTTTCCAGCGTTTTCATCGCCGGGGTGAGCGGCACAAGCGACAACGCCATCGCATCCGTTTCCGGCGAGGCCAGCGCGGCCTCCGCGATTTCCAGTATGGCGGCGTCCGGGGCCATGGGGGTTACATCCAGCGGGTTGCGCGCGTCCACTATGGCGTCAAGCCCGTGGCTTTCCAGCAGGGCCTTTATTTTGCGCGACAGCGTCTCATCCAGAGGCGTGGCCGACAGCGGGCCGCGCGCCGGCAGATTGTCGGCCATGGCGGCGCTTTCAAAGCCGGCATTGCTCATCAAAAATACGTTTCCGCGCGCCGGTTTTGCGCCCGCGTAGCAGGACATGAGCTGCGCCATATCCTCAAAATCGTCCAGAGTATCGGCCACCCAGGCGCCGGCGCGGGCCAGCGTCTCGCGCAGGACCACGTAATCCCCGGCCACGGAGGCGGTATGCCCCATCACCGCCTTCTGCCCGGCGGGGGTGCGCCCGGCCTTGTAGACCAGCGCCTCCTTGCCCGCCGCCCTTGCGGTTCTGACCGCATCCAGCAGGCGCAGCCCGTCGCCGTCCTTGAGGCCTTCCAGATAAATAAACAGCGCCTTGACGTCTTCGTCCTTGGCGGCGTGGGCGGCATAGTCGGCCACCGTCACGTCCATCTGGTTGCCCACCGAAACGCTGTAGACGGGCTTAAGCTCCGGGAATTTGCCGCATATGGTTATCACGAAGGCGCCGCTCTGGCTGATAAGCGCGCTCTGGTGGAAGGGCAGCGAGGGGCCTATGGGCGGGGCCATTTTCTCCGCCGGGATGAAAAGCGTGTTCACCTTTGACGGGTTTGAGACTATGCCCAGCGAATTGCCGCCGCTGAGCGTGAAATCGGGATTATTCTTCTTGCCCTCGGCGACGATTTTCAGCACCTCTTCCTGCACCGCATGGCTGCCTTCCTTTTCGCCCATGCCGCCGGAAATCAGCGCCACGCCGCGCACCCTGCCGCTGCGGGCGGCGTCCCGCAGCGCGGCGGGGACGTCCTTGGAGGGGACTGCCATCACCAGCATGTCTACGATATGCGGGAAATCCGCCGCTTTCGCGAAACAGCGCGCGCCGTCTATCTCGCCCTGAAAATCCTTGAGAACATAGAGGTTATGCCTGTCAAAGCCGGCTTTCATGACATTGTTGAGGATGATGCGGCCCATGTTCATCTTCTTTTCGCTCACGCCCGCGACGGCGACGGTGGCGGGCCGCAGCAGCGCATGCACCCCCTTTGCCGTCGGCGCGACGCGCGGCTTGGGGCCGGGCGCGCGCAGCCGCAGCACCCCGTCCAGCGCGACAAGTTTCCCGCATGACACCGCCAGCGGGTTCACCTCCATCTCCTCTATAACAACATGCTGCCCGCCCGCGTCCGAGAACGCGGCCATCAGCCTGGCGAAAGCGTCCAGCCATTTAAGGATTTCCTCGTCCTGGGCCAGTTTTCTGCCGCCGCGCACGTTGCCGGCGGCGTATTTCCATATCCAGGCGGAGTTCAGAAACGCCCGCATCCCCTCCGGGCCGTCCAGCGCGGCCAGCGGCGCCACGGCGGGAGTGTTGCCGGGCCTGATTTTCTGCGTGATATTCTCGGCATCGGTGCCGCCGACGCCCAGGCTGATGACCGGCCCGAATGCCGGGTCCTGCCGCGCGCCCAGCATAAGCTCCTGCCCCAGCGAGAACACGGCATGTTCCACAAACTCGCAGACCATGAACCGCTCCACCCCGCGCAGCGCCAGGCGCATGTTGCGGATGGTTTCCACCACCTTGTCCTTGGCGCAGACTTTGACGCCGCCGGCCTCGGTCTTGTGCAGCGTCTCGGAAGAGACGGCTTTGACCACCACCTTGTTTCCGGGAAAACTTTCCACTATGTTGTGCAGCTCGCCGCGGTCTATGGCCTCGTGCGGCAGCAGGCTGCGCATCGGGGTGGGCAGGCCGAACGCGTCAAAAAGCTCGTAGACTTCCGGCTCGGTCAGTGCGTTGCGTTTCTGCGCCAGCGCGGACTTAAGGACTGCCTGGACGGTTTTTACAGGGTCGGTGTTATGCATGGCATACCTCGCGTATTTTTTCAAGCGCGGCGTGCCGCGCGAAATAAAGGCATTGTTTCCTGCTGATAATTCCCGCGCCCAGCGACAGGCAGTCGGAAGCCGCCGCGCCCAGCGCAAGCCTGAGGCACTCCTGCCGGCCCGCGCCCCGCGCGAAGCCGCAAATCAGCCCGGCCATAAACGAATCTCCCGCGCCCACGGCGGAGAGCGGCTTTATCTCCGGCGGGCGAAACCGCCACAGCTTCTGCGGCGTAACAGCCCAGCCGGGATGCGGGCCGTCGGTAACCACTATGTATTCCGTGCCTGCGGCGCGCGCTTTGGCGAAAAATCGGCACAGCGCGCCGCCGGAAAGTTTATCCCCGGAAAGGTATTCAAACTCCTCGCGGTTGAGCTTTACCAGTTCCGGCCCCGCGGCGGCGGCGGCTTTCAGCGCGGGGCCGCTGGTGTCCAGCGCGCAGAGCGCGCCGCGTTTTTTGGCTATCCTTATAAGCTGCGCGAAAAAGCCGTCGCCCAGCCCTTTGCATATCCTGCCGGAAAACACCGCCGCCCCGCAGCCGCCCAGGCAGGCGGCATAGGTTTTCAGAAAGCGCCGCCGCGCCGCTGCGGGGACGGGGCTGCCTTCCTCGTTGAAATCGGTGGCGATGCCGTCGCGCCCGTCCACGACCGACAGGCAGAGGCGGCTTTCCCCCGGCGAAAATATCACGCAGCGGTTTTCAATCCCCTCGCGGCGCAGCGCGCCGGCAATCCAGCGGCCCGAATACCCGGACAGAAAGCCCGTCAGGCGCGGCTTTACGCCCAGCGTCGTCAGCGCGCGCGATACATTGACGCCCTTTCCGCCCGCCAGGCTTTTGACTTCGGCCAGCCGGTATATGCGGCCTTTGTCCAGCCGGTCCACCACGGCGGTTTTGTCTACAGCCAGGTTAAGGTTGACGACAAGGACTCTGTTCGCCATAGGCCTATGAATTTATCATTTTTCGCAGCAGGTTCAGCGCGGCGGCGGCGGAATAGAGCTTGTTGTTTTCGCGCGAGGAGCAGAACCGCCGCTCCTGCGCCGCGCTTTTGCCGCCCGGCCCGGCGGCGGCGATATAGACCAGTCCCACCGGTTTTTGCCTGGTTCCGCCGCCCGGCCCGGCTATGCCGGTGATGGCCAGCCCCCAGTCCGCGCCGAAGGCCGCCCTGGCGCCGGCGGCCATTTCCAGAGCGCATTGGGCGGATACCGCGCCGTGCTTTTTAATGGTGGCGCGCCTCACCCCCAGAAATTTTATTTTGGCTTCGTTGGAATAGGCCACGATACCGCCCGGAAAATAGCGCGAGCTGCCGGGCCGGTCGGTTATCATGCTGGCGGCCAGCCCGCCGGTGCAGGATTCGGCCAGGGCCAGCGTCTGCCCCCGCTTTTCCAGCGCGGCGCCCAGCGCGCCGGACAGCGTGGCGCCGCCCTCGCCGAAAACAGCGCCTCCCAGCGCGGCCCTGCACATGCGCCGGATTTGCGCGGCGGCTTTCGCCGGGGTTTTGCCGCCGGGCGCGGCCAGAAAGCGCACCGTGCCCGGTGAGGCGAGAATGGTGTATTCCGCGTCCGGGAACCGCTCCATCACCGGCGCCAGCGCCTCTGCGGCGGCGGATTCGGCGGTGTCGCCTATGGAGATGTCAACGCGGGGCGGCGCGCCGCGCAGCCGGAAGGCGCGCTTTATTTCGGGCGCGATATAGCGCTTGAACATGGGCCGCCATTCGGCAAGCGGGCCGGGCTGGAGAAGCAGCAGCTTCCCTCCCAGCCGCAGCGCCTGCCCCGGCGCTGTCCCGGCGGGGTTGGGCAGCGCGCGCGCCCCCCGGATAAGCAGCGCCTGCCGCGCGTTTGTGGGCGGCATTTCGCGGCGCAGTTTGGCAAAACGCACTTTAAGTCCGCGCAGCAGTTCCGGCGACAGGACAAGTTTTTCGCCAACCGCCCGCGCGGCGGCCTGCCGCGTTATATCGTCAAAAGTGGGGCCGAGCCCGCCGGTTACAAGGACAATATCCGCCAAGCCCAGCGCGGTTTTTATCGCGCGGGCGACGGCATTCTCGTAGTCGGGCAGGGTGGTCTCCCCGCAGACGGAAACGCCCAGCTTTTCCAGTTCGGCGCAAATCAGCGGGGTGTAGGAGTTAAGCCTGCCCCGCACCAGTTCCGTGCCGGTGAATATAAGGAATGCGCGCGCGTTTGCCATCAGCGCAATTGTACAAAAACTTTTCAGAGCCTTTCCGAAACGAAACGGGCGCAAAACCTTGCCAGCGGCGTTCAACTTGTGGTAGCGTTGGTATTGTGAATATTTACGAACAGCAGATATCCAACCGGCGGTGGACGGCGGCCATAGTGGCCCTGTTTTTCGCGCTGTTCATGTTTATCGGGCTGGGGTTTGACGTGTTCATGCTGGGAATGCCGTTTCCCGTGCTGAATCCTGACGGGGCGCCCGGCGTCATGGCCTATGCCGGACACCGCCGTGCCCGCGCGCGCGCGCATGCCGAACTGCCGCGCCGGACCGACAGCGTTCCCTACGGGACTATTGCAAGCCTGCTTTTTGCCTGCGGGATGCTGCTGAACTCTGTTTTCAACGGGCCGGGGATGATATTGTCTTCCTGCATGGCGCGTCCGCCCAACCCGCTGGACGACAAGGAAAAGCAGCTTGTCAATATCGCCGAGGAGATGAGCATAGCCGCCGGCCTGCCGCCGCCGCAGGTTTATGTTGTGCCCGACGCGGACCCCAATGCTTTCGCGACAGGCTTTTCGCCAGGCGGGGCTAAAATAGCCGTTACGCAGGGACTGCTGGACTGCCTTTCGCGGGAGGAGTTGCAGGCCGTGGTCGCCCACGAGATGAGCCATGTCAGGAATTACGACATACGGCTGATGACAATGATTGCCGCGCTCTGCGGCGCGCTGGCGTTGCTGAGCGACTGGGCGGGACGCTCTGTGCGGGCAGGAGGCGGCTCGCGCGGGAAAGGCAAAAGCGGCGGCAATATCGTGGTTTTCGTGTTGTGGCTTGCGCTGGTGATACTGGCGCCGGTCATTGCGCAGCTGCTGGCCACGGCGGTGTCGCGCAAGCGGGAATACCTGGCAGACGCCACAGGGGCCGAGCTTACACGCAATCCGCTGGCGCTGGCCCGCGCGCTGGAGAAAATCCGCGCGGCGGCCTCCCCCACCCGGCTTATGAACCGCGAAGGCGTGGCGCATATGTGCATATCCGATCCGCGCGGCGGCCTCTTTGATGATAAGGAAGGTCTAGTGGCCGACATTCTGGCCACTCATCCGCCCATGGGCCGGCGCATAACCGCGCTTAAAATGATGGCTTATGCCGGAGGCGCGTCATGATTGCCGCCGCGCTGGCTTTGTCCGTGGCTGTTGCCGCCGCGCCCGCGCCGGGGCGGCTTGCGGCCTGCACAAGCGCGGGAAAAGAACTGTTTGCCCAGCGCCGGCTGCCGGAAGCGGAGGCAAAATTCAGGGAATGCGTAGCCTCCTGGCCGGAGGATGCGGGCGCGCATGTCAGCCTGGCCGGCGTGCTGATGACGCTGAAAAAATTTGACCAGGCCGCCCAGGAATTTACGGACGCGCTTGAAAAAATTGACCCCAACTCGCCGCTGGCGGCCTATTGCCACAGCCGGCTGGGCGACATAGCCGTGAAAAAGGGCAAGCTGGACGAGGCGGAGGACCGCTACCGCCGCGCCGCCGCCATAGACCCGCGCGAAGTCAACTCCATAATCGGCCTGGGCCGTTGCAGCGAGATAAAAAAGGACTGGTTTCCCGCCGCCGAAAATTACCGCAGGGCGCTGGCGCTGGAACCGGGCAACGAAATGGCCAAACAGGGGCTGCGTCGCGTGGAACCGACCGTGATGAGCGACGCCGAAATACTCTCCGAGCTTAAATTCCGCCGCGCGCTGGTGTCCGACGCGAGCGAGCTTTCCCCTGAAGCAAAACTGCTTTTCAAGGACATAAGGCGGGCGGAGGAGTACGGCGGCGTCAACTATCTGGCCAAAAGGCTGCGCGCGCTGCCGCCGGACTACACCGTGGAAAAAGACACCGGAACCCCGACGTACAGGCTTATGTTCAGCTATGCGGGATATCTGGTCTACCGCAACTATATATCCAGCGACGCGGTCCGGTTTTTTGAGAAAAAAGGCATAAAGCTCAAGGATGTGGTTAAGCTGCGCGCCAAAAACGGCGCCCTTGTGTTTGACCCCAAGGAGGGGGGGCGGCTCTCCTCGGACGGGCTGGAAGTTTATTATTATGCCATGCTGGGCCGCAAGGAATATATCCTGCCTTCGGAGCCGCTGCCGCCCGCGCTGTGGGAAAAGCTCAGCGAAAGCGACAAGCTGGAAGTCGAGATGAAACGCGACAAGTACATGGAAATATCCGAATCCGAATACCTGTGGCTGTGCCGGGCCACCAACTGCGCGGAGGAAACTTTCACTGAAAAACTGGACATGCGCATCCGCGAAATCATGCTTGGCGACGGTAAAAAACGCAAGCGCTATTTCATAGACACCACCGGCATGAGAAAGGATATGGGCGCGCTGGCCTCGCATATCTACCGCTACCGCAGCGGCGATACGGACACCTCCGGCTCCGGCAGCACCGGATTTTTCGGGCTGGGCGGCTCGCCCAAGCAGAAGCTTTGCGACAAATACGGGGGGATATCTGACGCCATAGAGCAATGAAAATATCAAGAACGGAAATTATCACCGTGGCGGCCCTCATGCTGTCCGTATTGGCGGCGGGCGTGTCCGGCTACATGATTATAGAGGGCTGGAATCTGGCGGATTCGCTTTACATGACCGTCATAACCCTGGCCACCATCGGCTACGGGGAGACGCACCCGCTGTCGCCGCACGGGCGGATTTTCACCATGCTGCTTATATTCGGCGGGCTGGGAATAATGGCCTATGCGTTTTCCATGTTCACCGCGCTGATTGTGGGCGGCCATCTCACAGACGCTTTCAGGAGAAGAAAAATGGACAAGCAGATAAAATCGCTGGCGGGGCATTACATCGTCTGCGGCGCGAGCCGGGCCGGACTCTCCATCGCGGAGGAACTGGCAAAAACGGGCAGGTCTTTTGTCATGGTGGAAATGGACGCGGCCTCCGCCGCCAGGCTTGTGGAGCGCGGATGGCTGACTGTCCGCGGCGACGCCACGGAGGATAAAACCCTCAAGGAGGCGGGGATGGAGCGCGCCGCGGGGCTGTTCTGCTGCCTTAACAACGACAAGGATAATGCCTTCGCCGCGCTTACCGGGCGGCTGCTGAACCAGGCTTCGCGCATAATAAGCGCCCAGCGCTCCGAGGAGGTGCGCCAGAAGCTCATGCGCAGCGGGGCGGACGCGGTCATAAATCCGGGGCATATAGGGGGGCTGCGCATGGTCTCGGAAATGGTGCGGCCCGCCACTGTTACTTTCCTGGACAACATGCTGCGCGAGGCCAGAAACGCCTACCGTTTTGAGGATGTGGAAATCAGGACCCCTGTCCTGCTGGGCGATATAAAGGGCGCGCAGGGCGGCGCGGCGCTGGCCGTGGCCGTCAGGCGGCGCGGCGCCGTGGATTACGAGATGAACCCCGCGCCGGACATGCGGCTGGCCGAGGGTGATGTTGTCATAGCCCTGGGCAGCCGGGAGCAGATAGCCTCACTGCGGCGTGGCCTCGGATTGCATTGACGGCGGCGCAAAGGTAGAATGTAGCTGAATTGGAAGGGCCGGCCAATGCCGGCAGGCGATACGGAGTTTGCCCGGCGGACGCGCAGCCGCGCAACAGTCCGGCAGGTTGTATATCAAGGAGAATGAGATATGAAAAAGCTGGTAATATGTGTTGCCGCCATGGTGTGTGCGGGCATTGCGTTCGCCGCGCAAAAAGGCTCCGACAGAGCCGCAGAAGTCAATGGCGAGGCAATCAAGAAAAGCGATGTGGACGCAAGGCTCTGGTCGCTGTTCGGCGTCAACCTGACAAACGACCTCATAAACGAACGGCTCATACTCCAGGAAGCCGCCAAGCAGAAAATCACGGTTGATGCCGCGTCCGTGGATAAAAACCTCCAGAATCTCAAGGGCCAGGGGAAACAGGCCGAGGATTTCACGGCCAATCTCAAGGCGCAGGGCATAAGCGAGGATGTGGTGCGCAACCAGATTCGCATCAAAACCCTGGCAGAGGCGCTGGCTGTCAAAAAGTTTGACATCAAGACCACCGATGCCGACGCGGAGGCTTTCTTCAAGCTGAACAAGAAAAGCCTGGACAAGCCGGAAGGCGTTTCCGCGGTTCAGCTTTCTGTTCCGAGCAGCCAGGAGGCGCAGGACATGCTGTCCGCTGTGAAAGCCGGGGCCGACTTCAAAAATCTGGCCGTGGCCAAATGCACGGCGAACAAGCTCTGCCCTGCGGACGGCTCGCCGGTTGTCATATACAAAGGACAGCTTCCCGCGGATGTGGAAAAGGCGGTGTTCGCATTGCAGCCCGGAGAAACCTCCCAAGTGATAAACGGCAACAACGTGTTCATCGTAGTCAAGATGATAAAGGCCGTGCCGGCGGCGCCCGCAGAATTCGCCGCGCTCAAGGACCAGATAAGCTCCGTGCTGCAGCAGCAGAAGGTGGGCCAGGCCGTTCCAGAGATGATAAAGCAGCTGCGCGCCGAAGCTAAAATCAAGGTTTACTAGATGAAAAGGACGGTGAGGATTTTCGCCTTCGGGGGCAACGAAGTCGCCCCCGTCGGCGAAATCGACCCCAAAACCGGCAAGCCGGTGGCGCCCGGCATTCCGCTGCAATGGCAGAAGACCGCGCGCACCTGCCGCTTCGTGGCGGATATAGTAGAAAAGCATCCGCTGGATTCCTTCATCCTCACGCACGGCAACGGGCCGCAGGTGGGCAATATATTCCTGCGCTCGGAGTATTCGCGCCCCATACTGCCGCCGCTGCCGCTGGACGTGTGTGGGGCAGACACCCAGGGCGCGATGGCCTACATGCTGGGCCAGTTGGACAGCGAACTGCGCATGCGCGGCATAGACCGGAAAACCTGCGGCGTGATAACGCAGGTGGTGGTGGATGAAAACGACCCCGATTTCAAAACTCCGTCCAAATTCATAGGCCCGTCTTATACAAAGGAAAAGGCGCATGAGTTCGCAAAAACCGAGGGTTGGGTGGTCAAGCTCTACAAGAAAGACGCCAGAGGCGGCGAAATCTGGCGCAAGGTGGTCCCCTCGCCGGTTCCGAAGTACATAGCCGAGCTGGACGGCGTTCAGGCCGTGCTGGACGCGGGGATGATACCAATCACCGTCGGCGGCGGCGGCATCCCCGTGGTGGAGGTCAGGCCGGAGATAAAGGACAGAGAGGAGATTTACCGCGCCGGTTATGGTGTGGTGTTCCGCCGCAAGCATAAACCCGGCGTGGCGCCTGCAATAGTCTATCGCGGCGTTGAGGCTGTGGTGGACAAGGACCTGGCCTCCGCGCTTCTGGGCGCCAGCCTGATGAAAACGGCCAGAGCCCGCGGCCACGAAATCAATGTCAGCCTCACCATATTCACCGGCGAGGACGGCGCCAAGCTCAATTACCAGCAGCCGGACCAGGTTGACCTGCGCCGGCTGACACTCAAAGAGGCGCAGGAGCTTTACGAGCGCAAGCCCTGCCCCTTCCCCGCCGGCAGCATGGGGCCGAAAATAAAAGCCGCCATAGAGTTCGTTAAAAACGGCGGCAGCATAGCCTATATAACAAAAACCGAGCTTTTCGAGGAAACCCTCAAAGGCAAAGCCGGCACTACCGTAACGCCCTGACTATGAAAAAAGCGCCGGGTTTCACCTGCATACGCTGCGGCAGGCAGTACAAGCCGGGCCAGGCGGAATACAACTGCCTCTCCTGCGGCGGCAATCTGGACGTCTCGTACGACTACAACCTCATAAAAAAACGGCTCACCCGCAAAACGCTGGAAGCCAACACGGACCGCAGCATGCTGCGCTATCTGGACATCCTGCCGGTTGAGGATGAAAAGCTCTTTCCGCCGCCGCAGGTCGGCTGGACGCCGCTTTACAGCGCGGACAAACTGGCCTCTGCCCTGGGCATTTCCGCGTTGTATATAAAAGACGAGGGGCGCAACCCCACCTGCTCGTTAAAAGACCGGGCCAGCGCCGTCGCCGCCGCTTGCGCGCGGGAAGTGAAGGCGGAAACCATAACCGCCGCCTCCACCGGAAACGCGGCGGCCTCGCTGGCGTGCATGACCGCTTCGCTGGATATGAAAACCGTCATTTTTGTCCCCAGGACCGCGCCCGCGCCCAAGGTGGCGCAGATACTGGTTTTCGGCGCGGCTGTGGTCATGGTGGATGGCAGCTACGACGACGCGTTTGACCTGTGCGTCAGGGCGTCCCGCGAATACGGCTGGCACAACCGCAACACCGGCTACAACCCCTTCACCCGCGAGGGCAAGAAAACCTGCGCCTTTGAAATCTGCGAGCAGATGGGCTGGAAAATACCGGACAAGGTGTTTGTCTCTGCCGGAGACGGAAATATCATAAGCGGGCTGTGGAAGGGGGTCTCGGATTTCAAAAAGCTGGGCATCATAGACAAGCTGCCGCAGCTTGTTGCGGTGCAGGCGGAGCATTCCAACGCCATCAAGCTGGCGTTTGAAAGCAAAGACGGCGAAATCCGCCCCGTAAGCGGCAAAACCGTGGCCGACAGCATTTCCGTCAGCCTGCCCAGGGACGGCATGGCCGCCGTAACCGCGCTCAAGGAATCCGGCGGCTTGGCCATCACGGTTACCGACGAGCAGATACTGGCCGCCATCCCGGAGCTTGCGCGCGGCGCCGGGGTGTTTGCCGAGCCGGCGGGCGCGGCGGCCTATGCCGGCGTCAAAAAAGCTGCCGCGCAGGGGCTTGTGAAAAAAGGGGAAACGGCGGTTGCCGTCATCACCGGCAACGGCCTTAAAGACATTGAAAGCGCCATGAAAACCGCCGGAAAGCCGCTGCGCGTAAAACCGGACTTTGAAGATTTCAAAAAACTAGCCGCCCAGGCCGGCCTGTAGAGGACATCCTGTAAATGGCATATTTTCTGTTTCTGGACGAAAGCGGCGGCGGCCACACCGAAGGAGAATATGAGGTGCTGGGCGGCATCGCCGTTGAAGATGTCAAATTATGGGGATTTATTCAAGACGCGCACAATTTGGAGTTGGAAATATTCGGCAGACGATACACTGACGGCGACAGAGAAATCAAAGGCAAGAAACTCCTGAAGAAAAAAGTTTTTACTCATGCCAAATATATGGAAATGATCGCACCGGGGGAGAGGACTGTTCTGGCGAAAAAAGCGCTGGATAACGGTCCCGCCGCCACGCGAAAGGAACTGGCAGCGCTTGCGCAAGCCAAGCTGTGCTATGTGAACAGACTATTCAGGTTATGCATAACCAATAAAATAAAAGCATTTGCGTCGATAGTTGCGCCGGATGCCCCGGGAACTCCGGAAGCGGGAATATTAAGAAAAGATTACTCTTACCTGTTTGAACGTTTTTTTTATTTCTTGGAAGACGCCGGTCATTCCGCAGGGATAGTTGTTTTTGACGAGCTTGAAAAAATAAAAAGCCATATACTTATCACGCAAATGGAATCCTATTATCAGAAAACAGCCAAAGGAAAGCAACGGGCGACGCGCATTATCCCCGAACCCTTTTTTGTGCATAGCCATCTCACAACATGTATACAGGTGGCGGATCTTGTAGATTATGTCTTGGGATGGACATGGAAAGTGGACGGGGTACAAACAAAACGTCCTGAATTGGAATACTTTCAGAAACTGGTGTTTTCAATGAGACATAAAATCAAACGGTCCCGACTGGATATTTTCAGTTTTTCTTATATCAGGGATCTGAGATGCCAGCGGGAAATGAAAAAGGCAATGTAGCTTACGCTACAAAGCCTCCATGAATAGTATAGGATATGACAGTGTAAAAGTCAATATGAATTCGCAATCACAAGGAGGAAATGACAAATGATAGGACTGCCGCTTATTATAGTGCTGGCGGTGTTTGCGTTCAGCTGCATCCGCGTGCTTAACGAATACGAGCGCGGCGTGGTGCTTACCCTTGGCCGCTTCAGCGGAGTCAAAGGGCCGGGCGTGATATTCCTTATCCCCGGGGTGCAGCAGATGTTCCGCATCAGCACGCGGGTGATGGTGCTGGACGTGCCGCCGCAGGACATCATGACGCGCGACAATATCTCCAGCCGCGTCAACGCCGTTGTGTATTTCCGCGTGGTGGACCCCAAGTCCGCCGTGCTTAACGTGGAAAACTACATGTACGCCACCAGCCAGCTCTCGCAGACGACGCTGCGCAGCGTGCTGGGCCAGCAGGAGCTGGACGACCTGCTTGCCAACCGCGACAAAATCAACAAAAACCTCCAGGAAATCCTGGACCAGCACACCGAGCCGTGGGGCATAAAAATCGCCAGCGTGGAGGTCAAAAACGTTGATATCCCCCAGGACATGCAGCGCGCCATGGCCAAGCAGGCCGAGGCCGAGCGCGAACGCCGCGCCAAGGTCATTCACGCCGAGGGCGAATTCCAGGCCGCCCAGAAGCTGGCCGACGCCGCCAAAATCATAGGCTCCGAGCCGGCGGCCATCCAGCTGCGCTACCTGCAGACGCTCACGGAAATTGCGACGGAGAAAAACTCCACGACGCTGTTCCCGATACCGATAGACATGATATCGGCGTTTCTGAAGAAATAGCCGGTGCGCCCGTCCCGCGTTCGCGGGGCGGGCGCGGCCCATGCGCGGACTCTACATACACATCCCGTTTTGCTCCGGCAAGTGCGGGTATTGCGATTTCGTCTCTTTTGCCGGCAAGGAGCGGCTGCGCGGCGCTTATATAACCGCGCTGGCAAACGAGATGTCGGCCTATCGCGGCATGGGCGCGCACACCCTTTATATCGGCGGCGGCACGCCCAGCGAGCTTGACGGCGCGGAACTGCGCCGCCTGCTCAACGCCGTGGGCGAGCGTTTCAACCCCGTGCGCGAGTTTGAGGAATCCACCGTTGAAGTAAACCCCGAAAGCATCACGCGCGACAAAATCATGATTTTGCGCCAGTTCGGCGTCAGCCGGATAAGCATGGGCTTGCAGTCTTTTGACGATGCCACGTTGTCCGCGCTGGGCCGCCGCCACGACGCTGCGCGTTTTCTGGACGCGTATCTGGACCTGCGCTCGGTCGGGTTTTCAAACATCAATATAGACGTTATTGCCGCGCCGCCGTATCAGGACAGGGCCGGCTTTGCCGAAACCGTCCGCCGGGTGATAGAACTAAAGCCCGAGCATGTGTCTGTCTACGGGCTTGAAATCCCGCAGGCCTGCGCGCTGGCGGGCCGGGGCGTTTCCGTGGACGGAGATTTGTGCCGGGATATGCTTGAAGACGCCTGCTCCGCGCTGGCCGCGGCGGGCTACAGCCATTACGAAATATCCAATTTCGCCAGGCCGGGCCGCGAATGCCGCCACAACATCAACTACTGGGACAACGGAGAGTATATAGGCATAGGCTGCGCGGCGGCCTCGTATGTAGGCGGCATCCGGCGCGTAACCGCGCCGATGCTGGAGCATTACTGCTCCACCCTCTCCAAAGAGGGCGGCGAGCCGCCTCTGGCTTCCTGCGAGAAGCTGGAAGGCAAGGAAAAAACCGGCGAAAGCCTTATGCTGGGGCTGCGCAAACTCACAGGGCTTAAATTGACCGACGATATGCGCCGCGACTTCGGCGGCGAGCTTGTAACCCTGGCCGCCCGCGGGCTGCTTGTGCTGGAAGACGACACCGCCCGTCTCACCCGCGAGGGAATCTACGTCTCAAACGAAGTTTTCCGCAGCTTCGTGCCGCCTTTCTGAACCCTTACCCTGAGTGTTTCAGTTGGATTGCGGAATTCGGCGAAAAATCGCTTCATACTGCCTTCACAAAATTATCCTTTCGTGCAGTGAGGCACGCGCGGATAATTTTGTTCGGCATTATTTCGCGCTTTTTCGCCTCGGTTCACGCAACCAACTGAAGCATTCAGGTTACCGGTAAATATAGAGATGGTAGCCGTACTTGTATTCCGGCATGGACGGCCAGTCCAGTTTCACTATGCGGGAACCGATTATTTTCGCGCCGTTTCCGGCGAAATACTCCTCGCTTTCCTTCAGCTTGCGCCGGGCCTCGGCCTCGGTTTTGCCTATGCCGCCGATATAGCCGATTTCTGGTCCGATATAGGCCATTTTCTGCGGCCCGTCCCTGCGGACGATATTCACGCCGGAAAGAATGTCGTAGTCAATATCCTCGCCCGCGGTCAACAGGCGCAGCAGAATTTCGTCCTTGGGTTTTTGCGCCGGTTTGGCAAGATAATACAGCGCGAAAGTGGGCCGCATCCCGGAAGTCCTGACCGGGAAATACTCCGCCGCGACAGGCAGGCCGTTTTTCGCCAGAACGGCTTTTATCTCGTCTTTGGCGGCGGCTATGCCGGCGTCGCTGCTGCCGTCGTATTTTAGTTTTTCGCCTATGAACCGGCGCAAAGCCAGCCCATCCGGCGAATCATAAGAGATAACCGCCAGGCCCGGGCTGAAACTGTCCGATTTTATCTTGAGCCCCGCGGCGGACAGCACCGCCGCGTGGCGCGCGTGAAACCGTTCATACTGCTCTTTTGTGTCGGGGTAGCCGATTACCGCCGTGCCGGTGCAATCCGCCAGGAGATAGAGATTTTTATCCGTAACCGGCATCGCGGGCTGCGCGCCGGTTTGGGGCGAAACGGCAGGCTCCGCCGAAAACTCCGCCGGGGGCGCCGCCTCCAGATTTATGACCGCTTTCGCCGCGGCGTAGGCCGCTGTTTCAGACGCCGGCGCGGACGGGGCCGCCAGCGCGGTGAAGATGAAAACCGGAATGATTTTTTTCATGTCAACCTCTCTGCCGAATTATACCAAAAATCGGCTTCAGCGGCGCTTTTCCCGTCGGAGAGCGGATTTATCCAAAAAGCCTTGACAAAGCCTTGAATCCGGTTATACTAAGTGTGCGGACCGGAACAGTCTCCCGCGGTTTTGACCAGCGGGAGCGCCCAAAGCCCCAAGAGGGGACCCCGGTCCGGACATTTGCGGCAGGGCCGGCGGACGGATTGCCCGCCGGTGCGAGAGGGAAGGGTTGTTTGACAATTCCGCATCGCAGCGCGTAGCGCGTCTTGCGCGGGGGGCAGGTTGCCTCCGCGGGGCGGCGCGGCGCAAAGCCTTACGGCGAGGTTGCGGCGCCCGCACTCTGTAGCGCGCGCCAGGCCGGTCCCGGCTGCGTTCGGCGCGGCCTTGAGCGGCCCGCCCCCGCCCGGTGCGGAACAGGGAGGTTGCAGACTGCGGTTGCCGTGGAAGTTTTGCGCCGGTGGGTAGCACGCGGGGCGTTTACGCGCGGAGGCAGCCGGCGCAGGGTGAGTGGTGAAGGAAGTTCTGTCCCGGCGGTGGCGCGGCGCGCCCTGCCGGGTTTTGTTTTATCCCGCCAGCGACAGAAGCCATAAAAATTCAGTGTTGCCGTGGACGCCTTTTATGGGGGAAGGGATAATTCCCCCGTCGCGCGCGTTGTGTTTTCCGGCAATTTCCGCGGCGAAAAAATTCCGCAGCCCGTCCGCCGCTTTCCGCCGCAGCTCATCCGACCTCACTATGCCGCCGGGAGCCTCCCTGCGCGAAAGCTCGAATTGCGGCTTTATCAGCGCCGCGGCCTGCGCAGGGCGCGCCAGCGCCGCCAGCACGGGGGGCAGCACCAGCCTCAGCGAGATGAAAGAGACGTCTATGGCTGCAAAAACCGGCTTTTCGGGGAATGCGTCCGGCGGCAGGAAGCGCGCATTGCAATCGCCCATGAAAACCACGCGCGGGTCGCGGGCCAGGCGGGAGTCCAACTGGCCCCTGCCTACATCCACCGCGTACACCCTGCTTGCGCCGGCCTGGAGCATGCAGTCCGTGAACCCGCCGGTGGAGGCTCCGATGTCGGCGCAGATTTTGCCGCGCACGTCCAGCCCGAACCCGTCCAGCGCGGCCTTTAGCTTTAGCCCCCCGCGCGAGACATACGGGCATTTCGCGCCGGCAAGTTCCAGAATATCGCCAGGGCGCACGGCGCGGCCCGCCTTGGTTTCCACCAGGCCGTTTAGCAGCACCTGCCCGGCCATCACGGCAGCAAGCGCCTTGCTGCGCGTTTCAAACATCCCGCGCGCCGCCAGCGCCGCATCCAGCCGCATTTTGGGCGGTCTTTCCATATATCCTATGCTATAAAATTTTGCACGGCCTGCTCCCTAAACAGCAAAAGCACGGCTTTTGCCGGGGAATTGCGGCTGGACGACGGAATTCGGCGGCGGAGAGCGCGGCATTCCTGTGCAGGGTTTTCCTTGCATACCGGACGGGTATGCCCGTCAAATTCTGCGGGGAGTGTCCGCGCCATTTGCCGTCCAGTGTTGGTGCTGCCAACTGCGGAAAATGGGCTGCAATAACCTGAAACTTTCAGGATAACGGCGGGGCCGCGCCCAAAAGCGCGGCCCCGTGATATGCGCAACCCGGCAATTCGCCTACATGCTGGACATTTCCATTGATTTCAGGAAGTCCTTGTTGGATTTGGTGGCGGTGAGTTTTTCCACCAGCAGTTCCATCGCGTCCACGGGGTTGAGCGGCGCAAGCACCTTGCGCAGTATCCAGACTTTATTAAGCTCGTCCTCGCTTAGCAGCAGTTCCTCTTTTCTGGTGGAGGTGCGGTTGATGTCCACGGCGGGGAATATGCGCCGGTCGGAGAGTTTGCGGTCCAGATAAACCTCCGAGTTGCCGGTGCCCTTGAATTCCTCGAATATAACCTCGTCCATCCTGCTGCCGGTTTCCACCAGCGAGGTGGCGATGATGGTGAGCGAGCCTCCCTCCTCCACATTGCGCGCCGCGCCGAAAAACCGCTTGGGCCGCTGCAGCGAGGTGGCTTCAAGCCCGCCTGAAAGCACGCGCCCGCTGGACGGGGTGATGGTATTAAACGCCCGCGCCAGCCGGGTGATGGAGTCCAGCAATATCACCACATGCTTTTTCTGCTCCACCATGCGCTTTGCTTTTTCCAGCACCATTTCGGAAACCTGCACGTGCCGGTCCGGCGGCTCGTCGAATGTGGAGGCTATGACTTCGCCGCGCACGGAGCGGCGCATGTCGGTAACCTCTTCGGGCCGCTCGTCTATGAGCAGCACCATAAGCACGATTTCCTTGTGGTTTGTGGTAAGCGCGTTGGCCAGCTTCTGGAGAATGATGGTCTTGCCGGTCTTGGGCGCGGCCACTATAAGCGCGCGCTGGCCCATGCCTATGGGCGAAATAAGGTCTATCACGCGGGTGGTAAGCTCGTTTTTAAGCGTTTCCAGTATAAAGCGCGAGTTGGGGTGCAGCGGGGTGAGGTTGTCAAACAGCGGGCGGTCCTTGATAGCCTCGGCGTCCACGCCGTTTACGCGGCGCACCTGCAGCATCGCGAAAAACCGCTCCCCTTCCTTGGGCGGGCGGATGAGGCCCTCCACCGAGTCGCCCTTGCGCAGCGTGAATTTCTTGATTTGGGACGGGGAGACATAAATGTCCTCCGGCCCGGAAAGATAGTTGTTCTCTGGCGAGCGCAGGAATCCGAACCCGTCCGGCAGTATTTCCAGCACGCCGCCGCCGTAGATGGAGCCGCTGGCCTTGGCCTGGGCTTCAAGAATCTTGCCTATCAGCTCCTGTTTTTTGAGGCCGGAAATGGAATCCACTTTATGTTCGGTGGCGATTCTGTTGAGGTCGGACACCGTCATCTTGGAAAGCATGATGACGTCCAGCGGTTTCTGCCCGTTGCCGCTGGCGGGGGCCTGCGGCTGCGGCGCCGGTGCCGGGGCTGGCATTTTTTTGATGTCTCTGGGGGTTTCCGGAGTTGTCTGGGGGGTTTCCGGCTTTGCTGCGGGGTCTTGGGTTTCTGGGCGGTTCTGCATTTAGCTGCTCCTTTGTTTGCCGTCCCGTCAGGGGCGGCTCGTCTTGAAAGGCCGTGGCCTGTCAAATTTTTATTGAAATCAGAGTCCGGTATAGTTCAGTTATTTTTGCTGCAAGCTCTTTCCTGCTGCCCGAATTGTCTATCACCACATCCGCCAGCGCGGCTTTGCGCTCCTGCGGAAACTGGGCTTTGTCCCTGGCGGAAAATTCCGCCTCGCTCCAGCCGCGCCTTATGGCGCGCTCAAGGCGCAGTTCCCGCTTTGCGCGCACGCACAGCGTTATATCGCATATCCGCTGCGCCTGCGCCTCAAAAAGAAGCGGAGCGTCAAAAACCGCAATGTCTCGCTTTGTGCTGCGGAGCGTCTTCAGAGATTCTATTATAACAATTGGGTGTACCTGCATTTCAAGCCATTTTTTAAGCGCCGGAGCGGAAAACACCCTGTCCGCCAGCCATTGCCGGTTCACGCTTCCGTCGGGGCGGAACGCTTTTTTGCCGAATTTGCGCCTTATTCCGGCGCAGGCGGCAGAGCCCGCCTCCAGCGCGAGTTTTGCCAGCGCGTCGGCGCAGACGACCTCCGCGCCCAGTTCCCGGAATACTTTGGCCGCCTCGCTTTTGCCGGAGGCGGGCGAGCCGGTCAGCCCCACAATCAGCGTTTTAGCCATTTGGAATAACGCTCCATCCTGCGTTTTTCGTTTTCCGTAAGCGATTCCTCGCCCCGGCTGGAGATTTTGTCCAGTATGCGGTCAATGTCGCTGTCTTCGGTTTTGACGCGGCGCACTGTTTCCGGCCCGCGCAGCAGCGCCAGCTTTCCGGCGATGGCGGGATGCCAGCGCAGGTAAATATATCCCGCCACCATCCCGCCCAGATGCGCCAGGTTTGCCGCCGCGCTTTTCTGCGGGTTGAAGCACATGGCCAGCTCCGCCGCGCCCAGAAGCAGCGCCATGTGCACGGCTTTCATCGGGAAAACGAACCAGGCGTATACCGGCATTTCCGGGAATTCCAGCGCGAACGCCGCCAGCAGCCCGAACACCACCCCCGACGCGCCCACCACCGGCATCGCGGAATGCGGCTCCGCCGCCGCGTGGCAGAGCCCCGCGCTTATGCCGGTTATGGCGCAGTAAACCAGAAATTTCCGCGTTCCCCAGAAGCCTTCAAACATCGCGCCGAAAGTCCAGACCATGAAGCCGTTTATCAGCAAATGCCAGAAGCCGCCGTGCATGAATATGTAGGTTATGAACTGCCACAGCCACAGCCGCCCCAGCGCGAAGGCGGGCGACAATCCCAGTACCAGCTCCGCCCTGAAGCCGAATGCCAGGAAAATGATATAGCCGCAGAACATCAGCAGCAGCCCCCAGCGCGTCGCCGGGGGGAGATTGTGGTAAATGGTTTGCGCCAGCCTCATGCCGCCCCCGCCGCGGTTGTCATAGCGGTTTCATCCCGCTCCAGGTTTTGCCGGATTTGAGGTCCACGGAAAGCGGGACTTTCAGTGTGTATGCGCTTTCCATCAGCTGCTTTATCCGCGGCGCAAGGCGCGGCAGGTCGCCTTCCGGAATTTCAAAAAGCAGCTCATCATGCACTTGCAGCGTCATCACTGCTTTTTCGCCCGCCAGCAGCTTGTCCACCGCCAGCATGGCTTTTTTTATTATATCCGCCGAGCCGCCCTGTATGACGGTGTTTACCGCCGCGCGCCTGGCAAACGCCGCCGCGGCGTTGCTGGCCGACGAAATCTCCGGCAGCCGGCGGATGCGGCCGCTCATCGTGCGCACGAAACCGTCGCGCGCGGCAGCGGTTACGGCGGAGTCTATCCAGCTTTTGACGCCGCCGTATGTCTCAAAATAATGGTCTATGTATTTCTGCGCTTCAGTGCGGGGGATGCCAAGCTGCGCCGCCAGCGCCTGCGCGCCCTGCCCGTAGACTATGCCGAAATTGATGGCTTTGGCGGCGCGGCGCATGTCTGCGCTCACCAGTTCCGGCGCGGCGTTGAAAACCTCCGCCGCCGTGCGCAGATGAATGTCCCCGCCGGAATTGAACGCCGCGCACAGCGCATTGTCCCCGCTTTCGTGTGCCAGCACGCGCAGGTCTATCTGGGAATAATCGGCGGAGAGCAGGACTTTGCCCTCCCCCGCGCGGAACGCGCCGCGCACCGCCTGCGCGCCCTCGCCCCGGACGGGGATATTCTGCAAATTCGGATGCAGGCTGGACAGCCGCCCCGTCGCCGTCCCCGTCTGGTCAAAGCGGGTGTGGACCCGCCCGTTTTCCGACAGGGCGGTAAGATTGTCAACATAAGTGGATTTCAGCTTGGCCGCCTCGCGGTATTCCAGCAGCAGCGGCACTACGGGGTGCGCCCCGCTTATGGCGGAAAGGGATTCCTCGTCCGTGGACCAGCCGGTTTTGGTCTTTCTGCCGGATTTAAGCCCCAGCCGCTCAAAAAGCAGCGCGGCGATTTGCTTGGGCGAGTTGGGATTTATCTCCATGCCGGCGGAAAAGTTTATGTCTTTGTGCAAAACCTCCATCCGGGCGGAGAGCCGTTTGCCCGCCGCCTCCAGCGCGGAAACATCCACCGCCGCGCCCGCCGCCTCCATGCGCGCCAGCACGGGGATAAGCGGCAGCTCCATTTCGCGGTACAGCGGCTCCACCCCTTCCGCCGCCATTTTATCGCGCAGTGTTTGCGCCAGCGCGCGGATGTGCATATTCTCCATGACCAGCTTGTCCGGCGAGGCTGAAAAAAGCCCGTCCTCCGCCTTCGGCGAAGTGATAATGATGCCGGCATATTCGGCGGCCAGCGCGGCAAAGCCGTAATCGCCTAGCGAGGGATTCACGCACCATGCCGCCAATGCAGTGTCAAGACAGTTCAGCGGGCATGGCGCAAGGGCGGCCTCGCGCATGGCTTCCTTTATATAGTGGCCCAGCTTCAGCGCGGACGAATCCGACAGGGCGCGCGAAAGCGCGGCGCGGTCCGCCTCCGTCAGTCCGGCAAGCGGCTTGAAGGCGCAGTCCGTTTCCGAAAATCCCACAAGGACGCCGCCGCCTCCGGCCTGGAAATAAAATTCTTTCGCGGACATCAGCTTTTCCAGCGCGGCGTCCCAGCCGCCGGGTTTGGGAATATCCGCGCCTGAGGCCGCCGCGCCCGTCCGCGCCAGCGACAGCAAATCCCTGAGCTCAAACCGTCTGGCCAGCCCGGCCAGCGCCTCCGCCGGCGCGGGGGAGACCGCGAAATCCTCTATCCCGCCGATTGGGCAGCCGTTGTCGATTGTAACCAGTTGTTTGGAGAGTTTTGCCTCCGCCTCATGTGCCAGCAGCTTTCCGGCGGCGGACGGCTCCATCTCCCCGGCGCGGGCTTTTTCCAGCATGTTTTCCAGCGAGCCGAATTCGGAGACCAGCTTCGCGGCGGTTTTGGGGCCTATGCCGGCCACGCCGGGGACATTGTCGGATGAATCGCCTGTGAGCGCGAAATAATCCGTCAGCAGCGCGGGCGCAATGCCGTATTTCTGCGTTACGTAATCGGCGCCGCGCGGCGGGGTATTGTCGCCCGGCCAGAATTCCACGCCCTCGCGGGCGAGCTGGTAAATATCCTTGTCGGAGGATACTATCACCGCCGCGGCACCGCCGGCGGCGGCGGCCTTTGCGGCGCAGGCTATCAAATCGTCGGCCTCGTAGCCGGGCAGGGCCAGTATTTTAAGCCCCAGCCCCTGCGCCAGTTCGCGCGCGGCGGCAAGCTGCGAAACGAGGGCCGGGTCGGTTTTCGGGCGGTTGGCCTTGTAGGCGGAAAACATCCCGTGCCGGAAGGTGGGGCCGGGGGAGTCAAAACAGACGGCCATGTAATCCGGCTTTTTCTCGCGCAGTATTTTAAGCAGCAGGCGGGTGAAACCGAACAGCGCGCCCACCTCCTCGCCGGAGGAGGCGGTGAATTTCGGCAGCGCGTGGAAGAATCTGTGCAGGAAGCCGTGCGCGTCTATTATGTAAAAGTTTTTTTTCACTTCATCATCGCGGGCAGGATTGTGTCAAGCTCCGAATCCATGGCGGGGGAGTATCCCACCCAGGTTTTCCGAATTGTTCCGTCTTTGTCCACCAGAATAGACGTGGGTGTTCCCCTCACGCCGTAGAGCCGCGCAACCGCGCCGTCCCCGTCCAGCGCCAGCGGGTATTTCAGCCCGTTGCGCGAGCCGTATTCCGCCACGTCCGCCGCGGGATCGGCTATGCTGACAGCTATTACGGAAAGCCCCTTCCCGCCGTATTTGTCCTGCAGGGCGTTAAGCAGCGGCACCATGTACCTGCACGCGCCGCAATACACAGACCAGAACACCACCAGCACCGGCCCGCCCGCCTCCGCCGCCTGGAGATGCAGGCTTGCGCCGCGTGGCGAGTTCAGCGCGAAATCCGGCGCCTTCCTGCCTGCCGGCGCTTCCCCGCCGGAGCAGCCCGCCGCCAGAACTGCGGCCAGAAGAATTATCCTATAAAAGCGCATCAAGCTGCTTTTTCAGCTCGGCCTTGGATTGCAGCCCCACAAGCTGCGCGGCCACCTTGCCGTCCTTGAACAGCATCACGGTGGGAATGGCGGTTATGCGGTAGGAGGAGGCGATATTGGGATTCTCGTCGGTGTTGACCTTGCCGATTTTGATTTTGCCGGCGTATTCCGCGGCCAGCTCGCCCACCACGGGGGCCAGCATCCGGCAGGGGCCGCACCAGGGCGCCCAGAAATCCGCCATGACCGGTATGGCGCTTTTTATAACCTCTTCCTGAAAATTGGCGTCGGTGAACTGAACTTCGCTCATAGCAATGCCTCCTGAATGTGATGGAATGCCCGGACGCAGAAAAGGGTAGCAGGTTTGCGTTTTAGTGTCAAGGCTTGCTATGATTTCGCTTATGGGACCGCGCACCGCCAGAATCAGGCTTTCAGCTTTTGCGGAATACTTCTACGGCAAATCTTACCGCCCGCAGAAGCGCGGGCTTTCCAGCGTTCATCAGACGATATTCGTGTTGTTTCTGCTGCTTGCCGCCATTGTCTGGCGGGACAGCGACCTGCTCGTCTATCCGCAGGCGGCGTATGTGTTTGCGGCTTTTCTGGTGTCCAATATCGCCACCAATTACATCCTCACCAAATACCGGCTCTACTACTGGATGGTGGACGCGATGGTTGTGTGGAACTGCGTCTGCATAACCGGGCTGGTGCGCTATTCCGGCGGGCTGCATTCCTACCTGTGGGTGCTGTATCTGCTGCCTATTTTCACGGCGGCGATACTGATGTCCGTCAGGCAGCTGGCGATGACGGTTTTCCTGGCCGCGGCGGGCGCGGCGTCTTTCTACTCCGGCTCTTTCAGCACCTGGGATTCAGATGTGGCGTTTGAGCTGGCCAGCAAAATCGCACTGATGTTTTTGGGCGCTTTCCTGATGCACAGCCTGGCCTCGGAGCGCGACAGGGCCGAACATGCCCTGGATTCGGAGCGCGAGAAGCTGGACCAGCTTTCCTACGAGGTAGCCCAGCAGAATCTGGAAACCGTGAAAAACATGGACATGGTGGAGATGGGCAGGCGCGCCTCCGGCGTGGTGCACGACCTGGGAACGCCGGTTACGGTCATTCTGGGCAGCGCGCGGCTGCTGCTTGCCCAGGAGGAAACCCCCTCAAAAGCGGACATAAGACGCATACTGGACGCCGCCGTCCTTTGCCGCGACATACTCTCCAGCGCCATGCATGTGGCCAAAGGGGAGGAATACAAGTTTGAAAGTCTTGACCTGGGCGAGCCGCTGGAATCCGCCATCGCGATAGCGGAGCCGATACTGTCGGCCTCCAATACGGAGTTTGTCCGCGTCCTGGACGCGCGTTCCGCGCGGGTGCGCGGCAGCAGGATACATTTGCAGCGGCTGTTCCTGAACCTGCTGATGAATTCAAAAAACGTTCTCAAAAACGGCGGCAGCGTGAAGGTTTCCTCCTCCTGCCAGCCGGATAAGCATATCGCGGAAGTGGTTTTTGACGACAGCGGCCCCGGTTTTCCCGCCCAGTTGCTGGCCGAGGGGCCCAAACCGTTTGTTACCGGCAGGGCCGCCTCCGGCGGCACGGGGCTGGGGCTTGTGGTCTGCAAGGAGATAGCGGAGAGGCATGGCGGCTCGCTTGCCCTGTCAAACCGGCTGCTGGGCGGCGCGCGGGTTACGGTGCGGCTGCCGCTTGCGGCGGCGTGCGCTCAGCCCGCGGAGAACCAGCCGCGCCAGGACAGCAGCAAAATCAGCGCGCCCAGCCCCAATCTGTAATACACAAACGGCCTCAGGCTGTGCCTGCGCAGAAACCCCATCAGAAAACTGACCGCCAGCCAGCCGCCTGCAAGCGAGGCGGCAAACGCCGCCGCGAAGGCGCCGTCCAGCATCGCGGGCGTGATGTGCCGCAACTGCAGAACCGCCGCCCCGGCCAGCACCGGAACCGAGAACAAAAATGAAATCCGCGCCGCCTCGGCGCGCGAAAACCCCAGCAGCAACGCCGCCGTTATGGTAATGCCGGAGCGAGAAACTCCCGGCGCCAGCGCCAGCGCCTGCGCCGAGCCGATGACAAGCGCGGTTTTAAGCGAAAGAGCGGATTTGCCGCCCTCCGATGCCCTCCTGTCCGCCAGGTATAGGATAACCGCAAATATCATCAGCATGACGGCGATAAGCCAGGGCGCGCGGAACGCCATTTCGGCCTTTTTTTCCAGCAGCAGCCCGGCTATCGCGGCGGGAACGGTTCCCGCCGCCAGCAGCCACAGCGTCCCGCCTTCGGGCGAGCGCGGGGCTTGCAGGCCGCGCGATATTATCACGGCCCAGTCCTTGCGGAAATATATAAGCAGCGCTATCAGAGTGCCCAGATGCAGCATCACGTCGTAGGCGAGTCCCTGATACTGCCAGTGGAAAATATCCGGCACAAGCGCCAGATGGGCCGAACTTGATATGGGCAGGAATTCCCCGAACCCCTGCACCAGCCCCAGCACGACGGCTTTTATCATCAGACTTCCTCCAGAATAAGCCCATTCTCCGCAGTTGGATTGCGGAATGCGGCGGTGGCTGGCGGGACATTTCTGCGCGGAATTTTCCTTGCATACCCGCCGGGACCGGCCTATTTTCCTATATCCTCGTTCCAGAGCTGCGGCTTTTCCCGGATGAAACCGGCCATAATGTCCCTGCACTCCGGCAGGTCCAGGTTTATCAGCCTGACGCCGCGCTTTTTTGACCAGGCTTCGGGGCCTTTGAAGGTTTTGTTCTCGCCTATCACCACGGTCGGGATTTTGTAGAGCAGTATGGCGCCGGTGCACATGTCGCAGGGCGAAAGCGTGGAATAAATCGCGCATTTCTTATAGTCTTTCGCCGGCAGCCGGCCCGCGTTTTCAAGGCAGTCCATCTCGGCGTGCAGAATGGCGGATTTTTTCTGGACGCGGCGGTTATGCCCGCGCCCTATTATCCTGCCGCCCTTGACCAGCACCGCGCCTATGGGGATGCCCCCCTCGCGCAGGCCTTTGCGCGCCTCTTTGATTGCCTCTTTCATGAATTTAAGGTGTTTTTTCATATATTGCCTCCTGTATAAGTACTGTCCCATGCGGTTGGCCGCAGTCGCGGTTCAGGCAAGGAGACATGCGCGCGGCGATACTGTCCGTATGCAAGCGCACGGCGACGCCGCATCAACCGCGAATGCGGCCAACCCCTGAGGGGCGGTCCGCAACAGGGCCTTGCGCGTCGTTGTGGCCGCTTGGAGTGTTCACGGCACGCCTGCGCGTCCACGCCTAGCGCAAGGCTCTGTTGCGGACCGCCGCATAGGACATTACTCATACAGGAGGCAATAGCTCCGCGGGATTTAGTTTTTTGATGAATTCCAGCGCGTCTTTTATGGTTTTGACCTTGCCGTCCACCTGGGCGAGGCTTAACTCCTCCAGCGCGCGGCCCACCGCCCTGCCGGGGCCTATGCCCAGCGTCTTCATAACCGTATTGCCGTCTATGATTTTCTGCGGCGCTATTTTCTGCGGCTGGGTGAAATAGAGCCGCAGCATGTGATAGACAAGCTGCAAATGCCGCAGGGTTTTGCGCGGGCCGGTGCGCGGCATTTTGCGCGCCAGCGGCGGCGGCGTTTGCGACGACTGCGGCAGCAGCTTTTCCAGCGCGGGGTAAGACAGATAGGCCGCATAATCCGCCCAGCACAACATCAGCAGCGTCAGGGCCGCCTCCCCCGAATCGCGGAAGAAGCGGTAGACCGCGCGGTCTGTTATTTCCGCGTTGGAGGCCAGATGCCCGGGCCGTAAATGCCCGGATATGGCGGCGCAGACAAGCCGGGTATGCGCGTTGCTGAATTTAAGACGGCGCAAAACCTCTTCGGCTATGCGGGCGCCTTTTTCCTCGTGCAGGAAAAACCGGAGCCTGCCGCCTATCATTTTTGCGGTGGCGGGCTTGGCTATGTCGTGCAGCAGGGCGGTTAGCTTGAGAAGCGCGGCGTCGGCGGGGAGCCGGAATTCCGGGAAAACCGCGCCCGCGTTCTCCAGCAGGTATTCCGCGCGGTCAACAACAGCCAGAGTGTGCCTGAGGACGCCGCCTTTGCCGTAATAAACGACGGCGCATTTGCGCTGGGCTTCCAGTTCCGGGAAAACCGCCGCCAGCAGGCCGGCCTTGTCCATCTGCTCCAGCCGTTTTTTTGCGCCTTTGGCCGCCAGCAGCCGCAACAGTTCGTCCCGTATCCGCTCTCCGGCGGAGCGGGAGACTAGTTTATGCTCCCGCTTTATCATGGCAACCGTTTTCGGGGCTATTGAAAAATCCAGTTCCGCCGCCGCGCGGAAGGCGCGCAGCAGCCTGAGGGGGTCGTCTTTTAAAATATCCGGGCCGGTCGCGTTTACAAGCCGTTTTTTTATATCGGCCCGCGCGCCCAGCGGGTCCAGCACGGCGGCGGGGTCAAGGCCGGTTATCCGTATGCCGCCTTCCGCCGGGGCCAGCGAAAACGGCGCGCGGGCCGGATACGCGGCGGCGTTGATTGTGAAATCCCGGCGGCGCAGGTCGGCCTCTATATCGGCGCCCTGGAAATCCGACACGTCTATTTGCAGCGGGTACGGCTTGCGCCCGGCCACGCGGTAGACGCCGGTTTCCTCGTCCAGCGGAAAACAGCTTCCGCAAAGCGATTTCGCCAGCGACTGCGCCGCTTTGCGCGCGCGCCCCGCGGGAACGGCGATATCTATATCCGGCGAGACGCGCCCCATCTCCGCGTCGCGCACCGCGCCGCCCACCAGCCAGCAGCCGCCCAGCCCGGAGATTGCGGCTTCCGGTTTCATGCGGCTCCGAACGAGTTCAGCTTTTCCGCCTCGCGGCGGCGCAGGTCGCGCTTTAGGATTTTGTTAAGCGTGTTTTTTGGCATGGCTTCCAGAATTTCCACGTCGCGCGGGCGTTTGTAGGGGTCCAGCCGGGAGCGCAGGAATTTCAGTATGTCGTGCTTGTCCGCCGGCGCGCCGGGCTTTATGGTGACAAAGCACTTGATAAGCTCCTCGCCGTACTCGTCCGGCACGCCGATTACGGCGGCCTCCGCCACGGCGGGATGCTCGTGCGCCACGGCCTCCACCTGCGCGGGGTAGACCTTTAGGCCTTTGACTATTATCATGTCCTTCTTGCGGTCGCGGATGAAAAGGAAACCCTCGCCGTCCAGCAGGCCGATGTCGCCGGTTTTGAACCAGCCGTCCGCGGTGAGCATTTCTTTTGTCGCCTGCCGGTTGCCGTGGTAGCCGCGCGTCACGTTGGGGCCGCGCACGCAGATTTCGCCCTCGCGGTCATGGGGAAGAGTCCGTTCCGCCTCGTCAACGATTTTCACCTGCACGCCCGGCACCGGCCTGCCGACCGAGCCGCGCTTTCTCCCGTGCGGATGGTTGGCGGAGACTATGGGGGCCGTTTCCGTAAGCCCGTAGCCTTCAAACAGGCTTATGCCCAGTGTGTCTTCAAAATGTTTGTGCACCGCCGCGCTTAAAGGCGCCGCGCCGGAAAAGCAGCAGCGCACCCGCCGGAAAGCCCAATGCTGCATGTAGAGCCTGGCCAGGCCCCTGGCCTCTTTGGCGATAACCGAAAATATCTGCGGCACGCCCACCATTATGGACACGCCTTCCCTTCCCATCGTGTAAAGCCAGGGCTTGGCCGGGGCTATGCGCGGCGTTATCACGGTTTTGCCTCCGGTAAGCAGCGGAATCAGCGCGGTAACCGTGAACGCGAAGGTGTGGAACAGCGGCAGCAGGCAAAGGAAAACGTCGGTTTTGTCCACATGAAAGGTATGCGCTGCGGAGCGGGTGTTGCTGAGCAGATTTTTATGCGTCAGAATGACGCCCTTGGGATGTCCCGTGGTGCCGGAGGTGTAGAGCAGGGTTGCCGTGTCGTCCGGCAGGACCTCAAGCCGGTTGATGTCGTGGTGATGGGGCGCGGTTTTCACCTTGTGCCAGAAATCCAGCGCGTGGCGCGGCGGCGAGTCTATGGCCAGCACATGGCAGAATTCCCCCGCAGCGCCCGCCAGTTCAAGATACGGCGCCGCGAATTCCGAGGAGGTTACCGCCGCTTTCGCGCCGCTGTCTTTAAGGATAAATTCAATTTCGCCGCGGCGGGTTATCATGAAATTCACCGGCACGGACGCCGCGCCAATTCTGGCCAGCGCGAACTGGGCTATCAGGAATTCCGCGCAGTTGCGCAGGACAATGGCGGCCTTGTCGCCTTTGCGGAGGCCGAGCTGCCAGAACATATCCGCCGCGCGGTCCGAGGCCATCAGCAGCTCATGATAGGTCCAGCGGCGGTTTTCCTCTATAAGCGCCTCGGAATCCGGCGAAAGCGTCGCCCTGTGAAGAAGCGCCTGGTACAGTGTGGTGATTTCCCTCATAAGTCGGACAAAATATTATACAAATTTGCCGGAGGCGCTATTGCGAAACCGGCGCACTGCGATGAATGCAAAAAGAAATAACAGCGCCGCGCCGGCCAGGGCCAGGTAAATCCCTCTGTAAAACCATTCGTTGCGGTAGACAAACGCGGCATGATGCCGCCCCGGGGCAAGCACAAGCCGGAGCTGATGGTGCTTGTTCTCTCCGGCGGGGCCGCAATCCCTGCCGTCTATCTCCGCCCTGAAAAATCCGTTATGCAGGAAATTGGCAATCACCGCGCCGCCGGAAGGCGATGCCGCGTCAAACTCAAGCCTGTTGGGCAGTATTCTGAACTCCAGCGGCGCGCCGCTTTCCTCCCGGAACAGCATAGGCATGGCCTTGGGGTCGCTGTAAATCACGCGGCGGGAATCCTCAAATTCCTGCGAGAGGCCGTAGCCGGACAGCACGGGCCCGTATCTTGCCGCAGAACTTTTTTTGATTACATATCTGTTCACCCCCCACCGCCTGAAATAGGCGATGGTATTGGGATGAATCACTCCACAATAAGAGGAGAGGTAGGTCAGCTTCTGCGCGGCGTCGTAATTGGCCTTCAGCACAAAGGCGTCATAGCCCGCGAAATGATACAGCCCCCACAGCGTCGCATAATTGAACACAATGCCGCCGGGGTCCGAATCCCGGCCCGCGACATAGCCCAGCGAAAACAGCCTGCCGGAGGACAGTTTGTCCCGCAGCGGCTCGGTTATCGGGTTTGGGACGTCGTGGGTTATGAAGCTGTGCTGGAAATTGCGGGCATACATCGCGCCCATATCCGCCAGAGTCAGCGCCATGGCCAGCGCGAATATCCAGCCGGAGCGTTTCCCCAACCCCCCCCTCATTCCCCATGCGGCCAGCGCTATCAGGTAGAAATTGACGAAAATCCCCATCTTGAAAGTCCATCTCAGCCGGTTCAGCAGCGGCGTGAAATACACAAGCCAGTTCAGCGCGCCCGCGCCCCACAGCAGCGACAGCGCGGCGCATACGGCCAGCGCCGTCACAAGCGGGTTTCCGCGCGCCTGCCGCCAGCGCGCGGCCAGAAGAATCAGCGCGGCTTGGGCGACATAGCTTATATGCGCCGTATAGGGTATGACCCAGGAGGCAAACCCCGCCCTTGCGAAACGTTCGTATATGAAATGCGTTTTTATGGCGCGGGTATCCGTAAAAGGCCATACCAGCCCCCACAGCCACATGTCAGCCCTGTATTTGAGCCATGCCAGCTCGCCGTAGGAGAACGGCTGCCCCCTGTCGCGGGAAAGCGACATCTGATGCAGCGTCGGCAGCGCCAGCGGCAGCGCGCAGACGGCGGCCAGCGCCGCGCTGAACGCGAAAGCCCGGGCAAACTCCCAAACCCGTCCCGGCGCCGCGTCCGGCAGCGCCGTCCCGCTCCGCCCGTAAAGCAGCGCAAGCGCGAAAACCGATTCCAGAATGAATTCGTAAGCCACATACTGCGGATAGCCGCTGTAAAACAAAATCAGCCGCGCCCCGGCCAGCATGACGGCATTGCCAAGGGAAGGCTTGTCCATAAGCCGCAGCAGCAGAAAATGCAGCCAGCCCGCCCAGGCGAAAACCGGCAGCGCTATCCACCACGACGGCGCCACAAACATCACAAAGCCGTTCATCGCCCAGAGCGCCCCGGCCCAGAACGAAACGGCGCGCTCCGCGCCCATGCGGCGCGCGAACAGATACATCCCGCAGGCCGCCAGCGCGGCATGGAGGAAGGCGAATATGTCCATGCTCCACATCACATCGCCGGAAAACATCCTGCTCAGCCAGACGCTGGCGTACAGCGGCGGGTAAAAAACGGGGCTTGCGGCTATGCTGGGGTTGCCCAGATACTGATGAAAATTGAAAAAGGCCGGCCCGCCAGCCGCCAGTCCGCGGAAGTAATGGACAAACATCGGCAGCGTACAGTCCCGGTTGTCGTCCTCAAGAAAATAATAGGGGGAAAAATGCTCCAGAATCAGGTAGAATGCCGCGACAAGCAGAATCAGCCCGGCCAGCCATGCCGCGCCGCGCAAACGGTTTTTGTTGTCTTGATTCACTACAGCATCAACCTCGTTTTCAGCATTTGTTTGAATTGGGCGGGATGCTGCGTTTTCTCGACATAATCTTTGAACCAGTCGTAAATCCTTTTCACGGCTTCCTTCTGGGTTATTTCCCCTTTTGAAAGCTGAATATAAAGCTGCTGCTCCAGCTTGTCTTTCCCGCCGCTTTCCTCCTCGCCGCGCGGCTGGGGCCACAGATTTTCAGCCGCGCTGTTGCCGCCTATCGCCAGCGGGAGGAGATGGTCAAACTCGTAGTTGCCCCAGTCGCTTTGCCTGACGCCGTAGTCCCGCGCCACTTTCACTTTCATGGAATAGGGGACATTCCGCGCGCAATGCGCTATCCGCTCCGGGTATCTATGCCCGTCAAAATCCGTATCCTCCGGCGAGCATAGCTTGCCGGGGGTGATGTCCGGTTTCGGCGAAACGGGCCTGCCCTCCGGGCCGTTTACGTCTTCCGGCGGGGCGGCGGGCTGCTCCGGCTCCGGGATGTCCGCCGCCGGTTCCGCCGGCAGCGCCGCTGCCGGAAAAGGGAACGCCTTGTAATGCTCTATTGAGTCTGGCGCGCATGCGCCGTGAACTTCAACCGTTACCGCAAGAACCGCCGCCGCCAGTAGTTTTTTCATTTTACCGGGCGAACTGCCGAATTGCGAGATATCAGGTTCTAACCTGAAAGTTTCAGTTGGCTGCGGGATTCGGCGAAAAATCGCTTCATACTGCCTTCACAAAATTATCCTTTCGTGCTGTGAAGCACGCGCGGATAATTTTGTTCGGCATTATCTCGCGCTTTTTCGCCTCGGTCCTCGCACCAACTGAAACTTTCAGGTTTTAAGTCGCATTGCGCCTTTTCAGGCGCGTGGACTCATCAGTTGCATTGTAGGCAATGCCGGAAGGGCTGTCAAACTTTTTTCAGGTTGCCGCGCGCCACGGAATAGTCCGGCTTGAGCTTCAGCGCGGATTCAAAATACCGCCGGGCGGCGGCCTTGTTTCCGCGTCCAAGCTCTATCATGCCGAAATTGTTGAGCGCCTGGTGATATTCCTCAAAATCCGGCGAGATTGTTTTCAGCGCGGCTTCGGCCTCGTCCAGCCTGCCGTCCAGCCCCATGGCCAGCGCAGCGTTATAGGCCAGATTGTTTTTCGCCTTACCCGACAGCGCGCAGCCGCGGGACAGGATATTCTCATATACCGCTATCGCCTCACGCTGACGCGACGCTCTTGCAAGCGCGTCAACATAATTTACGCAGGTATGCTCGGCGCAGGGGTATTTGAGGCAGGCGTCCTTCCACAGGCTTTCTCCGCCGCGCCAGATAATGCGCCGCATTGCCGCCTGGGGGGCGAAGGCGGCGGCGCAGCACAGCGCCAGCGCATACGCCAGCCGCCGGCTGCGGTCCGGCGCGCGGGACAGCAGCAATGCCAGCCACAGGGCCAGCCCGCAGGCGGGAAAATATACGTACCGGTCCGCCGGGGCCATCTCCGGGCGGGTGATTACCGGCAGCAGCCCCAGCAGGAATATCCCGCCGCCCAAAACGCCGGCCCTGCCGGAAAACACAATCGCCGCGGAAATCCCCGCAGCCGCCGCCGGCAGCAGAAACAGATTTTTCGCGCCCAGAACGAAACCGTAGGGATAATCCGGCGACAAAGCCGCCGGAACGGCGATATGCCGGTAATAAAACCACAAGTTGTTCAGGCCGGAGAGCGCATGAAGCCCCGCTCCGTATTTGTACGGCTCAATCTTTATCAGCGGCCCGCCCGTGGAAAGCGAGGCCAGCAGCACGGCTCCGCCGAAAGCCAGCGCGGGCAGCTTTTCCGCAAGGACGCGCCGGGAAATTTCGCGGCCTTTGTAATAATCAACGGCCAGCAGCATAAGCGGAATGGCCGCCCCCGTCGGCTTGGCCAGCATGGCCAGCGCGGCAAACACGCTGGCCAGGATAATGCGCGCCCGAGGGCGGCTCCACAGCCGCAGATAGGAAAACAGCGACAGCAGCCCGAAAAAGCAAAGCAGCAAATCCTTGCGGCCCGACACCCACAAAACAGGCTCGCTAAGCAGCGGATGGACGCAGAAAACAAGCGCGGCGCAGAAAGCGGCGAAAGGGGCCGCCCCCAGTTCCGCGCAAAGCGCGCAAAGCAGCAGCGTGTTAACCGTGTGCAGCAGCGTGTTTGTCAAATGGTAAACCGCCGGATTTGTCCCGCCCAGCCGGTAATCAATTTTGTACGAGAGTATGGTAAGCGGATGATAATAGCCGTGCGACGGCGCGGCGAATTCGGACAGCAGCGGCGCAGACAATTCCGCCCCGTTGCCGGTTACGTACTGCGGGTCGTCCCAGTTGACAAAGCCGCTCCTTACCGAAGGCAGATACACGGCAAGCGAGGCAATCAGCAGGCAGGAGGCGGCTGCGAAACCGCGTGCGCTCACAACTCAAAGCCCAGGCCCAGCGACCAGATGGTCTGGCTCAGCGTGGAAAACCCCAGGTACGGCAGCCGCCCGGAAGAAAATTCGCAGAAGGCCGAAACCGCGGTGTCCTTCCCCGCCCGGCGCGCGCCGGCCCGCGCGTTGAAAGACGGGTTCCAGCCGTTACTTTGCAATGACTGCAAATCAAAAGCCGCGAAAAGCGAGTTTTTCCCCTGCGTGCGCGCCTCGGCCCCGAACTGGGCGCGCCAGCGTTTCTGCACATGGGGTATCTGGTTCAGCGCCCAGCCGCCGCCGCCGTATATCCGCAGAAACCGCGCCGGATTGACGGAGGCCAGCAGCCGCAAGTCGTCTGTAACATGCTTTGAAAGCTGCGAGGGGGAAAGCGCGTTGCTTATGATGTAATCGTCCCCGATGTGCGAGCTTGTGTGCCAGTACATGGCGCGCAGCGCAACCGGACCGGCGCGCCAGTCCAGCGGGAAGGCAAGCGTGAAATCGGCTATTTCAAAATCGTTGGTGACACGGGAGACGTCAAAGCGCGCCGCCACGCCCCCCGCTATGCCCAGCCGCGGGGAGGAGCCGTTTTCCGTCTCCAGCCCCGCTATGGCGAACTCGCCTCCCATATTGGCCTGGGCGCGCCAGCCCTCGCGCGCGGCGGCGGAATATCTGGCCGAGAATGCGGGGTATGTCGGGTCCGCCTCAAGCGGCTGGAAAATCCTGCCGGGGGGAAGCCAGCCCAGCTCCGCCGCGCGGCCCGTCCGCGCCGCCAGCGGCGCAAGGCAGCACAGGATTGCAAGGACTTTCGCAACCCTGAAAATTGCGGACAAACAACGGCATCCGCCGGCTGCGCCGGAACGCGGGGCCGTCATAGCGCATCGCCCCACTGGTCCTGCTTCGGGGGCCGGCTGGCGGGTTTGGCCTCCAGTTCGCGCGCGAAATCCAGCGGGCCCTTGGGCCAGCCGAAAGCGGTTTTGACAGCGGTTTCCATGTCAAACTCGGACACCATGGATTCAGAGGCCAGCAGCTTCGCCTCCGCGCACACCTTTTCCATCACCGAGGCGAACACGTCTTCGGGCCGGGCCGGGCTTATCCCCAGATACGGGGTAAGGTCGGCAAGGGCTGGGTTTTCGCCGATGATTTCACCGTAGTCGTAGAGATAGAACCCCGCGGTGGAGCGTTTGCCCAGATGCCCGTGCTGGGCCAGCCGGCTTTCCAGCGCCGACGGCGCCAGCCGCTGCGGCGCGCCCAGAAGGCGGTGAATAGTCTCGCCCGCCAGCACGTCCACGTCCAGGCCGATATCGTCGGCCATCTCAAAAGGCCCCTGCGGCAGCCCGCCGCCCCTGCGCACCGCCTCGTCTATATCGCGCGCAAAACCCTTGCCGCTCTCCAGCAGCGCCAGCGCCGCCAGAATGAAAGGGCGGCGCAGCCGCTCCACTATCACTCCGGGCAAATCATGGGCGATAACGCAGGAGGCTTCCAGCGAGGTGGCCAGCTCGCGGCAGGTTTTAAGCGCGGCGTCGCCCGTGGTTTCAAGGCGGGCGACCTCCGCCAGCCTGCCGCCGCCGGAAGGCGGATGAATCCGCAGCCCGGCAAACCGCCCCGGCGCGGGCAGCCCGGCTACAAAGGGGGTTACAGGCTCCGCCCCGCATCTGACGGCGAAAACGCAGTTCTCGCCGGCGGACTGGGCGGCTTTGGCCAGGAAATCGGCCCGGTCGCCGGCCTGCACGCCGGCAGTTTCTATCACGATATCCGCGCCGGCGAGCTTGTCCGGCTCCTGCACCGGCTCTATGCCGGCAATCAGCTCCGGCCTGCCGTCGCGCCGCAGCGTCCATTCAATGCGCGCCAGCGCAATTCGCAGATCGTTTTTGAACACGTCAAAAACACGGACCTGAACGCCTTTTAGCGCCAGTATCCGCGCCAGCGAGACGGCCTCGCTGCCGGAACCTATTATAGCGGCGGCTTCAAGCGGCATATCATATCCCCAGCATTTTCAGCCGCGCCAGAACGCGGGCCGGAACAAGCCGCCGGTCGGTAAACACGGCGTCTTTGAGCGCATGGCGGCAACGGCAGCCCGGAGCGGCGGTGGCCATGGCCGGAACGGCGGCGGCTATCAGCCGCTTCACCGCGGCGACGTTATGGAGCATCGTCTGCACCACCATGTCTCCGCTGACCTCCTCGCCGGTTTTCCACGCATCATAATCGGTAACCAGCGAGACGCAGGCATAGCACAACTGTGCCTCGCGCGCCAGTTTCGCCTCGGTAGCGGAGGTCATGCCTATCACGGAATAGCCCATTTTGCGGTGATACCCGGATTCGGCCCTGGTGGAAAACTGCGGCCCCTCCATGCACACCAGCGTCCCGCCGGAATGGGACGGTATGCCAAGCGCGCGCGCCTTTGCGTAAAGCAGCCGGGAAAGGCAGTTGCAGAACGGCTCGGCAAAAGAGATATGCGCCACCATCCCGTCCCCGAAGAAGGTGGAGACGCGGCCACTGGTGCGGTCCACCAACTGGTCCGGGAACACGAAATGGCGGGGCTTGAGTTTTTCCTTAAGCGAGCCCACGGCGCTCACGCCGATTACCGATTCCACGCCCAGCGATTTAAGCGCCCAGATATTTGCGCGCTGCGGGATTTCGGACGGCAGCAGCTTGTGCCCGCGCGCGTGCCGGGGCAGGAAGGCGACGGAAACGCCGCCGATATCGCCAAGCACTATCTCGTCGGACGGGGAGCCGAAAGGAGTCTTCACTTTCACCGCGCGCGCGCGGGAAAGGCCCTCCATCCCGTAAAGCCCGCTGCCGCCTATGACGGCGACTTTGGCGGCGTTTTTTTTCATCGCTCAAACCCCGCATATACCGGGAATTTTCTGCAAAACGCCGTAACCTTTTCCGCTATGGCGGCCAGCGTGGCGGAATCGCCTTTGGCCTCCAGCGCGTCGTTTATGAATTCGGCCACGGCGGCCATGTCGTTTTCCTTCATGCCGCGGGTGGTTATTGCGGGCGTGCCTATGCGCACGCCGCTGGCCACCATGGGCGGCTGCGGGTCGTAGGGAATGGTGTTTTTGTTGACGGTGATGCCCGCCGCGTCCAGCGTATGCTCGGCGTCCTTGCCGGTGATATTTTTTACGCGCAGGTCCAGCGAGAACAGGTGGCAGTCCGTCCCGCCGGCCACTATGCGGTAGCCCCTGTCCTGCATTTCCTTTGCCAGCCGGCGGGCATTGGCCAGCACCTGCGACTGGTAGGTTTTGAATTCCGGCTTAAGCGCCTCGCCGAAGCAGACGGCCTTGCCCGCGATTACATGCATCAGCGGCCCGCCCTGGTTGCCGGGGAAATTGGTGCGGTCAACCGATTTGGCATAGGCGGTTTTGCACAGCACCAGCCCGCCGCGCGGCCCGCGCAGCGTCTTGTGCGTGGTGGTGGTTACAATATCCGCCGCGCCCACCGGGGAGGGGTAGAGCCCCGCCGCAATCAGCCCCGCGTAATGGGCGATGTCGGTTACAAGGAAGGCCTTCCAGTCGTCGGCCATTTTCTTGAGCCGCGCCCAGTCCCAGACGCGGGAATAGTTGGACGCGCCCGCCATGATGAGCCGGGGACGCTCTTTTTCCACCAGCTTTTCGGCCTCGTCGTAGTCTATAAGCTCGGTGTCGCGGTTTACGTTCATGGTGGCGATTTTGAAATACCGCCCGGAGAAATTCAGCGGATGTCCGTGCGACAAATGCCCGCCGTGCGACAGGTTAAGCCCCAGCACCGTGTCGCCCGGATTTATAAGGGAAAGGTATGCCGTTATATTGGCCTGGGTGCCGCTGTGCGGCTGCACGTTGGCGTGTTCCGCGCCGAAAAGTTTTTTCGCCCTGTCTATGGCCAGCCGCTCCGCGACATCCACATGTTCGCAGCCGCCGTAATAGCGTTTGCCGGGATAACCCTCGGCGTATTTGTTGGTAAGCACGGACCCCTGCGCCTCCAGCACGGAAACGGAGGTGTAGTTTTCCGAGGCGATAAGCTCCAGCTTGTCCTGCTGGCGCAGCGTCTCGCCGCGCACGGCGTTGTATACTTCCGCGTCCGTCTTTTTCAAGGTATCGTGCATATAATTCTCCTTGCCCGTTATTCTACAATTTCCCGCGCAATTCCGGCTCCCGAATCGCGCCCTCGCGCAGTATCCGGGGGGAGGGGCCGGTCAGGTCCGCCACCGTGGATTCGGTTCCGGGGGCGTCGCCGCCGGCGAAAATGAAATCCACTTTTCCGTAAAAAAGGGCGATGGCGTCTTTCGCGCTCCGCGCCGCGGGCTGGCCGGACACATTCGCGCTGGTCTGCGCCAGCGGCAGGCGGCAGAGCTTGAGCCAGCGCAGCAGAAAATCGTGGTTCGGAACCCTGATGCCGGCGGTTTTGGCATAGGCGGGCGCAAGCGGCGCGCCGGGACGGGTTTTAAGCACCAGCGTCAGCGCGCCGGGCCAGAAGGCGCGGGCCAGTTTTTCGGCCTGCGGCGGCCAGCGGACAAGCTGTTTGGCCTCGTCCATGGAATGCACAAACAGCGGCAGCGGCTTGCCGTCCGGCCTGCCCTTGAGCGCGATTATGCGCGCGATGGCGTGCTCGTCGCAAGCGCAGGCGCACAGTCCGTAAACCGTGTCCGTGGGCAGCAAGGCCAGCGCGCCGGCGCGCATAGCGGCGCAGACGCGCGGCATTTCCCGCTCCAGCGGGAGGGAACAGTCAAATATCAGCGTCTTCATCGCGGGGGGGCAGGGCTATGAGCGTTATTTCTCCGAGGATTTTATCGCGGGAGGAAAGCTCCTTAAGCACGTCTTCCGCCGGGCCGCGCAGCCATTCCTCGTGCAGTTTGGTCATCTCGCGCGCGAGGGCGACCCGCGTCCGCGCGCCCAGCGCGGAGATTACGGCCTCCAGCGTGTCCTTTACTCTGAAGGGCGATTCGTAGATTATAAGCGGCCTGCCCAGTGCGGCGGCGGCGCGCAGCATTTTTTCCATCTTTGACTTTTTGCGCGGCATGAACCCCAGGAAAACGAAAGCTCCCGACGGAAACCCCGACGCCGAAAAAGCGGCGGCAGCCGCGCACGGGCCGGGGACGCTTTCCACCTTGCCGCCTTCTGCCAGGAAGCGGGCCGCCAGCTTCCAGCCGGGGTCGCTGACGCAGGGGGTGCCGCCGTCGCAGACCAGCGCGGTGTTCTCATGCCGGGCCGCCAGCGCGGCGCAGCGGCTGACGGAATTATCGTCGTTCTCGTTATAGCGCAGGACGCGGGCGGGAGAGCCCAGATGCCGCAGCAACGCCAGCGTGCGGCGGGTGTCTTCGCAGAAGACTATTTCGGCTTCGCGCAGGACGCGGGCGCAGCGGGGGCTGATGTCTTCCAGATTGCCCAGCGGGGTGGCGGTTATCCGCAGGACGGCAGGCATGTCAGGCCGGCGGCTGGTCCCGCCACTCGGTATTTTCCAGATGAAGGAAGGTTTTGACCACATCCGGGTCGAACTGCGCGCCGCTGCAGCGGCGCATTTCCTTGACGGCGTCCTCGCGGCTCATGGCCCTGCGGTAGGGCCGGTCGGAAACCATGGCGTCCCAGGCGTCTATGGCGGAAACTATGCGCGCGCCCAGCGGGATGGCCTTGCCGGCCAGCCCCTCCGGGTAGCCGCGCCCGTCAAAATGCTCCTGATGATACAGCACCATCTGCGACACCTGCGAGAGGAATGTAACCGGCGAAAGTATCTGCCAGCCGATGACGGGGTGGCGGCGTATCTCGTCAAACTCGGCGGCGGTGAGCTTGCCGGGCTTGCGCAGTACCACCTCGCTGACGCCGATTTTGCCTATGTCGTGCAGCAGCGCGGCGTATTCCACATGGCGTATCGCCGAGGGGGCAAGGCGCAGCTCCTGCGCGATGCGCCGGGCCTTGCGCCGGGCGCGCCCTGCATGGTCGTGGGTGTAGGAATCCTTGGCGTCTATGACGCGGGCAAGAGTCTCCACCATCTCTATGTAGAAATTCTGAAGCGAATCGTTGAGATGCATGTTTTCAAGCGATGCCGCCGTCTTGCCCGCCAGCACGCACAGCAGCCGAATGCGGCAGTCCCCGTCCGGCAGCGGGCCGGGCGGCAGGTGCAGGTTCATCACGCCGAACACCTTGTTGCGCGTTCTTATGGGCAGGGAGACGATAGGCTCCTTCTGGTCCGACCTGCCGCAATAACCGATATAGGCGGGGTGCTTTTTGGGCTCGCGGATGATGATGCTCTCCCCCGTTTCAAAAGCCAGGCCCGCGGCGCCCTCGCCGGGTTTGAGGCGCAGCGTCTGCGCCACCGACGGCGCGATGCCGCGCGAGGCGGTTATTTTCAGTTCGCAGGAAATATCGTCAAAAAGCATCAGCGAGCCGCGCTTGGAGCCCGTAAGCTCGCAGGCGCTGTCAAGCGCGGTCTGGCAAAGCACGGCCACGCCGCCGGTCCCCGCAGCGAGGTCGGTAGCGTGTATATTCATTAGTCCTTCAAGCAGCGCGTCCAGCGCGCGCCTGTCGCCGTCGGGGGCGGGTATGTTCATAGCGGCAGCCTCTCCATTTCGCCCGCAAAGTAAAATCACATGTAGGATAACATAAAAGCGCTCTCCTTTCAAAAAGATGTAAAATCAAGCGGAAGGCGGGCCACATTCGCCCGTGCCGGAAGCCGTTGCCACGGAATACGGAGATTTCAGGGCCTGCTCGGGAGCAAACCCCAATCTATGCACACACCGACTGCAAACAGAATAAAAAAACATCCCGTGCTGGCGGTTCCGCGCCGCGCGGCGGTTGCTTTCACATTTGACGGCAAAACGCTGGAAGCCGCAGAGGGCGAGCCTGTCTCCTCCGCGCTGGCCGCCAACGGCATCCACATATTCTCGCGGCATCACAAAGACAACTCGCCGCAGGGGATTTTCTGCGCCAACGGCCAGTGCGCGCAATGCGCGGTGATGGCGGACGGGATTGCCGTCAAGTCCTGCGTTACCCCGGTGCGGCAGGGGATGGAGGTGCGCTCCATCCGCGGACTGCCGGAGATTGCCGGAGAGGCGGGGGAGCGGGTTTTCGGCGAAATCCCGCTTCACGAGCCGGACGCGCTTATTATCGGCGGCGGCCCAGCCGGGCTTGCCGCCGCCGTAGAGCTGGGCAAGCTGGGCGCGCAGGTCATTATTGCCGACGACAAGGCGAAGCTGGGCGGCAAGCTGGTGCTGCAAACCCATAAATTTTTCGGCTCGGTGGAGGATTGCCGCGCCGGCACGCGCGGCATAGACATTGCCGCAAAGCTGGAAGCGGAACTGGGCCATTACCCCTCCGTGCAGGCGTGGACCAATTCCTTTGCCGCCGCGGTGTTTTCGGACAGGCGGGCCGGCGTGCTGCGCGAGGGGCGTTATAATCTGGTCAAGCCGCGCGCGCTGCTGGTGGCCGCCGGCGCGAGAGAGAAGACGCTGCCTTTTTCCGGCTGCACGCTGCCCGGGGTTTACGGCGCGGGCGCTTTCCAGACGCTGGTAAACCGCGACCTGGTGCTGCCCTGCAAACGGATTTTCATAATGGGCGGCGGCAATGTGGGGCTTATCGCCGCCTACCACGCCATACAGGCCGGCATAGCGGTGGCGGGCCTTGTGGAGGCGCTGCCGCAAATCAGCGGCTACAAGGTCCATGCCGACAAGATACGGCGGCTGGGCGTTCCCGTGTTCGTGTCGCACACGGTGCTTGCGGCTCGCGGCGCGGACAGGCTGGAATCGGTAACCATCGCCGCCGTTGACGATAAATTCAAGCCCCTGCCGGGAACGGAAAAAACTTTCGCGGCGGACGCGCTGCTGGTGGCCGTGGGCCTCAACCCGTGCGACGAGCTTTATCATCAGGCCAGGGACTTCGGGATGAATGTCTTCGCCGCCGGCGACACCGAGGAGATTGCCGAAGCCTCCGCCGCCATTTTCAGCGGGAAAATAGCGGGACTTAAAATGGCGCGCAGCCTGGGACTTTGCCAGGACGGGCCGCCGCCGCAGTGGACGGAAAAACTCAATATCCTCAAAAGCCGCCCCGGCAAAACCTGCGAGGCCTCTCCGCCCGCGCGCGCCGCCGGCGTTTTTCCCGTGTTCCACTGCCGGCAGGAAATACCGTGCAACCCGTGCGTCTCCGTCTGCCCGAAAAACGCGATAAAGCTGCGCGGCGAGGATATAACCGCGCTGCCGTATTTTGAAGGCGAGTGCATAGGCTGCCTGCGCTGCGCCGCCATCTGCCCCGGTCTTGCGGTAACGGTGGTCGACTGCCGCCGGGACGAGCAGTACCCGACCGTATATATGGCCTGCGAGCTGGATGCGCCGGAGCTCAAGCCCGGGCGCTTTGTGCGCGTAACCGACGGCGAGGGCCGCGAGATAGCCGGCGCGGAGATAACCGAAATCCGCCCGCTGAAGGCGCAGTCAACCGCCATCATCGGCGTCAAGCTGGAAAAGGCCGCCGCGCTGAAAGCGGCGGGGATAAAGCTCTACGACTGGGAAAAGGATTCGCCGCTTGCCGGCGCGTCCGCGGCGCAGGCGGGGGACGATACCATCATCTGCCGCTGCGAGCGGGTTACGCTGGGGCAGATTCGCAAACTTATAAGGGAGGGCGCGCGGGATTTCAACGCGCTTAAGGCCGCCACCCGCTGCTTCATGGGTTCCTGCGGCGGCAAGACATGCAGGCCGCTTATAGATTCGCTGTTCAGGGCCGAGGGCGTCCCTTCGGGTGAGATAACACATAACACCCGCCGCCCGCTGGAGATGGAAGTGCCGCTGGGCGCGTTTTGCGACGCGAAAGCCGCCCCCTGCGGCGGCGATGCGGGAGGCAGGTTCTGATATGAATTACGATGTCATTGTCATCGGTTCCGGCAGCATAGGCGTGCCGGCTGCGGTCGCGCTGGCGGAAAGAAAAATGAAGACGCTGGTGCTGGACTGCCTGGCCTCGTCGGGGCAGGGGCAGAACAAGGCGGCCATAGGCGGGGTGCGGGCCACGCATTCCGACGGCGCAAAAATTAAAACCTGCCTGCGCAGCCTGGATATATTCTCGCAATGGAAGGAAAAACACGGCGACGATATCGGCTGGCGCAAGGGCGGCTACTTTTTCCCCGCCTATCAGGACAGCGACGAGCGCCTGATGCGCCGGACCCTGGCGACGCAAAAAAGTTTCGGCCTCAACATAGACTGGATTTCCGCGGACGAGTGCGCCGGGCTGGTTCCCGGCATAAGCCGCGAGAATCTGCGCGGCGGCGTCTATTCCCCGGACGACGGCAGCGCCTCCACGCTTCTTGCGACAACCGCGTTCCGCCGCCGCGCCGGGCAGCTGGGCGTTGAATTCCGATACGGCGAGGCGGTCTCCGGCATAATAACCGAAAAAGGCAAAGTCCGGGGCGTCTCCACTTCAAAGGGGAAATACCACGCCCCGCGCGTGGTCAACGCCGCCGGAATCAACGCGCGCGAAATCTGCGCCATGGTCCGGCTGGATTTGCCGGTAACCTCCGATATGCACGAGGCCGCCATCACCGAGCCGGCCGCCCGGATGTTTGAGCCGATGATTGTGGACATCCGCGCGGGCGACGGCTCCAAGAATTCCTATTTCTACCAGAACGCGGAGGGCCAGATAGTGTTCTGCCTCACGCCGGAGCCGCCCAAATGGGGCGCGGACAGGGCGGCCACCTCCGAATTCCTGCCGGCGGTGGCGCGGCGGATGATAAGGCTGCTCCCCCGGCTGGCCTCAATAAAAGTGCGCCGGTGCTGGCGCGGGATGTATCCCATGACACCCGACGGGTTCCCGATAGTGGATTTCGCAAACCCCGAAGGGCTTATTCTCGCCGCCGGGATGTGCGGGCAGGGGTTCATGTTGGGGCCGGGCATAGGCGAACTGGTGGCGAAAATGGCGTCCGGCGATTTGCCGGCGGAGGACAGGGAAATCCTAAAAGGCTTCTCCCTCTCGCGCAGCTTCAGGGGCATGGAGCAATTCAAGTAGCCCGGTCTTTATTAACCTGAAAGTTTCAGTTGGTCGCGGGATTCGGCGAAAAATCGCTTCATACTGCCTTCACAAAATTATCCTTTCGTGCAGTAGGGCACGCGCGGATAATTTTGTTCGGCATTATTTTGCGCTTTTTCGCCTCGGTCCTCGCGCCAACTGAAATTTTCAGGTTAAGGAGATGTTTCTGTAATTGCTAAAATAATCACATGCGACAGGGCGAGATAGTTTACCGTTACGGCAGCGCGCTTTATGTAAATCTCACCAACCGCTGCCCCAACGACTGCGTTTTCTGCATAAAACGGAAATGGGGCATGGCCTTCCGCGGACACGACCTGGACCTGCGCGGCGGAGAGCCGTCCGTGCCGGAGGTGCTGGCGCGTGTCGTTGAACTTGAAAAGGACGCCCCCGCGCCCGAGATAGTCTTCTGCGGCTACGGCGAGCCGACAATGCGTCTTGACGAGCTGGTGTCCGCCGCCCGCGCCTTGAAACAGTCCGGCCATAAAATCCGCCTCAACACCGTGGGCCTTGCGGGGCTGGTGTGGGGAAAAGACGCGCCCGCCATGTTTGAGGGCGCGATAGATTCCGTCAATATCAGCCTCAACAGCGCGGATCCCTCGCAGTGGGAAAAGCTGGTGCGCCCGCTGCCGCAGTACCGCCGGGACGGGTTTGCAGCCGTGCTTGAATTCATCCGCTCCTGCGTCCGGCATGTGCCGGAGACGGTGGTTACCGTGGTTGACATGCCGGGGGTGGACCTGCCCGCAGCCCGCGCGCTGGCGGAAAAACTGGGCGCAAAGCTGCGCGCGCGGCCCTATCTGGAAAAATACGAGAGTTCCTGATGCCGGAGAAGAAAACCCTTTACATCGCCTTTGCCGCAGCGCTGCTGGCGGCGGTGGCCGTGCCGTCGGCGGTGTTTGTGGATGCGTGCGGGGCATATTTCAGCTTTCTGTCGCAGTGGAGCGGCGGGGCGCAGGTGTCTTTTTCGCCGCAGCAAAAAAACAGGCCGCGCGCGGCGGAGATAAAATTCGTCCGCTTCACGCTTAAAAAAAAGGGCGTCAAATCCGTTTTCGTCCGCGGCGATTTCAACGGCTGGGACGGCGGTTCGGACCCCATGAAACAGGAAAAACCAGGGGAATGGGCCGCGCTGGCCGCGGTTCCCGCGGGCGCGTCCAGATACGAATTCATCGTCGCGGGCGCGCCGCTGCGCGACCCCGCCGCGCACGGCAGGGCGGTGTTTGAGGGAAGGGAGGTCTCGGTTCTAAAATGAAAAGATTTTTAGCAGCGTTTCTGCTGATTTTATCCGCCCGGCTTTGCGGCGCGGACGGGGGGAAGGGTTCCGTCGCGCTTTTGTGGCTGCCGGCCCCGGACGCGCCCCGCCAGGAAGTCATGGACTCCATGGGCGGGAATTCCGGCTTTGGCCTGACCGTCGCGGTTCCGGCGGCCTCCGTCCCCGCCGCGGAGCGCGAGAAAATGCGCGCCCTCTCCGCCTCCGGCAGGCTGGAACTGCCGCTGCGCATGGCGGGCGACCCCGTCCTGCCGCTTTTGTTTTCGCCGTCCAGCGCATACGTAAACTGGCAGGGCAAGGGCGGCTACAGCCTCTGGGCAGACAGGATGGACGAGGCGGCCTATTCCCTGTATCTGGGGCTGGAGGGTTACAAAAAAATCCACAAGCAGCCGCCGGAGGGCTGGACGCCCGCCGGAGGCGGCCTCACCCCGGATTTCGTGCCGCTGGCCGCGACCTACGGGCTGAAATGGCTGGCCTGCGGGCGCGGCGCAAGTCAGGAATTTGCCGTGCTGGAATCCAGCGGCGTGAAGCTGGTCTCTTTTGAAACCGCCAGGGACACCGCCGCGTTAGAACTGCTGCTTGCCTCGGCTGCGGTTTCCGCCGCCCCCGTTTTTGCCGCCATAGACGAGACGCTGGTAGACACCGCAACAGCCTCCGCGCTGCGCGGCGCGCTGCGGAACCTGGCGCTGTCCCCGCGCGGTCTGAAATACATGACGGTAAGCGCGGCGCTGGCGGTTGCGCCTTCTACGACCGTGGCGCAGTCAACGGGCGGGGCGGCGTATTTCCCGCCGCCCTGGAGCGGCGATTACAGCCCCTGGGCCGCCAATCCGCGCCAGTCGGGCGCGCTGCTCAACCTTGGCGCGGCGCGCAAGGCGTGCAGCATATACCGCAGCGCCAGCCAGGCAAAAGCCCCGGCGCTAAAACAGGCCTCCGCCCTTATGGCGGAGCTGGACACCGGCGCGCGCCTGCTGCGCCTGGCCGGCCCCGACCCCGACGATGCCGACGAGGCCGAAAACCAGTTCAAAACCATGCTTGAAAACGTCTACCGGGTGATAGAGCGGCCCATGCCGCCCTCGCTGGTGCGGCCCCTGTCGGATTCCGAGTCGCCCTCCGGAGAGCCGGAGGCCGAAACCGTCTCCAGTCCCGCGGGCGGCGGCAATGCCGTCATCACCGAGGGAGACGGAATGCTGCTTGTCCAGAACCCGGAAAAGCGGGCCGTCCTGCCGCCGGGTTTCCCTCTGGCCGCCGGCGCCACCGGCCAGGCCGCGCTTACGCCGGCGCAAAACGGCGTTTTCAACCCGGACGCCGTGCTTGTCCGGTGGACTTCGGATTCAGTGGATTTCAGAATCAAGACCTCCCGCGCCGACGACGCTGCCCGCCGGGAACTGCTGCCGCTGCTGCTGGCCGATATTTACATAGACCTCAACCACAGGCCGGGGTTCGGTTCGGTCAATCTGCTGGAGGGGCGCCAGTTCCGCGCCTCCGCGGAGGATGCGTGGGAATTCGCCGTGGTCATCGCCTCCGGCAAGGCGCGGCTGTACCAGGCCACGCCGCAGGGGCCTTCCAAAATCGGAGAATACGACACCGCGCTGCTGCCCGGCGGCGACATGCTGGCTGAAATCCCGCGCACGGCGCTGCCCGGCACTCCGTCACGATGGGGGTATTTGATTCTGACGATGCCGCTGGACCGGGAGTCCGGCGCGCAGCCAAAACCGCTGGCCAACCCGTCCGGCGGCCCGGTGGCCGATTACATGTCGCTGGACCGGCTGGGCAACACCTTTTATTTTCTGAGGCTGCCGGCTAAATTCAGGTGAGCCGTGTCCGCTCGGAAAGGCTGGCCCTGTCGGAGAGTTTGGACAGTTCCCTCGCCGCCACCGCCATTTTAGGGCACAGGCGGGACAGCGTTTCCGTGCCGGTTTCCATTTCCAGCCAGTTCAGCCGCATGGTAATCCCGGCGGACCGGTTTTGCAGGTACTGAAAAGCGGACGCCAGTCCGGACACGGCATGCCCGCTCTGGCGCAGGGCCGAGGCAAGCTCCCGCGCGCCCAGCTCGTCGCAGTCCCGGCCCGCGCCGCAGCCGCGGCGCGCCGCAGCGGATGCGGCTCCCCAAAAATCTTCCACCAGCGCGGCGGTTTCCCGTGTTTTGACCCCTGCCGCCCTGAAATCGGTTTCAAATTGTTCGTCGCGCACGGTGATGCCGCGTTTTTGCTGCTTGGCCACTATTTCGGCGCGGCCCGCCAGCGCGTTCAGCGCATTAGTCAGCGATTTGATGTCGCTGTTGCGTTTTTCCATCTCCGCCGCCAGCTGGGAGAATGTTTTTTCCATAGACCGTATTGTCCCATTTCCCGCCCGCCCAAGTAAAGCGGCGGCCAGGCTGTCCGGGCACGACATCCCCCGTTTTTTTTTAAGAGCTTAGGTGTATTGGCAAACGACAACGAAAACGGAATCAAACCATGAAACACACGAAAGGGGAACAAAAAAAAGTTCCCGGTAGTTGTTCCCGCCTTGTTCCAGAGCCTTTTCGTGTGTCTCGTTCAATGAGGGACGCCGTTATTTCTGGCATTTGTTTCCTCATTTGCGCGGTCGTTTCCGGTGATATGGGACAGAAAACCATGGAATTGTGGAAAAAATGGGTGATGTCGTGCCGTCCGGGAGATTGCGGCGGGGTTTGTGTTTTTGATACAAAGACTGCATGAGATTTTTTTCGGCCTCTTTCGCGGCGGCATGGGTCTGGACGGCGGCATGCGCGCCGGCATGGGCCGGCGACAATATGCGCGCTGTCGACATCGCCTCCATCGCGGCTGTCATAGTGCTGCTGGCCGTGGCGCTGGCGGTTGTGGCAGCCTCGCAAAGCAAGGCACGGGTGCAGACGCTCGAAAGCATAGCCGCGCGGCTGGACGCGCGTTTCACGCGAAAGGCCGTGGAACTGCTCAACGAGGAATTCTGCAAACTCCCCCTGTTCAACATAGAAACCTCTTCCGCCAGGCAGCCCGGCATGAGCAATTTCTATGCGCTTAAGGGCGGCGACGAATTCACCAACATGATGCGCGGCGGCGCGTTCGGCGAATCGCTTTATTTTGACTACACTTACACGATGCCGGTCAAGGGCAGAATGGTTTTCGTATGCCAGACGGTGTCCGCCTTCAAGACGCGCCGGCTGTTGCCGCCGCTGGCCATATGGCCGGCTCAAATCGCCGGCACGATGAATGCGCCGGAAAATTACCAGCCGCTCGTGTTTCCTGAGCATCCCGACTTCTCGTCCGCATACAGGATGAAATCGGCCACGCCCAAGGAAGCCAAGGCATTCCTGACCCCGGAAGCGGCATCCATTTTTTCGCTGCGACGGGGCTGGTCCCTGGAAGCGGGCGGCAACTGGGTGGTGCTATACCGGCACGGCCAGCAGATAACGGCGGAAAACTATCCGGCATTCATAGACGAAACGCGGGAGGCGGCGGCTTCAGTCAATGTTTTGTGAAGGGGAAGGAGGAAACCCCCCTCGGTTCGAACTTCCAGCCGCCGCCCCTGCCGCCGCCGGAAACCCAGAGGCGCAGTTCCGTATCCAGTTCGGAGAGGGTTTTGAAGCGGTAGTTTTTCCACAGGGCTGATTCCGCCGTCCGTCCGGCGCGGATTTCGGCGCAGAGGCCCTTGAACTGGAGCCGGCGCGCCGGGGAAAACAGGAACTTCACCATCGCGAAAGATTCCAGATACCAGGCCTCCACCGCCTCCGGCGGGTCGTGTTCGCCCGGCTGCAGCGCAACATGGGTTTTAAGAGGCTTCATCCGCTCCGGCAGGCTGCGGTTGAGGGCGGCATTCCATTGACCGCTTCCGCCGGCGGCATCCTCCATCATCACGGCCACGCCTTCGTCAAGCCAGGCCGGAGGCAGTTTCGTCCGGGAATCCGTCCCCTGGAAAAAGGATTCAAAAAACAGATGCGCCAGCTCGTGCGCTACGGTTCCGCGCAGCTTGTCCCTGTCGCCGTCGTCATATATGGCAATGGCGCGTTTTTCATACAGCGCCAGGCCGCGTGACCATGCCGGGGGCGCGAACTCGCCCGCCGCGTAATCCGCGCGGGAGGGATAAATATAGACCGTTGTCCGCTGTTTTTCCATCCAGGGCGCGAAAAGCGACATGTCAAAGCGCATTCGCCCGTAAATCCGCTCCAGTTCCAGCTCCAGGCCGGCGGGCAGCCAGCCCGCCTTATGGAAAATCCTGAAATGCGGCGAGGCAGTTTCAATCCATGCGCTTTTTCCGGAGGCCGGCGCGGAGGATTTTGAAGTCTCCGCCGGGACAGCCCGCGTCTGACACAGCGCGGGTTGCGCCATCAGGAACGCAAAAATCAAACCCATGCGCAGAGTATACCCATTTTCCGCAGTTGGTGGCGAGCGGGCGGGGATGGGTCTTGCGCGCGCGGGAATATATATACGCTGTAACCGGGTTTATGGCGAAAGCGGCGGATTTGATAGATTCGTTGAAAAGCGTGTTCCCGGGGCCACAGGAGCTTGTCGGCGTGGACCAGGGCAGCCGGTTAACTTGAAATTTTCAGGTTAGTAATCACCTGGATGGGTAATATCTGGCTTGAAGCTTTAGCGCCACATTGACCAGCATTATGAGTATCGGCACTTCCAGCAGCGGGCCGATTACGGCGGCAAAAGCCTCCTGCGAGTTCAGCCCGAATACCGCCACCGCCACCGCTATCGCCAGCTCAAAATTATTGCTGGCGGCGGTAAATGAAAGCGTCACTGTTTTCTTATAATCCACGCCGAGTTTGCAGGACATCCAAAAGCTCACAAAGAACATCAGCAGAAAATATACCGCCAGAGGAATGGCGACCCGCGCCACATCAAGCGGCAGTTGAACGATATACTCCCCCTTGAGCGAAAACATCACCACTATGGTGAAAAGCAGGGCGATAAGCGTGATGGGGCTTATGCGGCGGAGAATTTCGCGCTTATACCATTCCTCGCCCTTTGCCTTGACCGCGAAATATCGCGTAAACATGCCCGCCAGAAACGGGATGCCGAGGTAAATAAACACGCTTTTGGCTATTTCGCCCATGGTTACGTTCACCACCATGCCTTTGCCGATACCCAATGCGCCCGGCAGAACAGTTATAAATACCCAAGCGTAAAACGAATACAGGAAAACCTGAAACAGCGAGTTCAGCCCCACCAGCGCGGCGCAGTATTCGCAGTCGCCCTCGGCCAGATCGTTCCAGACAATGACCATGGCAATGCAGCGCGCAATGCCTATCAATATCACGCCGGACATCAGGTGCGGCCTGTCGCGCAGGAACAGCACGGCGAGCGCGAACATGAGTATCGGCCCCACAATCCAGTTTTGAACCAGCGAGAGTGTCAGGACTTTTTTATCCTGAAAAACCTCGTGGAGCTTTTCATAGCGCACTTTCGCCAACGGCGGATACATCATCAGTATCAGCCCGACGGCTATCGGGATAGAGGTGGCGCCCACGCTCATGGCCGATATGGCATTGTTTACCGACGGGAAGAAGTAACCGATTCCCACGCCCAGCGCCATCGCCGCGAAAATCAGCGCGGTCAGATAGCGGTCTATCGCCGAAAGACGTTTGTGCCCTTCCATGCCGCCTCCTGTTATGAATTCAGGGTTTCCTCAAAAAATTCCCTGTGCCAGTTGAGCTGCGTCCCGGCGGCCTGAAGCGCGGAGAGCAGAATGGCCTCTTTTATCTCCTCTTTGCCGGCTCCGGCGGCAAGCGCGTCTTTTACATGATGCTTGGTGCAGTGTTTGCACCTGAATACCGAAGCAACCGCCAGCCTGATAAGCTCTTTGGTTTTATCGTCCAGCGCGGTCTTTTGCTTTGCCGTATTGGAAAAATGCGCGTAACCCGCGCCGAGCGGCGACTGTCCGAGATACCACGGTTTCCTGTCCGACATGTTATCCTCCTGTGATTACCGGCAGTATGTACTTAACGCAAAGCCATGCGCCCACGCCGACAAATACGGCGCCGGTAGCTATGCGGACGATTCGCTCCGCTTTCGCCATGTTGTGATAGAATTGCCCCGCCGATTGCAGCCCCAGGGCCGCTATCACCGCGAACGCCGCGACGGGCAGGCCGGTCCCGATGCCGAATAACGCCGGCAAAATCACGGCGGAAGATTCTTTCGCGGCAAGCGGCACCAATGCGCCGAAATACAGCGCCGCCGAAACCGGACAGAAGGAAAGCGCGAATACCGCGCCCATCAGCAGCGACGGGATTATGCCTTTGGAATTTTTGAATTTCCCCTCGCCGCCGACGCCGAAGCTTAGAAAGTCAAGTTTGATGACGCGCAGCAGAAACAATCCCGCCGCTATCAACAGCGGCCCGAGTATCTGATTGCCGTATTTTTGCAGGAAAAACGACAGTCCCGGCGCGGATACCAGGCCTTTCACCAGCAGGAATCCTAAAACCGCATAGACCAAAGTCCGCCCGGCGACATAGGCCAGCCCGGACCACAGCGCCGTCTTTGCGCCCGCCAGTGATTTCCCGATATAAGACACCGCCGCCAGGTTTGTAGCCAGCGGGCAGGGGCTGATAGCCGTCAAAAGCCCGAGCCAGAAGGCCGCAACAGCCGGGATTGAAATATCCGGCACTATTTGGCCTCCAGTTGTTTGACTATATGCTCTTTCACGTAGACGAGGAATTTGTCCTTGCTGCCCAATTCAAACCAGATGCGGTCAAGATTTTCCCAGGCGCCGGGTTTGCCGTCTTTTTCCGGCTGAAGGACCACGGTTTTTGAGACGAGTTGATAATCTTTTACGAAATGCTCATTTGCCTTTTCCTCAACATTCAGCGCGGCAAACGCCACGCGGCCCGCATACTGCCCGGCGGCGAAGCTCTCCGCCGCCTCTTTTGTGTACTGCTCTATTTTACGGCAGGAAGCGCAGCGGGCGTAGCCGTGGAAATAATAAACCGTCAATTTGCTTCCGGCTTTCTTTTCGGTTTCCTTTTCAGCCGGTTTCGGGGCGGGCTTTTTTGCGGCTGCTGCCGGCGCCGGTTTGCTTTTTTTCGCAACCGGCGCGGCAAAAGCATGTCCGCCATCCCAAATCATAAGCGAACACGCCGCAAAGCCGGCTGCCAAAACAAACATCGCTTTCAGGTTAAAGAAGTTTTTTGGCCGCTTCAGAAGCTTTCTCCATGTTTTCCTTGTTGGCTGGGGATTTGCCTTTTTCAAGGCCGAGGCCGGTTAAGCGCAGGTGAATGAAGTTTGTAACGCTTGCCTTCTCCATGCACTTTTTGGCGCAATCAACCGGGCAGCCGTCAATCGCCAGCGTTTTGCACGCTCCGCTTGCCGAGGCGATAAAGCCGCTTATCCCCGCGCCGATTCCCGCAAGGCAGGACATCCTGCCAATGCCGTCTTTAGACAATTGCCTGCCGGTTCTGTCGGCTATTTCTCCCAAGTCAGAACACCCCGAGCAGGTGAAAACAAGCTTTGTGTCTCCGCCGCAGCCGCATGAATTTTCCGCCATTATTTTCTCCTCCCGGGTTTAACCGCCTCAATTGTAAGGCTTGAGGCCGCGCCCTCAAGCGCCTTGCCGGTTCTGGAGGTTATCGGGTCCAGCCCCGCCGCCCCCGCGGAATAAAGCTTGTCGGAAAGCGTTTTTATTTTCACAAAACCGGCCTGTCTTATCGCTCCGATATAATCTTCGCGCAAAAGCGCGCCCGCCACGCAGGCGGCGTAAAGCCCGGCGTCTTTTTTCAGCCTGGGCGGCAAAGCGCGGTTAAGCGCTATGTCGCTGACCACCAGTTTGCCGCCGGGCTTAAGCGCGCGGAACGCCTCGCGGAACACGGCGGGTTTGTCGGGCGAGAGGTTTATGACGCAGTTGGATATTATCAGGTCCGCCTCGCCGTTCTCAACAGGCAGTTTTTCAATAATGCCCTTGCGGAATTCCGCATTGGCAAGGCCGGTTCTGGCGGTGAATTTCTCAAGATTGCGTCTGGCGAGACGGAGCATGCCCGCCGTCATGTCCACGCCTATGGCGCGGCCCCCGGGGCCGGCAATTCCGGCGGCGATGAACACGTCTTTGCCCGCGCCGCTGCCGAGATCAACCACGGTCATGCCTTTTTTTATTTTGGAAAATGCCACGGGGTCGCCGCAGGAAAGCCCCAATTCGCCTTCAACCGCCTTGCCTGACGCGTGTCCGCAGCAGGACGAGCCGGAGCAGCAGGATTGGGATTTTCTGGCCGCGCGCCCGTAGGCCAGCCTGACAATTTTTCTTAGAGCCGCGGAAGATTTCATTTCAACAACTCCTTGAGGGCTTCCACCGTCGGCACTCTGCCAGAGATTTTCACCGTGCCGTCAACCGCCAGCGCGGGGGTCATCATCACGCCCATGTCGGTGATTTTGTTTATGTCGGAGATTTTCTCCATTTTGTATTCAATGCCCAGCTCTTTTGCCGCAGCCTCGGCATGCTCGTAGAGCTTGTTGCATTTAGGGCAGCCCATGCCCAGTATCTGTATCGTTTTCATGTCGCCTCCTTAAAAAAACGCTCCGTAGAACATTCCGCTGAATGTCGCCATAATGACAACCAGGGCCACATAAACCGCTGTTTTTTTAGCGCCCATCACGCTTTTCAGCACCAGCATGCTGGGCAGCGAGAGCGCGGGACCCGCAAGCAGCAACGCCAGCGCGGGGCCTTTGCCCATGCCGCTGCCGATAAACCCCTGCAATATCGGCACTTCGGTCAGCGTGGCGAAATACATGAACGCCGCCACGATTGACGAAAAGAAATTAGCCGCAAATGAATTGCCGCCCACGGCCCACGCCACCCAGGCCGACGGGATTACTCCCTCATGCCCCGGCCTGCCGAGCAGAAACCCCGAAACGAATACGCCGCCGAGCAGCAGCGGGAATATCTGTTTTGACAGTTCCCATGAAGCCGAAAACCAGTCGCCCAGTTCGCCTTCCTCGCCGTTAATCGCCCACGATAAGCCGATAAATCCCGCGCTGAAGGCTATCACCGGCATATCATGAAAAACCAATGCCAGAACAGCCGTGGCGGACGAGGCGGCAATAATTTTAATTCTATCCGCGCCGAACCACCGGACCACAAAAAACGCGAAGGCAAGCGCGGACAGAGAAGTTAACGGCCACTTCACGGAGTAAACCGCATAAAAGAATCCGCTTGTTTCGCCTGCCTTGCCCCAGTTGGCAAAAACAAGGACAGCGCACATCGCGGCGAAATACAAAACCGTCTGCCAAAGCGGCCTGATTGCTTCCGGCACGGGCAAATCCGCCTGAGACTGCGCTTTGGCGGCTTCTTCCTTTATAAAGATAAAGTGCATCGCCAGGCCGATGACCACGCTAAACACCACCGCGCCGATAGCGCGGGCAAGGCCCATTTCAAAGCCGAGTATGCGGGCGGTCAGCACAATCGCCAGCACATTGATTGCCGGGCCGGAGTAGAGGAAAGCGATGGCGGGGCCAAGCCCGGCTCCCCGCTTGTAAATTCCGGCAAAAAGCGGCAGCACGGTGCAGGAACAGACCGTCAGTATCGTACCGGATACCGAGGCCACGCCGTAAGATAAAATTTTGTTAGCCTGCGCCCCAAAGTAGCGCATGACGGACGCCTGGCTGACGAAAGCTGAAATGCCTCCGGCTATCAACAAGGCCGGCACAAGGCATAGCAGCACATGCTCGCGCGTATACCATTTGGTCAGTTCCAGCGCTTCGGTTACCGCGCCGTCAAAACGCGGCGCGCCGACCGGCAGGAAATAGAACGCAAAGAACGCGGCGGCAAAGCCCGCCAGCCATTTCCACTCGGTTTTCCAGTTCATCGCGTCCACCCGGAGGCGACCCTTGCCTGCCGCCTGGCATTATCCCTGACTACGCGGGCGATGCAGCCGAGAAATTCCATTATGCACGGGCACAGCAGGCGGTAGTATACCCGGTTGCCTTTCTTTTCCGAGCAGACGAGCCCGGCCTTGCGCAATAAATTGAGATGGAGCGAGACGGTTGAGATATCGCAGCCCGCCGTTGCGGTCAGGTCGCAAACGCAGACCGCTTGCCGGGCAAGCCTGTTTACCAGCAGCAGCCTTGTGGGGTGGGCGAGGGCTTTTATCACCTGCGCCTGCGAATCATAAAACATTTTTTGCTTTGTCATGCGCGGCCTCCATTGTCTAGTATTTTGCAAAATAACAAAATGCTTGTCAATTCCAGGCGCGACACTCCGGCTTGGCGGCCCGCCCCCTGTCCCGCCCTGCGACATCACCCGTTTTTTGAAAAGCTGTGGTGTATTGGCGGCAACGAAAACGGAATCAAACCACGAAACACACGAAAGGGGAACAAAAAAAGTTTCCGGTAGTTGTTCCCGCCTTGTTCCAGAGCCTTTTCGTGTGTTTCGTGTTATGCCGTTGATTGACAAGGGGAAAGGTGTTCTTTTCCATTTTTGTGTGTTTCAAAGAGGGACGCCGTTATTTTTGCATTTGTTCCTTTATTCGCGCGGTTGTTTCCTGCAATACGGGACAGCAAAATACGGCATTGTGGAAAAAACCTGGTCCCGCCCCCCTTGCGCGCGCGGGAAGATATATATAGACTGTAGATGATTTATGATGAAAGCGGCGGATTTGGTGGATTCGTTGAAGAGCGTATTCCTGGGGCCTCAGGAGCTTGTCGGCGTGGACCTGGGCAGCCATGCGGTTAAAATCGTCTGGCTCGTCGCGGGCGATAAGACCTGCCGGCTCAAAGGCTGGGCGCATGCGCCGCTGCAGTTCAAGGCTGACGCTTCCCCCGAAGAAAAGAAAATGGTTACCGCGCGGCTGGTAAAAGACTCCTTCAGCCGCGCCGGCATCAGGCCGCGCTCGGTGGCGGTTTCGGTGTCGGGCAACGCGGTGATAGTGCGCTACGTTTCCGTTCCGAAAATAGCCCCGAGGGATTTGCCGCTCATGCTGCCCGCAGAGGCGGAGCCGTTCATCCCCTTTGACATAAAAGACGTGCAGCTCGGCTGCCATATTCTCGGCGAGAGCGTGGAGGAAGGCCAGAAAAAAATGCAAATCGCGCTGGTCGCCGCGCGCAGCGAGCTTATCAGCGAGAGGATGGAAGTGTTCCGCGCGGCGGACATTTCCCCTCTGGTCATAGACGTGGACGCCTTCACGCTGGAAACCATATACGAGCGAATGGGCGGCTCTCACAGCGGCGCGGTGGTAATGCTCAACATCGGACACAAGCTCACCAATCTCGCCATCATGGAAAACGGCGTCACCCGCGTGGCGCGCGACATTCTTATAGCCGGCAGCAGCTTCACCAAAACCGTTTCCAAAAATCTGGGCATAGAAGCCGCCAAGGCCGAAGATATCAAGCGGCAGGTCGGCATCAAAGACTTGGCCAAAACCCTGCCGCCTTCCGGGCAGGACACCCTGTCGGTGGTGCAGAGCGACCAGGCCTCGGCCATTATCGCCGACATCGCGCGCGACCTTGCGGGGGAGGTGCGCCGCTCGGTGGATTTTTATCTTTCGCAGGGGCCGGACAGGGCGGTTTCCAAGGCGTATATAACCGGCGGCAGTTCCGGAATGCCCAATCTGGCCTCTTTCCTGTCGGGCGAGCTTAAGGTGCCGGTGGAGCAGTTCAATCCGCTCAGCATAATCACCGGCTCGGACGCGCCGCCCGTCCCGCCGGAGGTGGCGCCGTCGCTGACGGTGGCCGCCGGCTTGGCGCTGCGCAGGCTCTGGGACTGGCAATGATACGGATAAACCTCATCCCGCCGGAATATCTGGAGCGTCAGGAAAAACGCACGCAGGCCGCGCGCGTGGCCGGCGGCGCGGTTGTGGCCGCGGTGTTCTTCCTGGGGCTTACGGCCATGCACATAGAAAGCGCCGTCCGCGCTGAAAAGGAACTGCGCGTCAAAGAGGCGGAACTCAAGGAGCGCGCTAAAACCGTCGCCGTGGTAAACGAGCTGGAGACAAGCCGCAACGCGCTCAAGTCGCATCTGGACGCGCTCAACGGGCTGCTGTCGTCGCGGTATTATTATCCGCTGTTCATGCGCGGCATAACGCGCGAGCTGTCGCAGACGGTGTGGTTTTCCATGGTCAGCACGCAGCTCAAGGACGGCGGGAAAATAGATTTCGGGTTCAATTGCGCCGGTCGCAGCGGCGAGGATGTGGCCGCCTGGCTTTCCCGCATGGAGGCCGCTCCTGAATACTCCAATGTAACAGTGGGCCCCATCGCGCTCAGCAACGGCAGGGACGGGCAGACACTCTCTCTTTCGGTGAAGGGGACGTATCAGTCCCCGGCGGTGAAATGATATGGCAGAGCAACGGGACCAGGCAAGCGGCGAGTTGGCCAAAATAATTGCCGCCTCCGTGATGTTCTGCGGCATGTTCGGTTTCGGCTACTGGAAATTCCTGTGGAAGCCGTATGCGGCGCGCAAGGCCGACGCCGTGGGAAGGGTGGAGAGGATAAACCAGGAGATATCCAAAGCCAAGGGCATGGCCGCAAAGCTGGAGCCGCTCAACGCCGAGATAAGAGAGCTCAGGCTCCGCGAGGCCGACGCCGAAAAACGGCTGCCCAAGGGCCGCAAGCTGCCGGACATGATACGCTCCCTGACCGCCCTGGCGCGCGACAAGAGTGTTTTTATCTCCGCGATAACGCCCCTGCCCACGCGGGAACAGGTTTATTACACCGAAATTCCCTATGCGCTGACCATTACCGGCGGCTATCACGCGGTGGGCCGCTTCCTGGCCGAGATTGCGACGTCGCAGCGCATTTTCACCGTGCGGGATGTTAACATGTCCGTCGCCGGCGCGGGGATACAGGCCTCGTTCGTGCTGGTGGCGTACCAGTATAAAGGTTGAGATATGAGAGTACATTTAACCGCTTTCTCCTGCGTTCTGGCCGCCCTGCCGGCAATGGGCGCGCGCTGCCTGGCGCAGGACGTCTTCGGCGGGGATATAATGCTTTCCACCTCCGCGGGCGTAAGCGCGGGCCAGATTTACCGGCAGGAAATCGGGCGCGACCCGTTTATGCCGGTTTCCGTGTCGTCGGGGCCGGCTTCCAGCGCCACGCAGGAAATTCTGCGCGCCGCTTCCTCCGAGCCGGTGGAATTCGACCCGCGCAACCTGGAGCTTTCCGGCATCATGACCGCGCCGGACGGCCGCGTGGCCATGCTCTACGACAAGCTCTCCGGCCTGCCGTATTACCTTTCCAAAGGCAGGCTGTACGACCGCAAGGACAAGCCGGTTTCCGGCATAAGCGGAGTCATACAGGACAGGCAGGTAACCCTGTTTTCCGGCGGCAGCGAGATTGTAACCACCGCGCTTTCCGCGGATTTCCCATATACCAGGTCCGCGCGCGGCGCGAAGCTTTCCGGCGGCGCGGACAAGGAGCAACCCCGATGAGAAAATTTACGGCAATCGCGCTTTCGGCTGCGCTGATTCAGTGCAGCGCGGCGCCGTTACTTGCCGCGGAGCCTGTTTCTGTTGAATCCGTGGAGGTCGGCCCGGACAAAGTGGTCATCAGGACGGACCGTCCCGCGCAGTACGACAGCTTCTCGGTTACCGAGCCGCCGCGCGTGGCGGTGGAACTGCTGGACAGCCGCCTCAAGGACGGCGACAGGAAAATTTCCGGCGACGGCGGCGTGATAGAGGCCGTGCGCGTGGAACAGTACCAGAAAACGCCGGTCGGCATAGCGCGTGTCGTGCTGCAGCTTGCCAGAAAAGCCGCCTACGCTATTTCTTCGTCCGAAAATTCCATAACCGTCCTGCTCAGACCCTCCGGCGATTTGGCGTCCGCGCCGGGCAAGCTCCCCGCTCATGAAGAACCCGCCGCGCCGGACATGCGCGCCGCGTCCGCGGCCACGCGGTCCCGGCAGCCCGCGCCGGACGGCGACAGCGCCCCTGCCGACGGCCAGGACGGCGCCGCCACGCAGAAAAAGGTCCAGTATTACGACATTCTGGCCAGTCTGCCGCACGACCCGGTAACGTTGGACTACGACGCCACTGATGTGCGCGACGTGCTCAACATGCTGGCCGCGCGCATAAACGTAAACCTGGTTTTCAGCGACGATGTGGCGGGAAATGTAACCGTCCGCCTCAACAATGTGCCGTTCAGCGAGGCGTTTTCCACCGTGCTGTCCATGAAGGCGCTGGTGGCGCAGCAGCTCGGCTCCAATATCATGCGCATCAACACTTTGCAGGCCATTAACGCCGACAAGTCGCAGTCCGTGCTGGTGACCAGGGTGTTCCCGCTCAACTACATCCAGGCCACCGACGCGCAGACCATGCTTACAGGCGTCATAAAGGCGGAGGGGCGCACCGGCACCGTTACCGTCAACACGCTCAACAACATGGTGATTGTAACTGACACGCTCAACGGAGTGGATATAGCCGCCAGAATTCTGGGCCAGATAGACCGCAAACCGCAGCAGGTGCTTATAGAGGCCAAAATAGTGGAAGTCAACCTGACCGATTCCTCCGCCTTCGGCATAGAGTGGAACCTGACCGGCAATGTGGATGCGGCTTACGGCGGCGCGGCGGGCAAGAATATCATGGGCGCCTGGCAGTCCGACAGCACCACAGGCGATCTTTATTACACCCAGCCGGACGGCACGCAGAAACCCTGGCCCTGGCAGCCCGGCAGCGGCACCTACGGCAAGGGCAGCTTCGGCACGAAATACGGCACCGTTTCCGGCGAGCCGTCCGTGGGATTGTTCAATTTCGGACATGTGACCAACGATTACATCTTCCAGGTCAACCTCCAGGCCGCGCTGCAAAAGGGCAAGGCCAAGGTGCTTTCCGACCCGCGGGTGACGACTTTCAACAACAAGGAAGCCAGCATCAACATCACCACGCAGATACCGTATGTGACCACCACGGTCACAAACACCAGCCCGCCCATACAAAACACCACCGTCAACTATATCGCCACCGGCATCACGTTGAAAGTAACCCCGACTATAAACGCCGACGGCAGGATTACCATGGCGGTAAATCCCACGGTAAGCCAGCAGAATTTCACGGTGCCGGTGGCTGCCGGCGGCGCGCCCGGCGTTGACACCAGAACCGCCTCCACCACCGTCATGACAAAGGACGGCGCCACCACCGTCATCGGCGGCCTTATCTACGACAGCACGGTGGACGCGCTCTACAAAGTGCCGCTGCTGGGCGATATTCCGCTTCTTGGCTGGTTTTTCAAGAAGAAGGTCAACACCCGCCAGCGCATAGAGCTGCTGATATTTGTCACGCCGCGCATACTGGATGTCTGACAACGGGTTTTGCGTGTCCTGCGGCGTTTTCCGCCTGCGCGGAAAACGCCGCGTCTTTTCCCCATGAGCAGGCTTTCCGACAGGGCTTTTGCCGTTTATCTCGCCGCGATGCTGGCGGCGTATCCGCTGCTGCGCGGCGGAATGGACGTCTGGTCCCAGACCATAATTCAAAGCGCGCTGCTGGGCGGGTTCTGTGTATGGGTTGTGTCTGCATTGCCCGCGCGTGTTACAGCGCTGCCGCTTTGCGCGGCGGTCTGGTGGCTGGCGTGCTGGGCTTTGAGCCCTGCGCCGGGGCTGTGCCGCGAGGCTGCGCTGAACTGGATAACCGGAATCGCCGTTTTCTACTGCGCCGCGCTGCTGCCGGACAGGGAGCGCGGCAAAATCTTTTCCGCTGCGGCGGCGGTTAGCTGGTTTATGCTGGCGGTTGCCGCGTATCAGCTGCTGCGCGGCGACGATATGACCGGTTCTTTTGCCAACCGCAACGTGTTCGCCGACTGGCTGCTTCTGATTGCGCCGGCCATGCTGGCGCGTGGCAAATGGTTTCAGGCGGCGGCGTTTATAGCGGCAATCGCGCTGACACGCTCGCGCGCGGCGCTGGCCGCGCTGGCGCTGATTTTTATTTTCCGGCTGGCGCTGTCCGGCGGAATTTTGAAAAAGGCCGCCGCGCTTGCCGGCGCGCTTTTGCTGGGCGCGGCGGCGTTCCGCGCGGATATTTTCAGCCTGGTGCAGCGGCTGGGCTGGTGGCAGGCGGCATTGGACATGATACGGGCCAGGCCGCTTGCGGGGTTCGGTCCGGGAACATACGGCTTTGTCTATCCGGCTTTTCATGTGCCGGGCAGCGGGGAATTCTCGTCAATATGGGCGCATTGCTACCCGCTTCAGCTTGCGGCGGAAACCGGCGTCATGGCCACCGCTGTCTGGCTGGGCTGGATTGTCTGGCGCCTCCGGCCCGCTTTCGCCGGGCCGCAAGACCCGGGCCAAACCGTTCCCGTCGGCGCGCGGGAGGCGGTTGCCGCCGGACTGGTGATGTCGCTTGGCGATTATGCGCTGGCCGCGCCGCCGGTTTTTCTATTGTTCTGCTGGTGGCTGGGCTGCCTTGCGCCCTCTCCGCGCGAAACCCCGCCGGACTGCGCGCGCCCCAAAATCCCGTCCCTGATTTTCGGATTATGCGCCGCCGCGCTTGCGGTGTTTGCCTGCACCCGGCAGCATGATATGGACGTCAAATTGATTCGCGCGCGCTCCCTTTCGGATTCCGGCAGGACGGAAGAGTCGTTTTCACCGCTGCGGGAAATCTGCGCGCGGCATCCCGGCGAGCCGTCCGCCGCGCTTATGCTGGCGCGCGCATACGGCGCGGCGGCATTGTCCCGCAAAGACGGGGCGTACCTGGCCGATGCCGCCGCCGCTTACGAAGAGGCGCTGCGCCGCAACCCGTTCCACCCCGCCGTTTACGACGAACTGGCCAAAATTTATTCGCTGCTGGGCGACAAGCGCCTTGTTGCGGACGTATATATAAGGAAAGCCTCATGGATAAAATGGTGGCAAAACCGCGGCTGATTCTGCTGTTATGGCTGGCCTGCGCGCTTTGGCTGGGCTGGCTGGCGCAGCCGCTTGTGCGGGGGATTTTGCTGCTTTCGTTGTGGCCGGTGTTCGCGCTGTCGGCTCAGCCGCCGCGGCCTGCGCCCGGCGGTCCGGTTTGCTTCGGCGCAAAAGGGCCGGAATTGTGGCTGATTTTGTGGCTGCTGTGGATTGTCCTTGCAATTCCGTTTTCCTCCGCGCCGCTGAAGAGTTTGTGGCTTAGCGCGCATTACGCGGTATGCGCGGGTTTTTATTTCGCGCTTGCCCGCCAGGATGCGCGCGGCAGGGAGCTTGCCGCGCGGCTGATACATGCGGCGGGATACGGCGTTGCGCTGGTTATCCTGATTGTGCGCTTGCGCGGGGGCATTTTTGAGGCGCATGCGAACTGGACGGCTTGTTTTGCGGCGGCGGGTTTTGCGATGTCGCTGGCGCTGGCGGCGTCTGCGGATTATCCCTCCCGGCGCAGGGCGGCCATGGCGGTTTTCGCGGCGGTATGCGGGGTCGCGGTGTATATGTCGCAGAGCAGGGGCGCGCTGCTTGGCGCAGTTGCGGGCGCGCTTTTTGTAATCTGCCGCATCAGCAACCGCCGCGCGCTGCTGTGGTGCGCCGGCGGCGCGCTGGCCGCGCTGGCTTTTATTCCGCAATCCGTATTTGTGGAGTTTGCCGCCAAGCCGTATGACCCTTTCGCCTTCGGGCGGCTGCATATCTGGAGGATCGCGCTGGATGTAATCGCGCATAATCCTCTGGCGGGTGTTGGCGCGAGATGTTTTGAGCACGGGTATCTGCTGCTGAACACTCCGTATCTAGCCGGAATAAGCATGTACGGCAGGTACGCGCAGGACGCGCATTCCTGGCTGCTGAATCTCGCCGCCGAAAACGGCCTGCCCGCCGCGTTTTTCTTCCTGATGTTTGCGCTGGCCGGGCTGCTCCGCGCTTTTTCCGCCTCCGATGCGCGGCCAGGCGCGCTGGCCGCGGTTGTGATGGCGCAGTCGCTTTTCGACGGGACAATGCTTTATCTGCCTGTGGCTCTGCTTTTTTTCTGCGGGCTTGCGGCAGGCGCGCCGGAATCCCCCGCGCCGGAAAAACGGCAGTGGCGGGTTGCGGCGGCGGGTTTCGCGCTGTGCCTGGCGGCTTTTGCCGTGCGCACTGGAATTATCGGCGGGTATTATCGGGGCGACGCGGGCGCGTGCTTTGACCGCGCCGTCGCGGAGCTTTCCCTGAATCAGCCAAATCCGTACATCGCGCTGGATGAAATCAACCGCGCCGCCGGCCTCAGCCCGCATAACGCGGTATACCGCCTCGCGCGCGGAAAAATATACGAGAAGCTGGGTTTTGATTCCCGCGCGGAAGCGGACTTCAAAACCGCCGCCGCCCTGGAGCCCGCATATATCTCCCCCGCCGCGTCGCTGGCCCGGCTTTATGCCGGGCGCGGCAATGCGGAACCGGCGCGTCTGTGGCGGGCCAACGCCGCGTCGCGGGCCGCGCTTTGCGCCGCAAAGCCGCGCCGCGGTTTTGACGGGCTGCTCTGCGCGACAGTTTTACCTTGACCCCGGAGTGTGCAATAGAGCAGCGGGATTCGACGGCGACTGGCGAGGACAGTCCGGCGCGGAACTTGGCAGGCATATCCCGCCGTCCGCCGCCGAATCCCACAATTCAACTGAAACATTCAGGTTAGGTTCCCGGGCGAACTTTTGGGCAAATTTCCCATGCCGGGCTTGTCAGCCGGCGCAGTTTTCCGGCAGGCAGCCGTCCATGGCGTCCAGAAAACGGCGGTACCAGGGCGCCATTTCCTGATAGCTGTGCCAGACGTCGCCCAGCTTGAAGGCCAGCATCACGCAGCCCACGTATCCGTCGTATGCGGTAAAGCGGCGCGCGGCGGCCTTTATGCGCAGCTCTTCCCCGGGCGAGACGTCCGGCAGGTCCAGAAAGCCGAAAAGCTCCTCCTGCCACAGGAAACGCCGCGCCTTTGTGTAGATTACGGGCGCGCCCAGAGATTTGGCCATTTTGAGAAAACCGCGGTAGCCGTCGCGGCTGCGGTCCCATTCCAGTATGGCGGGCGGGTTGGGGTAGGCGGCGCCGTCCTCGTCGGTTTCCAGCTCGCCGGTCCAGAGCAGCTCCAGATTTTCGCAGTGGTAGTTTTTAAGCCCCAGATTGGAGACGGCCCTTTCCATGTCCTCGGCCATGCGGACCAGAGTGTCGGCTGCGTGCGTCATAAATCCTCCAGAATTTTAAGTGCGGCGGCGTTCATGTCCGCGCGGCGGGCGGCGGTGTCGTCGTCCATGCCGGCAAGGTGCAGCGCGCCGTGCGCCGCCAGAATCAAAAGCTCTTTTTTCAGGCTATGGCCCAGCCGCGCGGCCTGGCGCGCGGCCTGCTCCGCGCATACGAAAATATCGCCAAGCGGCGCGCCCGGCGCGGCGGGATAGGAAAAGGCTATCACATCGGTCAGCCGGTTTTTTTTCAGCCAGCGGCGGTTGAGCCGCCTGATGCGTGTTCCGTCCACAAAAATCACGCACACGGCGCCGCCGGTTTTGCCCAGCGCGCGGGAAACCGCTTTTTTCAGTATCGCCTGCGGCGGCCTGCTTCCGCGCGGGACGGCGGCCTCGTAAAAAACGCCCACCCGCTTTGCGCGGCCCGTTATTTTTTCGCTTTTTCCCATTTGTCGTAGGCGTCCACTATCTCGCGCACCAGAGGATGGCGCACCACGTCCTCGCTTGAAAACCGAACAAATCCCACCGCCGGGATTTTGCGCAGCACCTGCATGGCGTGCAGCAGCCCGCTCTGCGACTTGTCGCGCAAATCCGTCTGGCTGGTATCGCCGGTGATGACCATTTTGGAGTTGAGGCCCATGCGGGTCAGGAACATTTTCATCTGCTCGGGCGCGGTGTTCTGCGCCTCGTCCAGAATTATGAAAGCGTTTTCCAACGTGCGCCCGCGCATGTAGGCCAGCGGCACTATCTCCACCACGCCGTCATCGCGCCAGGCGCGCAGCCGCTCCGGCCCCAGCATGGCGTAAAAAGCGTCGTAGAGCGGGCGCAGATAGGGATGCACCTTCTCGTAGAGGTCGCCGGGCAGAAAGCCCAGCTTCTCCCCCGCTTCCACTATGGGGCGGGTGAGGATAATACGCTCGGCCAGGTTCAGCTCCAGCGCGCGCAGCGCGGCGGCCACGGCCAGATAGGTCTTGCCGGTTCCCGCCGGGCCGGTGGCGATTACCAGGTCATGCTCGAAAATCGCCTCCAGATACCGCTTCTGCCGCGGCGAGCGCGGAACGGCGGGCCTGCGGCAGGCGGCCTCTTCCTCCCGCGGGGAGGGCTGGCGCGGCGGCGGCTGCTGCGCGGCGGCCCTTATGCGCGAGAGCGCCTTGTCCACTCTGGAAACACTGCCCCGCACCGACAACTCCACAGCCTGCCCGTCCGGGTCGTGGCGGACGAAAATGCCCACGCGCAGTTCGCGCTCCAGCTGGCGCAGCCTGCTGTCCTGCGCGCCCAGCACGGCCAGCGCCTGCGCCGAATCCTCCAGCCTGATTTTTTTGGTAACCATCAGATCAGCGTGCGGCCCCTGGGGATTACGGCTATGCCGGAGGGGTCTATGTAATGGTGCTGCGCGTCCTCGTCCGGGTCGTGGCCTATGGAGATTTTGGGGCCCAGCGTGTTGAAGCGGTCCACTATCACCTTCTTGAGGCGGGTGCCGGGGCGGATTTCGCAGGCGTCCATTATGATGCAGTCCTCAATGACGCATTTCTCGTGCACCGTTACGCCGCGGCCCAGTATGCTGTGGTGTATGGAGGCGTTGTCTATGATGCAGCCGTCGCTTATCATGGAATCGCGCACGTCGGCGCCTATGAATTTCGCCGGCGGGGAATTGTAGCTGGCCGAATGTATCTGCCAGCTGCGGTTGCTAAGGTCCAGCCTGGGCTTTTCGCCCAGGAGGTCCATGTTGGTCTGCCAGTAGCTCTGTATGGTCCCCACGTCGCGCCAGTAGCCTTTTTCCTCGTAGGATTTTATGCCGGGCAGCGTCTGCGAATGGAAATTCCACGCGAATACGCGGTAGCGCTTGCATATCGCCGGCAGAATGCTCTTGCCGAAATCAAGCCCCGGCATTTCGGCATGTTCCTCGTGAAATATTTTCACCAGCGAGTTGTAGTTGAAAATATAATTGCCCATGGAGGCGTACACGCAGCCCGGATTGCCGGGAATGGGTTTCGGGTTGGCAGGCTTTTCCTCGAAGCCGGTAACGCGGCCTTTTGAATCCGTCATTATGGTGCCGAAGGCGCTGGCCTGTTTTATCGGCACCGTCAGCGCGGCTATTGTCACGTCGGCGTTGTTGGCGACGTGGAAATCTATCATCTGGCGCACGTCGCAGCGGTAGACGTGGTCGGCGCCGAATATGGCCAGGATGTCGGGCTTGAAGTCGCTTATTATGTTGAGGTTCTGGCGCACGGCGTCGGCTGTGCCGCGGTACCACATCTCGCCCAGCCGCATTTGCGGCGGCACTATGGTGATGAACTGGTCGTTGGTGATACCGCTTAGCCTCCAACTCATGCGCACATATTCAATAAGCGACTGCGACATGTACTGCACCAGCAGGTAGGAGGAGAACACGCCCGAGTTGACGAAATTGGAAAGGACGAAATCTATGATTCTGTACTTTCCGCCGAAGGGCACCGCCGGCTTGGAACGTTCCTTGGTGAGCGGGTACAGCCGCTCGCCCTTGCCGCCCGCCATCACAATTCCCAGAACTTTCATATGCCGCCTCCTATCCCAGACTGTCCAGAATTTCCGCCAGATCCGCGCCCACACAGAGCATGTTGGGCGTGTCGCGCAGCGCGAACTGTTTTATGCGCAGCTCGCGCAAATCGCGGGAGGCAAGCGCCAGGTCCTCAAGCGCGTCCGCCTCGCGGACTACTATATGCTCCTGCTCGTCCATGCCGTAGGAGTGGAAGAAATGCTCCGCCACTCCGGGAAACCGGGAAAGCGCCGCCTGCCGCTCGGCCAGGAATTTGTCGCGTTCGGGCTGGGAAAGCTCGTGCCAGGCATGCGCCCGCACCAGCGGGTGCAGCAGCATGTAGCGGTACTTGCCGAACAGCCCCGCCGGCACCCCGCCCGCGCAGTTTCTGGCGGGCGGCTGCTCCGGCAGGGTGAAAAGCCCGATAAAGCACATCGCCGGCGTGAAATACCTGCCCGCGCCGGAGGTGGAAATGCGCGACCAGGCCTTCTGGATAAGCCTTATGTCGGGCGCGGCCATCCACAGCAGCATATCGCAGCGGGCGTCCAGCCCCACCAGCGAATAGGTGCGCAGGAAAACCTCCTCCTGCGCGGCGCTGACCGTGTTTTCCAGCTCCTGCTTGGCGGCGATGCGCTCGTTTGAGAGCAGGCGGCGGAATTCCGGCGCGGCTTTAAGGAACAGGAAGTTGGCGTAGCGTATGTCGGACTGCCTGGATTTTTTTTCCATAAATCAGCTCTTGCCGCCGATTTTCCGGGCGGGGCAGGGGCAGCTGGCCCCTTCAGGCTTGATGTTGTAGAGCGAACTGGGGTCTATGTAAATCATGCCCGGCTCCACCCCGTCCAGAATTTCCGCGTAATTGCCCAGCCGTCCGCCGGGCTTGACCTTGGCCAGTATCAGCATATAGGTCTTGCCTTCGCGCCGTATAAGCGTGTTGACCGGAACCTTGGCGTAACGGGGGTTTGCGGGGTTTTGAATTTCGCCGGTGAAAACCATACCCGGCTGGTATGACTTGTCTCCGGTGGTTACTTCCACGCGCACTTGGTAAAGCCCGGTGTCGCCCACTGGCACGAAGCGGTCCAAAACGCCCCTGCCCTTGAGGCCGTCCGGATCCGCAACGATGGCGGGCATGCCCGGCTGCAGCGGTATGGGGACTTTGGTGTTGGTCCTGCCTATCACGTAAAACTTGCGGCCTATGGTGAGAATGGGGTCGTTCTCGTGCAAATCCTGGCGGTCCTTGACGTTCATCTTGACCACAATGCCGGAATAGGGAGCCTTGATATGCTCATAATCAAACACGCTGCCCCAGCGCCTGCGCACCGTGGCGGTGGAGGCGCCTATATCCAGCTGCGCGGCCATTTCCACCGAGGTGATGACGCCAAGGTCCTGTCCCTGTTCCACCCACTGGAACAGCTTGGTTTTGAATTCGTAAAGCCTGCCGTCAAAGGGCGCCAGCATGTCCGCGAAATCCGAAGCCGTGGTGGTGCCCGCAAAATGCACGAACCCTTCCACCGCGCCGGTTTTCACTCCGTCAAAAGAGCCGGAGAACACGCCTCTTGCAGTGGCAGGCGGTATATATTCCTCCGTTTTCCAGTATTTTTTTTCGGCGGGCTTTTGCGGCAGGGCCGCCTGCTTTGACTTTGTGGAAGAGCCCGTCTTTACACGTTTGCGCCTGGCGGGGGCGCGGGCTTTCCCGGTCGCCCGGTTTGCCGCAGGAGGGGGTGCGGCTTCCGGCGCGGGCAGCGTATCCCCGCCGGCGGGGGAGGGCATGGGCATGGGCGTCGCCTGCTGTTCCGCCGGCTGCGGCTGCGCGGCGCTGTCCGCCGGAGGCTGCTGCGCGGGCGGCTGCGGCAATGTCTGCGGCGCAGCCGCAGGCGGCTGCGCGCCGGAGTTCTGCTGCGGCTGGTCCGCTATCGGCCCGCCGGAGGCCGCGCCGGATATGCCCGGGGTTGAAAGCTGCTGCGGCACATTCGCATGAGTCTGCACTTCCGGCTGGTCCTGTGCCGCGGCGCAGGCGGCCAGCAGCATCATTGCGCTCAGCAGCATTTTCATAATCAGAAGCACTTCATGGACTGGCCGGAAAACTCCGCGGGACGGGAAAGATAGAGTTTCTCGAAAGCTTCCAGTGTCCAGGGCATTTTCATGCGGAATATGTTTATTATGGCGTCTGCATAGGCCCGGATTTCAAGCTGCGCGTGCGCGTCCGCGCGCAGCGCCAGGAAATTGAACAGGCTTCTGGCGTTCACCGTCCAGTAGAACTGCGTGTACTGGGACACGGGCAGCGCCATTCTGGCCATTTCGCGCGCGACGCCGGAGGCCAGCAGCTTCCGGTAGGCGGCAAAAGAAGCCTCCACCGCGGCGGAATACTCCGCCAGCAGCTTTTCCTGGTCCAGCTTTTCGGACGAGACGGAGCCCTGCTTGTTCCCCGTATCCTGGGCGCGGAAGGCCTGCGGGATGTAAAACTCGTCCCGGACCTCGGTATAGCGCGCGCTGACCTCGTTGTAGGAGCCCCAGCGGTGCCGCATCCATTGCCGGGCGACGAATATGGGGCATTTTACATGGAATTGGAAGACGCAATGCTCAAAAGGCGTGAAATGCGCGTGGGCGAGCAGGTATTCTATGAGCTTCTTATCCCGCTCCTCCCCCTTGGAATCGGAACCGAATGTAACCCGCGCGGATTCCGCCGCGCGCAGGTCTCCGCCCATGAAATCCTTCAGGCGGACAAATCCCTTGTCCAGCACGGTTACGGACGCGGCTTCCCGCTCTGTGGTTGTGGTCATAATCATTCCTTGCCAGCCGGCGCCATGGCCGGCCCGGCATACAGCGGCCCCGGCTGCAACTTAAGCCCCGCGCGGTGCATCTGCTCAAGCCAGGACTGCAAACCCTTTTCCGGCAGGGAGACTGTCCCGCCCCGGGTGTAAAACGCGCCCGCAAGTATCTCCCCGGTGATTCTATCTAATTCCCCCGCATCAGGTGAATAGCCGAGAACAAGAGTTCTGGCCCCCGCCGATAATTCGCGCACGGCCTTCAGCAGTTCCGCGCGGCTGCGCCGGGCGCGTTCGCCCGCCGGAGCGGGGGGGGACAGCTTTGCCGGCGCGGAGCCGCCCATCCGCCCGAAAGCGGCCCCTGCCCTGCTGTTGCCGGCAAAGAGCAGCGCGGCGCGCGACTTTTTAATACCGGCCTTGCGCGCGGCGGCGTCCGCCGCGGAGGCAAGGCATGACAGCAGCGCGCGCGCCTCGCCGGGGTCGTCCGGCTCGGCGGCGACAACAACCAGCGCCGCGGCCCCCGGCGAAACCGCCGCGAAAGCCGACGCCGGAGCCAGCAGCGCGGAAAACAGCATATCGCTTTTGTCCAGCCCCTGCGTCATCACTACGGGAATTTCGTTGCGTGCGCGCTCTGCCCGGCGCGGGAGGCGGCCCGCGTTCAGTTTCTTCGTATACGGCGCGCTGGGATTTTCCGCAAGGCCCAGCAGGAAGCGGCTCTGCTCCAGCTCCGGCGAATCCGGCGGCAGGAACGCGGGCACCGCTATTATTTTTCTGACTCCCGCCGCGGCCAGCCGCCGCAGCGCGGGCGAAAGCGCGCGCAAATCCGCCGCGCCGAATACTGTTTCCACCGGCATTTTCCTGCCCAGCGGCGCGCAGGCCCGGCCAAGCTGCCGCTGCCAGCCCGCTCCGCTTTCCGGGGAAAGCACCAGCAATCCGGCCTCTCTGCCGGCGTTCTGCGGCGTTGCGGGCGCGCGGGTCCGCGCGCGGAAAACGGCGGTGTCGCTCTCCATCGGCGGCAAAGACCGCGCCGCCGCGGGCGCGGCGCAAAGCAGCGCCGCCAGCGCGACCGCCGGGCGCGTTTTCAACCGCAGTTGCAGGGCGGACGGCATGTCAGTAAGAGACCAGTTTGATTGTGGTTTTGCCGTCCGTGCCCACCACGGCGGCCAGCACCCCGGCCCCTATGCCCGGCACGGAGCCGCTTTCAATGTCGCAGGCATAGCCGTCCAGCGGGGTTTCGCCGGCGGGTTCAAAGGCGCTGCCGGTCCAGCGCAGGGCCATGAGTTTTGCGTCCTTGTAATGGGAGAATGTCTCCGACAGCAGGCCGTCGCGCGGGATATTGGCCACGGCATAGAACATGCTGCCGGACGCCGCCACGCGCGGATAGAATTTGAGCAAACCGCCCTGCGTCCTGAGCACATTGGGCGTCTTGCCGAACAGGGCGTCGGTTTCCGCGTAATTTTTTCTTTGCGCGAACTGGGCGCGCAGCCGGCCCGAATCCGCAGTCATCACCAGCGCATGGGCCTGTCCGCTGTCTTCCAGCACGTTGAAGCCGTAGACGGTGTCAAAACGGGGGATGTCCGTCCGCGCGGATGAAAGCGCGAATTCGCCGCCGCGAAACTCCACCCGGCGCACGGAGGACGCCCTGAACTCGCCGGAATTGTAAAACTGCTGGCCGTAAAGCCGTCTTTCCCCGGAAGGCAGCGCAACCGAGCGCGACAGCCAGCCCGTTACCGTGCTTTTTTTAAGTTCGCCGCCGGATATTTCCAGCGCGGCGGTCTGATACGCGCCGGACGAATTGTCGTAAACCGATACGAATAATTGCGGCCTGCCCGCGCCCCTGATATCCGCTGCGTCAACCGTTATTATGCGGTAAAGCCCGCCGGGCCGCCACGAGTATTTCCGCGCAAAACCGCCGGAAAAGCCGTATACCGCGACCTCGCTTTCGGAGGCGACGGCAACCTCCTCTCCGGAGCCGTCAAAATCTCCCAGCGCGAGGGAGACCGCCTCGCAGTCCAGCGCCGGGGATTTCCAGATTACTTTCTCCCGCCCGGAGGGCTGCGCCGCCGGCGCGGGCGGGGCGGCCTGCGCGGCCCACTCAAAGAACTGGCCCGGTTTTGCCGCGCCGATGCCGGTTAGCAGCGTCCCGACGGCGTATTTGGGATGAGTCTCCGTTATCTCGCCGGAGGCGACATTGTCATGCGTCCTGCCCAGGGACTGTTTTGTAACGGGATTGACCAGTTCCCCGCCTTCCTCGTATACGGCAAAGCGCGCGCCCGCGCGCGCGGCCTGCGAGGAGGCGGTTATGTCCAGATACACCGTCGCGGAATCGGTCTTGACCACATAGCCGTCCTGCGCGTTCGCGCGGACGGAAAAAAGCAGCGCCGCCGCCAGCAACTGAAAACAGGTTCTTAACATAGTAAAATTGTATATATTTACCCGATTGGAGGAAACATGAAACGCGCATGCGGAGCTTCTTTTGTAAAGCTGGCGGGGATTATGGAGAAACTTCTCTCCCCCGAAGGCTGCCCCTGGGACCGCAAGCAGAGCCACAGGACGCTCATCAGGCACATGCACTCCGAGGCGCGCGAGGTGGAACTTGCCGTCAAAAAGAAAGACTGGGCCAATCTGGAGGAGGAACTGGGCGACCTGCTGCTTCAGGTGGTCTTTCACGCCGAGCTTGCCCGCCGCGCCGGCAGGTTTGACCTCAACGATGTGGTGCGCGGCATTTGCGGCAAGTTGGTGCGCCGCCATCCGCATGTTTTCGGCGGCAAAAAGCTCAAAACCGCCAGGCAGGTGCTGGTCCAGTGGAAAAAAATCAAGGAATCCGAGAAGCGGCGCAAATGATTCCCCCGCCTGGGAATTGGCGGGTTTACGCCATGATGCTGGCGGCGGCCTCCATATGGGGCGCGTCGCTGGCTTTCACCAAAACGCTGGTAAGCGAATTGTCCCCCGTAACCCTTATAGCAATGCGCTGCCTGCTGGGCGCGGCGGTGATGTTTTTCCTGAGCGGGCCGCTGGGCTGGCTTAAAAAGCTCTCCGCGCGGGAATGGCTGCTGCTTGCCGCCTGCGGCCTCTCCGGCGTGCTGGCTACGCAATTGCTTCAGGCCTGGGCGCTGACGCGCACCAGCGCCAACCATGCGGGCTGGCTGATGGGGTTCGGGCCGGTGGTGATAGCGGCGATGTCGGCGCTGTTTCTGGGAGAGAGGATAGGCCGCCTGCGCTGGCTGGGCTTTGCCGTGGGTTTTGCGGGAACGCTGATGGTTATTTTCTCGTCCCAGAGGGACGCGGGCGGGGCGGTAATCCCCACCGGCACGGGCGACCTGGTTTTTCTGGGCGGCTCTTTTTCCTGGGCGGCGTATGTGCTGCTGGTGTCGGCCATGGGCAATGTGCCGCAGACGGGCGTAACCTATATGAATATGGCCATGTCTTTTGCGGCGCTTGCGCCGGTGGCGCTGCTGCGCGGCGGCGCGGGCGAGGTTGCGCGCCTGAGCGCGCATGGCTGGTGGGCGCTGGCCTATATGGGCCTGCTTTCCTCCGGGCTGGGGTATTATTTATGGAATACCGGCGTGCGCCGGCTGGGGGCCTCGTCTTCCGGCTCTTTCCTGTATGCGGAGCCGTTCGCCGCCCAGTTCGCGGCGGCCTGGTTTCTGGGGGAGCGGCTTTCGCCTTATGCCATACTCGGCGGGCTTGTGATACTGTGCGGCGTCTACTGGGTCAACGGCGGCAGGGCCGGGGCCGGGCCGCTTAAGAGAATCTACTGCATGGTCGCGGAGTAGCGCGCAATAAAAGCGGCCCCGTTCGCGTTAATTGACCAGCCGGTCATTTTTTGGATATGCTCAAATGAACATGCGCCTTGCAATCGTTTTTGTCCTGACGGCCTGCGCGCCGGCTTTCTGCGGCGGGGGCGCGCCGCTTTCCTGGCAGGACTGCCAGGAGGCGGCGCTTAAAAGCAATCCGTCGCTGGCGTCATACCGCAACGCGCGCGACGCCGCGCGGTTCACCTACTCCGCCGCCAGAAACAACCTTTACCCGGCACTGAGCGCGTCGCATTCCTATTCGCGCGGCGGCAATAATTACGGCTCCGGCCCGGCGGATTCCTGGGGCGCGAATCTGGGAATATCGCAGACGCTGTTCAATCCCAAAACCTACGCCGGCATCGCCGTGCAGTTGAAAGCCGCCGAGCAGGCCGACATATCGCTGCATCAGGCGGCGGTGGCGGCGCGGGCGAATTTGCTGAACTCGTTCAACTCGCTGATATACGCGCAGACGGGCGTGAACGTGGCCAAACGGATTTACGACATACGGCGCCAAAACGCCGATACCGTGGCCCTCCAGTACCAGGGCGGCACGCAGAGCAAGGGCAACATGATGTACGCCCGCGCCCAGGCCGAGCAGGCCAGGGCCACCATAGCCCAGGCCGAGCGCGCCGTGATTTCCGGACGGCGCGACCTGGCCAAAAATCTGGGGATGGACGAGTTTTCCGCGCTGGCTTCCAGCGGGGAGCTGTCGGTCCCGGTGTCGGCATCCGGCATCAGCATAGACGACGCGGCGCGCAATGTCCCCGCCGTCATGGCCGCCGCAAAACAGCTTGAAACGGCCCGGGCCCAGCTTGACCTGGCGGGAAGCGACCTCTACCCCTCGCTGTCGGCAAACGGCGGGCTGAACTGGAGCGGCCAGCAGGAGTTTCCGGGCAACCGGGCGTGGACGCTGGGCGCGGCGCTGACCTGGCCGCTGTTTTCCAACGGCCCGACATACCATAAAAACACGGTTGCCTCCGCGCGCAGCCAGCTTGAAAAAACGCGCGAGGATTACCGCTCCGCTTTTCTGGGTGCCAAGTCTGATTTGCAGTCCGCGCTGGCGCAGCTGGACAACTCCATAGACTCCGCCGGCGTAAGCGCGCAGATGCTTTCCGCCGCGCGGCAGCGCTACGGCGAAAGCTCCATAGAATACCTGGCCGGCACCATCAACTTCCAGAACTGGGAGGATGTGTCGCAGTCGCTGGTGTCGGCGGAGCAGGATTATCTGGGCTCGCTTCTGACAGTCAACAAGGCCCGCGCGCAGCTGGACAGCCTGCTGGGCATTCCGCTGGGAGAATAATTTATGAAGAAAATATTTTTCCTTATAATCATCGCCGCGCTGGCCGGCGGCGGATACTGGTATTACGCGAAAGCCAATCGCGGCAAAAAGCAGCATTACGGCTCCGCCGTGGCGGAAAAGGGCAATATAACCGAGACCGTCGAAACCACCGGCAACGTGGAGCCGCTCAACCGCGTGCAGGTCAATTCCCCTGTCGGCGGGCGGGTGGACAGGCTGCTGGCGGAGGAAGGCGACAAGGTCAAGCGCGGCCAAATTCTGGCGTATCTGAGCTCCACCGAGCGCGTGGCCATACTGGACGCCGCCCGCGCCAGCGGCGAGGCCGAAATATCCAAGTGGGAGGACACCTACAAGCCCACCCCCGTGCTTTCCCCTCTGGACGGGACCGTCATTCTGCGCAACGTGGTCCAGGGCCAGACAATAGACACAAACACCTCGCTTTACGCGCTTTCCGACGATCTGATAGTGGTCGCCCAGGTGGACGAATCCGACATAGGCCGCCTGAAAACCGGCCAGCGGGCCGATATAACGCTGGACGCCTATCCGGGGAAAAAGGTTCACGGCCTCATTTTCCAGATTCTCCAGGAAGGCAAGAATGTAAGCAACGTCATCACCTATAACGCCAAAATCCGCCCGGACGCCGTGCCGCCGTTTTTCAAATCAGGCATGACGGCCAACATCAAAATCATGGTAAACCGCAAAAACGGTGTCATTATTCTGCCCGCCATAGCCATAAGCGAGGACCAGGACGGCAGCAAAACCGTGCTCAAGGGAACGCCCGAAAACCCGGTCCCCGCGCCGGTGAAAACCGGCATAGAGGACGGCTCCAACGTGGAAATAGTCTCCGGCGCGGAGGAGGGCGAGAAGGTGTTCTACCGCTCATCCCACATCCAGCAGTCCGCCGGCGCGTCCACCAATCCGTTCATGCCGGCCCGGCCTGCGCAGCAGGGCAATAAAACCGCCAACCGGGCCGCCCGGCGGTTCATGTGATAACAGGCAATGCGCCTCTTGTAGACATAAAGGGCATAACCAAGGTCTACCGCCTGGGCGATACGGACCTGGAGGTGCTGCGCGGCGTAACGCTCTCCATCCGGGAGGGCGAGTTTGTGGCCATAATGGGCCCCTCCGGCTCCGGCAAGTCCACGCTGATGCACATACTGGGGCTGCTGGACAGGCCCACGGCGGGGCAGTACAGCATCGCCGGCAGGGACATCCTCAATTTGAGCGACGACGAGACGGCTTTTCTGCGCTCCAAAACCATAGGCTTTGTTTTCCAGCAGTTCAACCTGCTGCCGCGCATGACGGCCTGCGACAACGTGGCGCTGCCGTTGATATACTCGCGCGCGCAGGGCCGCCGCGCCGTGGCGGAAAAGCATCTGCGCCAGGTGGGGCTGGAAGACAGGCTGGACCACCGGCCCAACCAGCTCTCCGGCGGGCAGCAGCAGCGCGTGGCCATAGCGCGCGCGCTGGTCAATAACCCCAAGATAATTTTCGCCGACGAGCCCACAGGCAACCTCGCCTCCGCCCAGGCCGACGAGGTCATGCGCATGCTTACGGAATTCAACAGGGCCGGCATAACCGTCATCATGGTAACCCACGAGCCGGACATAGCCGCCTGGGCCAGCCGCGCCATCCACATAAAAGACGGGCAGATTACCGACGATAAAACCAGGTCTGACGCGCCGCCTCTGCCCGCGCCCACAAAGCACGCGCACACAACGCGCGGCTCCGCCTATCTTACGGCGGCGGAGCTGGCGGAGAATTTCATGTCCGCGCTGCGCGCCATGGCGGCAAACAAAATGCGCTCTTTCCTGACCATGCTGGGCGTCATCATCGGCGTGGCGGCCATAGTGGCGATGATGGCGCTGGGGCGCGGCGCGCAGAAAGCCATAGAGGACCAGCTTTCGGCCATGGGCTCCAACCTGGTGATGATAATGCCCGGGTCTTCCGGGATGGGCGGCGTCTTCGGGGCAAGGGCCAGCCGCTTTACCGCGGAGGATATAAAGGTCCTCGCCGAAAACAAAAGGCTGGTCGCCAACGTCGACGGCAACGTGCAGGACAACGAGCAGGTCGTTTTCGGCCCCAACAACACCAACACCCAGATAACCGGCGCGTATCCGGTTTATGCGGCCATGCACAATGCCGTTCCGGTCTACGGGCGCTTTTTCACCGGCGCCGAGAACGAGAACATGGAGAAAGTGGCCGTAATCGGGCAGACGGTGGCCACTAATCTGTTCGGCGCCAACAATCCCGTGGGCCATACAATAAAAATAGCCCGCAAGAACTTCAAGGTCATAGGCCTGCTGCCGGCCAAGGGCGCCTCCGGCTTCCGGGACCAGAACGATATGATAGTAATCCCGCTCAACACGGCGATGAAACGCTCCCTGGGCAAGAAATACATAAACCAGATATGGCTGGAGGCCAAAGACGCCTCCTCGGTTGATGCGCTTATAGACTATGCGGCCTCCGTCATCCGCAAGCGGCACCGCATACCGCCGGGCAAAGATGACGATTTTCAGATAATGAACATGTCCGACCTGCGCGACATGCTCAGTTCCACCACAAACACCATGAGCATGCTGCTGGGCGTAATCGCCGGCATTTCGCTGGTGGTGGGCGGCATAGGCATAATGAACATCATGCTGGTCAGCGTAAGCGAGCGCACCCGCGAAATCGGCCTGCGCAAGGCCATCGGCGCCAGCCGCGCCGCCATACTGACTCAGTTCCTGATAGAGGCCGCCGCGCTGTCCATCTCGGGAGGGGCGCTGGGGATAGCGCTGGGCGCCGGCTCGGCTGTGGCGCTGGCCAAAATCGCCAACTGGACTTTGATTGTCTCGCCTTCGTCGGTGATAATGTCGGCGGTGTTTTCGGCCTCGGTCGGGATACTGTTCGGCTTCTGGCCGGCCAAGAAAGCCTCCGAACTTTCCCCCATAGAAGCCCTGCGCTACGAGTAACATTGTTTTTCTCGCCGCCAGCCGCGTAAATGGGTAAAATACAGGCAATGGACAAGATACTTATACGCGGGGCGCGGCAGCACAACCTCAAAAACATCACGTTGGAATTGCCGCGCGAAAAAATGATCGTTATTACCGGACTTTCCGGTTCCGGCAAATCCAGCCTGGCTTTTGACACCATTTACGCCGAAGGCCAGCGGCGGTATGTGGAAAGCCTCTCGGCCTACGCGCGGCAGTTTCTTGAACTGATGGACAAGCCGGATGTGGACCATATAGAGGGCCTCTCCCCGGCGATTTCCATAGAGCAGCGCGCGCCTTCGCGCAATCCGCGCTCCACGGTGGCCACCGTAACCGAGATTTACGATTATTTCAGGCTGCTGTTTGCGCGCATAGGCAAAAGGCATTGCCCCAAATGCGGCAGGCCGGTGGAGGCGTGGTCGGTTCAGGCCATGACCGCAGACATACTGGCCCGGTTCAAAGACAAGAGCATTTACATTTTCGCGCCCGTGGTTTCGGGCCGCTCCGGCACTTACGAGGAGCTTTTCGCGCGGCTGAAAAAATCCGGCTTCGCCAAGGCCCGGGTTGACGGCAAAATCATTGAGCTGGGCGCGCCGCCCAAACTTTCGCGCTACAAAAAGCACACCATAGAACTGCTGGCCGACGAGCTGCGCGCCGGTCCCGAAGAAAAGGAGCGGCTTGCCGAATCGCTGGAAACCGCCGTGCGCTACGGAAACGGCCTCGCGCTGGCGGAGGAAATAAAGGCCAAAAATTCCTTCACCTACAGCGAGGCCAGCGCCTGCCCCGGCTGCGGAACCGGTTTCACCGGGCTGGAGCCGAGGCTTTTCTCTTTCAACTCGCCCTACGGCGCGTGCGGGGAATGCGCGGGGCTGGGCGTCAAAACCGTGGTGGACGAGGAACTGGTGGTGCCGGCCCCGGCGCTTTCCATAGCAGGCGGGGCCATCGCCGCCTGGTCCAGCCCCGTTACCACCAAAAGCAACCGCTGGAAAAATTCCTGGTCGTCCTATTACATGGAGATTGTGGGCGACGTTTGCTTGCGCAACAACATCCCGACCGACAAACCCTGGCGCAGCCTCCGGCCCGAGCAGCGCAAACTGCTGCTTTACGGCGGCGGCGCATACCGCGTGCACTGGGCGGGCAAGGACAGCGCGTTTGAGGGGATAGTCAACAACCTCATGCGCCGCTACACCGAATCGGAAAGCGCGTATGTGCGGGAGGAGATTTTCAGCCGCTATATGCGCGAGGTTACCTGCCCTGCCTGCAAGGGCGCGCGCCTAAAGCCGGAGGCGCTGGCGGTGCTGGTGGCGGGCAAAAATATCTCGGAAATCGCCGCGCTGCCGGTTGACCGGGCGCTGGCTTTCGCCAAAAGCCTTTCGCTGACCGAAAAAGAGCTTGTAATCGCCCGGCAGATTCTGCGGGAAATAAACGCCCGGCTGGGTTTCCTGTCCGCCGTGGGATTGAATTACCTGACGCTGGACCGCCGCTCGGAAACCCTTTCCGGCGGCGAGGCGCAGCGAATACATCTGGCCACGCAAATCGGCTCCGGCCTGACCGGCGTTTTATACGTGTTGGACGAGCCGACCATAGGCCTCCACTCCCGCGACAACGAAAGGCTGCTGTCCACCTTAAAATCGTTGCGCGACATGGGCAACACCCTGGTTATAGTGGAGCATGACGAGGAAACCATACGCTCCGCCGACTGGGTGGTGGATTTGGGCCCCGGCGCGGGCGAGCATGGCGGGTATATAACCGCGCAGGGAACGGTGGAGCAGATTCTTAAAAATCCCGCTTCGCTGACCGGGAAATACCTGCGCGGCGAGGCCGTTATAAAACGCGCCTTCCCGCCGGTGAAATCGCCGTCCGGCTGGCTGGAAATAAAAGGGGCAAGCCAGTTCAACCTCAAGGATATAGACGTCAAAATCCCGCTGGGGATGTTTGTGTGCGTGTCGGGGGTGTCCGGCTCGGGCAAGTCAACGCTGGTGCACGAAGTTTTATACAAGGCGCTGGCAAAAAAAATCTACGGCGCCAAAGAGGCTGCGGGCGCGCACAAATCGCTTTCCGGCACGGAGAAAATCAACAAGGTCATCATAGTGGACCAGTCGCCCATAGGCCGCACTCCGCGCTCAAATCCGGCGACTTATACGGGCGTTTTTTCCGGCATACGCGACATTTTCAGCCAGCTGCCGGAGGCCAAACGGCGCGGCTACAAGCCGGGGCGGTTTTCCTTCAACGTAAAAGGCGGACGCTGCGAGAAATGCGAGGGCGACGGCATACTGCGTATTCAAATGCAGTTCCTGCCGGACGTCTATGTCCGTTGCGAGGAATGCAACGGGCGCCGTTTCAACGAGGAGACTTTGCAGGTCCATTACAAGGGCAAAAGCATAGCCGACGTGCTGGATTCCAGCGTCTCGGAATGCCTGAAGCTCTTTGAGCCGCTGCCGCACATAAAAACCACGCTGCAAACGCTGGAGGATGTGGGGCTGGGATACATCAAGCTGGGCCAGAGCGCAACCACCCTCTCCGGCGGCGAGGCGCAGCGCGTCAAGCTGGCCTCCGAGCTGCGCCGCCGCGCCACCGGCAGCACCTTATACATTCTGGACGAGCCTACCACCGGCCTGCATTTCGCCGACATAGAAAAGCTGCTTTCGGTGCTGCACCGGCTGGTAAGCCATGGCAACACCGTTGTCATCATAGAGCACAATCTGGACGTCATCAGGACGGCGGACTGGATTATAGACCTGGGGCCCGAAGGCGGCGACAAGGGCGGGCATATAGTGGCCGCCGGCCCGCCGGAGAAAATCGCAAAGGCCCCGGATTCGTGGACCGGCAAATACCTCCGCCCGCTGCCGGGAAAACCAGCCTGAAACTTTAGGCTAGATATACCCCATTTTTCCGGCTTTTTCGCGCAGGCCGGCGCGGAAATCCGGGTGGGCGACGCTTATCAGGTTAAGCGTCCGCTCCCGCACCGTGCGGCCCCGCATGTAGGCGATGCCATGCTCGGTTACTATATGGTCGCAATTGCTGCGGTGCAGCGTTACGGCCGTGCCCTCGGGCAGCACCGGCACTATGGTGCTGACGGTGTTGTTTTTCGCCGTGGAGTAGCACGCGATTACCGATTTACCCAGCCCGTCATAAGCCTCTTTTGCGCCCACGGCGGTGTCGGTCTGGCCGCCGGTGCCGGAATACTGGCTGGTGCCGATTGATTCGCTTGCCACCTGGCCGGTGAAATCCACCATCAGGCAGGTGTTTATTGAAACCATGCGCGAATTCTGGCGGATTACCGCCGGGTCGTTGACCCAGGAGCCGCGCCTGAACTCCACTGCCGGATTGTCGTCCAGCCAGTCGTAAAGCTTGCGCGAGCCCATCGCGAAAGTGCACACGAATTTGCCCCGCGCCAGCGACTTGCGCGCGTTTGTAACCGCGCCCTGATGATAAAGCTCCATCACCGAATCCACCAGCATTTCCGTGTGGACGCCCAGGTCCTTTTTGGCGCGCAGCGCCAGCGCGGCGGCGTTGGGTATGCCGCCTATGCCAAGCTGTATGGTGGCGCCGTCGTCCACCAGTTCGGCGATATGGTTGCCGATGAGCATGTCCTTGTCCGACGGGACGGGGGAGGGCAGCTCCGGCACGGCGTGGCCGCATTCCACGAAATAATCAACCTCGCTTACGTGAACGGCGGTGTCGCCGAAGGTGCGGGGCAGGTTTTTGTTGACCTCCAAAATGACAATATCGGCGGCCTCCATTACGTCTCGCTCGTAAGTAACGCCCAGCGAAAGCGACACGAAGCCGTGCTTGTCCGGCGGGGTGCAGGTGCCAAACAGCATGTTCGGCTTGTGTGCGTGGATGCGGTCCAGCGCGGCGCGGTGCAGCATATTGGGCACGAAAGTAACCGTTCCCGTCCCCGCCGCTATCGCCTGGCGCGAGCCGGGCGCGTGGAACCAGCTGCACAGCTCAAAACGGCCTTTCATGGCGGGGTTCATGTAGAATTCGTAGGGCTTGAGCGTCAGCACCGAAAAAACGTGCACGTTCTCCACCCTCTCCGCCGCGAGATGGAACCGGGACATGCACCCCTGCGGCTCCGAGGCGCACTGCGCCACTATCACGTCGTAATCGGATTGTATGAGGCCCGCGGCGTCATCGGCGGAAATCAGCTTGCTTTTATAGGTTGTCAGCCAGCTTTTCTCGCCGGTTTCCTGTATGGTTTGCATGGTTTCTCCGGTTGCGCGGCGGCAAGGGCGGGGTGTATGGCTTTGCGCCAGTTTTCAATCCCGTCCCTTCCGCGTATGCGCATATGAATTGAGAGGATGTAAACTCCCCCGTCCAGCGCGTCCCGCCAGTTCTCCGGGAAGCGCGTGAAATCCTTGTATGTCGTTATAAGCGGCCTGCCGCCGCACAGCCGGGAGGCGTCCGCCAGTTCGGCCAGGGTGTAGGGATGATGGTCGGGATAGCGCCATTTCTGGGTAAGCTCCAGCCCCAGTTTGCGCAGAGTGTCCTCAAAAGACTGCGGGTCGCCCACCGCGGAAAGCGCGGTGGCCTCTCCCTTTATGGAATCCAGCGGGACTTTGCGCGCGTTGCGGACGTCAAGGTAATACTCCGGCTCGTGGACGGCTTCCGCCAGCGGCGCGGCGCTGTTGCAAAGCCCGGCCAGGCCTTTGGCCGCCGCCAGCCGCTCCGGCGAGGCCAGGTCGGCATGGGTAATCAGAATAAGCCCGGCGCGCCCGAGCGCGGATTTAGGCTCCCGCAGCCGGCCCAGCGGCAGCAGCGAATTGCCGCCGAACGGGTCGCGCGCGTCCAGCAGCGCCACGTCCATGTCGCGGTTGAGGCGGAAATGCTGGAAGCCGTCGTCCATCAGCAGCACGGGGCTTTTGAATTCGTCCACGGCGGCGCGGGCGGCCTTCACCCGGTCCGGGCAGACCACGACGGGCACGTCGCAGTCGCGCAGCGCTTCAAACATCATGTAGGCTTCGTCTCCCGCCTCGCGCCACGATGCCGAATGCCGGGAGGACAAAATCACCACCACATCCTTGTCCGCTGCGCGCTTGTAGCCCCGCGTGATTATCGCGGGGCGCAGCCCCGCGGCGGCCAGTTCGCGGGCGGCCAGCATCACGGCGGTGGTCTTGCCCGTGCCGCCCGTTGTGATATTGCCAAAACACACCACCCGCGCGTTGACGGAAAAGGATTTCATGAACCCCGCGTCGTAGGCAGCCTTGCGCGCCGCCACCCCCGCCCGGTAGAAAAGCGACAGCACCCAGAGCAGAACCCTGCCCGCGAAATTCGCCCGCAGTTTTTCCTGAATTCCCGCAAAATCCATCGTGGAAATTCTACAAAATTTCCCGCGCCCCCAACCTTCCTGTGATTGCGACATTCGCAACCCATACAATTGCTTTGGGTTCACGGATAGGACTATTTGCCAGAGATTGCTTCCTGTAAGTATTTGTTTATGCGGTCACGAGACGCTGTTTCCGATAACGATGAAAACTGCTTTTCTACAACATCGCTGAATTTCGCAAGTGTACGACGATTTATATTCTCTTGATCCTCAAATATTGCAACCGAACGGAAAGACACCCCCCACTTTTCAAAGGTAAGCAGATTTATTTGCGCAATGTGGCATTTTTCTGTATTGTTGATTCCATAGATAAGCAACGGTTTCGCCATGCCATTGACATAACAATCTATCGCATATTTTTTTTGCGGGTCCTTTTCGGGAAAACTATAACCGAATTTAGCCCGCTCGGCGGGAATGATTTCTGATATACATCGGTTAAAATCTTCCATAAATGTCGAACGCACCATTTCTCTGGATAAAAAGGATACATCTGTAATTCTAGTCAGTCCTTGCAAAAAAGAGAACAACGCATCGCCAATATTTTCTTCTGTGGTTTCTAGAATTAACTCGCTCTCATTGTCTTGCATACCATAAGTTGCAACCACATTAGCTATTACCTTTGCGCGAGTGCCTTTCCCTAACTCTTGGTGTGAGATATCATAACTCAAGTGTAAATATGTGTCTCCCTCATCGGAAAAGCGCCATTTGTTCCCTTTTTGGGACAGAATCACCCTCAAATGGTCTCCATCGTCAAACTGGAAGGGAGTCACCACGTGGTATCTATTGAGGCCTTCCTGCATTAGCCGAACGGAGGCTCCCGCCTTATCCCTGAGAAGCTTTTCGATAGAATCTTTATTCATCCCTGCCCCCTAACGGCAACCATGGCCGAGTGTCGTCGTTTTCTTGCGATATATTGCACAAATCGCACAGGCATTCTATTGCCCCATGCAACGACGTATATTTATCCGTAATCTCCGCATACCCTTCCGATCGGGGACCAGACGATTGATACCGCTCTGTGGCGCGATGAATGTGAAATCCGATAAAAGTTTCTCCTTCAAGTCTGTTGGTATGCGTGTGTTTGCCATTGCATCTGATGAGCTTTATATCCTCATTAGACTTGGGAGGCCCATAGGATAGGATAACCGAAAAATTTGTTCTGTCAAGACTTGAAAGCCGCAACCGAATTATAAATCTGCTTCCATCAGCGCGCGGTAGTTCCACCTGCCTGTAACTGTTGCACCCACGCAAACTCATTTTACTTAAATCACAAATATCCGCAGGAACTTTTTTGGGTTCGCGGACCAGCTCGTCTATTTCTTTCTCTCTCAAAAATACTGTCATAAATTCGTGCTGTTTATCATCCCGTCTTTCGTCGTCAAGTCCATTACGATTATACCGCTTGCGCCAATCGTCGTCAATGCAGCTAAATTTGTGGAATATTTGCGCCGTCAAACTCGCGCACATATTTGACGAAATGTTCAGTCATCCAATAACGGGGGGTATTTGTATCTGCGACGTTTGTGATATAGCCGTTATCTTCAAGCAATCTGACTGCATGCATTAAATCTTCATGCTCGCTTTCGTAGTAGATGATGTCCTTCTTACTACCAAAGCCGAATACAACGTTGCGGTTTGGCAACACAAAAAAGCTGCGGATCATCCGAAATTCAGGTTTTGCCAAATCACTCTGCATCTTCTTTATCAGATTGGGCATGCGTGCAGCAATTTGGCGGAATTCATCATCTGCTTTTGCTTTCAATTCCTTCTCGCGTCTGCGGTCGGTGTATTTATCCGCAAGATATGCGCCGCTTGTTGCGGTAAGTATTCCTGCAAGATAAGCCAATAAAGTGTCTGACGATATTTGCATAACGTCTTATCCCATCGGCCAAGCGTTGATGGATTGGTCTATTTCGGATTGTAGGGTTATGGTTTGGGAAAGGGCGGCGGTTATGGACATGTAGCGGGTCAGGTCGTCGTAGGAGAGTTTGCGGGATTTGCGGTCTTTCAGCCATTTGTTGCAGACCTGATAGCCGCCGATTTGGTAGTTCCAGACTTGCGGAGGGACATTTTCAAAATACTGTTTCGCGTTGATATACACTCGGCCCGGCGTTTTGCCGGACGGCTCGGTGTAGCGGACATTCTCAACCAGATTGTCGCCGGTTTCGGGGTAGCGGGCCTTCGGGGCCGGCAAATTTTCCATGAGGTGCAGACTGACAAGTTCCTCTCCGATAGCGCATAACTTTCTGAATAATTTTATGTCGGTTGTGAGCGGCAGGCGGGGGAAATCCATTTTCAGGAATTGGGCGTAACGGCGGCGGTATTCGGGGGAATAGAACACCGTATAGCCGTAATGGAAAATATCCTCCGGTCCGAATGTGGTTTTCAAATCGCCCTTGCCGTCCTGAATAAACGAAAGTTTCAGCCGTTCTGCAAATTCTTTGATAAATTCGGGAGACAGGTTGGGGCGGCGTTCGCCGGAGTCCGCCTGCTCAAACAAATCGGCGGTATCAGCCGTCTGGTAAAGATAGAGGGGAAACAATGATTCGCCGCCTTTGTTGTCTGACCTGATAACACCGTCTGATATTAAGGAATTGCTTGCGTAAAAATACGACATCAGTTCCCCAATCATTTGACGCCGTGCAATGATAGCCAAATTTTTCCCCGCCAGCATATGGCGCATTACTTCGCCGCGCGGCATGCAATGGAAGCCGCGCGAATTGCCGGTGTAATAGGTATGCCGCACATCAAATGGGCGATAGAGTATCGGAACCAGCTTATCCTCGGAGAGAGGGGGCGCTTTCAAATCCGCTTGCGCAAGCGCCACTTTCCAGTCCCGCGCGTCATCGCCAAGCCCGTATTTTTCGCGGGCGGTTTCAGGCGGCAGATTGGCGAAATCGTTGACGACGTGCCATGCTTCCGCGCGGTCTAAATGAATGGTGAGCGCGTCGCGCGCGGTAACAATCCCGACGCTGTTTACCGGCATTATCTCGTTGATTTTCCAGCCTTGCTCGTACTCGGCTTTGAGCCTGTTGTCCTGCGGGATGAAAAGATAATGCGGCGATTGCGGTTTAAGAGTTTTCCATTTGGTGGAGACGCAATCCGTCTCCGACAGGATTTCGTATTTGCCTTCGCGCAGGCCGGAAAGCCCTGCATGGCGCACCTGCGCGTCTTTGTCATGTTTTCCGGCGCGCTTTACGAAAATGCCGATTGCCACGCCCTGCTGAATATCAAAAACATTCTCGTCCTTGCCGCCGTCGGCGGCTTTCTCTTTTTTCTTGCTGTTGCCGTGCAGGTCAAGGATATAAATATCGTCAAAAGTTTTCATCAGGCTTTGGCGCATTCCGCGAAACGTCGGGTTATCCAGATAGCCGTGATTGGTAACAAAAGCCAGCACGCCATAGCCGGTCTGCTCTATCCGCCATTGGGCGAAGCGGATGAATTTTACGTAATCGTCGTTTAGCCATTTCGGGTTTCGCTCGCCCAGCGGTTTGCCGTCGGCCATAAAGTAATTTTCGGTGTCCCGCTTTGTCAGCGTGTCAAAGCCGTTCAGCAGTCTCTTAATCCACTCGCCCGTATTCGCGGAATGGCCCGAATACGGCGGGTTGCCAAGCACCACCATTATCGGCGCATCCTTTTTGATGGAGCTTGCGCTGTTGGCTTCTTCCGCCAGCCACTGCGTGAACAGCGGCAGGCCGGTATGCTCATGCGCCTCTTCCAATGTGTTGGTGAGATAAACGCGCAGCCGTTCCTCGCTTTTGAAATCGTAGCCGGTCCCGCTCAGCAAAAGCCCGAGCTTCATGTGCGCGACAGCGTAGGGCGCCATCAGCAGTTCAAACCCGTACAAACGCGGCAAAAGGTCTTCGCTGACATACCCGGCCCACAAGCCTTTGTTGCCGGACATGGTTTCATGGATATGCGCCGCAACCTGATGCAGAAATGTGCCGGTTCCGGCGGCGGGGTCCAGAATCTGAACACGGTGCATACCGGAATTTTCTTTGCCCTTGCCGCTTATTCGGGATGAATCCGCCAGGCCTTTGGGCAATTTGAAATCGCTTTTCAGAATCTCGTCAACGCTGCGCACGATATAGGAGACCACCGGCTCCGGCGTGTAATAAACGCCGCGCGATTCGCGCATTTGCGGGTCGTAAGCGGCGAGAAAGGTCTCATAGAAGTGAACAACGGGGTCCTGCTGTAATGTGGCGCGGCCAAAATCTTTTAGGACGGCGGCAATGTCGGCGCGGTTGAGCAGTTCGGCAAGGCTGTCAACCGCCCAGACTATGCGCTCGTCCAACTCCGGCCCGGCGATATGGCCGAACATCCGGCGCAGAAACGGGTTGGTTTTGGGTAGATCATGAGTCGCATTTTTTCTGTCAAAATGCGGCTCCGCGCCGTTGCACCGCGCGGCGAACAGGCCGTAGCAGATGGTTTGGGCGTACATGTCGGCAAACTGCGCCGCCGTCAGGTCGTGCATCAGAATTTTGCGGAAGGCGTCCAACTGGTCATGCAGCGAGCCGCGCTCGCCCTCCTCCGCCAAGGTCCGGCTGATAATGTCGCGGATAAGCCGCGCCAAAGCCGCCATGCGGCCGGCAAGCTCTCCGGGCGTGGATATGACGGGGATATTCTCGCTGAAAAACCGGTCCAGCAGCTCTTTAAGCCGTTCAATGCCGGCTGCGTCCGCGCGCAGTTTGCCGCTCTGGATATTGGCGACGCGCGCGCAAAGGCGCATTTCCCCGCCGATGTACCAGCGGAATTCCAGATAATCGGTGAGAACGAGATTGGCAAGACTGTCGCGGTAGCGTTTGAGTTGCTCGCTGTTTTCAGTCTCTTCAAGCGAAACACCGATATCTTTGGCTTCAATAAATCCGAGGGGGATTTCGCCCCGGACGACTATATAATCCGGCGCGCCGCAACTTATCCGTTTCGGCTCGTTTATGGCGGTTGTTCCGGCGGAAAAAGCCTCAAGCAGATTTTTCAGCGCGGGGCGGTAAGTATGCTCGGTCGCGCTGCCGGTTTCATGTGCTGCGGCAATTTCGGACAAGTAGGCTTTGAAAAGCTGGCCCATGCTGCAAGTTTAGCACTTTTACGCTGGGGATTCCTGAAAAGACCGGCTATAAAACCGCATGGGCTGCGCGCTGCGCCGGATGATGTTGTTAGGGCGGCAGGAAGCGGTATTTCGGCCTAACCGGGCGCTGGCGTATCCGCCGGCAGGGCGAAGGAAAACACGCTGCCTTTCCCTTTTTCGCTTTCCGCGAAAAGCCTGCCGTTGTGCAGCTCCACCAGCTTTTTAACCATCACAAGGCCGAGGCCGCTCCCCTCATAGTTGCGCGCCGCGTTGGCCTCCACCTGGGCAAACGGCTTGAACAGCCTGCCCATATCCTCCCGGGCGATTCCAATGCCGGTGTCCCTGACGCTGACGAGCAGATACCGGGCGGAATTGACGGCGGGCAGAGGCTCGTCCGGCAAGCGTACGGCCCGCATTCCGTCCAGCTCGTCGGAAGACGCCATGCGCGCCTCAAGCGCGACAGTGCCCCCGCGCGGCGTGAATTTTATCGCGTTGGACAGCAGGTTTATGATTATCTGCCGGATTTTGCGCTCGTCAGCCGTTATTTCGGCGTTGCGGGACAGCGATAAATGCTGCTCGAAATGTATCCCGGAGCAGGCCATCTGCTCTTTTAGCAGGTCAACCGTCGCGCCTATTGAATTCCATATATTGAATGAGGCCGGCTGCAGAAGCATTTTGCCGGATTCAATTTTAGTCAGGTCAAGAATGTCGTTTATCAGGCTCAGCAGATGCTTGCCGCTCGTGTGGATATAATTCACGTACTCCGCCTGTTTTTCCCCGAGGGCGCCGAACATATTCGTTGCCAGCGCGCTGCTGCTGGCTATGATGATGTTGAGCGGCGTGCGCAGCTCGTGGCTCATGTTGGCCAGAAAAGCCGACTTGGCCTTTGTGGCGGCCTCCATGGTGCGCTTGTCCACTTCCAGCATACGCATTATTTCGTCTTTTTTTCTGCGTTCGGTGATGTCGCGCATAATGCCGCGATAGCCGCGCGGCCCGCCGTTTTCGGCGATAATGGGGACGGTGCTGGTTTCCACATGCACCGCGTGTCCGTCTTTGTGAAGAAGGATTGTTTCCAGCAGAATGAGCGGCTCCCTCTGGCACAGGATATGCCGTTCCACCAGCGCCCTGAAACGTTCCGCCTCGCCGGAAGGCATCAGGCCGAACAGATTCTTTCCCGGCAGCTCGCCCGGCTCGTACCCCAGGATATTCTGCGCCTTGGGGCTGGAATAGAGGAAAAAGCCGCCGGCATCGGTTTCCCAGAGCCAGTCGCTGGTTATCTCGGTCATCACCCGGAATTTTTCGTTTATATCCTGCCGCCGGCGCTCCTCCGTAACATCGCGGAACACCAGCACCGCGCCCATTATTCCGTTTTCAAGATTCAAAATCGGGGCGCAGCTGTAGGATATGGCTGTCCCGTGGCCGTCGCGCCCTACAAGCACGGCATGGTTGGCGGCGGTTATGGCCTGTCCGCTGCGCAGCACGGTGTTGAAAGGGCTGTCGCATTCCTTGAGGCTTTTTTCGTCTATTATGCGGAAAACCTCGCCGATATGGCGGCCCGCCGCCTCCTTTTCCGCCCAGCCGGTGAGCTTCCCGGCAACAGCATTCATCATGATGATATGCCCGTCCGGGTCCGCAGACACCACCGCATCGGCTATGGAATGCAGCGTAACAGCCAGCCGCTGCCCGTATTCCCTTATGGTGGCCTCGGCCCTTTTCTGCTCCGTTATATCGCGCACCGTGGCCTGAAGCAGCGTTTTGCCGCCTATTTCCACGCGCGTCAGAAGCACGGTGGCCGGGAATATCCGCCCGTCAATAGTTTTGTGCGTCCACTCAAAGAAATGCGAGCCTTCGCGCAGCGCCAGTTCCATCGTGTTCCGCGCTTTGACCGCGGAAAGCTGCCCGTCGGGCTGGTATTCCGGGGACAGCGAGGACGGGGTCTGCCCGGTGAATTCGTTTTCGTCGCGGCAGCCGAACATCTTTATGGTCGCCGCATTGCCGCCCGCGAATTTATTGCCCGGCATCAGCAGCATCACCGCGTCGGCGGAGCTTTCGTATATCGCGCGGTATTTCCTTTCGCTTTCCTGAATCCGGAGCTTTGCCGTCTTCATGTCGGTTATATCGGAAAATAATCCCATAACGCCAACCGGCCTGCCGTCGCTGCCGCAAAGCACGGAGACAAAAAGATTGGCCCATACGACGCCGCCGTCCTTGCGCAACAAACGTTTCTCTAACCTGTAATTTTTTAGCCTGCCGGAAAACAGTTCTTTATGCTTGGCTGAAGTTTCTGGGATATCGCCGGGATGGGTGATGCTTAACGCGGTCCGGGCGAGCATTTCCTCCTCGCTGTAGCCGAGCAGCTCGGCCCAGCGTTTGTTTACATAGACAAACCGCCCCTCCAAATCAATAATGCCGACTCCGACAGTGGTGGAAGTGTCCAGAAACTTGAAGTAATCCACGGATTCCAGCCAGGAGGGCGGCTGTTTCGCGGCAGGGCCGGCCACCGCCGCCGGGCCTGTCCCTCTTTTTTTTCCTTTCCCGGAACTGCCCATAGAGTGTCCCCCTTCTGAATTAGGATTGCTCTCGAACGCAAATCCCGCCAGCGGGAAATATCCCCGCCAAATGTCAGAAATTAGCCTACACGCCCGCCCGGACGGCTGCCGGAATTGACCGCATGTTTCCCGGACTTTTTTGTTGGATTTTTCAAAACCGGATGTAAAAACCTCATGGCTTTACGGTGGGAATTTTGATTTATGCGCGTAATTATGTAGAATTTTGAAAATGACATCTTCGTTCTGGATTGCGGCTGTGGTTGCGGTTCCGGTGTTCGGCGCGGTGCTTGTTCCCGTGGCGGCCCGGATTGCCCCCAAACGCGAAAAGTTGCTTTCGCTGCTGCTGGGCGTCATCACTGTCCTGGCCGCGTGCAGGCTGCTGGTCGCCGCCTCGCACGGGGAGAGCATCTCCTATAGTATTACGTTTCCGATGGGCTTCGGGCTGACGCTGTATTCGGATTATCTGGCGGCATTCGCGGCGGTGGTGTCCTCTTCCATAAGCGCGGTTATCATCTACTACTCCAACGGCTATATCACCGAGTCGCGCGGCCATGCGGAATACTACTCCATGGTTACGCTGTTCCTGGGTTCCATGATGGGGCTGGTGTTCTCGCAGAACCTTATATGGATGTTTGTTTTCTGGGAGATAACCGCCGTATGCAGCTGGCGGCTGGTTGGGTATTACCGGGGCGAAAAAGAACTGCTCAAGGCGAACAAGACTTTCCTGGTCACGGTTTTCGGCGCGCTGTGCATGCTGCTGGGCATAGCGGCCATATACGCCTATAACGGCACGGTGGACCTGGGCCACCTGAGGGGCCAGATGCTGCCGGATTTCGCGGTGCTGATGCTGATGCTGGGCATTTTCTCAAAATCCGCGACTTTGCCGTTTTCCACCTGGCTGCCGGACGCCGGCGTGGCTCCCTCTCCCGTAACCGCGCTGCTGCATGCGGCGGTGCTGGTCAAAATCGGCGTGTATGCGTTCGCCCGGATTTTCTGCGCCACCTCGCCGATGGACCCGGTGTGGAGCATGTGCATACTCTATGTCGCGGGCGCCAGCACCATAATATCCGCCGGCGCCGCGCTGGTGGAAACCGATATAAAGCGCATCATCGCCTATTCCACCATCAGCCAGATAGGGTTTATTTTCCTGGGCTTTGCGGTGATGAACGATGTGGGCATAGGCGGCGCGGCCCTCTACATTCTGATGCACGGCGTGGCCAAGGCCGGGCTGTTCCTGTGTGCCGGAATAATAGAGCACAAGGCCCACACCAAGGACATCACCAAGATGGGCGGCCTGTTCAAAACCATGCCGGTTACGGCGGTGGCGTTCGGGCTGTGCGCTTTTTCGGTGATGGGCATACCGCCTTTCGGCGGGTTCTTCTGCAAACTCATGGTGCTGCGCGGGGCGGCGGCATTCGGCCATCCCGAAATACTGATGATGTTCGTCTTCGGTGCGGTGCTGACCATAATTTACCTGCTGCGCCTTTTCTACGCCGTGTTCATGGGAACGCAGCGCCCCGCCGAAAACCGCGGCCACGAGGCCGCGCCCCAGATGCTTGCCAGCGTAACGGCGCTGGGCGTGGCGTCGCTGCTGCTGGGCATATTCATCTATTATCCCGCGCATTACGCGCAGACCATGTGCCTTGAAATGGGTTTCGGCTCCAGCATACGGGCAGCGGCGTCCGTGCTGCCGGGGGTGTCGAGATGACGCTGATGCTGCTGGCCATTTTCCTGCCGCTGGCCGCCGCGCCTCTGGCGATGTCTTTTGCCGGCAAGCTGCGCCGGGTGGGCGACGCGGTGGCCATACTGGTCAGCCTCGTCTGCCTTGTCGCGTCGGTGCTGCTGTTCGGCAAGGACATGCTCTACACCCTGCCGTGGGCCGGCTTCGGCTTTGATTTCTCCATGCGGATTTATCCGCTGGCCTCGCTGGCTTTGTGCGCGGTCAACGGTTTTGCGCTTCTGGTCTCGCGGTATTCCTGGAAGTTCATGGAAGACAAGCCGGCGAGGGACTGGTATTACTTCTCTTTCCTTATCACGCTGGGTTTCGCCAACGGCGCAATTCTGGCGGAAAATCTGGTGCTGATGCTGTTTTTCTGGGAAGGGCTGCTGGTTACGCTGTATCTGTTCCTGGCGCTGGCGCGGGAAAACAACGAATGCAAGGCCACCGCCATGAAGGCGCTGATTATCAACGGCGCGGGCGATGTGTGCCTGATGGCCGGCGTCGTCATAACCGGCTGGCTGGCCGGGACAATGAGCATGAAATCCGTCGCCGCCGCGCCGCTTGCCATACACGGCTGGGGGATGGCCGGGTTCATATTCATGGCGCTGGGCGCGATGGCCAAGGCCGGCGCGCTGCCCTTCCACACCTGGATACCGGACGCTGCTTCGGACGCGCAACTCCCCTTCATGGCCTATCTGCCCGCCGCGCTTGAGAAGGTGCTGGGAATTTATCTGCTGGCAAAGGTCTGCCTGGAATTTTACGCGCTGAACTCTTCGCTGTCCATGCGTCTGGCGCTTATGACGCTGGGCGCGGCCACCATACTCATCGCGGTGATGATGGCGCTGGTGCAATCCGAATACAAGCGGCTGCTTTCCTACCACGCCATCAGCCAGGTGGGCTACATGATACTGGGCATCGGCACCGGCAATCCGGTCGGAGTGGCGGGCGGGCTTTTCCACATGGTCAACCACGCGGTGTACAAATGCTGCTTGTTCCTTACCGGCGGCTCCGTGGAAAACCGCGCGGGAGTTACAAAGCTGGACGAGCTGGGCGGCCTCGCCAAAACGATGCCGGTTACGGCGGCTTGCTTTGTGGTGGCGGCGGCGGCCATCTCCGGCATACCGCCTTTCAACGGCTATTTCTCCAAGGAACTCATATACAAGGGCGCGCTGGACACGGGATATACCGGTTTCTTCATAGCGGCGGAACTCGGCTCTTTGCTGACGCTGGCGTCCTTCCTCAAGCTGGGCCACAGCGTCTATTTCGGCAAAAAGCCTGAAGGCTTGAACGTCAAGGAAGCGTCATGGCATATGCTTGGGCCGATGCTGGTTCTGGCCGGCATATGCGTGATCTTCGGTTTCGGCGCGAAACTGCCGCTCAAGTTTTTGATAGAGCCTTCCCTTGCCGGCACCTATGCCGACGCTTCGCTTGCAAGCCTCTACGGCTTTTCAGTGCCGGAGCATTTGCACGGCTTTCATGCGGACAAACTGTTCTTTATGGCGCTGGGCGTGATTGCTCTGGCCTCGCTGAACCACTGGTTCGGCCTCAGGCGCGGCGGTTCCCCCCAGAAGGCGAGCGAGCATGTTCACCACGCCCCGGGGCTGGGCTTTGTCTACAGCTTGGCTGAAAAGCGGTTTTTTGACCCCTACGACCAAGGCATGAAGCTGACTTTCTTCCTGGGCCGCGGCCTGTATGTGCTGGACCGCGTCATGGATTTTTTCACCGACACGCTGCCCGCCGCGCTTACGGATTTCGCCTCACTGCTTGTCAGCCGGCTGCATGGCGGGTTTTTCGGCTATTATCTGGGCTGGGCGGTGGCGGGTTTTGTGCTGTTCGCGCTGATAATTTCCTATACCGGAGCGCTGCCGTGACCATCTCCTATTTCAGCTTCGTGTCCATTCCCGCGCTGGCGGCGCTGGCCTGCCCGTTCGTCGCCAAACTCAAGCCCAGGTATGCCGACATGATTTCCGGCTCCGCGCTGCTGGCGGGGCTTATAACGGCGGTGTCCTACATCTGGGAGTTCCACCAGCCGGTCATGGCGGCTCTTCCGCCGGCGGATTTGACTTTCAATCTGGAAGTGTTCAGGAGCGACATTTTCTCGCTGCTGATGATTATCGCGATTTACCTGGTGGCGGCGGCGGTCGCCTTCTTCTCCATTTTCCACCGCAGGCAGGACAGCCGAGCCGGCATCTGGCAGGGGCTGCTGCTGATGTCGGCTGCGGCGATGAGCGGCATAGTCTCCGCGCGGGATTTCTTCACGCTTTATGTTTTCGTTGAGGTGGCGGCCGTGGCCGCTTACGCGCTTATCGCCTTTGACGACACCGCGGAGGGCATAGAGGGCGCGCTGAAATACTTTTTCATGTCCGCGCCGGCGTCGGCCTTCATACTGCTGGGCGTGGCGCTGCTGATGCTCTATACCGGCGGCGTGTCCTTTGCGCATTTGTCGCGGGCGGCGTCTGCCTCCGCCGCCAACGAGACGGCGGTGGTGGTAATCCTTGGCGTGATGGCCTGCGGCTTCATGGTAAAAGCCGGCCTTGTCCCCTTTCACGGCTGGACGCCGGACGCCTATCAGTCCGCGCCCGCGCCGGTGTCGGCACTGCTGTCGGGCATCGTTACGAAAGCGGCGGGCGTGTATGCCCTCGTGCGCATAGCGATGGCGCTGAAATCCATGCCGGGCAACGTCGCCGCCGCTGCGGCCTGCAACGGGCTTATGTTTTTCGGCGGATTGTCCATAGTGGTCGGCGCGCTGGGCGCGCTGCGCCAGCGGGATTTCAAGCGGATGCTGGCGTTTTCCAGCATAAGCCAGGTCGGCTACATTGTGCTTGCCGCAGGCGCGGGAACCCCGCTTGCCATGGCGGGCGCGATATTCCACCTGTTTAACCATACCACCTTCAAGGCTTCGCTGTTTCTCAACAGCGCGGCTATAGAAAAGCAGACCGGCACAACCGACATGAAATCCCTCTCCGGGCTTGAAACCAGAATGCCCTGGACCGCGCTTACCTCTTCCATAGCCATGCTGTCCACTGCGGGGATACCGCCGCTGTCCGGGTTCTGGAGCAAGGCCATAATCATATTCGCGCTGTGGAAAGCCGGGTTCCACGGTTACGCCGTCATCGCAACGTTGGCAAGCGTTCTGACGCTGGCTTATTTCATAGTAATGCAGAGCCGGGTGTTTTTCGGCAAAACGCCGGAGCATTTGTTGCAGGTCCGGGAAGCCGAGTTCGGGATGCTTGTGCCGGTGATTGTTTTCTCGGCGATTATAGTGGCGCTGGGGCTTTATTTCCCGATACTCTTTACCGGCATGGCCTGGCCTGCGGCGCGGACGGTTTTATGAGCCTGCACACATTTCTGCTTGGACTGATAGTGGTTTTCGGGCTGGGGGCGGCCATGGCGCGCAGCCTGCTTGCCTGCGGCATAAGCCTGGCCGTGGCCAGCGTGGCGCTTTCGCTTGTCCTTTTTGAAATGGGCGCGCCCTGGGCCGGCATATTTGAATTGTCGGTATGCGCGGGCCTGATAACCGTGCTTTTCATCAGCACCGTAACGATAGTCCGGCCCGGCGAGGATTTTGTGAAGGAGGACCGGCTCCGTTTCTACGCCATGCCGGTGTTTCTGGCGCTGTTCGGGCTGGCGTTCTGGCTGTTTTCCGAGCCGCTGACGACCGCGCTGGTTCCCGCGGGCACGGCGCGTTCCTGCGCCTCTTTCGGCCAGGTGATGTGGAACTGGCGTTTCGGCGACATTGCGGGGCAGTTGTGCATGTTCGCGGCGGGAGTGTTGGCGGTCAAAGCTTTTTTCAGGGGCAAAAACGATGCCTGACAACATCATGTGCCTGCTTCCGGTGAACTGGTTTTTCGCCGCGCTTCTTTTTGTGTCCGGGATTTGCTGCATGCTGGTTTCGCGCAATATGCTGCGGCTTGTAATCGGCGTGGAGCTTATCGCCAAAGGCTGCCTGCTGGCGATAATCGCCAGCGGCCAGGCGCTTGGCAACATGGCGCTGGCGCAGAGCATAGCGGTAACGGCCATAGTGGTGGAAGTGGTGGTTGTTGCCGCCGGGCTTGCGCTGATAGTGCGCGCCTATGCCAGGACAGGCACGGTTGATATTTGGAAGTTTGACAAACTCAAGGGCTGACGCCGCGCCGCATACATCCGTTTGCAAAACCGCCTGCCTTCGTTGAAGGCAGGCGGTTTTTTTAGAAATCTGGGCCGGACAGGGATTGAACCTGTGACCTCCTCCTTGTAAGGGAGGCGCTCTACCGCTAAGCTACCGGCCCGCGTGTATTGACGATTTTAGCAAATTTCCAACCTCTCAAATCACGCGGTGTCCACATACCCCCTATCAGCTTGACTGTTGGAAGCGGGGCTGATCGCCTTCGGGCCGCGGCTGCGTCGCTTGTCGCTTGTATGCCGCAGAGGGTATGCCTGTCAAATCCCGCGCCGCTGCCTCGGTCCTCGTGTCAACTGAAACTTTGAGGTTAATCGTCTATATTGATGTCGCCGGTCAGCGAGCAGGAGTATGCGGACAGTTCCCTGCCGTCGTAGCTTCTGTAGGCGGTAACGGGGCAAGGCTCCACCACCCGGCGGGTTGATATGGTCCTTCCGGCGCGGTTCACATAACCGGCGTCGGTCAGCACGACCGGCTCCATGCCGCCGTTGTCCCTATCCATCAGCATGGCGGGCATGCCGGGCCTGGGGGCGCCGTCGGTGAGAATGTTCACCACGTCTATAACCTTGCCGCTGCCGCTGATTACGCCATACATGGTGGAATAGCGGTTCTGGGACGCGCCCGCGACGGGTCTGGCCATTATCATCCGGCCATCGTCCAGTATGAACCCTCCGGCAACAACGGTGGCCGGTTTCGGATTGCCGTCGGGACGTATTATAAGGGATACTTTGTCGCCCGCGTTAAGCTGATGGGCGTAAGCCGCAACGGCGGCGATGGTTGCTATTGCCAGCGCCGCCATGGCGCAGCGGGCAATAATATTTACCGGCTTGTTCATTTTCCTGTCCTCCTGATTTCGCTCCACTTATTATCCAAATTAGGCTCCGCGCCTTGCATGGGCCAAAAGGCCCACCCATCGCGCCGTCGTTTACAAATGTTTCCGGTTTTGGGATAATCTCTGTTGCAAGGTTCGCGATGCGCGGGCGGAGTTTTTGGTGTACGGACGGGCCGCCGGCGCGGTTCCGCGCGGATTTTATGAGCGAAAAATCGCCCTGGCGGCACGCGCAGATAGGCATTCAGGCGACGGTCTGCGTGCTGGCCGGTTTTTTCGGCGGGCGCTGGCTGGATGCGAAATTCTCGTCCGCGCCGTGGCTTATGCTGGGCGGCGCGGCGGCGGGAATTGCGGCGGGGCTTTATTCCGCCATAAGGGACGCTCTGGACGATAAATGAGCATATTTTCAAACACCGTTTTCTGCCTGGCGGGCGGCGCGCTTTGCGGAACTGCCTGCGGCCTGATATGGCGGCGGGCGCATGCAGGCGCGCTGACAGCGGGCAACCGGGTCTTTTTCGCCGTGTGGACGGCCGGCATTCTGGTCCGGCTTGCGCTTGTGGTCGCGGCTTTCGCCGCATTGTGCCGATTCGGAGTGAAACGCGCGCTGCTGTTTTCGGCGGCGCTGGCCGTGGCGCAGGCCGCGGCCCTGGCATGGCCCTGCAAACATCATGCTGGCTAAAATTTTTGAACACCATATAATAGACCACACCGTCGCCGTGCTGCGGGTGGCGGGGTTTTCGCTGCCGATAACAAAGCATCTGCTGATGATGTGGCTGTCCGGCGGCTTCCTGATGATTGCCGTGCCCGCGCTGGCGCGCGCGCGGTCGCCGCGGTTCGCGCTGGGCCGCTCGCTGGTTGAGGCGGTGGCCGCCTTCGTGCGCAACGATATAGTGCTGCCCAATATGGGCGAGGCCGGGCTGGTTTACACCGAGTATTTCTGCACCCTTTTCACTTTCATACTGGTGTGCAATTTCATAGGGCTGGTGCCTTTCGGCGCGACGGCTACGGGCAATATCTCCGTTACGGCGGCGCTGGCGCTTAGCACCCTGGCCCTGATAATATTCTCCGGGCTGAGGGAGCAGGGGCTGGCCGGCTATCTGAAATCCTTCGTTCCCTCCGGCGTTCCGGGCTGGCTTGCGCCGATGATTTTTCCGATAGAGCTTATCAGCCTGGCGGCCAAGACATTCGCGCTGTGCATCCGGTTGTTCGCGAACATGATAGCGGGGCATTTCGTGATACTGTCGCTTTTCGGACTGATATTTATTTTCGGGGCCATCAGCCCCGTGGCGGACTGGACGCTCACCGTCCCCGCCGCAGTTGGCATGGCGCTGTTTGTGTCGCTGCTGGAGGTGCTGGTGGCGGTGCTGCAGGCCTATATATTTACGTTTCTGACCGCCATATTCGCCGGCATGGCGATGCATCCACACTAAGGAGAATCCAATGAACGAGACAATGTATATCGGGCTGGGATATCTGGGCGCGGGATTGGGCGCGGGGCTTACCATCGTGGGCGCGGGGCTGGGCATAGGCAAGCTGGCCGCCGCCGCGCTGGAAGGCACGGCCCGCCAGCCCGAGGCCAGCGGCACCCTGCGCACGACGATGATTATCGCCGCCGCGCTTATAGAGGGCCTTGCGTTTTTCGGCCTGATAATATGCCTGCTGGGGCTTATGAATTTCAGCAAGCCGGAGCCGGCGCATCAGAGCGCGCCCGCAGCGGCCGCCCAACCTGCGCATTAAATGGAACATCTGATAAAGCCCGACGCCGGGCTTATATTCTGGACGCTGGTCAATTTCGCCCTGCTGGTTTACCTGCTGGGGAAATTCGGCTGGCGGCCCGCCGTGCGCGCGCTGGAAATGCGTGAGCATAAAATCCGCGAGGATGTGCAGGCCGCCCAGCAGGCCCGCCTGGCAGCCGAAAGCGCGAAGGCGGAGGTGGAGGCCCGGCTGCGCAAGATAGAGACCGAGGCGCAGTCCGCCATAGCCCGCGCCGCCGCGCTGGGCGAAAAGGAAAAAGCCGCCCTGCTGGAGGCCGCGCGCAAGCAGGCCGAAGGGATTGCGGCGTCGGCCAGACGCTCGCTGGAGGCGGAAAAAGACAGGCTGGTGGCCGAATTGCGCGGCGAGGTGGCCGGGCTTTCAATAGCGGCGGCGGAACGTATTCTGGCAAAGGAAGTGGACAAAGCCTCCGGGGAGCGCGCGGTGGAGGAGTTCCTCAGCAAAGTCAAATGAAAGCCCAGGACAGAATTCTGGCCGGACGCTACGGCAAAGCCTATATAACCGCCTGCGGCGCAGACGCGCGGGCGGGGCTGGACGAATTGTCGCTGCTGCACGCGGAGCTGGCGCCCGCGCTTGAATATCTCAACAATCCGCTTATCCCCGCGGCGGACAAAAAAACCATTCTGTCCCGCGCCGCCGCCGGGCGGGAGGCTTCCCGCGCCTATGCCCTGGCCGCCGCGCTGCTGGACGCGCGCCGCTTTTACCTGCTGGACGCAATCATGGCCCGCGCCTCCGATTACTGCGACCGGCGCGAGGGCATTATGGCTGCCGGCATAACCTACGCTTCCGCGCCCGACGGCGCGCAGACCGCGCGGCTGGCGGCGGGGCTGGAAAAACTCTCCGGCGCGAGGGCGCGGGTCTCCGTCTCGCGCGACGGCGCGCTTATAGCCGGATTTTCCGCCCGCATGGGCGATATTCTGGTGGACGGCTCCGCGCGCGGCGCGCTTGCCCGGCTTAAAACCGATTTGCAAAAACTATGATAAAACCAAGCGAGATAACCGATATACTCAAAAACCGGATAACCGGATTTGCGCCCGGCGCCGATATCGCCGAGGTGGGCAACGTATTGTCCGTGGGCGACGGCATCGCGCGGGTCTACGGCCTGTCCAACGCGGTCTACGGCGAGCTGCTGGATTTCCCGCACGGCGCGCGCGGCATGGCGCTTAACCTGGAGCAGGATAACGTCGGCTGCGTCCTGATGGGAGAGGACAGGCTGGTAAAGGAAGGCGACCTTGTGCGCCGCACGGGCCGCGTGATGGACGTGCCCGTGGGCGAGGAACTGATAGGCCGCGTGGTAAGCCCGCTGGGCGTTGCGCTGGACGGCAAAGGCGAAATAAAAACGCAGCAGCGCCGCCTGCTTGAGGCGGTGGCCCCCGGCATCGTGGACCGGCAGCCCGTGAAAGCGCCGCTGCAAACCGGCATCAAGGCGGTGGACGCCATCATCCCCATAGGCCGCGGCCAGCGCGAGCTTATAATAGGCGACCGGCAGACGGGCAAGACTGCCGTCGCCATAGACGCTATCATCAACCAGAAAAACGCCCCGCCCAAAGAGCGGGTGATCTGCATTTACGTGGCCGTGGGCCAGAAGCAGTCCACAGTGGCGCAGGTGGTGAAAACGCTGACCGACCACGGCGCGATGGAATACACGATTGTGGTTTCCGCCTGCGCCAGCGAGCCGGCGTCCATGCTCTATATCGCGCCCTACGCCGGCTGCGCGATGGGCGAGCATTTCATGTGGCAGGGCCGCGACGTACTGATAATCTACGACGACCTCACAAAGCACGCCCAGGCCTACCGCCAGATGTCGCTGCTGCTGCGCAGGCCGCCGGGGCGCGAGGCGTATCCGGGCGACGTCTTCTATCTGCACTCCCGCCTGCTGGAGCGGGCCTGCAAATTAAGCGAGGCCAACGGCGGCGGCTCGCTTACCGCGCTGCCAATCATAGAAACCCAGGCCAACGACGTCTCCGCCTATATCCCGACAAACGTCATCTCCATAACCGACGGGCAGATCTATCTGGAAAGCGGGCTTTTCCATTCCGGCGTGCGCCCGGCGGTCAATGTGGGAATATCGGTATCGCGGGTGGGCGGCTCGGCACAGATAAAAGCGATGAGAAAGGTGGCCGGGCGGCTGCGCATAGACCTGGCGCAATTCAACGACCTGGCGGCGTTCGCGCAGTTCGGCTCCGAGTTGGACAAGGAAAGCCGCCGCCAGCTCGCCCGGGGCGAGCGCATGGTGGAGCTGCTCAAGCAGCCGCAGTACTCCCCCGTTCCCGCCGAGGAGCAGGTGCTTGCGCTCTATGCCGGGGTAAACGGCTGGCTGGACGATTTGCCCAGGGAAAAAACCCGCGCCTTTGAGCGCGAACTTGTGGAATTTGCAAAACAGGCGCATCCCGAAATACTGCGGGAGATAAAAGAGCGCCGCGACATTGACGATACTCTGGATGCCAGGCTCAAGACGCTGATGGCCGAGCATAAGGAGCGTTTCGCCCGGTTGGACAATCCGGGCGCGCGTTTCAAGGGAGTCTAGCTTGCGCGGCGCCGCGATAGCGCGCCTGAAAAGTCTGTAACGGGGTCGGCGCAGCGCGCCGGGGAGAACGTTATGAGATGTCTTGTTACCGGAGGGGCGGGGTTTGTGGGCAGCAACCTCGCGCTGGAGCTGGAGGCGGCGGGCCATTCGGTCGCCGTGCTGGATAATTTTTCGTCCGGCGGGTTCAAGAATCTGGAAGGCTTCAGGGGCTATGTCCGCGCGGGCGACATAAGGGATTATGCCGCGTTTGCCGGCTTCGCGGGCCGCTTCGACGCGGTGTTCCACGAGGCCGCGATAACCGACACCACCGTCATGGACCAGCGGCTTATGATGGAAGTAAACGTGGAAGGTTTCCGCAACGCGCTGGCTTTCGCCAGAGAGCGCGGGGCAAAGCGGGTGGTGTATGCCTCCTCCGCCGGGGTTTACGGCAACGGCAAATGCCCGATGGAGGAAACGTCGGTTCCCGCGCCGGAAAACGTCTACAGCTTTTCAAAAGCGGTGATGGACAATGTCGCGCGCGAGTTTGCCGCGGCGAATCCTAAAATGACGCTTGCCGGGCTGCGCTATTTCAACGTCTACGGCCCGCGCGAAGGCTATAAAGGCAAATTCGCCAGCATGATATACCAGCTTTACCTGCAAATGAAATCGGGCAAAAGGCCGCGCGTGTTCCACCCGGGCGAGCAGAGCCGCGATTTCATATATATAAAGGACGTCGCCGCCGCCAATCTGGCCGCGCTGAAGGTTAAAAAAAGCTGCGTCATAAATGCCGGAACCGGCAGGCCGGAAACTTTCAACCGCGTCATTTCCTGCCTCAACCGCGCGCTGAAAACCGGGCTGGAGCCGGAATATTTCAAAAACCCCTACAGCTTCTACCAGAACAAAACCCAGGCGGCGACCGCGCTGGCCAAAAAGACGTCCGGTTTCGCGGCGCGCTGGAGCCTGGACGAAGGCATCGCCGATTACGCCAAATTCCTGGAAGGCGGGCGCTGATGGAATCTTTGCGCGACATAAGGCGCAATATAAAATCGTTCAGGGCTACGCGCCAGATAATGCGCACCATGAAAATGGTGGCCTCGGCGCGCATGAAAAAGGCGCAAAACGGCATAATTTCGGCCCGGCCTTTCGCCGCGAGGATGGAGGAAATGCTCTCCGAAGTGTCCGGCCATCTGGCCGCGGCGGAGGGGGCGATGCGCGGCTTCTGCGGCGAGGCGGACCTCTCGCGCCCGGCGGGGCTGGTGGTAATCACGTCGGACAAGGGGCTGTGCGGGTCTTTCAACGTCAACGCCGTCCGCGCCGCGCTTGAATGGCTGGGCGAAAACCGCGGGCGCGGGGCGCAGTTATTTTTAATCGGCAAAAAGGGGCGGGACTATCTGCGCCGGCTTTCCATGCCCGGCGTTTCCGTCGCATATGAAAACACCGGCATTTTCCCCAAGGCGGGTTATGTCCATGCCGAGCTGCTGGGGCGCGCGGCGCTGGCTGCCGTCTCGTCCGGCGCGGTGTCGGAATTGCATGTGATATACAACGAATTTGTCTCGCTTGCCGCGCAGCGCGCCGTGATAAAGCGGCTGCTGCCGCTGGATTGCGCGGCTAGCCGCGCCAAAGGCTTCCGCGACGATTTCATATTTGAGCCCGGCCGCGCCGCCATGCTGGAGGCGCTGCTGCCGCGCCATGTCAAGGCGCAGCTTTACCGCTGCCTGCTGGAATCTCAGGCGGCGGAGCTTGCCGCCCGCATGAACGCCATGGACGCCGCCGACAAGAACGCCGGCGAACTTATTGACGACCTGGCCCTCAAGCTCAACCGCACCCGGCAGGCGATGATAACGCGGGAAATTTCCGAGATAGTGGGCGGGGCGGAAGCCCTTAGTAACTAGGAGCTTTATGAATACAGGCAAAATAGCGCAGATAATCGGGCCGGCGGTGGATATAGAGTTTCTGCCGGGGCAGCTGCCCGCGATTTACAATTCGCTGGAGGCGGAGATGCCCTCCGGCGAAAAACTGGTGCTGGAGACCGCGCAGCATCTGGGCGACAACGTGGTGCGCGCCATAGCGCTGGGCCCCACCGAGGGGCTGCGCCGCGGCCTTGCGGTATCCGACACCGGCGCGCCGCTTTCGGTGCCGGTGGGCAAGGCCTGCCTTGGCCGGCTGCTGGACGTGCTGGGCAACCCGCGCGACGGGCTGGGGCCGGTCAACGCGGATAAAAAACTGCCCATTCACCGCGCGCCGCCGCCGCTTGCCTCGCAGACAACCTCGCAGGAGATTTTTGAAACCGGCATAAAAGTGGTGGATCTGCTGGCCCCGTACATGAAAGGCGGCAAGGTCGGGCTGTTCGGCGGGGCGGGCGTGGGGAAAACCGTCGTCATAATGGAGCTGATAAACAACGTCGCGCGCCGGCACAGCGGCTGCTCGGTCTTCGGCGGGGTGGGCGAGCGTTCGCGCGAGGGCAACGATTTGTGGCTGGACATGAAGCAGGCCAAGCTCTCCGACGGAAGCACGGTGCTGTCCAAGACCGCGCTTGTCTACGGCCAGATGAACGAGCCGCCCGGCGCGCGCGCCCGCGTGGGTCTTACCGCGCTTACCCAGGCCGAATACTTCCGCGATGAGGAAGGCCGCGACGTGCTGCTTTTTATTGATAACGTGTTCCGCTACGTGCTGGCAAATGCGGAGGTTTCCGCGCTGCTGGGCAGAATGCCCTCCGCCGTAGGCTACCAGCCCACCCTTGGCACCGAAGTGGGCTGGCTGCAGGAGAGAATCACCTCAACCGACAAAGGCTCCATCACCTCCATTCAGGCCATTTACGTCCCGGCGGATGATTTGACCGACCCCGGGGTCGCCACCACCTTCACCCATCTGGACGCGACCACGGTGCTTTCCCGCCAGATATCGGAGCTGGGCATTTATCCGGCGGTGGACCCGCTGGAGTCCACCTCGCGCATACTGGACCCCAACATAGTCGGCGCCGAGCATTACGAGACGGCGCGCGCCGTGCAGAAAATTCTCCAGCGCTACAAGGAGCTCCAGGACATCATCGCCATACTGGGCATAGACGAACTGTCGGAAGAGGACAAGCTGGCAGTCTCCCGCGCGCGCAAGGTGCAGCGTTTTCTGTCGCAGCCGTTTTCCGTGGCCGAGCAGTTCACGGGCCGCGCCGGAAAATACGTGACGCTGCCCGAAACCATACGCGGCTTCCGCGAAATAGTGGAAGGCAGGCACGACGCGGTGCCGGAGCAGGCTTTCTTCATGGCCGGCGGGATAGACGATGTTCTTGAAGCCGCCAAAGCGGCGGGCGCGGCCAGATGAGCGGCAGGCTGAAACTGGTCATAGTAACGCCGGAAAAGCCCGTGCTGGACTGTGCGGCGGATTTCGCCGCGCTGCCCGCCCGGGGCGGCGAGCTGGGCGTGCTGCCCGGCCATGCCAGCGCGCTGGTGCAGCTTAAAGAGGGAATTTTGCACTACACTTCCCAAACAGGGGACGGGGCTTTCGGCATAATGGGCGGCTTTGCCGAAATCCACAAGGACGAGGTGATGGTTTTCGCCGAGGCCGCCGACCTCGCCGGCGAGATAGACGCCGAGGCCGAGCGCCAGGCCGTGCAGAAAGCCAGGCAACTGCTGGATTCCCCCGAAAAAGACATGGACATCGCCGCCGTGGAGGCCTCGCTGCGCAGAAGCCTGCTGCGGCTGAAGCTGATTGAACACAAGCGCCTCCGCCGATAGAACCCGCCTGAAAAATCGCCGGGAGCCGGCGTCCGGCAACACATTTCCACACGCGGTTTTAGTTCGCGCGCGAAGTCATTGCTTTCGGGCCCGCCAGTCTGTATAATCTCGCTGTCATGTGCAGACTTGCGCTTGTAATCGGCCTCTCTGTATGCGGAACCTGCTTTTCCGCGGATTATTCCGCCGCCGCCCGCCGCGGCGACCGGTATTTCAACGCATACATCCTCAAGGCAGTAAGCAAACTTTATGCCAGCTACCGGCTGATGGGATACGATATACATTCCGTCCTCACCCACAATATACGCTACGACGGCTATGGGGTTATACAGGCGACCAATCCCCCGCTGACGATGTGCGTGGCCGCGCAAATGGAGGTAATGCTGACCGCGTATCAGATTTACGCCGCCGAAACGGGCGACAGCTCCGTCTACGATTATCTGCCCATTGACAGCTACGAGGGCCTGGACCGCGAGGACCTCAAAGGCCATATCTGGGTGAATTCCGAGTTCAACTCCTACGGCACGGCGGACGCGCTGGTTAATTTCGGCATGGGCGAGCATATCCCTTTTGAAAAGCTGACCCCCGGGGCTTTCGTCAACATCAACCGCGTAAACGGCACGGGACATGCGGTTGCTTTCCTGGGATACATAAACAAGCGCGGGGAAATGCAGAAGGAATACAATTCCGCCGTGGTGGGCTTCAAGTATTTCTCGTCCCAGGGCAAAAAAGACGCCGGGCTGGGCGGTTTTGACTACCGCTATGCCGTTTTTGACAGCTTCGGCTGCCCTGAAATGCCTGGCAAACGCGACTGCGGTGTTATTTATTCAAAGGACCAGAAAATGCTAAACACCGGCGTCATGCTGGCTCCCCGCAACTGGCGGCATCCGCCGGCGCGGTCAGGCCCCCGCCTGCCCCCGCGCAGCACGGTATTGAACGAGAAGTTCTTCAACGGCCTCACCACCGACGACGAATAGCTCTGCGCAGGAATGTCCAGCCGGCCACTTCCGAATTCCGCTGTCCGTCTGCTGTTTCCGGGCTGGTTTTTGCACACAGATTTCCAGGACTTTTTATAAAATTGTACACGGCAAGCTGAAAACAGTAACCTGAAATTTTCAGGCTACTGGCGGCTGAAAAAACGTTTGTCCGCGGATTTGCCGTCCGCCGGATGGTTTTTCGCCTTTTTGGAGAGTTTCAGCGCGCGCAGCGGCTTGCCGGAGCAGTCCGAATCCGGCGCGTAGAACTTTATGCCGCCGGGGGATTGCGTAAAATCCAGCCTGCCGTAAAGTGGCGCATCCCCTTCCAGCTTGAGCGTTTTGCATGACGCCTTGCCAACCGCCACCGAGCAGCGGAAGCTTTTGCCGTTCCAGGAGTTTGCGTCCCCGGGAGCGAATTTCACGCGGGAGCCGTCCAAATCTTTATACTCGCCCTCCAGCGGGGCGCAGCCGCCCCAGACCGGATAAACGCAGGTTTTGTCTTTCAGTTTGCCGCCGCTTAGGAGGCAGTGTTTGTCCATATCGGTCCGGGCGGCGGAAATGTCCACCCCGCCGGCGGGGCATTCGCCCCGGAACAGCGCCCATTCCTCGCACTGGCGGTCTTCGCCGAATATGCAGACGCCGTATTCCCCGGCATCGCCTTTCCTGATTTCCAGCCTGCCGCCGCGTTGTTGGCAGTTTACCGAAGCCGGGTTCGGCATGGCCGCGGCCAGGGCCGGCAGCGCGGCTATGATAATGAGAGTTCTCATCGGTCAACACCCTCCAGTTTGAATATGAAGCTGTAGTAAAACGCGGTTTTTTTCAGCTGCTCGTAGCGTCCGGTCTTGGCGTGATGGCCGGCTTTCATCTCGGTTTTCAGCAGCGCCAGCCCGCCCGGATTGGCGGCGCGCAGCTTGGCCACCCATTTGGCCGGCTCCCAGTAGCCCACCTGGGAATCGTTCCAGCCCGCCGTTACCAGCAGCGCCGGATATTTCTGCGGCCTGACATTGTCGTACGGCGAATAGGTTCGGATATAGTCGTAATACTGTTTCTCGCCGGGGTTGCCCCACTGGTCGTACTCGCCGGTGGTAAGGGGGATGGACGGGTCCAGCATGGTGGTTATCACATCCACAAAGGGCACGCGCGCGATTATGCCGTTGTATAGGTCCGGCCTCATGTTGGCGATTGCGCCCATAAGCAGGCCGCCGGCGCTGCCACCCTCGGCATAGACATGGCCGGGGGCGCAGTACTTTTCTTTTATGAGGAACTCCGTGGCGGCGATGAAGTCGTTGAAAGTGTTTTTCTTGCCAAGCTGCCGTCCGTTGTCGTACCACGGGCGGCCCATTTCGCTGCCGCCGCGTATATGCGCGATGGCAAACACAAACCCCCGGTCCAGCAGCGGCAGGCGCGCGGCCTCAAAATCCGGGTCATAATTGTCGCCGTAGGATCCGTAGCCGGTTATGAACAGCGGATGTGTCCCGTCCCGTTTCAAATCCCGGCGGTAAAGCAGCGTAACCGGCACCTGCGCGCCGCCGGAGGCGGGGGCGAATACGCGCTCCGTCCGGTAATCGTCCGGGTTATAGCCGGGGACTTCCTCCCGTTTTTTCAGCTCGCGCGAGCCGGAGGCCATATCGTAATCGTACACGGACGGCGGCGTAACCGGCGATTCATATTCAAAGCGCAGCAGCGGCGAGCCGTATTCCGCATTGTCGCCCAAAGCCACCGTGTAGGCTGGCTCCTGGAAAGGCGCGTAGGCGTCCCGCCCGGAGGCGCGGTCAAAAACATGCAGCAGCGAAAGGCCGCCTCGCTTTTCCCCCAGCGCGAAATACCTGTCAAAGACAATGGCGCTCTCTATAAGCGTATCTTCCCTGCCCGCGACGGCGTCTTTCCAGTTTTCGGGGGAGGTTTTATCCTCCGGCGCGCGGCAGAAGCGGAAATTGCCGGCATTGTCGTTTGTGAGAACGAAAAAACAGCCGCCGCCGTGATAAACCGAGTATTCCACGCCAGGCCTGCGCGCCGCAAACACGCGGAACGCGCCGCCGGGATTGTCCGCCTCCAGCAAGAGGCATTCGCTGCTCAGGGTGTTGGCGGTGTGCATAAAAATGTATTTATCGCTGAGGCTTTTTGACACCGTAACTTCAAAGGTCTCGTCTTTTTCCGCGTAGACTTCCGCGTCCCCGGCGGAGCCGAGGATATGTCGCATTATCCTGTCGCCGCGGAGGGTTTTGTCCAGGCTGCCGTAGAACAGCGTCTTATTGTCATTGGCCCAGGCGAAATCCCCGCCGGTGTTGCTGATGGCGTCCTCCAGCATTTTGCCGGTGCGCATATCCTTGAAATATATGGTGTAGACGCGGTCGCCGCTGTCGTCGGCGCCCCAGGCGATTATATTGCCGTCCGGGCTGGGGCGCGGCCCGGCCACCAGGTAATAATCATGCCCTTTCGCCAGTTCGTTGACATCGGCGATTATTTCCTCCGGCGCGTCAAGGTTCCCTTTTTTGCGGCAGAGGATGGGATACTGCCTGTCTTTCTCGTAACGCTCGTAGTAATAATAGCCGTTCAGCCGGTAGGGGACGGAGGAATCCGTCTCCTTCACGCGGGATTTCATCTCCTCAAACAGCCTGCCGGCAAGGCCGGCCTGCGGGGCCAGCACGGCGTCGGCATAGTTGTTTTCGGCTTCAAGGTAGGCGCGGACGGCGGGGTTTTCCCTGTCGCGCAGCCAGTAATAGTTGTCAATGCGGACATCGCCGAATTTCTCCAGCCGGTAAGGCGAGATTGCGGCCACGGGCGGCTCAGCCACGGCGGCCCGCGCCGCGCCCGCGGCGGACAGCGCGATTAACAGGAATTTCATATGAACCCTCCATATCGTGATTATAGGATTTACACCCGCCGCTTCAAAACCGCACCCGGGCAGCCATCCGCGCCGTGTGCCCAAATTTGCTAATATTGAGGTATGGAAGTTTCAGACTACCTGCTGGTTCCGCCTGTCGCGTTCATTCTCGCGCTGGCTTTCACCTGGCTGTTTTCGCGGCTGGCAAGCCGCCTTGCCCATCCGAAGGTGGAGACCGAGGGCAAAAACCTCCCCTACGCCTGCGGCGAAAATGTGCCGCTCAAAAAGCCGGAGCCGGAATACGGCGCATTCTTTCCTTTCGCCATATTTTTCACGGTGCTGCATGTGGCGGGGCTGATGATAGCCTCGCTGTCCGGCGCGCAGGCGCTTGAGGCCGTAACCGCCGGCGCGGTTTATATAATGGTAACCGCTGTCGCGCTGGCCGTGCTGTTTGTGGGCTAACATGAACAAAACAATAACCCGCGTGGTAACCTGGGCCAGGGCCAAGTCGCCTTGGATAATACACTTCAACTCCGGCGCGTGCAACGGCTGCGATATTGAGGTGCTGGACGCGCTGACCCCACGTTTTGACGTGGAGCGGTTCGGCGTGATGCTCAAGGGCACGCCGCGCCACGCCGACGTGCTGGTGGTCTGCGGCCCCGTCACCCGCCAGATTGAGGCCCGCCTCAAGCGGATATACTCCCAGATGGCGGAGCCTAAATTCGTCGTCGCGGTGGGCGCGTGCGCCTGCTCCGGCGGGGTGTTTGACGGCTGCTACAACGTTTGCGGCGGGGTGAACAAGGTCATACCCGTCTCCGCCTATATTCCCGGCTGCCCCGCCAGGCCGGAGGCTATCATAGACGGTGTCGTAAAATTGCTTTCCACATTGGACAAATAATATGGAACAGGAAAACGCGCTCAAAGCCGCGCTGGAAGCGAAATTCGGGGCCGTGGTTTCCGATGTCAAAGCCGTCCGCGCGCGGCGGGTATGGGCTTCCACCACCGCCGCCAACATGAGGGATATTATCTCCTGGCTGCACGGCGAGGGGTTCACGCACCTTTCCACCATCACCGGCATAGACACGGGAAGCGGATTTGAATTTCTCTACCACATCGCCAAAGGCGGGCTTTTGCTGACGCTCCGCGTCTCCGTCCCCGCCGGGGACGTTTCGCTTCCCACGATAACAGATATTTTCCCCGGCGCGGAGGATTACGAGCGCGAGCTGGTTGACATGTTCGGCGCCAAAGTCGCCGGCCTGCGCCCCGGCAACCGCTACCCGCTGCCGGACGGCTGGCCGGAAAACCAGTATCCGCTTCGCAAGGCCTGGACGCCGCAACAGCTTTACCCGCAGGAGGAGAACAAATGCCAAAAATAACGGTTCCCCTCGGCCCGCAGCACCCCGCGCTGAAAGAGCCGGGCAATTTCCTCCTCTGCCTTGAGGGCGAGGAGGTCGCCGGCGCGACTATGCGCCTGGGCTACAACCACCGCGGCATTGAAAAAGCCGCAGAAAGCCGCACCTTTATACAGGATATCTACCTTATAGAGCGGGTCTGCGGAATCTGCTCGCATTCGCACACCACCTGCTTTTGCATGGCGGTGGAGGAAATCGCCGGCGTTGAAGTCCCGCGCCGCGGCCAGGCCATACGCACCCTGGTGGGCGAGCTGGAGCGCATTCACAGCCATCTGCTCTGGCTGGGCGTGGCGGGCCACGAAATCGGCTTTGACACGTTGTTCATGTACACCTGGCGCGACAGGGAGCTTTCGCTTGACTGCCTGGAGAATATCAGCGGCAACCGCGTGCATTACGGCATCAACACCATAGGCGGCGTCCGGCGCGACATCAGCGCGGAGCAGGCGAAGGAAATCCTTTCCCGCATGGACGCCATTGAAGAGCGCACCAAATATTACATCAAGCTCGCCACAGAGGAGCCGACAGTGCTTGCCCGCGCGCACAAGGTGGGCATGCTGCCTAAAGAAGAGGCGCTAAAACGCTGCGCCGTCGGCCCGCTGGCGCGCGCAAGCGGCGTCGCCAAAGACGTCCGCAAGGACGACCCGTACCTGCTTTACGGCGAGCTGGATTTCAAACTCATCACCCACGATTCCTGCGACGTGTTCGGCAGGCTTTTCGTGCGCGTTTTCGAGCTGCTGGAATCCATCAAAATGGTCCGCCAGCTGCTTAAAAACCTGCCGGAGGGGCCGGTATCGGTGAAGGTGCCGCGCAAAATCCCGGCGGGCGAAGCCGTGTGCCGCTACGAGGCGCCGCGCGGCGAGGATATACATTTTGTCAAATCCGACGGCGCGGAAAAGCCCTCGCGCGTGAAGGTGCGCGCGCCAACGCTGGCCAATTTCGCTTCCGTGCCTTACATGCTGGAGGGCGGCTGGCTGGCGGACGTGCCGCTTGTAATCGCCGCGATAGACCCGTGCTTTTCCTGCACCGACCGGGCGATAGCCGTGCGCAAAGACGGCGCGGCGCCGCTGGACTGGGCCGAGCTTCGCCGCAAAAGCATAGAAAGCTGGAAATCGCGCGGCGTGGACTTTTCAAAACTCTGATACCGAGGTTCAACAGATGGACATAGCGTATCCTTTGTTCGCGGTGGCGGTGTTTCCGGGACTGCTGTTTCTGTCAACGGCGGGGTTGTTCATGGAATGGGCGGACCGCAAACTCTACGCCCTGATGCAGAACCGCGTAGGCCCGCCCTGGTACCAGCCGACGGCGGATTTCATCAAGCTGCTGGCCAAGGAAGTGGTGGTGCCGGACGCCTCGGACAAACGGATGTTTTTGTCGCTGCCGCTGTTTGCGGTGGCGGCGGTGGCGGCATCTTCGGTGATGCTGCCGGTGTGGGGGACACGCGCCGCTTTCGCCTTCCAGGGCGACCTGATAGCGGTTATATACCTGCTCACCATCCCCACGGTCACATTCTTTCTTGCGGGCTGGAGTTCCACCAGCCCGTACGCCGCAATCGGCTCAATGCGCGTGCTGACGCAGCTTTTCGCCTACGAGGTGCCGATGATGCTGGCGGTCATCGGCCCGGCGGTGCTGGCGGGGACTTTAAGCATCACGGAAATCGCGGCGTTCTATACGGACCATCCCGCGCTGATGCTGGTAAACATACCGGGGCTTTTAATCGCGCTTATCGCGCTGCAGGGCAAGCTGGAGCGCGTTCCCTTTGACATCCCCCACGGCGAGACCGAAATCGTGGGCGGCGCCTTCACCGAATACTCCGGCAGGCTGCTGGCTTTCATGCTGCTGGCGACGGATATGGAGATGGTGGTCGGCGCGGCGCTGGTGAGCGCGGTGTTTCTGGGCGGCGCGCTGGGGCTTGGCGGTTTCGGCGGCTTTGTTGTTTTCGCGCTGAAGGCGGGCCTGGTGGTGGTTTTCCTGGCCACGATGAAGGCGCTTATGGCGCGCATCCGCATAGAGCAGATGATAAAATTCTGCTGGCAGATACTGGCGCCCGCGGCGCTAATCCAGCTGCTGCTGGACATCATCGCAAAGGGGCTTTTATAATATGGCAAGACCGGCAAGGGCTTTGGGCGAAGTAATTCGCAATCTGCTGAAAAAACCGGCGACGGTGCTCTACCCCTTCGTCAAAACCAAAATCCAGGACAAGTTCCGCGGCAAAATACTTTTCACGCCGGAGCAGTGCATCGGCTGCAAGCTGTGCATGAAGGATTGCCCCGCCAAAGCCATCAATATCATACAGGTTGAAACGGCCTCCGCGCCCGCAGCCGCTCCGGCTCCCGGCGAGGCCCCCAAGCCCGCGCCGCGCAAATTCCGCTGCGAGATAGACCTGGGCCGCTGCATCTACTGCGCCCAGTGCGTTGACAGCTGTCCCAAGAAAGCTTTACATTCCTCACAGGAATTCGAGCTTGCCGGCATAGACCGCGACGCCCTCAAATACGACGAACGCCCCAAATAACTTCCCCATGCCGGCACGGGCAATTCCCTGGTTATCCGGAAATCGCGGTTGAACAGCGGAATCCGGCGGCGGCCGGCGGGACATTTTTGTGTAAAATTTCTCGCCGCTAGCTACGGCTATCAGCGAGAAATTTTACATCGAACAGTCCCCGCCATCCACCGTCTCGGTCCTCGTGCCAACTGAAACTTTCAGGTTATGCGGGAGTCAATAACATTTTGCAAATTTGTTTTTTAGCGCCTGCGCGACATGGGCGGGCACGCAACTGTCCAGCGAGCCGCCAAGCGAGGCCACCTCGCGCACCGTGGAGGAGGTAAGGTATACGTAGTTTTCGCCCGGCATCAGGAAAACGGTTTCCATCTCCGGGTAGAGAATGCGGTTGGTGTGGGCGAGCTGGAATTCGTATTCCAGGTCCGAGACGGCGCGCAGGCCTCTTATCGCCACGGTTATACCGTTGGCGCGCATGTAATCCACCAGCAGGCCGGAGAAAGCGTCCACCCGCACGTTCGGCCAGGGCGTGACGGCGCGTTGCAGCATGTCCATCCGCTCGGCCCGGTCGAAAAGCGCGGTTTTGTGGGGGTTGACAAGCACGGCCACCGCTATCTCGCTGAAAATGCCGCTTGCGCGGCGGATAATGTCCATGTGGCCGTTTGTAACAGGGTCGAAACTTCCTGGGTATACCGCTATTTTCCGGCGCATCACTCCTCCTTCCATTTTGACGCGGCTTTACGGCTGAAAAACAACTGCGCGCCGCCTTCTTTCATGCCGCGGGCATAGTTTATCAATTCTTGCGGGAAAGCGGCGGGGGAAAGTCCGCCGCTCAAATCGTAGACATATCCGCCGCCCTCAAAACCCTCTCGATACATGGCATCTCTTGTGATGACGCCGAAGTACGGGTCGTCCAGGAAGAACGCCATGCCGCGGGTTTTGCGCTGCGCCAGCGACAGTCCCCAGAACGCCGTGTCCGCGCTTTTGATTTTCGCGCCGCACATTTCAAGCACCGTTGCCGGCAGGTCAAGCTGGCTGGCCACCCGCCCGTCGCGCGCGGACTTGAGCATGGGCGACAGGAACAGCAGCGGTATATGGAACCTGTCCGCGCCGTAGTCTTCTATGAATGCGGCATGGTCGGCTGTTATGATAAAGACGGTGTTTTTGTAATGCGGGCTTTTCTCCGCCATTGAGATAAAGCGCCCCAGCGCGTAATCGGAATACAGGAAAGCCAGCCGCTCGCGCGGGACGCCGGGCCGCGCCGGGAAATCCGGCGGCACCGTGAAAGGGCCGTGATTGGAAAGCGTCATCACCGCCGCGAAAAACGGCTGTTTGCGCCCGCGCAGGACGCGGTCTACGTTCTCAAAAAGCTCCTCGTCAAAGACGCCGATGGGGTTTTTATGGCGCGGGTTCCTGAAATCCGCGCAGTCGTAAAACTCGCGGAAGCCGCTGTTGATTTCAAAGCCGGACATATCCTCGAAATGCCTGTCCCCGCCGTAAAAAAACACGGTGTCATAGCCCATATCGCCCAGATAGGCGGCGATGCCGGGGATTTTCTGCTGCGCCTCCACTTTCTTGGAGATGTTGACCCCCGCCATCGGCGGAAACGAGTTCAGCGCCGCCGCCAGCCCGCGCGAGGTGCGCGTGCCGTTGCCGTAAAACCGGGTGAACAGCACGCCGCGCTTTGAGAGCCTGTCAAACTCCGGGGTATACGGCTCCTTTGCGCCCAGCGCGCCGGTGTACCGGGCGGCGAAGCTTTCCATGAAAATCATCACCACATTCGGGCGGGTCCCTTTGGTAAGCGCGACGGGATTATCGCCTTTCGGCGCGGGGACGCCGTAGCGCGAAACATCCTTCACCGCCTTGAACGCCATCTCCGGCGGGGCGAAATAGCCGGAGGGTTTCACATGCAGCGCGCGCTCCTCCAGGAAAATCTGTATGTCGGCGTACAGATTGAACACGCCGTTGAGCGCGGTCTGATTCATGAAATTGTCCGGCGAGAAAAACGCCTCTCCCCAGTTCAGCGGCCTATTCTGGAAGCCGCCGCGTATGAACAATACGGTAAAGCCCGCAATCAGCGCCAGCGACGCAATGCGCGAGAAAAAGCCCTCGCCACGGTTGCGGTCAAACATCTTGCGGGACTGCCTGACGCCCGCGGCTGCGGCCAGCCAGACAACCAGCGGCGCCGCGATAAACAGCAGCGCCACGTATTTTATGCCGAGAATGGTGACGAAAAGCTCTTTGGGCTTGTCAAAGTACTCAAAGAAAAGGTGGTTCAGCCGCGACGAGTATTCTTTATAAAACGGAAATTCGGCGGCGACAAGAACGGACAACGTCGCGTTCAGCAGCGCCATATACAGCATCACCAACGGTTTGAGCAGCCATTCAAACACCCGGACGAACCCGGCGAAAGTTGCTAAAAAAGCCGCCGCGCACAGCAATGTGGCCGATATGGACAAATCCAGCCGCGCGCCGATGAAAAATGCCTTCGCTATGTCGCCGCCGCTGTGATGCCCGCCGGAAAAAACGAGAAAAAACACCAGCCGCGCCGCGAAAAAAATCGCCACATAGCGCGCCAGCAGCCCGAAGTAGGTTCTAAGCCCTTTGAGCATTCAATATCCGTCCGGCCAGATTCTTGATGGCGGCGCGCGCTTCCCGCGAGAGTCTGCCGCCGAAAGCCGTGGTTTTCGGCTGTATCCCGGCGATATAGACTTTCAGCCCCGGGATTTCGCGTTCAAGGTAAGACGTCAAAACCGTAAGCGGCAGCGCGTGCGACGAGAAAGAGACATTGCTGATGTTTTCCCCGTCAATAAGCGCGGTTTGTCCGGGTTTGAGGCCCATATCGGCGGCATCAACGATTACCAGCGACGAGGGCTTTAGCCGTATTATCTCAAAAGCCTTGTTCTCCGGCGTCTGGCCGCCGTCAATGAGGGTTATGCCGGGGCATTTGCCGGACAGCAGCTTGACAAGCGCCGGTCCCGCGCCGTCGTCGCCGCGCATGTCGTTGCCGACGCCCAGGATGACCGCCTTGCCGGAGAATGCGGAGAGGGGAATCTCTTTCACCGCAATATTGTAGCCTAAATCCGCCCGCCGGGAAAACCGGGTCTCGCGTCCTCTTGCAGCCGCAACAGCGCAAGCCCGCCGGTTTTAGGCGGGCTTGCGCTGTTGCGAATGGGATTGGATGGCGCAACTGACCGGGCGCTATTCTCCGTCGGCGTCCTGGTTCTTATTCTGGGAGTCTTTGAAAGCCGGCAACTGCATCGGGGTGATCATTTTGCGTTTGCGCGCGGGGGCCGATTCAAAATCCTCTTTTGGCGGCTCCTCGTCGCCTTCTGAATCGGAGGGCTCGGCCATTACCGGCAGCTTCCGCTTGGATTTGGCTTTCGGTTTCGGGGCGGAGGCGGCCTTTTTGGGCGGAGTTTTGTCTGCCGGCTTTTCCGCGGCGGACAGATTTTGCGCCTCCGTGTTTATCGGGGTGAAAGCGTTGCGCTGCGCGTCGTAATCAAAGCGGTATGTTACCGGCCAGCCGTTGGGCGCGGCGGGCGGCACGCGCACGGTTATGATGTAGCGGTCCGGCGCGGCCTGCTCGGCCTGCCAGTCCACGGCGGACATGTCCGCCTCCGGAGAGGCCGCCTTCACTGCGCTTTCAAGCGGGACGCCGGGTTTCACTTCGTAGGCGCGGATGGCCGCTATTATTTTCGGGTCCGGCGGAGGGGCCTGCTGGGCCGGGGGCGTCTCCTGGGCCGGGGTCTGCGCGGCCGGGGCCGGCGCCTCCGGCGCGGGATAGCGCCCCGCCGTCAGCGACGCGGCTATTTTTTTCATCTGCACCAGCACCGACGGAGGAAGAAACCCCTGCTTGACAAGGAAAACCGCAATCCCGGCGCCCACCGCGCCAAGCGCGACCACACTGAAAAGCATTTTCACAAGGCTTTTGAGCGGCCCCAGCCTGCTGGCGCGGGAACCGGAGATGCGGACCTCCCCAGCCCCGGACGGGGACGGAGCGGTTTGCGGAAACTCCTGGCCCTGGCCTTTCCACGAGGCTGTTGCGGCGCCGCCCGCGTAACCCGGAATGCCGCCCTGATGCTGGCCGGAGACGGAGGCGCTTATGTCCGCTATTTTAGAGGCGATATCGGTCTGCGAGCTTTGAATGCCGCCCACAAGCGTGGTTACGGTGGTTTTAAGCGATGCCAGTTCCGCGGAAATATGGTCCAGTTTTCCGGTCAGGTCGTCCGGCAGGGGCTGTCCGCCTCCCGCGGGCGCGGAACGGGAGGTGGCAAGCATCTGCCTTTGCGTGGTTTCCAGCATCTGGACGAGATTGCTGATGTTTTTGTCAAACTGGTCCAGGCGCAGCTTTATGTCGTCCCCGCCGGCGGGAGACAGCGAGGATGCCATCTGAAGCGATATCGCCGTTTGCCTGCCGGTGGAGGAGCGTCCGGTCTGCGACGGGCCGGGGGAGGGCGTCATGCCCGGCCCCAGTATGTCGGCGGCGTTCTCCATTGTCATCGGGCCGCAGGAACCGATGCCGCCGGACGGGCTTCCGGAAGACGCGGAAAGCGAAATGCCGTCCGCGGCGTTATCGGCGATTTTTATGGCGGCGTCCGGCTGCTGGGCGGGGGGCTGTTCCTGCTGCGGCGTCTGAACGGGCGCCGTCTGGGCGGGCGCGGCGGCTTCGGCGGCAAGCACCGCGGAAGCGGGCTGCCATTCCTGCGTTTTGCCGTCGGGCGGGGTTTCGGGACAGATAAGGGTTTCCTGAGTGAAACCCTCCACCGAGTTAAGCTCCGCCTTCTCGAAAGGTCCCTTGATGCCGTTGTTTATGTAGACCCAGTATCGCATTTCAAAACCGCCAATGGCCCGCATATGCGGGCAGATAGCCGGCCTGTTTCGCGCGTCCGGCAGCTTCTGGATTGTAGCAACTCTGCGCGGTGTTTACAACTGCCGCGGGCTTGCGCGGCGGGCGGTTGAAATGCCCGCGCGTTTATACTAAACTCTTGGAGATACCCAGATTTTCCCGGAGGTTTGGTATGAGAAAAATTGTCGCTGCGCTGTCGCTTTGCCTGATTTCGTCTGCGGCTTGCGCTTACGATTACGTGGCCATAGAAAAGCAATACGACTCCCTGATGTTCAAGATGCCGACCGGCGCGGCTTTCGCGGGCGACAGCCTGCTGGTGACAGACTCCAAGGCCGGCGCGGTTTTCATTTTCAACCCGAATGAAACCACCCCCCGCAAAATCACCGGGAAAAGCGGCGGGGAGCCGCTGTTCCGCTCGCCGATAGGCGCGGCGTCGGGCAAAAACGGCAGAATTTACGTGCTGGACGGGGATGCCGGTTGCGTGCGTGTTGTTGACGCGGACGGGAATCTGCTGTTCACCTTCGGCTCGCGCGGCTCAAAACCGGGGCAGTTTTCGGAGCCGCGCGCCATCGTCTCCGGCGCGGACGGCAGGATTTATGTGGCCGACACCGGCAACTCCCGCGTGCAGGTGTTCACGCCGGACGGCATTCTGTCGCTCATACTGACACAGGGGATGGACTCTCCGTCCGGCATGGCGGTGGACCGCTCCGACAACATCTACGTGTGCAACCGCGGCTCCAGCACCGTGATAAAGCTAAGCCCCCAAGGCGAGAAAATAGCGGAGCTTAAACTGGGCGCGGACTCCGTATGCGTGGACGACTACGGCTATATCTATGTGCTGGACTCCAGGAAGGGAAAAGTGCGCGAGTACGGGCCGGACGGAAATCTTTCCGGCGAGTTCGGCTCCTCCGGCAAGGGCCATGGCCAGTTTTACAAACCCTCGGCGATACTGGCCGGCAAAGACGGGCTGGTACTGGTGGTGGACACCGGCAACAAGCGCATTTTCGCATTCCGCCTGACCGACAAGAACAAGCAGGCCCGCCTTCCCGTTTCAAGGGACATGAAACTGCTGTTTTCCGGCCCGGAAACCTCCGTGAAGCTGCCGGTGGGCCAGTTCACCCCGCAGCCCGGCGGCGTCATAGCCGCCTTCCTGGGGGATTCGCAGAAAGCCGTCCTGCTGGACGACAAGGGCGCCATAAAAAGCGTGCTGGCCTCGCCCGACAAAAAATCAGCCGTGCACATACGCAAGGCCGGCGGCATGGCCTGGTCCGAAAAAACGGGGCTTGTGGTGTCGGATTCGGACGCGGGCAAAGTTTACATTTTCAATTCCACGGGTGGCGTCAAGGCCGTGCTGGGGGAGAAGGCTGGGTTTTTCGGAAGCTCGTCCAAAGAAGGCTGTTTCAGCAAGCCGTCGGGTGTCGCCGTCAGCAACAACGGCGCGATTTTCGTGGCCGACTCCGGCAACGCCCGCGTGCAGCAGTTCACCTCGGATGGGATGTTCATAAACGCACTGGGGCCGGAGCTGCAGGGCGCAACCCTGCTTGCCCCCGGTGATGTGTGGTGGACCGGAAAGGACCTGCTGATACTGGACCGCAAGCTCAAGAAAATCGTGGAAGTGGACCCGTCGTCCGGGCGCGTTGTGCTGGTCTGGGGCGAGCAGGGAGAGCGCGCCAGCCAGCTTGCCGACCCCGTGTCCATCGCCTACGACGGCAGGAAATTCGTTTACGTGCTGGACAAGGCCGATTCCCGCGTGAAGGTGTTTGACGGCAACGGCGCGTGGGTGGCCAGCTTTTTTGCCGCGGGCACGGGCACGGGCGCGCTGATATCGCCGGAGGAGTTGCATTTCTCCGGCAACAGGCTTTACATATCGGACTCCTCCGGCAAGCTGGAAGCCTTCGCCATGAACATAATAACCGCCCCGCCGACCGATCTCTCCGGCACGGTGAAAGAGGACCGGGTGAAACTCTCCTGGAAAGGCGCGCAGCCGGAATGGGTGTCCGATTACGAGGTGCTGCGCTCCACCGAGCCGGACGGTTTCGCGGTGGCGGCGGGAACCGCGGCGCAGACCGGGTTCGCCGAAACCATAAGGGAAACCCCGGCCACCTATTACTACCGGATATGCTCCCGCTCGCTTACCGGCGAGACGGGCCAGCCCTCGGAGCCGTACATGCTGTTTGTGCCGGGCAACCTCAACGTGGCGCGCGTGGAGCTGGCGAAGGTGAATCTGAATTACATATTCTCCGCCAATTACAAGTACTATCTGCATAACCCGGTGGGGCGGCTTACGCTTGCCAACAACAGCGACGTGACGTTCAAGAACGTGAAGGTTTCCTTCGCGCTCAAGGATTTCATGGATTACCCCTCCGACAGGGTAGTGGAGGAGATAGCGCCGCATTCCAAAACCGAGGTGGCCCTGAAAGGGACGCTCAACAACAAAATCCTGGAAGTCAGCGAGGATACCCCGGTGCAGGCCCAGATAAGCGTTACCTATTACGAAAATGGCGAGCCAAAGACCATAGAGGTCAACCAGCCGGTCAAGGTGCTTTCGCGCACGGCCATCATCTGGGACAACGCGGCGCGCCTGGCCAACTTCATAACGCCCAAGGACACGCCGGTGCTGGCCTTTGCGCGCGCGGCGCTCAACATGCGCTCCCCGGCGGAGGAATACACGGTCAACCCCAACATCTCCACCGCGATGCTGCTCTGGAGCGCGCTTGGCGAGCTTGGCATAAACTACGTCTCCGACCCGTCAAAGCCCTATGCCAGCATCAAATCCAGTTCCGAGCATCCGCTGGACAATGTGCAGCCGCCGCGCGACACGCTGAAGCTGCGCAGCGGCAAATGCTCCGATCTGGTGGCTTTGCTTTCCACCATGCTGGAGGGCGCGGGCATACACACCGTGTTTCTCGACTATCCCAGCCATATCGCGCTGGCTTTCAATACCGGCGCCGCCGACCCGGCGGATATAGGCATCCCGGCGGACAAGATGGTGCTTTACGAGGGAACCTACTGGATTCCCGTGGAATCCACCATGATAGGCAAGGATTTCCCGTCCGCGGCCAGAGAGGCTGTGCGGATGTACACCCGCGCCGGCGCGGATGTGAAAATCATAGACACGCACAAGGCGTGGGCGGATTACGAGCCGATGACTCTGCCCTCCGCCAACTGGGAATCCCCCGTGCCGGAAAAAGCCGCCGTGCAGGCCCGCTATAACGCCGACATGAAGGAAGCGGCCAAAACCCGCCGCGACTACATAAAGCAAGGCTACATGGACGCGCTGTCCAAAAACCCCGATGATGTCGACGCGCTGACCGGGCTGGGAATGCTCTGCGTGGAGACCGAGGATTACTCCGGCGCGCAGGAGAGCTTCAATAAAATCCTCAAGTTCGCGCCCGAAAATTCCGACGCGCTCAACAACATGGGCAATGTCTCCTATATGAAGGGCTCATACTCCGACGCGGACGGGTTTTACGCCAAAGCCTCCGCCGCCGATCCGGACGATGCCGGCATACTGCTCAACCGCGCGCGCGCCGCGATGAAGCTGGGCGACAAGGAAGCCGCAAAAAAATTCGCCGACAGGGCCGCCGACACGGACCCGGCTTTTGCCGAGGCCGCCGACGCCGTTTTGGAAATCAAGTAAAGGGAGGAAGAAACAATGAAGCTGACCGTGTTGTTTTTGTCCGCGATGATGGCGGCAGGCTCCGCCTTCTGCGCGGACGGCAAAGACAAAAGCTGGTATGAGACCACGCTTAAGGGGCTTAAGTCAAAAATAGCCCAGAAGTATCAGTCCACCTCGGTGGGCGCGTCCTCGGTGGCCGCGGTGCGCGGCGCGAAAGTTTCCGACGACTCGTCCAAGCCGTACTGGAAGGGCACACAGTCCGACAAGAGCGGCAAAAAAATGGCGGCGCAGCGCAAGCAGTTTGCCGCCGCGCTGGAGTTTGCGGTCTCCGGCAAGGATGCGGAAGCGTCCGCCGCGCTGGAAAAATTCATAAAGGACAACCCTGAAAGCCCGTATCTGGCGGATGCAAAGGAAGCGCTGAAACGGGTAAACGCCAAGCCGGAAGCCGAGGCCAAGCCCGATGCTCCCGCCCAGCCGCAGGCTGCCGCGTCTGCCGTGCCCGCGCCGCCCGCGCCGCCCGTGCCGCCCGTGCCGCCCGTGCCCGCGGACAAGCCGGCTGAAAAGCCCGCCGTTCCCGCGGAAGGCGGAAAGTAGTTTGCGTCCCGCAATCCGCAGCCGCCAGGCGGCTGCGGATTTTGGTTTTGCAACACGGCGGGGCTTTTTGTAGAATATATCCGTACGCCGCTGCGCCGCCGCGCGCGGCGGCTGTGAGTTCCGTTGTCAGCATGGCGGAACTCCGGCGGCGGTTGCGGCGCGGTAGCCAAGTGGTAAGGCAGCAGTCTGCAAAACTGCTATGCGCCGGTTCAATTCCGGCCCGCGCCTGTTATTTAGGAAGGCCCGCCGCGCGGGCGGAGGCGGCATACGGGCGGGCGTAGTTCAATGGTAGAACGGCAGCCTTCCAAGCTGCTCACGTGGGTTCGATTCCCATCGCCCGCTCCATATTTAGGGCATGCTGGGGTAGCTCAGCTGGTAGAGCATCTCCATGGTAAGGAGAAGGTCGTGGGTTCGATTCCCATCCCCAGCTAGATTTTAATACAGGGCATCACAAAACCGGAGGAGAGACACTATGGCAAAAGCGAAGTTTGAGCGGAACAAACCGCATGTGAACGTGGGGACCATCGGGCACGTGGACCACGGCAAAACGACACTGACGGCGGCTCTGACGAAGGTGCTTTCCAAGGAAGGCAAGTCCAAAGAGATGGCCTACGCCGAGATAGCCAAGGGCGGCGTGGTGCGGGACGCTTCCAAGATAT